>Ga0209016_1000214_pt1 | contig 79025 bp, 73 predicted proteins | sample EPASupsiteSAE305_FD_187265 | JGI IMG/M metagenome (GOLD analysis project Ga0209016, IMG submission 187265) | Bioremediated contaminated groundwater microbial communities from EPA Superfund site, New Mexico - SAE3-05 (SPAdes) (version 2) | ecosystem: Environmental > Aquatic > Deep subsurface >... | reverse complement strand
CGCTTCTAACGGCTCAATCAAGTGTGAGTTACTTACTCCCCGCTTAAAATTGAGCTTTTCCTTTCTTTAGTAGTTGGGTGTCTACACCCTTCGTTTGTCGTAACCACCTTATCTCGTTCTCGTTAGACTACTCTACTCTCCACCTTCATCACAAGCAGTGTTAAGTATTTGGTCAAGGTTCCATCCGCTAAAATCTCCTGCCTTGAATCTAACGGCATCACCTTCATACACCGTAACCACGTCTCCAACTTTTATTTCAGGGTCGTACAACGCGTCACGAACTGCGTCATCTAGTTCATCGTAGCTAAAATCCTCGTTGTTGGTACTGAAGCACTTCATACCTAACAGCTCAATAAACTCTGAGTTGCTTACTGTGTCTTGTTTAGCAGCGTTTTCCATGTGGTCAGTCCTTTCTATTTGTATCTTCGATAACCGCAACCCGGTTATCTCGTTGCTCGTTACCCTCTGAATTTATCTGTTTTTTCTATGTATCCGCCATCAAAGAAAACGTCTTTAACGGTGAGTAAAAGCTCTTTGGCGTGGTCTGCATGTTCTTCAGCCAGTCCGACTGCATCAAGCATCCGTTGCAGTTCGTTTGGGCTGTAAGCGGTTTTGCCTTGTTTCCCCAGTTGTTCCCAGGTGCGTTTGTCATCGGTGATGTGTAGTTTATGGGTGCCAATCTTGACCACGGCAACGCTGGACTGCTGTTGTTCCTGCACCTCTCCCTGTGCCGAGGCACTATAAAGCGACGCAGAATGATCATTGCCAGCATCAGGCACCACGGTTTTGGTGACAGTTTCTTCCTTTGTAGTGACAACTGGCGCTTTTATCTCTACCCGCATGGCTGGTGGCAGGCCATCACGCACCCATTGGCGCAGGTCTATACCGGCCTGGAATGCTTCGCCTGGATCTTTGCCATCTGGTACGGGCCAGCGCTTCCATGTGTCTGGAAAGGTTTTTGACCACCAGCCACAGGCTTCTGCACCAGGGGCAACCATCCGCTGTTTCTGCTCGTTCCATTGCGGCTTGTCAAAATCCAGTGCAACCAGTATCCGTCGGCTTTTTTGGAGCGATTCAAAGGCGGTGGCCTTGGGCCGGGTGCTGCATGATCCGAGTGGTACGGTCGCAACCAGGTCACCAGCAAGCCAGTCGAGCAGCAGGCCGTCAAGGTCGCTTTCGACTATGACGTGGGCGCGGGCTGATGGGTTGAGGCAGATGATGTCGTTTCCGCTGCCGGGCAGCCAGTGATAACGGGGCGCTTTTGCATCGCTCAGGGTTTGTTTGCGGATGCGGATACGGTGGATTGACCCGCTACCTGCAGGATCAAACCAAGGTATGACTATGCCTTGCGGAAGCCAGTGTTTTTTAGGCTTGCCTGTTTGGTCGCTGATTTCTTCTGGCAGGCCCCAGGCAGCACGCTCACGGTAGTAGTCTTCTGGCAGGTACCCAAGGCGGTATTTTTCTACGGCTTCTCGGGGCAGGCCACGGCTGGCAAGGTAATCCAGTTGTAAGCTGTTGGTTAACAACTGCTGGTGGGCTTGTTCTACCAGTGCCGCTGCTTTTTGTTGCCATTTTTCAGCCGGGGTGTCTGCCTGGTGGATGACTGGTCCGGTGGGGCGCTGCTGAGCAGGGGCTGGCGCCGCTGGTTGATCTGTACGCTCACCACGGCCACGGCTGCACTTGTCCCAGACAGGGCATTCTACCCGCTCACAGATTATTCCAAGCTCGCGGTGGGCTTCCGGGCAGGTCTTACCCTCTATCTGGCGCAGAAAACGGACCGGATCTGCATTGAATCCGCATGAGTAGCAGTTGACGAAATCCTTGGCGACGTTAACCGTGAAAGTGTCTTTGTTTTTGCCACCGCCACAAATCGGGCAGGCACCTACGTAGTGCGAACCTGCTTTTGTCAACGAGACATGTTTTTCTGCCAGAGTGAGGATCATTGCCGTGGTTCCTATAATCATTTTTTGCTTATTTTGATTATAAAATGGATGGTTGTATGTCTAACTATCTTATAATATTGACTTTATTTTAATAATATAATGATATAATGATTTATTTATAAATTAGGCTTTATAATAAGTTTTGAATTTGGCCTTGTATTTGCCGCGTTTTTTAAAAAATCCCTACATGCGCGTGCGCGGTAAAAATCATTATATGATTATATTGACTGTTTTTATTTAATGGTTACTGGTTGTTAACCGTATAACAATCTTTTTTTGTAAAATATCATATAACTATATTGTTATATCCCCGCGCCCCCTCTACCGGAACCGGCAGAAGAAAAGGATGGTTATGCCAGCTCTGGGCTAACCTCAATACCGCCCCAAATACGTGTGCCAGCGCCCTTTGCACGCACATCAAGCCCCTTTTCCCTGAGCTGTTTCCCTACCGATATGGTGCTGGGTTTATATTTTTCGCTATCTGATCGCTCATCTGAATACCATTTAGAAAAAATACTGTAGAACTCTTTGAAAATGACTGGATGATTAGGCAGTAGGCCAGGTCCTTCATAAGTCCATTGGTCAGAGGTGGCTGGATGGTTGCCTTTATTATCACTGGTAAGACTGCGGTATTTGCTTCCACATTTGCCGTTTGGGTCTGCAACGCTGCAGACTTGACCCTCTTCGTAGGATCGCAGTGGTTCATATTCCATCATGCAGCGCTGGTAGATGAATTGCTGAAGGGTGTCTTCTTTGATCCGCTGTTCTTCGACGTTGGCCTTCATTTTATCTGGCGGGTTGATGCCTTTGGCCTGCTGGTAGAGTAGGCAGCAGCGGACCATATCCAGTAGGATGTAGGGTTTTTCTTTCTGTAGGTTGTCAAACAGGTCTTTGTCGGCCTGTTTGTAGCGTGCTGCCAGATGTGGTTCTTTGATTGCTGATTCTTCCGGGTTGGGATCAAAGATAAACGGGAAGTCAATGAGTATCAGCCGTTTACGGGTTGGCAGGTCTTTGGTGAGCCCTGCCGGTATGACGTTGGTTTGCAAAAAGAGTGTCCAGGTGGGCTGGATGTTTTTTTCATCGCCATCAAAGAGGCCACGGGCGTTTTGTTTGTCTCCACCGGTAAGACTTTTGATTTTTGCACAGCTTACGTGCTGGTTTTCGTCTGTTTCTGAGGCTATGACGATCCGTCGGCCTTCCATCATGACTATTTCTGGGTTGGCTGCACCGGCAGAGCGGGAGTTTTTGTCTTCCAAAAACAGTTCCGGTTTTACGGTCCAAGCCAGATCCCCCATGATGTCCTGCCAGGTGTCAAAGTAGGTGCCTTTACCGTTGCGGCCTTTGCCAAGGTAGACGGCAATAAATTGCTCACGACGGCTGTGACCGGTGATGGCGTAGCCCATGATTCTGTCCATGCAGGCCAGTATTTCAGGATCTGGCTGGATGGATTGCTTGAAGGCGTGCCAGGTAGGGCATGGGCTTGTTCCGTCGGGCAGTTCTCCGTGTATCAGGTAGTGGTCTATGGCTTGTTTTCCAAGCCATAGGGGAAATTCAACGGCGGTGGTTTTCAGCAGGTAGTCTTCTGGCTTGCCGTCTCGCCATTCTCCCATTTCAAGGTCTATTACGCAGTTGGGGCAGGCAAGAAGCATCGGGCTTTGATCAATTTCACGTCCGGTTATGGCCAGCGGCTTTTCTGTGTGGTGAGCCCAGGCAAGGCAGGACTGAGCACGCTTGAGGCTGCGTAGTTGCCGGGCGCGATCAAGGGCGGATTTCCGCTGTGCCTGCAGCAGATCAAGTTCTGTCTGGTGGAGTAGTGTATCTGATTCAGCGTCTTTGATTTCTTGCTGGACGCTATTAAGGGCTGAAGCATCAATATCAGCCTGTTTTTTAAGGGCGTTCATCCGGTTTGTGGCCGCTGTTACCCTTGTATTGCAGGCAGCAAGCAGTTCTTTGGTACGTTTGATCGGCAGATTAAAGGTTTCTGCGTAGTTGACGTAGGTTATGGCTACTTTGTTGACAGAGGTTAGAACTTCGCCCATTTCATCCTTGGACCAGTGCTGTCCAGTGAATTTCATCCACGGTTTTTTGTCCCAGCGCTTGACGTTGACGAATTTGCCACGGTGCAGGGCCGCGAAGAGCCGCCCGTCACCGAGTTCGTTGTTTTCAAGACAGTCAGCAATGAATTCAGGCGTGATTTCTTCCACCGACTGCTGCTGGACAGGCTGCGGCAGAAATTCAGCCTCCTGCTCAATCCGCTCATTTACCAGATCAGTGTAATTAGGCACCGGCAGACTCCCAGAACTTGATTTTACTGAACCAGGCTTTCACGGTGTCACAGTGCAGGCCGGTCATGATGGCAACAGTACGCTGATCGCAGCCCAGGCCAATGCAGAGCAGGATAATTTCATACTGCGCGAATGTGATGTGGGAATCAGCAAGTATAGTACCGGCACGGGGTGAAAACTTGGTCTCGCAGCTCTTGCACCAGGTGCGATCGCCACGCCAGAAGGTCTCCAATGGGCGGCGCCCTTGAATTGGCTGGCCACAACTGGAGCAAACAGCACCACCAGGGTATAACTGGCGCAATACTCGGTCAGCTGATGATTTTGCATCACACACCTCATGCAACCACCGCAGGGCATAACCACCCGATTCTATGTCAAAACCGCCTGTCATTTCTGGCATTGCCGTTTCTCCGCAATCAAAAAAATTTCATTCGTAACCAAACACCGAGGTCTGAATAGCCCGCACGGTATAGAGTGTGGGAAGGACCCGTGAAAGCCTTGGGGCTTGTCTATCAAACCAGCCAGGGCATAGTGATCATCTGGTTGGTTGCCTCACGCAGGGGGAGCGGGGGAATCACCGTGCAGTCTTAAGTGCTTTGGCAACAGCAGCAGCCATAATAGAAGCACCATGCTTGTCAACGTAGCGCTGGGCCTCACCATAGAAATCAAACTGCTTGCGGTAAGCCGGGGCCTTTACCTGCATCAACACAGGCTTAACATCAACCCCATGCACGCCACTCTTCTGCCAAATACCACCAGCTAAATGCTGCTTACCGCTAACGCCAGGCCCCTTACCCATACTGATAAAATACTGCTTGCCACCTATGGTCTTGTAACCACGAGCCGGGTCTTTCATCAGCTGCTTCTTGGTAACCGTCTTCATCTTGCCGGTCTTGCTGTCCCAATAGGTACGCTTCATCTTGGCCAGCTTGGCGCGGGTGGCACTGGTACTGTTGGCGCTATAGCCTGACGACCTCTCAGCTGCAGAGAAGTAAGACAGCAACTGTTGCAGCACTGACCGCTTGAAGTTGCCATACTGGTCAATCAGTCCCAGTTCAGCAGCTGCATAGCTGGGAGTTAGCCAACGTTTACCGAACGCAACCTCATTGCCCTTCTTGTGGCGTGGACCGCCCTTGATTAAAGGCTCCAGGTAATGAGTGCTGTGCTTTGGTATGTCCTTAAACCCAACCGTTGCAGTGGGGCTGGCTTTGCTGCCCTTGGCTACAAACAGACTGTTAAGGGTGTACTTGGTGGGGCGATCAAGCACTGACTCCATCACACTGCGCTCATGTTGCTGAATGCCCACGGCTATATCGTTGATACCCTTACTGATGGCATAGGAGATCTGGCGTGTAGCCCCTGAAAGAGCCGCCATAGCTGCTCTGGTATCCACCTTGATATTCAGCATTGTCCGACCAACCTATTGGCCCTACTCTTCGGGCATCCCTGCAGCGCCTTACGCACCGGCAGACCACGCCTTAAAGTCTCAGCATCGAAATACCTGCGCAGCGTCTTAAGATCGAACACAGCACCGGTGGCCTGCTTAATCAGGTTGGCAATGGTTGACCAACTACCACCAGCGTCAAGCTGGCTGTTGATACTGTCAAAATACTTGGCAGCCAGATCAGCAGCAGGCGAAACAACAACACCAGACCGTGACTTATGAGCCTTGTTAAACTGCTTCTGCATTGTATCCGCAGACAACTGCAGCACCGGAACAAACTCTTGATAAGGTGCGCAAGTACGGCAAGATTGAGAAACCGCATTGCGATACTGCAAACACTTCGCGTCACCAGGCACTATGCGTGCAGACAACTCACAGCCCATGCTTCACCGCCAACTGCTGTATTGCTTTACTCAAATCCTCAGTAGTGCAATTGAACTCTGTCAAAGTCTGTAAATTGCGGAAATAAAACGTGTTTGCCACCCGCATAAACTCCCATGGATACGCTATAACGCCCATCACACACCCCGTAGATAAAAAGCCCCGGCAGGCTGGAAGGAGAGAAACACCCGCCGGGTAACTGTTATGGCCTTACCCCTTCAATGCCCCTGAAATAAACTGGCTGGAACTCGCTACAGGTATCGCTACGGCCAGCAATCCAGGCCTTGACGCTCTCATACGCATGCAGATTGTAATCCCTGCAGCGGCCTTGCTGCGTGCATCCGTCGCACAGACAAACAGGTCCGTACAGGTCAGGCACTGCCTTTCTGCCGCCGTCACCTCGCTGGGCCATGACATCACCGCCTTACCATTGGCTGCAGCACCAGCAGCGCCTCAGTAGCATCCATCTGATCAGCAGTAGGAGTCTGTAACCGATACGCAGCAGGCTGGCTATACACAATGCCAGCTGCAGCGACCTCTTTAATGGTGGCGGTTGTTACCTCTGCATCCTTACGGTCAGCATTACCAGCCAAACCAAACACAGCCAGCACCAGTATAACCACCAACATCTTACCGATCAGTTTACGCATGGCTTACCCCCTTTAAACTCTGCCCACTTACGCTTCAGCAGAGCCTTGTTGTGCTGCTTAATAGTTTTCCGATCTGCACTAGCCAACTGGCGGGCCTGCTCCTGCTGAACCGGCACCAGCAGCATATCAAGCCGTTCTCTCAGCTGGCGTATCTCTGCCAGAATCAACTGTTCAGTATTGGTCATGGCTACACCGCCTCATTTTCCAGCAGCGCCATTAACTCAGCTATCTGCTGGATAGCCTTCATGCCGTGGTATCTAATCTGCTTATGCTCATTGGGAGACAACTTCTCCCCAGACTCAGAATCCTGGGCAGTAGACGCACCAATAGTATTAAGCAAGTCAGAAAAAGACTTGCTGGTCTCAAAGGTATGGCGGAAAATCTCATTTTTGCTGGTGTGCTGGGGGATAGACGGAATAAAAACCCCGTTGAAACGGGTTGCAAGATATTGAATGGGGCCGAAGGCCTGCTCAGTAGGCCTGCCAAAACTTAAGGCGGTTGCTATAATTGCTTCAATTCTGTCCAGGGGGTTAATGGCGCCGCTGTCGTTAATATCCTCAATAGGCTCAGTCCACTTATAAACCGTACTCTTGCTCACTCTCAGCGCCTTAATTACGGCATCTGTGGGCTTACCTATGGCTGTCTTTAAAACCTCGTGAGTTTCCACGTTAATCCTCCGGCAGATGTCAATTACAAAAACAGGCTGTTTTTGTAATGTACTCAATAAAATCAGGCTGCTAAGCTCTCAACATGATCAACCTCAAACAACAGATTGCGGGATCTAATGTACTCCAGCACCCGCAACGCTCCGGGGCTCTGCATCCTCGGATAGGTGTTGGTGAGCACCTTCACCACCATGCTGCGGGAAACGCTCTTGTCACCCTCTTTGGCGGTCCGGTTCAGCTCTCTGGCAACCTCTGCCAGGTTCAACACGCCACAGGCGGCATGGGTCTTGTTAAAATCAATATTCATTTTGTTGAACTCCTGATATATTGCCCGGTGCAAACCGGCTTAAAACTCTGTCAAAGGAATTAAAATGGCCAAGAAACCCGGTTACACCATCGAACAGCACGAACAACTTGGTATTGAACTGCAAGCCATGCGGGACAGGCTCGTCAAGATCCAGGTTGAACTTAGCCACGCATATCCAATCAAGCTGGCCAGTAAGGTTGATCCGGCCTGCAAGGCTGTTGATGCCCTGCGGTGCGCGCTTGATGATCAAATATGCAAAGAACACCCAGGCAACAAAGATATGCTCAGGGTCTACTACCGCGCTAATCGGGCCGACTACAAAGAACCGGAGTCACCTGCAGGTGATAAGCAAAAGTAGTCTGGCACTTTGCACAGCAGCCGACTTGGTTGTCTTCCATCAGATGAGATAGTAGAGCAGCCTTTGACTCTGGTTTGATCTCTAATTCATTTTTACAGGTCGGGCAGGTGATGGTCATAAACAGCCCCTTTCAGTTCAACGTTGTTTAGTGTTCAACAAATAGTTGAAAAAATATCAACCGTCAAGAAAATAATTCAACCGGAGCTGAATTTTATGCAACTCATAGATGATGTTAAAAAAAAGCTCGGATTTATTGATGATATTGAGCTTGCACGGCATTTAAATAAGGATAAAAGCACTGTTAGTAAATGGCGTACAAGCGCGGAAATACCTGCAAAAGCGGAAAAAGAGTTGATTAAAATTCTACATGATGGGTGCCAAGAAACTTTTGGTTTTCAGCCCAAGATCAAACTCATACCTGTGTTTGCATCAGTGCCGGCTGGTTGGCCGGTAGGATGTTGTGTAGCTGAAGAGCCGCTAGCGTATATCCCATTTGAAGGCAACGGCAGGAATATGGGGGCGCTACTGGTGGATGGTCACAGCATGGCACCAGACATAAAAGATGGTGAATATGTGGTCTATGTTGAAGATTACGACTTCAAGCCAGGTGATCGGCTGGTGGTTAATAACGAGTTTGGTAAATCAATGGTTAAAGAATATGCAATTAAAGACGGTGAACCTTGGCTGATCAGCGTTAATCCTGAGTACAGCAACCACAAAGTTAATGAAGGGTTTACACTGATAGGCAGGGTGATTGAAGTTTACAGTAAAAGAAAAGTGGGAAGAAGGTAATGTCGGTTTCCGTTAATATTGCATGTCCTAATTGTAATCATGAAGCATTTATTCCGCTTGATGTATTGCCAAAGCCTTCAGTATTAACTACCTGCCCAAAATGCAAATACGTTACAGAAATGTACTATTTTATTATTGTCGGAGCCTCAAAAACCAAACTTCCTGAATTAATGATAACCTATACTGATGGTAAGGGAATTGAAACGGATAGAGATATTAGCAACATAAGATACAGTAGTGCATATCAGTTCCACGCCTACTGTCATTTAAGGAAAGAAGATCGCACTTTTTTAACCGGCAGAGTTGTTGAAGCAATTGACATCAGAACCGGTAATAGAATTTTAGAATATCAAGCAAAATGGGGAAGTAAAGGCAAAACACGTACAATTTATTTTTAAAAACTGAACTAGAAAATAAAATACAAAGGAGCCACCCATGCCAGACTTCAAAGACCGCCTAACCCGCCACGCTGAACACATCAAAAACGTCCACAGCCACTGCACAACAGAAGAGACAACCAAGCAAGCCCTTATCCTTCCCCTGCTTGATGCCCTCGGTTTCAGCCCCTATGACCCAACCAAAGTTCAGGCCGAATATTTTGCAAACCTTCCAGGCATCAAAGCCAATGAACGGGTAGACTATGCCCTGTTTGTTTCCGGAAATCCGGTCATGTTCATAGAAGCAAAATCTTGTACTGAAAAGCTCACCAACCATACCGGCCAGCTAGCCAGATATTTCAACAGCACGCCTGGTGTTTCTGTTGCGGCAATTACTAACGGACGCGAGTGGCGTTTTTTCAGCGACCGCCTGCACAGCAATATTATGGACACCAGCCCATTTCTCACGGTCAGCTTTGAATCTCTCTGTGATTCAGATCACGATAAGCTTTCACGGTTCAGGTATGACAAATTCAACCCAGACGGCCTGCGTAGCTTTGCCGAAGAACAAACCCTGCTTGATACCTTTACCAGCACAATAGAAACCTGCCTGCGTGACCCTGATGCTGAATTTGTCAAGTTCGTGGCCAGCAGATCAGATACAAACGGCAGAATAAGTCCCAAGCAGGTTGAGGCATACACCCCTCTGGTCAAGCAAGCACTGGTTGAAGCGATCAGCAAGGTAGTTGTCGGCGGTCTCAGCGCTCCAGCCCCTTCAACTACACAGCCGGAACCGGTAGTAGTAGAGATATGTTCTTGTGATAATGATTTAATTGATCCAGATAATCCAAAAATAATCACCACTGCAGCAGAGCGGAGGGTGCTGGCTTACGTCCAGGCCATACTTGATGGCAAGGCTGATCCCTCCGATCTGGTTGGCAAGGATACAGAAAGTTACTACTCGGTATGCTACCAGGGTAAAGTCAACAGGTGGCTGTTCCGCTACTGGGGTGACAAATCAACCCCTTGCATTATGTTCAACGTCCCTATGACCATGGAACGCACCAAACAAGCCGCAAGAGCCGGTTTAGTAGTCCAGCCCAATAACACCATAGCCATTGCCAAGCCTGAACACCTGATGAAGCTATCCGCCATCATCGTTGATGCACTTGAGTATTGCCAGGATGATGAAAACTTCAGGAAGAAGGGCAAAAGCGGAGAAGACGAAGCAACCGAATGAGCCTTGAACGCCACCACACACTGCCGAACACTTGGCGGGCCAGATATTACCCCAATGGACGCCGCAAAGATCCGGCCACCGGCAAAGCCTCAAACGACCGCGAAACCGTCTACTTTGAAGGGGATGAAGCATCAGCACGGGCATGGTATGTCACCCTGCTGCAATCCAACCCGGCCAAAAAGGCACCGCCCCTGGCGCCAACCATAGACCAGGCATACACTGACTTCTGCGTACACTACCGCAATGAAGTATCAGAACGCACCTATAAGGACTTTCTGCTCACCTATGAGCGGCACCTGAAAAACTTCTTTGGCTCATTCCGTCCGGCCATGCTCACGCCAGCCATATTTGATGGCTACAAAAACAAGCGCAGCCTTGAAACCTATCTGCCAGGCAAGCGGGGCCAGAAACCGGATCAGGACACACCAGCAGACAAAGCAAAGCGCAAGCCGGTAACCAGGCGCACCGTGCAGAAAGAAATAACCTACATCCAATCAATGTTAAAATGGATGATCACCAACAACAAATGTCTGCCGCTGGCGTTTAAAATCAACAACTACAAAGCCAGCCAGACAGAAGCACCGGCCAAACTGATCCCCACCAGGCGTGAAATGATTCTGCTGATCAAGTCCTGCAGGGGAGATCGTGACAGAAAATACCGGCACATGCTGGCAGTGGCGTATTATTCCGGATTGCGTCGGTCAGAGCTGTTTAACCTGGACGGCTCAAAAATAGACCTGCAAACAGGGTACATGCGGGTAAAAGGGAAGGGCGATAAAACCAGAACCGTACCGATCGTGACCAGGTTAAAACCATACCTGAGGAAGGCCCACAAACGGGGCAGGCTGTTCAGCAACCCAGAAACCGGCAATGTGTGGGACAATCTTGACAAACTGCTCATCAGGATCTGCAAGGCCGTTGACATCCCAACAATATCCCTGCACACCTTCCGGCATGCCTTTGCCGTGCATGCCCTGATGAGAGGCACCTCACTGCGCACCCTGCAGCTGGTAATGGGTCACGCCAGTATCAAGACAACCGAGAAATACCTGCAGCTGGTACCAGCAGATTTAACCCTTGATCTTGACCCACTGGCAAAACGCACTGCGCCAGCTAGAAACCGTAATAAGTAAATGATTGTGGTGCGTTATAAGTTTGTTTTAAAAACTTCTAAGCCGTAGGTCGCAGGTTCGAATCCTGCAGGGGACGCCAATTGCCATACGAACTGAGTGCTTCTGCCGGAGTACTCAGTTTTTTTGTGCTGTTAGATCTGATAGGGCTCTTGTGTCACACGCTTTAGCTTGTATTTAAATGGAGAAATAGCTACAAAGTCACCTTAACTAGATATGGTGTGATGAAAGGCTGCGATGAGGCCGTTTTCTACAGTATCAATACGGGCACAACTGGTTTTGATCACCCTGATCATTGCCCTGCCTGCCATTGTTATTATCATCTATCTGGGGATTCATCAGCGTAAGAACGCTGTTGATGATGCCTATCAGCTTACCCGCCTGATTGCCGAACGGATCGCTTCAGAACAAAAGAATATGGCGGTAGCTGCAGAACAGTTGCTGGTAACGCTTGCCCAGATGCCGGAGATCAGACAGCAGAGCCGTGGCAGGGTGCAACATCTGCTGCGTACGCTTAATGAGCTGAATCCTCAGTATGCCAATATCCTGGTGACTGATCTGGCCGGCAAGACCTGGGCGGCGGTTTTTATGCCGCCTGCGCCTTCCATGCTTGATGACCGGCGCTATTTCAAACATGCCATCTCCAGCGGGCGTCTTTCATCCGGTGAGTATGTTGTCAGTAAAAGTATGACCAACAAACCGGTCTTTCATTTTGCCTATCCGTACCGTGATACAGCAGGAAAGATCGCCGGCGTTATTGTGGTTGCCTTCAGGCTGGATACCTATTCAACGGTTCTTAAAAACAGCCCGTTGCCCGAAGGTACCAATTTCCTGTTGCTTGACCATGCCGGTGTAATCATGCACCGAGCCCTGGAACCGGAAAAGATTATCGGCAAAAAATATCCAGAAGCCGCCTTTCGAGAGATGCTGGTGGGGCCTGACGAGCAGTCCTACCGGGGATTGGCCTCGTTCGGGGATGAACGTTTTATCAGTTACCGTAAAATACGTCTGCAGGGTGAAGCAGATCCGTATATGTATGTGCGGGTTGGCGTCCCCGTCAAATCCACCCTTGCGGCAGCTGATCAAACCATGCTGAAGAGTATTGCTTTTTTCGGGGCTTTCCTGTGCGGTGCATTTCTCCTGGCCTACCTGATTGGCAAACGCTCCATTGTTGATCGGATTGTTCTGTTGGAACAGGCCTCACAGCGTCTTGCCGACGGCGAGATGCAGATCCAGGTGGCCAGTGCGGTTTCTGGTGGTGAGATCGGGCATCTTGCCCAGAGCTTTGACTCCATGGCCCGGCAACTCATGGAGCGTGAACAGGTTATCCGCGAGAGTGAGGCCCGTTTGCGAAGCATCACGGATTCTGCTCAGGACGCCATTTTGATGATGGACTCCCACGGGGCGATCACCTTCTGGAATCCGGCAGCTGAGACGATCCTTGGCTATCGGGCTGAGGAGGCGCTGGGAAAAGACCTGCACCTGCTGTTGGTCCCCTTGCGCTATCAGCAGGCGTTTCAAAAGGCTTTTTCGGTTTTTGTGCAGACCGGGCGTGGCCATGCCGTTGGCAAGACCGTTGAGCTGGCTGCAAGGCGTAAAGATGGCCAGGAGATTATTGTCTCCCTCTCTTTGTCGGCGGTTTTCCTCCATGGCTGTTGGCATGCTGTCGGGCTATTAAGAGATATTACTGAAAGCAAACATTATCAGGAAGAACTGCTGGAGGCCCGCCACTCGGCTGAAGCAGCCAACCGGGCCAAAAGTGAGTTTCTGGCCAATATGAGCCATGAAATCCGCACCCCTATGAACGGTGTTATCGGTATGGCTCAGCTGCTGCGTTTTACCCAGCCCAGCAAAGAGCAGGAAGAGTATCTGGATAACCTTGAGCTTTCCTGTAAAAATCTGCTTGAATTGATCAACGATATTCTCGATCTCTCAAAGATTGAGTCAGGCAAGCTTGAGCTGGAATCTGCTGCTTTTTCCTTGCGTCGCTGTGTCCATGAGGTGCTGAGCAATCAGTCGGCACGGGTTGAGCAGAAGGGGCTTCAGCTTAGTGCCGATCTTGATGAGCAATTGCCGGATCTTGTGCTGGGCGACTCCCTGCGTTTTAAACAGATTCTGCTTAATCTGTTGGGGAATGCCATTAAATTCACGGAAACAGGCAGTATAGCCGTCACGGGTATGGTTGTTTCAAGAACGGAGCCGGGTTGCGTCTTCAGGCTTATGGTCCGTGATACCGGCATCGGTATGACCGCTGATGCCCTGGAAAGAATATTCAACTCCTTTGAGCAGGCTGACAGTTCAACCACCCGTATCTACGGTGGTAGTGGTCTTGGGCTTTCTATCTGCCGACGTCTTACCGAGTTAATGGGAGGACGTATCTGGGCGGAGTCTGTTTCCGGTAAAGGGTCAACTTTTTTTGTTGAGTTGCCTTTTGTTATTCAGTCGCCTGTTGGTGAGGAGACACCGTCACCAGCGTGTCAGGCTCTGCCAGGTACCATGCGATCATTAAAAGTTCTGGTTGCTGAAGATAACAGGTTGAATGCCGATACCATCATTGCCATGCTGAAGCGGATGGGGCACGAGGTTGAAGTTGCGTCCAATGGACGTGAAGCTCTGGAAAAGTGGCATGCGTCGGTTGTTCACTGTGTTTTGATGGATATTCAGATGCCGGTCATGGACGGGTATCTGGCAGCAGCAACCATGCGGGAACAGGAGCAAAAGATGGGAGGGCATACACCGATTATTGCCATGACCGCCCATGCCCTGCATGGTGACCGCGAACGGTTTCTGGCTGAAGGGTTTGACGGCTATGTTTCAAAGCCGGTGGATATGCAGATGCTGGCTGAGGAGCTGAAACGAGTCAGCGCAGCATAAGATGCTGTACATAGCAAGAAAAAAGGGACAGGCCGTGGTGGTCTGTCCCTTTTTTCGTCTATTCTGATTATGTCTAGCGTTTGTTGCGGTGTGTCAGTGAGGCACCGATAAAGGCTTTGAAAAGCGGATGGGGTACCAGTGGTTTTGATTTAAATTCCGGGTGGAACTGGCAGGCCAGGAACCAGGGGTGGTCTGGCAGCTCAATGATCTCAACCAGGTCTTTCTGTTGGTTAATGCCTGACAGAACCAGTCCTTTCGTGGTCATCATCTCGCGGAAACTGTTGTTAAATTCATACCGGTGCCGGTGCCGTTCAGAGATGTCGGTTTCATTGTAGGCATCAAAGGCTCTGGTCCCTTTGATAACCGTACAGGGGCAGGCCCCTAAACGCATGGTGCCACCCTTTTTGTTAATGGTCTTCTGTTCTTCCATCAGATGGATGACCGGTTCTTTACAGTCTGTTTTAAATTCTGTTGAATTTGCCTTTTTCAGTCCGCAGACATTGCGGGCAAACTCGATTGCCGCCATCTGCATGCCAAGGCAGATGCCAAAAAACGGGATCTGTTTGCTGCGAGCATATTCAATGGCCAGAACCTTGCCCTCTGTGCCACGCTCACCAAAGCCACCCGGTACCAGAACGCCATCTACATCATCCAGCCAGCCTTCAACACCGCTTTCCTCAATCTTTTCTGCATCCACATATTTGAGGTACACGCGGCAGTCATTGGCAATACCGCCGTGGGTCAGCGCTTCTGCCAGGGATTTGTAGGATTCGGTCAGGTTGACATACTTACCCACAATGGCGATCCGTACTTCACCATGGCTGGGGTGACGCAGGGTCTCAACCACATCCTGCCAGGGGGTAAGGTCCGGCTGTTTGGTCCAGATATTCAGCTTTTCAACCACCTGATCATCCAGTTTTTCCTTGTTCAGGGCCAGCGGCACGGCATAGATATGTTCAGAGTCCACAGACGGAATAACACAGCTCTCTTCAACGTTACAGAACAAGGAGATCTTCTTCTTCATGTCCTGGGGCAGTTCACGATCACAGCGGCAGAGCAGGATATCGGGCTGGATACCGATCTTACGCAGCTCCATGACTGAATGTTGGGTCGGTTTTGTCTTCATCTCACCGGCAGTGCGGATGTACGGCACCAAGGTAACATGGACATAGAGGGTATTGCCGGTGCCACGATCAAAACGGAACTGGCGGATCGCCTCAAGGAACGGCAGCGATTCAATATCGCCCACCGTACCACCTACTTCAACGATGGCCACATCAGCACCTTTGGCGTTTTCAACGATCTTGCTCTTGATTTCGTCGGTGATATGGGGGATGACCTGCACGGTGCCACCCAGATAATCACCACGGCGCTCCTTTTCAATAACAGAAAAATAGACCTGGCCGGTGGTGAAGTTACTTTTCTTGGAAAGCCGGGCCGAGGTGTAGCGTTCATAGTGTCCCAGGTCAAGGTCGGTTTCTGCGCCATCATCGGTCACAAACACCTCGCCATGCTGGAAGGGGGACATGGTGCCGGGGTCAACGTTGATGTAAGGGTCCAGCTTCTGCATGGTAACCCGCAGGCCCCGGGACTCAAGCAGTGCCCCAAGGGACGCGGCGGCCAGCCCTTTGCCGATGGATGATACAACGCCACCGGTGATAAAGATAAACTTAGTTTTCATGGAAAGAGACTCCTGATCTTTTGCTCGTGCAGTCATGGTTATCCTTGTTTTAGCCGTTCTTTAGCCTTGTTCAGGTCTTCGGGCGTATCAACACCCAGTGATTCAAATTCTGTTTCCACTACTCTGATCCGTATACCGTTTTCCAAAGCCCGTAGCTGCTCAAGTTTTTCTGAAAGCTCAAGAAAGGTCTGGGGCATTGCAGCGTATTCAAGCAGGAAGTCACGCTTGAATACGTATAGGCCCACATGTTTAAAGCAAAGCAGGCGGCCTGAGGCAAAGGCTTCATCTTTCAAATCCTGCCATTTATCCCGGAAAAAGGGGAGGGGAGAGCGGGAGAAGTAAAGTGCGTAGCCGTTGTTGTCCGTCACCACCTTGACCACATTGGGTGAAAGGAAGTCGTGCAGGCATCTGACCCGGCTTTTAAGGGTGCCCATCTTCAAATCAGGGTTGTTCAGAAACGGTTCTATGGCCTGATCGATCATGGCGGGCTCGATCAGCGGTTCATCGCCTTGTACGTTGACAATAATATCAGCCTCAAGCCCGTGGGCCACCTCTGCCAATCGGTCTGTCCCGGTTTCATGGCTTGTGGAGGTCATGATCGCCTCGCCACCGATCTGGTGAATCGCATCGGCAATCCTGCGGTCATCAGTGGCAACAATGGCGCGAGAGACCAGTGAGGCTTTTAATGTCTGTTCGTAGACATGCTGAATCATCGGCTTTCCGGCCAGATCGGCCAGGGCCTTGCCGGGAAAACGGGTGGATCCGTAACGGGCGGGAATGATGGCAACAATGTGCATGGTCATACTTTCAGGGGGCAAGGGTCAAGGAGCAGGCAGCAAAAAATGATGCCGCTGCTCCTAAAAAGCAAGCATGGAAAATACTCTCAAGCTGCAGGACTGTCAAGGTCTCAGGAGGAGCGGCGCTGGCCCTGTACAATGCTGTTGCGCCAGTTAAAGGCGTCAAGCTGAGCGGCCAGCAGTTGATCAAGACCGATGGATAAGGAATCAAGCAGTTCCTGAACGGCAACAAAATCTGTTTTTTCCAGCTTTTCAGCTAACTCCAGTAATTGCCCAAGCTGTCCTTCCCGTCGCAGCAGGGCATCCGCCATATCTTCTGACAGGTTCAGGCTCTCAACAACATGCTCCATGGTGGTTTCATAGAGGGCATCCAACAGGGAGAGGATACCGGTCAGGAAGGCTGTTTCAACAAGGTCACTGGTACGGCTCTGTCCGGTGCGCTGCATCATCAGCAGTTCCATCAGCCGTCCTCGTACTGCAGCCATCTCAAGCAAAGGGGAGTTCAGGCCACGATCATCCTTACCGGCAAACAGGGCCAACTGTACCCAGCGCCGCAGGTGGTTGATCCCCAGAATCATAATGGCGTGGCGGATGTTTTTGATCTTCTCCCGCAGGCCGATCATGACCGAATTAACCAGTTTCAGCAGGTTAAAGGTCAGGCTGGGGTTTTCCCGGAAGGTGTCTTCTACCTCATTAATGTCCCAGTCTTCATTCAACTGTTGCAGCAGCTTCATCATGGCGATGCCGGAAGGGTCAATCCGTTTCTGGCCGATAATGACCGGTCGTTCAAAGAAGTAGCCCTGAAACAGCTCAAATCCGTATTTCAGGCATTGTTCAAACACCTCTACGGTCTCAACCCGTTCAGCCAGCAACTGTACCGGGAATTTTCGTAGATTTGCTGCTATGTTGGGCAGCTCAAGCGGGTCGGTGGCCATGATGTCCACCTTGATAATATCCACCATTTTATAGAAGGCAGAGTGCTCAGGTGCGTAGATATGATCATCCAGGGCGATTTTGAAGCCCATTGATTTAAGTTCGTTGCAGCGTAGCCGGACGTTGTCATCAAGCTCAATATTTTCGAGTATTTCAAGCACAGACTGTTCAATCGGCAGCAGTTCCAGCATTTCAGAGTGCAACACACCGGATGTAATGTTCAGAAACCCGAACTTATCCCCCAATACATCCTGTAGACCAAAGTCAGACAGGGCACTGGAGATAACCGATGCCGAAGCCTGGGCCTGACTCTCAAACTGGGCAGTCGTATGGTGGCTGGCTGCCCGGAAGAGCAGTTCATAGCCAAAAATTTCCTGTTTGACATTCAGGATCGGTTGCCGACCGATAAAAAATTTGAGTTCAGGTTCCATGGCCATACTGTATACCATACGTAAAAGCTATTACAGACACAATTTTAAGGTTTCAGCTGCGATCTTTTCCAGTGGCAAAATTTTGTCCACACCGCCCTGTTTGATAGCTTCATTGGGCATGCCAAAGACTACACAGGTGGCCTCATCCTGCGCAATGGTCTTGGCTCCGGCATCATGCAACTCTTTCATGCCGTGGGCGCCATCATCACCCATCCCGGTCAGAATCACCCCCACTGCGTTTTTGCCAGCGTAGCGGGCAGCAGAACGGAACAGCACATCCACGGAAGGGCGATGACGGGAAACCAGCGGCCCGTCTTTAACCTCAACATAGTAACGGGCACCGCTGCGCTTGAGGAGGGTATGCTTGTTGCCCGGTGCAATCAGGACATGCCCCCGGACCACTGAATCGTTGTTTTCTGCCTCTTTGACGGTCACCTTGCAGATGCTGTTCAGGCGTTTGGCAAAGGCAGCGGTAAAGTTTTCCGGCATATGCTGGACAATCACGGTACCAGGGGTGTCTTCAGGCAGCATCTGCAGAAATACTGAAAGCGCCTCGGTTCCGCCGGTTGAAGCACCCACTACCACCACTTTTTCAGTGGTCATGATCATGGCATTGGTATTGGGGGCCTCCATGATCACATCAGCAGTGTATTTGGGGCTTACCTCGCGGATCACCCGCTGCGGTTTAATCCTGGCCGCTGCTGCCGCCTTGATGCTATCGCAGATTCTGATGCGGGACTCCTCGATAAACTGCTTGGTGCCCATTTTGGGCTTGGTGATAATATCTACCGCCCCGTATTCAAGGGCTTTTAGTGCTGTTTCGCTGCCACTTTCCGCCAGACTGGAACACATTACCACCGGAATAGGATGCTGGGACATCAGTTTTTGCAGAAAGGTGATGCCGTCCATGCGGGGCATCTCAACATCAAGGGTGATCACATCCGGCACCTGTTCTGAGATCCGCTGTACCGCTACGATCGGGTCCTGGGCCATACCGATCACTTCTATGCCAGGGTCACTTGAAAGAATGTCGGACAGGGTCTGACGAACCAGTGCAGAGTCGTCAACAATCAGAACTTTTATCTTGTTTGACATGGTTTTAGTCCTTGCGGTAGACCGTATTGGCAACCTGGGTAAAAGGTACGTCCAGGCCGTTCAGGGTTTCTGAGTGGCCGATAAAGAGATAACCTCCTGTTACCAACTGGCGGTGAAATTTTCTCATCAGCGCTGCTTGAGTCGGTTTGTCGAAATAGATCACCACATTCCGGCAAAAAATGGCGTCCTGATGTTCCTGAATGCCGAACTGCTCATCCATGAAGTTTACCCGTTTAAAGCTGACGCTGCTGCGCAGTTCCGGTGCAATTCTGACCAGTCCCTTACTGCGGTCTTTGCTGCGTAACAGGTATTTCTTTTTCATGGAGAGCGGAATGGTATCGGTCCTGTCCTCGCCATAGATCGCTGATGAGGCCTTCTGAATAACCTGGGTGCAGATATCCGAGGCCAGAATTGAGAACTTGAAGCCCTGGTTGGCGGCAGCATAATCGCTTAATACCATTGCCATGGTGTAGGGCTCTTCACCGGTGGAACAGCCGGCAGACCAGATTCTGAAGGGGTTCAAGGGACTTTCACCGGCGCCTCTGATCTGCCGCATGGTGGGGATTGTCTCCCGCACCAGAAAATCAAAGTGTTGTGGTTCACGGAAAAAATCGGTCTTGTTGGTGGTAACCACATCAATCAGGTGGATGATCTCCTGATCACGTCCCACTGCTGAAAAAATAAAATCAGCGTATTCCTGAAAGCTATGCATCCCCAGTGCCTTCAGGCGTTTTTGCAGACGAGCCTCCAGCATGGTCTTCTTGGCAGGGGGCATCTTGATCCCCACCTCATCGTAGATCAAAGCGCTGAACTGCTCAAACTCCTTGTTACGCATGCTGCAGAGTTGTTGTGTTCCGGGACCGCTGTCATGGTTCATCAGGGTTACTCCTGGGACAGCAGTTTTTTTACGGTTGCAAGCAGATCTTCCTGCCTGACCGGTTTCATGACCCATCCGTTTGCACCGGCGGTTCTGGCCTCTTCAAAGAGATGCTGCTGAGAGTCGGTGCTGATGATCAACAGAGGGGTTGTCGAGAATTCCGGTAATTGCCGAATGTCACGAACTAGGGTGATGCCATCCTTGCCCGGCATGTTGATATCAGTGATGATCAGGTCCGGTTGCACCTCCTTGATTCGTTCAAGGGCGGTCATCGGGTCTGAAACCGTTTCAACCAGATAGCCGCCATGCTGCAGAGTGAACTTTGCGTTGAGCAGCTGGGGCTTTGAATCATCTATCAGCAGAACGGTTTTCACCGGTTACTCCTGCGTTCCACCGGTTTGCAGGGCAGCCATTTCCTGCTCTGAAAAGACCCGGTCAATATCAAGAATCATTACAAAATGTTCTTCGTGCTTGCCCATCCCCTTGATGAACTCGGTATTTAGGCGGGTGCCGATATGGGGTGCCGGTTCAATCTGCTCCGGCTCCATTTCAACCACCTCCTGCACTGAATCGGCCAGAGCGCCCAGGACGGTGGTGTCACCATCAAGGGTTACTTCAACCACAATAATACAGGTGTTGATGGTTTGATCTGTGGCGGACATGCCAAACTTGAGCCGCATGTCAATCACCGGTACTACGCTACCCCGCAGGTTGATCACCCCCCGCATGAACTCCGGGGTCTGGGGCACCTTGGTGATGCTGGTGTATTCGAGTATCTCCCTGACCTTGGCCACATCAAGGGCAAAGATTTCATCTGCCAGCTTGAAGGTCAGGTATTGGACAGTTTCGGTTATGGTTGAGACAGACATAAAACCTCCAGGGCAAGTCAGAAGTGTGAAGAGTGAAGTTTGAAGAGTGAAAGGTTTTTTCTCACTTCACCTTTCACTCTTCACTCTTGCAATTCTAGAATTTCTCAAACTCGTCATCCAGATGGTCTTTGCCCTTGCCGCCCAGGTCGATATGCACGCCACCGCTCTTGGCTTGTTTTGGTGGTGCGGCATGGGCTACCTGGGGACGGCTTGGTGGAGCCGCATGGTGTGCTGCCGGACGATGGGGCAGGGCACGCTGGGTAGCGTGACTATCAATACTGAAGAAGGCGATGGTGCTTTTCAGCTGCTCTGCCTGACCAGCCAGTTCTTCAGTGGTGGAGGCCATCTCTTCAGCTGCCGAGGCGTTCTGCTGAATAACCTGATCAAGCTGCTGAATGGCACGGTTGATCTGATCAGCACCGGCATCCTGCTCCTTACTTGATGCAGAGATCTCCTGCACCAGCTCTGCTGTGCGCTGGATATCCGGCAGAATGGCGGTCAGCATCTGACCGGCAGCTTCAGCCACCTGCACGCTGCGGCCTGACAGCTCACTGATCTCACCGGCTGCAGTCTGGCTGCGCTCGGCCAGCTTACGGACTTCTGAGGCAACCACGGCAAAGCCTTTGCCATGCTCACCGGCCCGGGCAGCCTCAATGGCAGCGTTCAGGGCGAGGAGATTTGTCTGCCGTGCGATCTCTTCAATAATGCTGATCTTGGTGGCGATCTCTTTCATGGCAGCCACGGTTTCATTGACCGCCTTGCCGCCCTCACGGGCATCGGTGGCTGACTTGTTGGAGATTTTTTCGGTCTGGCTGGCGTTGTCTGCATTCTGCTTGATGCTGGAGGACATCTCTTCCATGCTGGAGGAGATCTCTTCAGCAGAGGCAGCCTGCTCGGTTGCCCCTTGTGACAGGGTCTGGGCTGTGGCAGAGAGCTGCTGACCACCGGTGGCAACACCATCGGCTGCTGCCTGTACTTCCCGCACGATCTCCTTCAGCTTATCCACCATGTTGGCCAGGGAGTCCATCAGATCATCCTGATCAGAACGTTTCTTCAGTTCAACCATCAGATTACCTTGGGCCACCTGCTTGGCATTGGCGGTAATGGAGTTAAGCGCTTCTATGTTTTGCTTGATGGCACTATTGATCTGTTCAAAGTTCTGAGCAATGGTCTGGGTGTCATCATCACTGGAGCCCACAACCGTGTTAACACTCATGTCGCCGATAGCCATCTTTTCCAGGTTTTTAAGCAGCTTGCCAACTTCTGTATCCTGGAATTTTGCCTGCTTGTCAGCCACACGGGCAGCCTTTTTAACGGCGGTCTGGTCAGTAACCACCTCAAAGGCGGCAATGATGTTGCCGTTGTCATCCTTGATCGGTACGCCGGTGTAGTCAATATCCAGATTAAGTGAACCAGGGTGGGCGTCGGTGGCGCTGTTAGCGGTCTGGCCATTGCTCATGGCCCGCTGGCAGGCACACTTGTCAGTTTTACAGTCAGAGGTGCGGAAGTGATCATAACACTTGGTGCCGACAACCTGCTGCTGATTTCTACCGCCTACCTCAGCCCCCAGTTTGTTCATGTAAAGTACGTTAAAGTCGCGGTCAATCAGCATGGCCGGGGCAGGCATCACATCCAGCAGGCTGACCAGACGGCCAATGGTGTTGTTGACGCCATCCACAATTTTACGGAAGTCTCCCATATGTTTAGAGGCATCGGCACGGGTGTTGACTCGGCCTTCCATGGCAGCCTTGGCCAGCATATTTGCATCAGCCACCAGGGCATCAACAGCATCAATACAGCCGTTCAGGTTGTTTTTGATCTCATTGAAGTCGCCACTGTAATTGTCAGTGATACGCGGGGGAATATCACCCTTACTGATCCGGTCAACGTATTCGGCAGCCACGTTCAAGGGGCCGATTACAGCATCCAAAGTTTCGTTCACCCCTACCACAATCTTCTGGAAATCGCCCTGATGCTTGGTCGCATCAGCACGGGTGGCTAACTTACCGGCTATGGCTGCGTCTGAAAGCATACTAGCATCTTTGATCAGGGCCTGGATCGCTTCTGCCATCTTGTTCATAGCGCCTTGCAGGATACCGGTTTCGTCCTTTGAGGTTGTGTCAAGATGGACATCGGTATTGCCTGCTGCAATCTTGTTGGCTGCATCAACACAGGCATTAACCGGTGCAGTAATGGAACGGGTAATCAAGAGGCCCAGGGCAATGCCTAGAAGCAGAGCGCCAATTCCTACAGAAAGTAAGGTTATGTCGGCCTTGTGGGCAAGCTTTTCAGCATCAACAGCGGCTTTTTCTGCTGATTTTTCTTGGTGCTTGATCATGGTATCAACTGCAGCAAAATAGGCGTTCTGAGACTTGCGGAAATCATTCAAAAGGTAGTTCGTTGCCTCATCCCATTTGCCTTTGTCATACATGTTGAAGAGCGGCTTTCTGGCATCAATATAATGATTGCGTGCTGCCTTCAGTTCATTGAACAGTTTTTTGCCCTGCTCACTCCTTACTGTTTTTTCAAGATCTTCAAAATGCTTAAGGACCGTATCAGCTGCAACCTTCATCCGTTCATCTTCTTGCTTGCGAATGGTGCTGTCTTTAGCAAGGGCAATGTTGCGGAGTGCGCGTGCTGCTACGTTAATCTGCTCTTTAATGTTAAATAGCGTTTGCACCTTAGGGAATTTATCTTTGGTGATATCGTCAACAGCATGATCGAGTTTTCCAATTGCAAAATATCCAACGGCAACATTGACAACCAATAGTAGCAGGACGATCCCGAATCCAAATGCCAAGCGTGGTCCAATCTTCATGTTCTTCAGCATAACCTGTACCTCCTTCTCATGTGTGCAACTTAGATGACTTCGCTCTGTCTCACGTTCTGTAGGGTGTTCAAAATTGTTGAGCGTACATCGCTTTCAAATGGTTCATCATGTCCTGGATAGATCAGTTCAATCTCCCGTTGGGCCAGCTTTAGCAGCGTTTGGACATAGTCTCGGGTATACTTGCCACCGCTGGTGCGGATGCGTAGCTGGGTATCACCCGAAAAGAGCAGCTTCTGCGCCTGGCAGTAAAACGCTACTGAATCTGATGAGTGCCCCGGTGTGTGGATCACCTCCAGATAATCATCACCTGCCTTAAATAGCTGTCCTTCCTTGAGCAGACAGTCAACACCGGGGCCATCCACCCAGCCGTAGACTTTTGCTCCATAGTTCTGTTTAAAAAGATCTGCCGAAGCTGCGTGATCAAAATGGTTGTGGGTCAGCAAGACCTGCTCAACCGGTACCTTGCCGCAGCCGGTGTAAATCCTGTCGATCTCTGCCAGTATATAATCGTCCGTCCCTGGATCGATCAGGGTGTTGACATCGGTAAGCTGGTTCCACTCGCCCAGAATCAGGTATGATCGGCAGGTGTAGTTTTTCGGGTTTCTGGCCAGCTGAATTACCCGCATAGTGTCCCTTGCACCTGCTACCCCACTTTCCTGAACAGTTGTGCATCTGGGGCCACCTGTTCAAACAGATGGCTGATCTCATGGGGAATCTTCTGGGTATTTTCAGTGGCAAAATAACCGCCGGGTGCCAAAGAACGATGGTACATCTTTAAAACTTCAATCCGTTGTTCATAGGAAAAATGCAGCAGCACGTTTTTGCAGACGATCAGGCTGTAGTCTGAACCTGGCGGCTGCAGGGTCAACAGGTCATTGTATTTGAAAAAGACCCGATTGCGGATGCGATCAATGACTTTGTGATAGCCGGGCTTGGCCGCCATCTCTTCAAAATATTTACGAAAAATCTCTGCCGGAATCCGCTGTAACTCTTCTGTTTTGTATTCGCCAGCGGTGACAATATCGCCAAAGTTGTTTTCACTGTCGTAGTCGGTGGCATCCAGGTACAGGGTGTTGAATCCCATGTCACCCATCCGTTCTGCAAATAGGATTGCCAAAGTGTACGGTTCCTGTCCCAGGGCACAGCCTGCATCCCACACCTTAATGCGCAGGCGTCCCAAGGCCAGTTTCAGGGTGTGTTCAACCGCGTATTCAAGGACCGGTAGATCTCGGAAAAAGAAGGTAAAGGCCATTAGCCGAACTGCTCCTGCTCGGTCAGGGCCACTGACTGCATCAGCAGGCCTGGATCAAGGATCAGGGCTACGGTGCCATCTCCCAGGATGGTGGCGCCGGAGATACCTCGTACATCACGGTAGAGCTTGCCCAGTGTTTTGATCACGGTCTGGTGCTCACCCACCACATCATCCACCACAAAGCCGATCCGCTTTCCATTAACCGAGAGTATGACGATCTGCTCGATATCCGGCTGATTGGTGGCGATCTCAAACTCATTCCGCAGGTTGATGTAGGGGGTCAGTTCGCCCCGCACATGGGCCAGATGGCGGCCATGTGAAGCCTGGACATCGGCGCGGGTCAGTTCAATACATTCTTCCACCATGGTCAGCGGCAGTACAAAGTAGCTCTGGTCGATCCTGACCAGCAGGGTTTCAATGATGGCCAGGGTCAGTGGGATCCGCAGGGTGATGGTTGATCCTTTGCCCTGTTCGCTGGCAATGTCGATGGTGCCCCGCAACGCCTCAATCGCCTTTTTGACCACATCCATGCCGACACCACGCCCTGAAACGCTGGTGACCTTCTGGGCGGTGGAGAAGCCGGGGGCAAAGATCAGGTTGTATATTTCTTTATCAGTCAGCTCGGTGGTGGCGGTGATCAGTCCCCGTTCAATCGCCTTGGCCCTGATCCTCTCTTTGTCCAGCCCGGCGCCATCATCACGGATGGTGACCAGTACGCTGTCGCCGGAGTGCACAGCTGCCAGATGCACAATCCCCTTGGTCGGTTTACCGGCTGCCTTGCGCACCTCAGGCATTTCCACACCATGATCAATACTGTTGCGGATCAGGTGGACCAGCGGGTCGTTCAGCTTTTCAATCACGGTCTTGTCCAGCTCGGTCTCTGCGCCGGTTGTTTCCAGATCAATCTCTTTGCCCAGTTCAGCAGAGAGATCCCGTACCAGTCGCTTGAACTTGCTGAAGGTGGAGCCGATCGGCAGCATCCGCATGTTCAGGGTGGTGTCCCGCAGCTCGGAAATCAGTCGTTCAACCTCTTCTGCCACGGCACTGATTTCATTGTCGTGGCGGTTACCGGCGATCTGGGTCAGGTGGGCCTGCACCGTAACCAGCTCTCCCACCAGGTTGACCAGATGATCCAGCCGTTCTGCCGGAACCCGGATTGAGAGGGTGGCTTCAGCTGCAGCCGGTGTAGCCGTGGTCCGCTCTTGGCGGGCCTGTTTAACCTGCTGCTGTTCCAGAAGTGCAGATTGTACCTTTGAGGCAGGCACCAAGCCCTGTTCCACCAGGATTTCGCCAAACCGTTTCTGCATGGAGAGGATCTTCTGCATCTCCACCGGCGAGAGGTCACCCCGTTCAACCAGGATATCCCCCAGCTTTTTGTAGCCGGCATCAGCGTCTGGAGCACTGCCATCGTCAATCAGGTCAATCTTCAGGTCACAGTCATCTTCAACAAAGATGAAGACATCCTTGATCGCCTCTGTACCGCGGGTCGTGGTGAGAACGATGTCCCAGTAAAAATAGCAGTGTTCCGGGATGAGCTGCTCAAGTGAAGGGATGGTATCAAGGTGGGCCATGACCTCACAGGAACCAAGGTCGCGCAGTTCGTTCAGCAGGCTGATCGGGTTGGTGCCGCTCAGCATGATTTCCGGCAGTGGTTTGAAGCGGATGCGGTAGGTACGGCTGGTGTCAGCTTCCGCTGATACTGCAGCAGGAGCGGAAGCAACAGGTTCCTGCTGCAGTTTGGTTACCTGGGGTAGCAGTTGTTGCAGGCCATCAATAATCCGCTGGCCGTTAGCTTCATCTGCCGGAGGGCCACCTGCCGATGCCTCCAGCATGGAGGTGATCTGGTCCCGTGCCTGCAGGGTAAGATCAAGCAGGCAGCGGGTGACCTGCATCTTGCCGTTTCTGACCTGATCAAAGACCGTTTCAACCTCATGGGTGAAGCGGGCAATGTCATCAAAACCAAACATGGCACCGGAACCCTTGATGGTGTGCATGGCCCGGAAGACCCGGTTGATCAGGTCGTTGTCCTGGGGATTGTCCTCCAGTTCAAGCAGGGAGGTTTCCAGCTCGGCCAGCAGTTCTGAAGCCTCTTCTCGATAGGTGGCTATATGTTGTTCCTGAGGGCTGGACATGGAACCTCCAAGGCAAGTAAGAAGGGTGAAGGGTGAAGTTGGAAGTGTGAAAGGGAGGTGTTTCACCCTTCACTCTTCTCACTTCACTCTTGATTCTAGCCGAGTACTTTTTTCACAACAGCGATCAGCTGTTCAGGTTTAAACGGCTTGACGATCCAGCCGGTGGCACCGGCAGCCTTGCCTTCTGACTTGCGGGATTCCTGTGATTCAGTGGTCAGCATCACGATAGGGATAAATTTATTCAGGGCGCCGCCACGAACCCCCTTGATCAGGCCGATACCATCCAGGTTGGGCATGTTCAGGTCGGTGATCAGCATATCCACCTTCTGGGTACCCAGTTTGGTTAAGGCATCCTTGCCATCCACCGCCTCAACCACGTCATAACCGGCCTGCTTGAGGGTAAAGCTCACCATCTGCCGTACACTTGCTGAATCATCAGCGGTCATAATCAGTTTTGCCATGTCAGTTCATTCCTCCACACCAGATACAGGGTAAATCGGCGTTGTGCTTGCAGGTGGTCTGTCGCTGCAGCCCAACGGTGTCGATAGCTTTTCTTACGTCAGGGGCCATACAGCCCGCAAAATTGAAACGTTTCTGCGCATCAAGCGCGGTCCGACAGGCGGAACAGATCAGCTGCATGCCGACAAGGTCGATCTCGTCAATAGCAGAGACATCCATCTGGATGTTGGCAACCGGGCCACTCTGCTCAAGCAGCAGACTGTGCAGGGCAGGGGCGGTGTCAATGGCCAGCTTGCCTGCCACACTGATGCTGAGGGTGCTGCCGTCGCTACTGGTACTGTGGGTAAGCGTTAGATCAGACATGGTGTCTCCCCAGCCCTAGAATAAATCAACATTGTCGCCGTATTCGGAATTGCTGCTGCTGCTTTCCTGCTGTTTCTGCAGGGAAAGACTGACACCATGACGGGCAGCCATCATTTCGTGGATCATTCGCTCACTTTCCATGGTGTAGCGTTGTTCCATGTGACGCAGGTTGTCTCTGAACTCACTTGAAGCAGGCACTTGCTCCCGTGCTTCGGTATAGATCTGTTCAAGGGCCTGCACCGCCTGCTCGGTCTGTTGCTGGATCTCTTCATGCACATGAATACCGGATGTGATGAGGTTGATTTCGTCTGAGAGCGACTCTGCCGTGCTTGCCAGTGTTGAAAGCTGTTGCAGCAGGGAGCGGTTGATGGCGGACAGGGACGAGATGATCTGTTGGGCCTCTTGTTCCATCTCGCCCACCTGCTGTGAGCTGTCTCCGGCCTCCAGAAAGTTCTGATCTGACATGCTGGCGGTGATGCCGTTAATGGCTTGCAGTGTGCTTGAAACCGCCTCAGTCTGGACGACCGCCTCCAGGGAAAGCCGCTTGATCGCTTCAGCCAGTACTCCCAGGGCAGCCCCCTGGGGGCCGGTGTGAGCAGCCTTGATCTGGGCGTTTAAGGCGATCAGGTCGATTTCAGAACCAACCGCTTCGATATCGCTGACAAATCCGCCTATCTCTGCCATGGTGCCGGTTACCTTCTGCATGGCAGTTGAAAGTTCCTGATCTGCCTTTTCACAGTTTTGCAGGATCAGGGTGACTTGATGCATCTCCTTTTCCATGGTTTCCAGGAGGGATGCGTCGGCAGAATCTGAATTGCCCATCAATGCCTGTTGTAATTCCAGGCTGATCTGGGTCTGTTTCGCCCCAATATCCCGCAGGCTGTCCAGAATGGTGTTGGTGGCCTTGGCCAGCTGGTCAGCTGCGTGTCTGGTCTGGGCGGTTTGCAGTTCGCAGATATCGCCGATTTCCGCAACCACGGCCGGACAGCTATCGTCGTTGGGCACTGCGTTGCTGCAGGCGTGTTGCAGCAGTTTTTCAAGCGCCTCAATGACATGCTCGATCTGTTGACGGGTAATGTCATGAAACTGCATGGATGCTACCACGGCACCGATATCAGAAGAGATCTGTTCCGAGATCAGGGCAACCTGATTGCCGGTGGCAGAACAGGTGCTGTTCAGGTCTGACAGGGTCTCAAGGTTGTTACCGACAGCGGTCAGGATCTTGTGGGCATCGGTGTAGTGGTGTTCTTCTGTGGTGCGTACCATCTGCAGGTTGTTACTGATTAACTGAGCCAAAGACTGGCGCTGGACCATGATGCCGGCAGATTTTTCACTGACGGTCTGGGAGAGCTTTTCAACATCCATGGCCAGGGTGGTAAAACCGGCTCCCAGTTCTCCCAGTCTGGCAGATTCAATCTTGGTGGAGATGGAGAGCATCCGCAGGGCCTTGTCCATCTTCTGAAACCCTTCCAGGGGTTGTATGACCTTGTCAAGCTGGACCATGATCTGTTCCAGAGTGCTGCAACTCTGGGTGCCCTGGGTGTTGACCCGCTCCAGATAGTCATTCATGTCACTAAACAGATGACGAAGCCGTTCTGTCAGCTGGCTGCTTTCAGAGCCGGCAACGAGTTCCACCAGTTCGTTGGAAACGGACGATATTTTTGAGGAGCGGATGGCGAAATCCTGCAGTTTTCCGCCCAACTCCAGAAACTGATCTTCTGTGCTGCCAGCCAGTCGTTGCAGAATCTGTATGGTAGGAGTCAGATTACTGCTCCATTGTACGACCTGATTGCAGAGATGCGGGGGCATAGGCCAGATTCCTTTCGCCGACGAAGTGCTACTGAATCAGTCCCAGGGCGCGGAGTTCCCTGACCAGTTTCTGTTTGCTGATCGGCTTGACCAGATAGGCGGTTGCGCCATCCTGATAAAATGAGTCAAAGACCGTCTTGGGGTCATCAAGTGCCGTGGTCATAACCACCTTGACCTCCAGATTGGGCGGCACTTCAAGCTCTTTTTCGAGCTGCCGTATCAGGCGTAATGCCTCACGCCCATCCATCTTGGGCATCATGATGTCCATGCAGATCAGGTCATAGGGGGTTTTGGCGTCATGGGCCATCCTGAAGGCGGTTACTGCTTCTTCGCCATCAACGGCAATCTCACAATCAAAGTAAGCCCCCAGCAGTTCCCTGAGGATCCGGCGAGAGATGAAGTCATCTTCAACAATCAGACATTTCACGGTGGGACTCCTTTACTTGAAGTCTGCAATACCGGAGAAGACGTAATCCCGTCCGGCAACTTCCTTCTGGTGACACTCAAAACAGTTTTTAACCGGATCAAGGCGACTGGGTTTTCCCTCTGCCGTATAACCGGCATACAGCCACCCCCCCGTAGTCTTTTGGGATTTGTCCTTTTTCATCAGCACCACCATGTTTTTAGGACCATCAACAGTGCTGTCCCCTTTGATGTTGAAATGCTCAACCACAATCCGGCTTCCTTCTGGAAACTTGTTACCGGCCTGGTAGCCCTTAATCGCCTTGGAGTCGGCATAGATATAGTGGATGCCGTAAAAAAGTGATTTTTTGTCCGCTACTACTTTTCGAACACTCTTCTTCCAGATCTGATATTTGGGTAGTGGCGGCGTACTGGTTGCTGCAGCAGCGCAGCAGACGCAGAACAGTACGAGTAGCCCGGCGTTGATAACTGTAAAACGTTTCATCTGTTTCTATTCTCCTTTGAAAGCGGTTAGCTCAGTCGTCTGAGTTGATGGGTGAAGTATAGCATCTGTCTTTTGAATGTCACGTCTGGTTGCATATTTTTTAGACTTTATTCCGCAATGCCGGTTTACTGATGTTCCTGTGGGGTTTCAGCTATCTCTTTAGCTGGCAGATAGATGGAAAAAATGGTGCCGTTGCCAGGTACACTTTCGACACTGATGGTGCCACAGTGCTGTTTGACAATCCCATACACCATGGACAGTCCCAGTCCACTCCCCTTGCCTATTTCTTTGGTGGTGAAAAACGGATCAAAGATCTTAGGGAGGAGTTCTTCAGGGATACCACACCCGGTGTCTGACACGGTCAGATGGATATAGGTGCCCGGTGAGAGTTCAAGTGATGACGCTGATTTGCTGTCGAGCATGACGTGCGCTGTGGCGATGGTCAGTTGCCCGCCATCAGGCATGGCATCACGGGCATTAATGGCCAGGTTCATCAGCATCTGTTCAATCATGCTACGGTCTACGCTGGCGTGGACGGTGTGCTGATCACAGACAAAATTGAGTGTTATGTTGTCTCCGATGATTCTTCTAAGAAACTTCTCAAAGCTGGAAACCAGGGTGCAGAGTTCTGCCTTTGAAGGGGCTGTCTCCTGTTTGCGGCTGAAGGTCAGCAGGCTCTGGGTCAGGCTGGTGGCCCGTTTTGCTGCATCCACAATCATCTGCAGACTTTCATGGTTGGGGTTATCCGGTGTTGTTTGCATCAGAAGCATGGTGCTGTAACCCCTGATGACCGTCAGGATATTGTTGAAATCATGGGCTACTCCGCCAGCCAGTATGCCGATCGCCTCCAGTTTTTGAGAATGCCGTAGGCGTTCCTCAGCCTTTTTAATCCGCAACATGACCTTGATATGGGCCACCAGTTCGTGGCTGGAAATAGGTTTTTGCAGAAAGGCATCTGCTCCCAGGTCAAGGGCTCTGACCCGGTCTTTTGAATCAACATCAGCAGCGGTGATGACAATAACCGGGATATAGGCAGTTGCCGGATTTTGCTTGAGACACCGGATGGTTTCATAACCATCCATGTCAGGCATCTGCAGATCAAGCAGGATGGTGTCCGGGTGCCAGCTGCGCGCCAGGTCTAGCCCCTCCTTGCCTGAACAGGCGGTTTTCAGTTGGGCATCGGTCAGGTATTTCTCCAGCGTGCCTTTCATGACCAGCAGGTTGACGTTTGAATCATCAATGGCGAGAATTTTCATGGGGCAGGTACCGTTGAGTGCTTGAAGGGCAGGCAGCAGGTGAAACTGCTGCCCTGTTCCGGGCTACTTTCCAGGGTTAATCTGCCCCCCAGTTTGTCGCAGATGCTACGGACTATGGCCAGACCAATGCCGCTGCCTTCGCTGCGGCGGGTCAGGTAGTGCTCCAGCTGGGTAAACGGTTGAAAGATAACTTCCTGGCAGGCAATTGGTATCCCTTTTCCATTGTCGCTTACCTGTACGCAGACCGAGGCTTCCTGGTGGTCAGTTGTGGCAGGTTCAGCCCAGAGATGGCAGCTGACCCTGCCGCCTCTGCCGGTGAATTTAAAGGCATTATCCAACAGACATCCGGCAATGATATGCAGTGCATCCCACGGTCCCTGCAGGGGCAGGGAGGCCTGTTGGCCGCAACTGGTTTTAAACTGAATCCCCGTGTTGATGGCCATGGTCTGATAGCGGCTTTCAAGCGATTCCAAAGCCATGCAGGGGCTGTTAATGATATTGCCTGTTGAATGCTTTGCAGAACGGGCCTCTGCAAGGGTCAGAAGATTGTTGACCAGCGTTGTCATGCGGTGGGCCGATGCCTTGAGCAGTGACAGGTACTCTGCCTGTGATGCTTGCACGCCCTGATCTTCCAGCAGTTGAACAGCTCCCACAATGCCATTCAGGGGGGTACGGAATTCATGGCTGATCAGACTTAAAAATTCACGTTTTAATTCGGCAACTTCACTGGCTTTATGCTGTGCCTCCTGCAGTGCCTCCAGTTGATCACAGAGTTGTTTGGTCTGCTTGGCTACCTGTTCTTCAAGGCGAGTGCGGTATTGTTGTTCCAGGCGTTGGGTCATCAGGAAGGCCAGTGCCTTGGAGATACACCAGTTAAGCTGTTCAAAATCAATAGGTTTGAAGAGCAGCTCAAAGGCATGCTGCTTTAATCCTTCAACTACCAGATCAAAATCTGTATAGCCGGTCATGAGCAGCACCGGTAGCGCTGGCAGCAGTTGCCGAACCGCTTCCAGCAGGCGGATACCGTTCATATCCGGCATACGGATGTCGGTAATCAGCAGGTCAATCCCGTGGCCTTGCTGTTCAATGAGTGCCAGGGCTTCATGGCCACCAGGAGCGCAGATTACCTGATATCCCTGTGAGTCCAGAAACGTTTGCAGCATCTTCAGCACCATTGGCTCATCATCAACCAACAGGATGCTGGCTTTGGGGGATGGTAGGAGGTTGTTGGTGGTGATAGATGCTTCTTCCATGGGTATCTTTCTGACACAGTAGGGAACGTTGACTGCTTGTGATGTACGTAAATGCACTATGTGTGCCAGCAGCTGAAAGACGTGAGGGTGGTGTGTAACATTATGAAACTATTTTATTTTTCTTTTTGATTGCTGATTTGCTGGGTTTGAAGTGTGTCACAATAGTGTGTCATGGCACAGTTGTGACACGTCTAAAATGTGTCATTGGTCTGTTTGCTGTTCAAGCCAGCGGTAAAATGTTCGGCGGCTGATGCCCAGCAGTTTTGCGGCTTCAGTACGGTTGCCCTGCGTGCGCCGCAAAGCCTCCTGCAGATCAATTGTTGGATGGGGTTGTTGAGGGTGGTTAGTCTCAGTTCGGTGCCCAACGGTGTTGAAAAATTCAGTCGGCAGGTCATCCGAGGTGATGATTGAGCTATGGCTGAGGATGCAGGCATGCTCGATCAGGTGTTCCAGTTCACGGATATTGCCGGGCCAGGAATGGCTGCGTAAGGCAGCCAGCACATCTTCTGAAAGGCTGCTGCAGGTGCGGTTGAATTTGTGTGAGAACTGCTGCAGGAAATGCTCAACCAGCAGGGGAAGGTCTTCCAGCCGGTTTCTCAGGGGAGGTACATCAAGGCGCACCACATTCAGGCGGTAGTAGAGGTCCTGGCGAAACTCACCGCGACGGACTTTCTCTTGTAGATTGCGGTGGGTGGCGGCAATCACCCGGACATCAATCTTGATCGGTGTTGTGTCACCAACCCGTTCAATCTCTCGCTCTTGCAGTACCCGTAGCAGCCGGATCTGCAGGGCTGGTGAGATGTCGCCGATCTCATCCAGAAAGATGGTGCCGCCATGGGCCTTTTGAAAACGTCCCATCTTGTCTTTGATTGCGCCGGTAAAGGCGCCGCGGACATGGCCAAACAGCTCGCTTTCCAGCAATCCTTCCGGCAACGCTGAACAGTTGAGCTTGATAAACGGCTTCTGCTTCCTAGTGCCGCATTCGTGTAGTGCCTGGGCCACCAGCTCTTTGCCGGTGCCGCTTTCGCCGCAGATTAACACCGTGCTGGTGACATCTGCCAACGCCTCAATGCGGGTGAAGAGCTGCTGCATAACCGGTGCGCGGCCAATGATGGTATGAAAGCGGCTGCGTTGCTGCAACTGTCGCTCCAGGGCATCCAGCTCGGTTTCATCACGTATGACCGCTACAGCTCCGGTGCGGTCTCCATCTTCACTGGTGGTGGGGGTGGCAATAACACTGACAATCCGAGGTCGGCTGCCGTTACCGCGGCATTCGATCCGTTTCAGTTCCTGTCGTTGACCGGTTCTGACGGTTTCGGCCAGGGCCATGCGGCAACTTCCGTTGCAGCCTGTGCTGAGTTGATCAATAGCTTGGCCGAGCTGATCAGTGCTGTAGCCGCATTGCAAGGCTGCATCGTTAAGGTGCTGTAGCTGAAGGTGTTGATCCACCATGATAATAGCGTCACTGATGCTGCGGTTGATCGCTTCCAGGTTGGCGCGGAACTGTTCACGTTCAAGCTGCAGCTTACGGTTTTCAATGGCGTGGCGGGTAATGCTGCTGATCTGCAGGCTATCAAACGGTTTGCAGAGATAATCAAAGGCACCGTAACGGATCGATTCAGTTGCGGTGGCGACATCCGGGTAGCCGGTCATCATGACCACGCGACTGGTGGGGGAGAGCGTTGTGGCTGTCTTGAGCAGTGCCAGGCCGCCTTGATTTTTATCCAGCATGATATCGATAAAGATGACATCGTAGGACTGCTGCCCGATCAAGATAAGTGCGTCATGGCAGGTGTGGGCTACGTCAGTCTGGTGTCCATCACTGCCTAGGACCATGCTGATCAGGCGGGTGATCTGAATTTCGTCATCTACAATCAGTATCCTGGCCTGCATGGTTCCCCCGTTATTGACCTGCATACAAGTATGGTTTATAGGATAACGTGGTAAAAAGATTTTGCAAGCAGGAGCTGTTATGGCCCGTCCTACCTGGGACCAATATTTTATCGATATCACCCTTTTGGTGGCAACCCGCTCAACCTGCCTGCGGCGTCAGGTGGGGGCCTTACTGGTTAAGGATCGTAATATCCTGGCCACCGGTTACAATGGAACACCATCCGGTATCCGCCACTGTGAGGAAACCGGATGTCTGCGGGAGCGGCTGAAAGTACCCTCTGGTGAACGTCATGAGTTGTGCCGTGGGTTACATGCCGAGCAGAACGCCATTATTCAGGCAGCCCGGCATGGAGTAAATATCGATGGTTCCACCCTGTACTGCACCACCATGCCCTGTATTATCTGCACCAAGATGCTGATTAATGCCGGTATCAAGCGGATCGTGTATGCCGAGGGGTATGCTGATGAGCTTGCCCGTGAAATGGTGGAAGAAAGCGGGATTGAGGTGGTTCATTTTGAGCGTGGCACAAGCAGAGGAGAAACCCCATGAAGTGTCCGTTCTGCGGCCACCCTGATAGTAAAGTTGTTGATTCCCGGCCTGACAAAGGCGGAGCGGTTATCCGCCGCCGCCGTGAGTGCGAAGAATGCGCCAAGCGGTTTACCACCTATGAACGGGTGGAGGAAATGTTGCCGCTGGTCTGCAAGAAGGATGGACGGCGGGAACATTTTGATCGGATGAAGGTGATCTCCGGTATCAAGAAGGCCTGTGAAAAGCGTCCGGTTTCTGTTGAGGATATCGAGCGGATGACGGACCGGCTTGAAACCCGTCTGCAGGAGTGTGGTGAGCGTGAAGTACCGGCATCGCGAATAGGCGAGTGGATCATGAACGAACTGCATGCCGTTGATCAGGTTGCCTATGTCCGGTTTGCATCAGTCTATCGTTCCTTTAAAGATATCAACGAATTTATGGTTGAGCTGCAGGACCTGCTGAAAAAGTAGGGAGGCTGCGTGTCAAAAGCAGACATTGCATATATGAAGCGGGCACTTTCCCTTGCCCGTAAAGGGTTAGGCAGGACTGCCCCTAATCCCGCAGTAGGCTGTGTGATTGTGCGTGACGGGGTAATTGTGGGGGAGGGGTGGCATAAGAAGGCCGGTACCCCCCATGCCGAGGTGCATGCCCTGGCCATGGCCGGTGCTGCAGCCAAAGGGGCTGATGTCTATGTGACCCTTGAACCTTGCTGTCACCACGGTAAGACCCCCCCCTGTTGCGATGCGTTGATCGCTGCTGGCGTACGGCGGGTGGTGGCTGGCATGGTTGATCCCTTCCTGCAGGTGGCTGGCAACGGATTGCAGAAGCTCCGTCAGGCTGGTATCCGGGTTGAGGTGGGACTACTGGAAGAACAGTGTCAGGCCTTGAACAAAGGCTTTATTAAAGCGGTTACCACCGGTATGCCGTACCTGATTTACAAATCAGCCATGACTCTGGATGGCAATATTGCCACCGTAACCGGGCACTCCCGCTGGGTTACCGGTGAAGCGTCCCGCCGTTTGGTGCATCGCCTGCGCTCCCACTGTGACGCGGTTATGGTGGGGGTGGATACGGTGATTGTCGATAATCCGCAACTGACGGTCCGCCATGTCAAGGGGAGAGATCCGTTGCGGGTGATTGTGGATACCCGATTGCGTACCCCTGAAAGTGTGCATGTGTTGAATGGTACCGAAGCCAGTAAAACTATTATTGCCACCTGTGAGACTAATCCTGAATTCCATCAGCGCTACCTGCTGCAGGGGGCTGAAATACTGGTCTGTCGTGAATATGATGGCAGGGTTGAAATGACTGACCTGCTGCACAAACTGGCTTTCAGGGGGGTGCAGAGCATTCTGGTGGAGGGGGGCAGTCGTCTGGCCGGTGATCTGTTACAACGCAAGTTAATTGATGAATGTATCTTTTTCTATGCTCCGAAGGTTGTGGGGAACGGTTTTGCCCCCTTTGCCATACAAGGGATCAGTACTATGGATCAGGCTATTCAGCTGGAAGTACAACGGGTTGGTATGTCCGGCCCTGACGTGGTGGTATATGCCAGACCGGCGGGTGTATGTTCACCGGCCTGATTGAGTGTACCGGACGTGTGGTTGCCCTGCGTCGCGGAGGTGAGCGGGCCGTACTTGAGGTTGCAGCACCGTTGCCAGCGGGTGAGATCCGTATCGGTGATTCAATTGCCGTGAACGGCGCCTGTCTGACGGTGATCGGGATGCAGGGGGACCGCTTCAGTTTTGATGTTTCACCGGAAACGGTGACGCGGACCACCTTTGCGGCCTTTCAAGCGGGGAGTCCGGTTAATCTTGAACGGGCTTTGCGGCTTGGTGGGCGTCTGGATGGACATCTGGTTACCGGGCATATTGATTGTGTCGGACGGTTGGAGAGTCGTGTAAATCAGGGCAACGCCGTTGTTCTGGGGTTCAGTCTGCCCCGTGAGCAGGCCCGGATGCTGGTGGAAAAGGGATCAGTGGCAATTGATGGTATCAGCCTGACAGTGAACAGCGTTACTGACAGTGGTTTTACGGTCTCAATTATCCCCCATACCCTGGAAAAGACCACACTTGCTGATGTCAAGCCTGGTAGAGAAGTGAATATTGAGACTGATGTTATTGGTAAATATGTGGCTCGACTGGTTGGCCCCCATGCCGGCAGTGGTGGTCTTACCATGGGAAAATTAATGCAGAACGGTTTTATCTGAGAGAGGAAAGCGTAGCAATGGGTGTATGTACAATTGAAGAGGCGATAGAGGATATCCGTCAGGGCAAGATGGTGATTCTGGTGGATGATGAGGACAGGGAGAACGAAGGTGACCTGACCATGGCAGCCGAGATGGCCACCCCGGAGGCGATCAATTTTATGGCCAAGTATGGGCGTGGTTTGATCTGCCTGACCCTTACTCCGGACAAGTGCGATGCCCTGGGGCTGAAACCGATGGTGCGGGATAACACCTCCCCCTTTGAAACCGCCTTTACGGTTTCAATTGAGGCGAAACGTGGCGTTACCACCGGTATTTCTGCTGCTGATCGCTCCCATACGGTTTTGACCGCAGTGGCTCCTAATGCGTCTGCAGCTGATCTGGTCAGCCCCGGCCATATCTTTCCGCTGCGGGCTAAGCCGGGCGGGGTGCTGGTGCGTACCGGACAGACCGAGGGATCGGTTGATCTGGCACGTCTTGCTGGTTTGACACCTGCAGGGGTTATTTGTGAGATCATGAATGATGATGGCAGCATGTCCCGTATGCCTGAACTGCGGACGTTTGCCAAGGAACATGACCTGAAAATCTGTACTGTTGCTGATCTGGTGGCCTACCGCCTGAAACATGAGCATCTGGTACGGCCTGTTGCCGATGCCAAGTTGCCGTCCCGCTACGGTGGTGACTGGCGGGTGATTGCCTTTGAAAACGATGTGGACAAGCTGGACCATATTGCCTTGATTAAAGGCGATCTTTCCGGTGATGAATCGGTGCTGGTGCGGGTGCATTCTGAGTGCCTGACCGGAGATGTGATGGGGTCACAGCGTTGTGATTGTGGCGATCAACTGCACAAGGCAATGGAGGCGATTGATAAAGAAGGTCGTGGTGTGATTCTGTACATGCGTCAGGAAGGGCGGGGGATCGGTCTGATTAACAAACTGAAGGCCTACGAGCTGCAGGATCAGGGTATGGATACGGTTGAAGCAAACCAGCAGCTTGGTTTTAAGGCTGATATGCGTGACTACGGAGTTGGCGCCCAGATCTTGTTGGCCTTGGGGCTTCGCAAAATCCGCCTTTTGACCAACAACCCTCGTAAACTGGTTGGTCTGCAGGGCTATGGTATTGAGATAGTGGACCGGGTGCAGATAGAGGCCAGTCCCACCTGTTCAAACAAAGGTTACCTGAGGACCAAGCGCGACAAACTGGGCCATCTGTTGGAAAAGGTCTGATGCGCGTTCTGTTGCATACCTGTTGTGGTCCCTGTGCCCTCTATCCCCTTACAACACTGCGTAGCGAGGAGATAGAGGTTACCGGTTTTTTTTATAATCACAATATTCACCCCTATCAGGAGTTTGCCAGGCGGCGTGATGCGGCACAACAGATGGCTGATCAAGAAGGGATGCCTCTGATAGTACGAGATGAGTATCGTTTGGAAGAGTTTCTTGCCAATGTGGCTGCAGAGCCGGATAAACGTTGCGGCTACTGTTATGCCTCTCGCCTGGATGCTGTGGCTGCAGCTGCAAAGGAAGGTGGTTTTGATGCCTTTACCTCGTCACTTTTTTACAGTCGTTATCAGAATCATGACCTGATGCGCGAGAAGGCGGAAGAGGCAGCTGCTAAGCAGGGGATCTCGTTTTTGTATCGGGATTTCAGGCCGGGCTGGCAGGAAGGGATCCGGCGTTCAAAAGAGTCAGGGCTGTATCGTCAGCAGTATTGTGGTTGTATTTACAGTGAAAAGGAGCGGTACTGTCGTTAAAACAGGTTGAGGATATAGATTGGAAACAGAAAAGGCCCGGATTTGATCCGGGCCTTTTCTTGTACGTCGGGTGCCTCAGGGCAATTAGGCGTGAATTGCGCTGACAGGGCAGGTGTCTACGCAGGCACCGCAGTCGATGCAGGTGTCAGCGTCGATAACGCGCTTGCCGCTTTGCTCGCTAATTGCGTTTACAGGACAGGAATCTTCACATGCTGCGCAGTTGGTGCAATCATCAGTAATAGTGTGTGCCACGGTACTACCTCCTAAGAATAGTTGAAAATTGGTTGGCCTTTCTACAAAGGCGTGAACGTGTTACCACAGCACCGGTAAAATGTCCAGAAAAACTGTATACGGGATTTCGTGGGGTGGCTTCACAAATTGGTTGAATTTTATTTGGTCAGCATGATATATCAAATGCAGTTTTATTATTGTGTAAATGGTTTAATCTGACTAATGTTTTTTTACTTAAAATAATGTCTTGATCTCTGTTTATTTGGGAGGAAATTGTATGATTATTATGGCGTTAAACTGCGGAAGTTCATCTGTCAAATACCAGTTGTTTGACTGGGATAAAAAGGTGGTTGTTGCCAAGGGAATGGTTGAGCGGGTCATTATTGGTGACTCGTATATTGTGCATGAGGTGCCTGGTAAAGAGAACTTCAAGCTGGAGCAGGATTGTCCTGACCACAAGGCAGCCATTGACCTGGTGATCAGGGTGGTGACTGACCGTGACCACGGCGTATTGCAAAGCGTAGCCGAGATTTCTGCTGTTGGTCACCGGGTCGTACATGGTGGTGAAAAGTTTACCTGCTCGGTGCAAATTGATGATGATGTACTTAATGCGGTGAAGGATGTGCAGCATCTGGCGCCGCTCCATAATCCGCCTAACATTGAAGGTATTGAGGCTGCCCGTTTACTGATGCCAACTATCCCCCATGTGGCGATATTTGATACCGCTTTCCATCAGACCATGCCGGAGCAGGCTTTCCTGTATCCAGTACCCTATGACTGGTATGAAAACCACGGTGTTCGCCGCTACGGTTTCCACGGCACTTCACACCTGTATGTCTCAAAGCGTGCTGCAACCCTGCTGGGCAAACCTGCTGATCAGTGCAATATTATTACCATGCATATTGGTAATGGTGTCTCCCACTGTGCCATTAAAAATGGTATTTCGGTTGATACCAGTATGGGACTTACCCCACTTGAGGGGGCAGTGATGGGAACCCGCAGTGGTGACATCGACCCGGCTATTCCGGCCTTTATGATGCAGAAGGAAAACCTGTCTGCCAAAGAGATCGACAGTGTCCTGAACAAGAAGAGTGGTATTCTGGGTATTACCGGTCGCTATACTGATCGTCGTGATGTGATTGAGCATGCTGCAAAAGGTGATCATCGTTGCCAGCTGGCTCTGGATATTGAGGCGTATCGTCTGAAGAAATATATAGGTGGCTATATGGCTGCCATCGGCAAGCTGGATGCCGTGATCTTTACTGCAGGTGTGGGGGAGATGGGGGCCGCGATCCGTGAAAAAGCGATTGAAGGGCTTGAGCATATCGGCATCTGTCTTGATCGTGAGCGTAATGCCGGTGCCATGACCCGTAAACGTGAAACCCTGATCACCACTGATGATTCTCCGGTAAAGGTCTATGTTATCCCCACTGATGAAGAGCTGGTTTTTACCGAGGATGTGGTGGCGATTCTGGATGGTACCTACACCGATCATATGCAGTTTGAGTATTCCTTTGCAAAGTCAGACTTTGTAAGGAAGTAGCCAAAAACGAGTGAAGGGTGAGATGATGCTTGATCTCTCCCTTCACTCATTACCTGCTTTATTCTTTCAGTTCTTCCTGTAATCCCTCCACCACCGCTTTTACTTCAGCCAGCATATCTACTGCCTGGGGAGATGTCTCATATTTCAAGTAGAGACGGTAATATTTAAGGGCATCCGTCATTCGCTCCTGATCCATGCAGATGCCACCTAAGGTCAGATAGGCCATACTGAAATCAGGCGCCAGTTTAACTGCCGTTTTACAGTTTTGTTCTGCAGGCTCGTACTCTTCAAGATCGTAGTAGAGTTCCCCAAGGTTATGGTAGGCAGCCGGGTCCATCGGATCAAGTTCAATCCCTTTTTGATAGGCGTCAATGGCAGCAGTATGATCACCGCTGCCGTAGTACAGATCCCCCAGAGCATTCCAGGCAAAAATATTTTCAGGCTCTTTTTCAATGGCTGACTTAAAGGCAGACATGGCTTCGTCGGTCTGATCAAGGGCGTTATGGACAAGGCCAATGCTGACCAGGGCATCGGCATCATCAGGGTCTGCAAGCAGGACCTCCCGGTACTGTCCAAGTGCTTCCTGATGCTGGCCCGCCTCAAATAACAGGTCTCCCAGAGTCGTCAGGGCATCAGGATTGGCTGGTGTGTAGCTAAGGCCGGTACGGTAGGCGTTAATTGCTCCGTCAAGCTGTCCCAGTTCAGCCAGTGCATCTCCTCGGTAAAAGTAGGCATCTGCATCATCATTTGTATGCTTGATGTAGCTATCCAGAAGCTGAAGTGCTGTGGCTGGGTCTCCTGCATCCAAAAAGTCAATCGCTTTGGTCAGTTCTTCATGCAGCTTTTCCGTAGTCATGTTTTCCTCCTGTTTGGATCTGGTTCACCATATACTACATAAAGACAGGATTTCAGCAAAATTTAAGCAGGTCTCTTGCAAAGAGACAACTTTGCCTTATACTGTAAACGATATTTTATCTGAAGGGTATTACATGCAGCGTGAACAGGGACAACAATCACTTGGACTCCGTACTCTGGAGGACATCAGCAGCATTATTCTGCACTCACATGATTTGCAGGAGACGCTTGATAATATTGTGACTATCGTTGCCAAACGGATGGCGAGTGAAGTCTGCTCAATCTATCTGCTTGAAGATGATGGTGAAACCTTGGTACTGAAGGCCACCAAGGGGCTTTCAAAAACTGCAGTCGGTACTGTTTCGATGAAGACATCGGAAGGCCTTTCCGGTCTGGTGGTACAGACCAGAGACATGGTTACCACCGATAATGCCCCGGCTCATCCTCGCTACAAATACTTTAAACATTCAAAAGAAGAACGGTACCTGTCGTTTCTTGGACTGCCTCTTTTTGAACGCAAGACTCCGATTGGGGTGATTGTCGTTCAGACCGTTGCGGCCCGTAGCTTTACCCTGGACGAGATCAGTATTCTCAGAACCATTACTTTTCAGATCAGCAGCATTGTCCTGAATGCCAAGCTGCTTGATTCCATCCAGACCAAAGAACAGGAACGAGCCTATTACGAACAGGAGCTGGCTCGACTTAAAACCCATCGTCCTGGTGACGGAAGTCGCGATCAGCTGGAGACAAAAGCAAAATCATGTTCCCTGGGAGGTACTGCGGTCTCTCCTGGCTTCAGTCATGGCAAGGTCTATATTCTTGATCGTTTCAGCGACAAGGTGATCAAGGTTGCTAAGGTTGGGTCTGTTGCCGATGAACTGCATAAATTCAGGATCGCCCTGGAAAAAGTCACGATCCAGACCATCTATATGGAAAAGCGGGTCAGTGAACTGTTGTCAGAGGATGATGCTTCCATCTTTCATACCCACCTGATGATACTTGAAGACCGTGGTTTTCTTAACAAGGTTAATGACCTGATCGAGCAGGGCAGTGGTGCCACACGGGCGGTGCATGAGGTGGTGCAGGGCTATATCGAAGTGTTTTCGGCGATGGAGGATCCGTATCTTCGGGAACGTTCCGCAGATATGGAGGATATTGGTCGCCGGATTATTGATGTGTTGGAAGGAAACGAGAGCAACGGCGTAAAGTTGAAGGAAAAGCGGGTGATTGTGGCGGAGGATATCTTCCCCTCTGATATGGCCATGCTTGATCATGACAAGATTCTGGGGATTGCAACAGAAAAGGGGAACATCTACTCCCATGCTGCCATTATGGCAAAATCGCTGGGTATACCTGCAGTGGTGGGGGTTAAAGGTCTGCTGCATGCTGCTAATGTCAAAGATCAGGTGATTGTGGATGGCACTTCCGGGCATATCTACCTGAACCCGGAGAAGCAGGTCAGGGACGAGTACCTGAGACTTGAAAAAGAGTATACCACTCGTTTAAAAGAGCTTGAGCCGCTGCGTGATTTACCGGCAGTAACCAGCGATGGCACACGGATTCTGTTGCGGGCCAATATCGGTCTATTATCTGATGTGAGAACCGCTACTGCTAACGGTGCCGAAGGAGTTGGTCTCTATCGGACAGAATTCCCTTATATGGCCCGCACCTCCTTTCCCAACCGCCAGGAGCAGGCCCTGCTGTATCGCAAGATACTGGAAGGGTTTCCGGGGCAACCGGTTAATATCCGTACCCTGGATATTGGTGGTGATAAAGGGTTACCTTATTTCAGCTATCCCCATGAGGATAATCCGTTTCTTGGCTGGCGATCAATCCGGGTTTCTCTGGATGAAGAGGCTATTTTTCGTGAGCAGCTGGCAGGTATCCTTTTGGCTGCTCCGGCTGGACGGGCCACCATTATGTTTCCGTTGATCAGTTGTCTTGATGAGGTGCGCAGGATCAGGGCTATTCTTGATTCAGTGGTGGAGGAGTTGTGTCAGCAGGGACACGATGTCTGCGGAGGATTACCGTTGGGCATTATGGTGGAGGTGCCAGCTGCGGTGCAGATTATTGAACGACTGGCTGCAGAGGTGGACTACTTAAGTATCGGTACCAACGATTTGATCCAGTACATGCTTGCAGCGGATCGTAACAACATTAAAGTGAAGCAGTACTATGAGCCATACCATCCGGCAGTGCTGCATGCCATCAAGCGGGTAGCTGATGTCGGATTAAAGATGGGCAAAAAGGTTTCTGTGTGTGGAGAGATGGCTGCTGATCCGCTTAATGCCCTGCTATTGGTGGGGATGGGAGTGCGTGAGTTCAGTTTGTCAGCCCCCAGTATACCGCTGGTCAAGCAGGCTATCCGTACACATTCATTGCGGTTATGTCAGGCCATGGCCCGTAAGGTGTTGGCCTTTGATACGGCCTGCGATATTAAACTTTATCTGGCTAAACGGCGTAAAGAGCTACTTGGGTAGCTTATCGGGCCAACAGACATCTGATAAAACGAAATAAAAGAGGGGAGACCAGACCGGTTCTCCCCTCTTTTATTGATGTAATCAGGTCTGCTGTTTATCTTAAAAGCTTAAACAGGTAGGCAAAGGTGCCGGCAACCGAGAAGCTTGTCAGGAAGTTAAAGGTTTTAAAGAGTGACTTGGCTATATCCACTTTTCCTTGGTGCAGGGCGATGTCGGTAGAAATCTCGTCAAACTCAATGATGTCAAGCCATGGTTTGTCCCATTGGTACATCATCAGGTACAGACCGGCACCCTTCCAGATCAGGGCAAAGATAAAGACAAGACCGAAAGAGAGAATGCCGTTTGCTATTGGTGAGTCTTTCATCTCTTTGTAAATCTTGAAGATAGTATAAATATTGATGATGCAGAGATAGAACCAGACGGTGTTGTTCATCATTCGGTAGTTACGCAGCACATACAGAGATGGTTTGGGGTTCACGCTAACCACCAGAATGGTAAGTGCCAAGATCAGGGCAGTGCCAATATAAATGGTTTTTTTGGATCCCGTAATCTCTAGTGTTCTGGTGAACACGAAATATTCCTGGATACCGTGACTGATAACCAGAATGGCAACCGTACCGATCATGTAGTGCACCGCAATCATGACCGTAAAGGTTTCATGCCAGGGGTTCAGCTGATAGGACTGGCTCCAGAACAACAAAAAGAAACCTATTGAAATACTGGTCCAGATCCGGGAGTTGTTAAGGCTGAAATAGAAGCTGAATGCCGCAGCCACAAACCAGAAGAAAACCAACAAGAGGCTGGTGTAGTCAATTACTACAGCATTGTAGACCTTTGGTAAAAAGGGAAATATCGATGTTAAAGCCTGAAAAAAACCTGTTAAATCCATAACGCCTCCTCTAAATCTGCGCTGGGCGGAATTAAATTAAAGTTGTGCAGCCTGGGCAGAGATAGCTTCTTTCATCTCTCTAATTTTATTGGAGCTTGCCAATAATTTTGATCCTTTTTCTATGGCAGCAAGGAATTCCTGAAGTTTGTCAGGGTCCTTTAATGAGGCTACGCTGCCGATGTTCATCAGCTCTTTTTCAGCCAGTGTACGACCGAGTTTGCCAACAAAACGGTTTGCCAGATCAAAAATTGCAGTTTCTATCTCTTCAGCAGAAAGCGTGGAGGCTGCTACAGCAGGTGCAGGGACAGTTGGCTCTGAAGGTGGTGCTGCTACCGTCGGAGCAGGAGTTGCAAAAGGGTTGCCGGAAGATGCTTCCCAAAGTGAACGGATATCTATCAAACCAGCCAGATCAAGTACAAACCCATCCGTATCAGCCAGTACACGCAGATCAACACGGGCACCGGGCAGTCCGGCTATCTGCTGAACTTCTCCTGCCGAGGTTTCTATGCCGGTTGAGGCATCGTGGAAGAATCCCACGGTTGCACCGTTACGATAAAAAATCAATCCGGCTCTTTCCGAGGTGTAAATTTTAAGCGTAGCGGTCATTTGTTCGGTTTTGATCCGATCAAGCAGAGCCTTGAAATCAATCAGCTTGATTTCCTGGCTGTCAATGGTTGCCGGTCCACCAACGAGCGCCATCACCGCCAGGGTAATGTCTTTAGACAGTGCATACACGCTGAAGGTGCCGCTTGAAGCAAGCAGCATTAATTCAACCAAAGATTGCAGTGCTGCCTGATCTTTGATCTCATTGCCATCACGATGCACAATGGCAGTTACCAGCTTTCCCTCGTCGTAGACCAAGGCACAGTCAGCCGCAGGAAAGTCAAAAATGGCGCAACCGGTCAACTTGCCATTTTTAAGTTTATCCAGTGCGTCAGGTAGCTGTAACTTTGAGATAGGGACATTCTCGGCCAGGGGGTTTCCTTTTGGCAGCAGAAACATAATGGAGATCCCTCAATGTGGAGTGGCAGAGATGAAATCCCTGCGGTAAACCTTGGATGATTGTTTGCTGTCTCATACGAGTAAACAATGTTTGCCATTGTAGCTAATGAAACACGTCTGTCAAGCTCTGTGCCATAAAAAATGTTTGTTTTTCTTGACAAGATACAGCTTCCGTATTTCTGTGACTAACCATGTACGCAAAACGTCCGCTGCTCATATCGATTGTTTTTATGGTTTTGGGGTGCCTGTCCGGGTACCTGATAGATGTTCCATTTTCCTCTATTATTTCATTGATATTAGTTGGTTGTCTAGCTTGCTCCGTACCATTTAAGAGCCAGATGCTGTTTGGTTGTCTATTGGCATTGTTCTGGATGAGTTGGGGAATGGCAGCTTTAGCACCGCGTCTGGATAAAAGTCTGGTTGATCAAGGTATTGCTGCATTTGACGGCAAGCAGGTTGTTGTTGAGGGAATCCTGCAAGGACGCTCTCATAGCAAGGCCGAAGGACAGCGTTTTGAGCTTAAGGTTGAACAGGTATATTCCGATGGTGCTCTGTTTGCCGTTGATGGTGTTCTGCTCATAACTATCGCAAAAGGCCAGGGTTCCTGGCTAAGTGGTGATCGAATCCGTTGTCCGGCCAAAGTGCATATGCCTCGCCTGCTTGGGTTGCCTGGGGAGTTTGATTATCGTCGCTATCTAGCACTGCGCGGGGTGCAGGCAACGGCATGGGTACATAATGCTGATAGTGTTGTGCTGATACGTGGTGCTGCTGTGACCTCGTGGCGCCGCTGGATTGATGCGCTTGCGTTGCGCAGTCAGGAATTCATCAGAAAAAGCATCCCGGACCCTGATCAGCGGAGTATTGTACTGGCCCTGGCAACCGGTGGGCAACAAGAGATCTCTCCCGCCTTGACTACCGCCTATAGCCGGGCCGGTGTGTCCCACATTCTTTCTGTCTCAGGATTCCATGTTGGTGTTGTCGTTGCGGTGTGGGTTCTGGGTTTGCGATGGCTGCTGCTGCGTTGGGAGTGGCTGGCACTACGCATTGATGTCCGGCGTACTGCATTGCTCTCTGCTCTGCCTCTTATGCTGCTGTACCTTATCTTTACTGGTGGCGCATCTGCTACAGCCCGTTCTGTGTTGATGTTGTCAGCTGTGGTGCTGGCTATCTGGAGTGAGCGGGAGATTGACAGCTTGGATGCGCTGTTGCTGGCAGCTTTCTGCTTACTGGTGGCAGATCCGGGTGTCCTGTTTGATCTCTCATTTCAACTTTCGTTTCTGGCGCTTTGGGGGCTGCTGGTACTGATTCCGTTACTTGTTGCGCCATTTGATCGTTTTGTTGTTCGGGGCTGGCAGCGGACGCTGCTGCTGTTCTGTGCTGCCTCATTAGCCGCCGTACTTTCCACCATGGCGCCGGTGCTGGACTCATTCCATCAGGTATCATTCAGCGGAATTCTGGCGAATATGGTGGTGGTACCACTTCTAGGGTATGGCGCAACGGTTTTGGCTACGGCAGCTGTTCCACTGCAGTTCTGGCTACCGACTGTTGCGTCGTTTTTGCTGCAGGTGTCTGGCTGGCTGGTTGAGGTCAGCAACCGCTTTATCTACGGGATATCCCAACTGCCAGTACTGCATAGCTTCTCTGTTGGTCCTTTTGATCTGTTGGCTACCGTTGTTCTGCTTGCCCTGCTTAGCTTTGTCCGGTCAGGTCGCATTAAAGGTGTTGCCGTAGGCTTGTTGGTAGTCGGGTTAATGTTGGTACATCTGTGGCCAGATACAGCACCGAACGGGAAGATGAGGATTATCTTTCTGAGCGTGGGACAGGGGGATGCAGCCCTGGTCAAACTTGCAGATGGTCGTGCCCTGCTGGTGGATGGTGGCGGCTATCTGCGGGACTCCGGTAAGGATTTTGGTGAACGGTATCTGGTGCCGGCATTGCACCGTCTGAAGGTTAAACAGATTGACCTGATGGTCTTGACCCATCCCCACCCTGACCACCTAGGTGGGCTATCTGCGGTTGCCGAGCAGTTTCGGGTAAGGGAGTTCTGGCAAGGGGCGTCTGTTGGCTCAAGCGACAACTATCAGCGCCTGATTGGGGCGCTTAATAACCAGAATACGACCCTGCGGATAGTGAAAAAGGGAGATCGCGCTCAATTGGGGAAGGAGTTGCTGCTTTCTGTTCTTGCTCCAAATGATGCGGCAGATGCAGAGGGAGGAGATAATGATGATTCCTTGGTGCTGCACCTTCAACAATCCGGTTTCAGCGCGCTTTTTATGGGGGATGCCGGTTTTCCCGTGGAAGATATGCTGCTTCATGATGGAATCGGGGAGACTACTCTGCTTAAGGTGGGGCACCATGGCAGCCGATACGGAACTAGCGAGCGATTTCTTGCCAGGATCAAGCCACGGGTTGCCGTGATATCGGTTGGTGCAGGGAATTCGTTTGGTCTGCCAACAGAAGAAACCATCGGCAGGATCAGGCAGCAGCGGGCAGAACTGTATCGGACTGATCGGCAGGGTACGATTCTGGTTGAAACAGACGGCACTGGATTTACCGTAGCTCCGCTTAAGAACGAATCAGCCCTGACTGCTACAGTGCAACATTTTGTTTTGACAGCCAGTAATTTGCTGCGATAATACGAACAATGACGATCATTCTATAGGTAAGGCTTTGACTCTTGATGACTGAAACCAGACTGATGAATGAAATACTGATCGTTGAAGACGATCGCTTTTTCCGGGAGCTATATGCCGATCTGCTGCGTCAGGCCGGATATAGCGTGGAAACGGCCTGTTCTGGTGAGGAGGCGCTTGACCTGCTGCAGGATGCCCGCTTTGGTCTGGTGGTGACAGACCTGGCCATGCCTGGTATTTCAGGGCTGGAACTGCTGGTAAAGATCAAGTCTCAGGATCCTTCCATTGACGTTATTCTGGTGACCGCCAACGCTGATCTTGAGTCAGCCCTTTTTTCCCTGAAACATGGTGCCAGAGATTTTCTTCTGAAGCCGATCAGTTCAGATGAGCTGCGGCACACCGTGCGACTCTGTATGGAACAGCGCCGCCTGCTGGATGAAAATGTTGAGCTGCGTAATATGCTGGGGCTTTTGCAGACCAGTCAGGCGCTTTCCAGCTGTCTGGATCTTGAGGGGGTCTGTCACCTTGCTGTGGATGCCCTGGCGCGTGAGGTTGGGGTAGGGCGCGGTATTGGTCTGGTGCAGCTGGATGGGGAGTTTGTTATCAAGGAACTGAAGGGGATTGACGCAGCCACAGGTGCGCTGGTGCATAAACTGCTGACCCCTTCATATCGCAAACGCTCATCCCGTAAAGGGCAGCCGGTACGGGTGCTTCTGCCAACGGGATATGATATGCTTGACCTGACTGACTTACGGGAAGCGGTTTTTTTCCCTCTTATCATTAGAAACAGTTGTCATGGTATGGTGATTTTATTGAATGACCCTGAGCAGGTTGTTCCATCACTTAAAAACGAGCGGAATATCAGTTTTCTCGAAGAACATGGTGCCCGTGCGCTGGATAATGCCCTGCGTTTTACCTCCACTAGAGATCTGCTTTATATCGATGAACTCTCCGGTCTGTTCAATTATCGCTACCTGAAGATAGCGCTGGAGCGTGAAATCAAGCGTGCTGACCGCTATTCAACCCAGCTATCAGTTGTGTTCCTTGATCTGGATAATTTTAAAGGTGTGAATGATACCTACGGTCATCTGTCTGGCAGTAATCTGCTTAAGGAGCTGGGCGCATTGCTCAAAAAATCGGTTCGTGAAGTTGATGTGCTGATCCGCTATGGTGGAGACGAGTATACCATCATCCTGGTTGAAACCGGGCCCGAAGCTGCGCAACATGTGGGTGAGCGTATCAGGAAGATGATTGAAAAACATTGCTTCCTTGCCAGGGAAGGCTACCAGATCCATGTGACTGCCAGCCTGGGGTTTGCCTGCTACCCCGAAGATACTACCGGTGTTGATGAGTTGTTGGCCATGGCCGATAAGGCCATGTACGCCGGTAAAGCGGCCGGGAAAAATTGTATATATCGTGTTGTCAGCCCTCTTGCTGGTGGTGCGTTAGAACAAATAAGGGAGTAATAATGAGTATTACCGCTATCAAGGGATTCAATGATCTTTTACCTTCTGAATCAGGGCTTTGGCAGTTTATTGAACAGACCGCGCGTCAGGTCTTTGCACGGTATGGATTTAACGAAATACGAGTGCCGATTGTTGAGAAGACGGAGCTGTTCTGTCGTTCAATCGGTGATACCACCGACATTGTTGAAAAAGAGATGTACACCTTCACGGACAAAGGGGGCAGCAGTCTGACCCTGCGCCCTGAAGGCACTGCCAGCGTGATGCGCGCCTTGATCGAGCACAAACTGTACGCCTTGGATAGTGTTAACAAACTCTATTACATGGGGCCCATGTTTCGTCACGAGCGTCCCCAGAAAGGGCGTTATCGCCAGTTTCATCAGATAGGGGCTGAGGTGACCGGTGCTTCAGACCCGCTGATTGATGCTCAGGTGTTACTCATGGTCAGCCGTCTGTTTCAGGAGCTTGGACTGACTGAGCCCCGCCTGCAGATCAACTCGCTGGGTTGTCCTGCCTGCCGTCCCGCCTATCGGGAGGCTTTGGTGGCCTTTCTGGCCGAACGTCAGGACTCCTTGTGTGAAGACTGTCGCCGCCGTCAGACCACTAATCCCCTGCGGGCGCTTGATTGCAAGGTGCCGGGCTGTATCGAGGCAACCCAGGGGGCTCCGGCCATGGTGGAACATCTGTGCCCTGCCTGTGATCAGCATTTCAGTGCGGTGCAAAGCTATCTGACCGCCGCTGAGGTGCCGTTCAGCTTGAATCCCCGTATGGTCAGAGGGCTTGACTACTATACCCGTACCACCTTTGAGCTGGTGACCGGCCTGCTGGGTTCTCAATCTGCCGTTGCTGCCGGTGGTCGCTATGATGGTCTGGTGGAGCAACTGGGGGGACCGGCGGTCCCTGGTATCGGGTTTGCTCTGGGGGTAGAACGGGTTGCTCTGCTCTTGGGGGATCGGAGTTTTGAGCGTGTACCGGATCTTTTTATTGCGGTGATGGGAGATGCTGCGCGAACAGCCGGTTTCAAGCTGATGGCCGCCTTGCAGGATCGGGGTTTGTGGGTGGAGACTGATTGTGAAGGCAAAAGTCTCAAGAGCCAGATGCGCCGGGCAGACAAGCTTAAGGCCCGCTATAGCATCGTGCTTGGGGACACTGAACTGGCAGCATGCAGCGGGACACTAAAGCGGATGGCTGATGGTAGCCAACAGGCGGTTACACTGATTGCCGAAGGTATAGCTGTAGCTATAGCAGGGGGGGAGCAACGATGAACTATCCGGTCTGGTTTGTTCCAACGTTTGGTGGAGGACTGTTGATCGCCCTGGTGGCGATCATTCACGTTTTTGTTTCCCACTTTGCAGTGGGAGGCGGTCTCTATCTGGTGATGGTTGAGCGCAAAGCCATCAAAGAACAGAGTCAGCAGATCATGGCCTTTGTGAAGAAACACACCAAGTTTTTCATGTTGCTGACCATGGTCTTTGGCGGGCTGACCGGTGTGGCGATCTGGTTTGTGATCTCCCTGATCCACCCGGCAGCCACCTCCCTTTTGATCCATACCTTTGTGTTTGGCTGGGCAGCGGAATGGGTCTTTTTTCTGGTGGAGATCGTGGCCCTGTTTGTCTACTTCTACACCTTTGGCCGGATGGATGACCGTACTCACCAGACCATTGGCTGGATCTATTTTGGTGCAGCCTGGATGAGTCTGTTCCTGATCAACGGCATCATTGATTTTATGCTTACCCCTGGAAGCTGGTTGACCAACAATGATTTCTGGGCTGGTTTTTTTAATTCCACCTTTTGGCCCTCCCTGTTTTTCCGGAGTTTTATGAGTTTCATGCTGGCAGGTTGCTACGGTTTTCTAACCGCTACCTTCCTTGAAGATGAAACCGCACGGCACCGCATGATCCGTTATTCCGGTGTCTGGGCGCTGGTCTCCCTGATCCTCTCCATTCCGGCTGGCTGGTGGTATCTGTCGGTATTGCCGTCCCCTGCTGCAAAACTGGTATCCGGGGCTTCTCCCACCATCAAACGGGCGGTCATGACCGGCGCCTTTTCCCTGGCAGTTCTGGCAGGGGTGTTGATTGCGCTAATCCTCCTTAACCCCAAGGCTAGAATCCGCTGCCTGATTGTTGCGGTCATGGTGTCTGCCATGGGGTACATGGGGGCCTTTGAGTGGACCCGTGAAGCAGCCCGGCGGCCCTATGTCATCAATGAGGTGATGTACTCCAACGGCATCCTTAAAAAAGAGGTGGAGCGGATCAATCAGGAAGGGTTCCTCAAAAATGCCAAATGGGTGCAGCATAAAGAGGTAACCGAAGCCAATCAGCTTGAGGCCGGGCGTGAGCTGTTCCTGCATCAGTGCTTTGCCTGTCATAGCGTGGGCGGATTTAATAACGACATTGTCAGTCGGACCAAGAATATGAGCTTTGGAACCATGCGCAAGTATCTGGCCACCATTCATGAAAAGCGCTACTTCATGCCGCCCTTTGTGGGGAGTGATGCCGAACTGAAGGCGCTGGCAGCCTACCTGACAGCGGGCCTGCACAAAAAAACACTGGCTGACGAGAGTGGTGCAGCCGGTGATCGCGGTAAGCTGCTGTATGAGGAAAATTGTGCTGCCTGTCACAGCGCTGACAGTATCAAGCCAAAGATGAAGGGCTGGGATCTGGCGAAGGTGCGTGCATCACTGGATAAACTGCCGGCCCTGAATCCGGCCATGCCGGACTACACGGCACCGGCAGCAGACAAGGATGCCATGGCCGGCTATCTGTTTGGGCTGAATCACCCCGGCGCAGCAACTCCTGCTAAGGATCAGGGGGCCACACTGTATGAGGACAACTGTGCTGCCTGCCACAGCATGGAGCAGATCAAGCCGAAGATGCGTGGCTGGTCGCGGGACAAGATCAGGGCTGCGCTGGATAAACTTTCTGCCCTGAACCCCGCCATGCCGGATTACACCGGCACACCGGCTGAAAAAGATGCCATGGCTGATTACATGGCTAAACAGGCAGGAGGTGCCAAATGAATCCGGCAAACCTGATCCCGGTTGCAGATACCCTGACCGCCCCCAACGGCTGGTTCCAGTTCTTTCTGATGCTGACCTTTCCGCTGCACCTGTTTGCCATGAATGCCATGCTGGGGGCCGGGCTGGTGGCCTTTATCAGCCATCTCTATCCAGGACGGGCACACCGTGAACTATCCCATGAACTGGCTAAGGCACTGCCGTTTCTGGTGGCCTTTACCGTCAACCTGGGGGTGGCGCCGCTGCTGTTCGTCAATGTTATCTACGGTCATCTGCTCTATTCAAGTACGGTACTGATGGGCCTCTACTGGCTGGCGGTGATTCCACTGCTGATCATCGCCTACTATCTGGCCTACATCTATGACTTCAGTTTCAAAAAACTGGGTAACCTTGCCATGTTTGTGCTGTTGGCGGTGCTGGTATTACTGTTGACGGTCGGTTTTATTTTCTCCAACAACATGACCATGATGATAGCTCCGGCAAGCTGGAGCCGCTGGTTTACCACCCCCGGCGGCAGTCTCCTGAATCTTGCTGATCCGACACTGCTACCCCGTTACCTGCACATTATTACCGGCTCACTTGCCGTAGGTGGACTGTTCAGTGCACTGTATGCAACCACCGTATTGAAATCTGATTCAAAAGTGGCCGAGGCAGGCCGGAAACTGGGGATGCAGCTTTTCTCTTGGCTGACCCTGCTTCAGCTGGCTGTTGGTACCTGGTTCCTGTTGAGCCTGCCACAACAGACCTTGCAACGGTTTATGGGAGGAGGAACAGTGGCAACTATGCTGCTGGTAATCGGTATCCTGCTGGCAGTGGCAACGCTGGTAACCGGCTTCAAGCAGCAAGTACTGCCCACACTCTGGCTGACGTTGCCGTTGGTTTATGTCATGTCGTTCATGCGAGATGTGGTCCGTGGCAATTTTCTTGCCCCTTATTTTAATCCAACCACTGTACCGGTACAGGTGCAATGGTCACCGTTGGTTTTCTTTTTGGTGGTTCTTGTGCTGGGTGTGCTTCTGGTTGTCTGGATGCTTTCAAGATTAATAAATGTTAAAAAAGCCGCTTAAATCCGACTGTTATAGTCTTTTGTGCCGTATACAGGTTGTTGACATCAAGATATAGATATGTTCTTATACAGCGGTTTTATATGCCATGCTCGACACGGTGTCGGGCTCATTATACGCAGGAGAACGAAAGGGGAATGAGTATGAAAGGTGTACGGACGGTTGTGGCTGCAGTATCAGCCGCACTGCTTCTGGTTGCATCCATGGCGTTTGCCGGGGTTGATCACTCGGACTTCGTCAAAGGACCTTTTACAAAAGGTCAGGACGTGACTAAACAGTGTCTTGAGTGTCACGACAAGCAGGCGGCAGACTTCATGAAGACCACTCACTGGACTTGGAAGGGTACTCCTAACCATGTCAAGGGGATGGAGAAGAGCACCAAGCAATATGGCAAGTTTAATATGATCAACTCTTTCTGTACCACGGTCTTTAACGGCAAGGATGCCAAACCGATGGAATCCTGCGGTAAGTGCCATGCCGGTTATGGCTGGACCCGTAGCAAGTTTGATCATAATGACAAAACTCGAGTTGATTGTCTCGTCTGCCATGCCCAAAAGGGCAATTATGAGCGTGCTGCTGTTGGCTGCGATATCGATATGAAGGCCATTCAAAAAGGCTCCATGGACCTTGATAAGGCAGCAAAATCAGTTGGTAAGCCGACTCTTCAGAACTGCGGTTACTGCCACTTCTACGGTGGTGGTGGTGATGCCGTTAAGTCGCCGGGGCTTGATTCAACCTTGCTGTCTGCCGACAAGAACGCAGATGTTCATATGGCCAAGAAGGAAAAAGGTGGCGCTGGTCTACTCTGTCAGGATTGCCATAAGACCAAGGATCACAAGATCTCTGGTGCTTCCAGCATGATGGCTCACTATGATGCCCGTGTAAACTGCGCTGATTGTCATACTGGCGCCAAAGCCCCCCACCAGAAGTCAAAGAACAAAGCTATCCTTGACAAGCATACTGCGTCTGTAGCTTGCCAGACTTGCCATATCCCAACTATCTCCCGCGGCCAGGCCACCAAGGTTGGCTGGTGGTGGTCTGATACCGGCAAGCATATTGAACCTAAGGAAGAATTTGATAAAGAAACCTTCCAGAAGAAAAAAGGCACTTTCAAGTGGAACATGAACTATGTTCCAACCTATGCTTGGTATAACGGCTCTATGGAACGCTATATGGTTGGTGACAAGATCAAGGATCCTTCCAAGCCGGTGGTAATGATCAAGCCGGTTGGCGACATCAAGGATAAGACTGCTAAGATTTATCCTTACAAGTTCTACGAAGGTAGCCAGCCGATGGATGCCAAGTTCAAGTACCTGAATACCTTCCAGCAGTACGAGTCTCTCTGGAAGCATTATGATTGGGAAAAAGCGCTGAAAGATGGCGGTCAGGATCTTGGCCTGCCCTACAGCGGCAAGTTCCAGTTTGTGAAGACAGTTGCCTGGTTGGCAGCTCCTCACGAAGTTGCTCCGAAAGAGCAGGCCCTGCAGTGTGGAGAGTGCCACATGGGTGCCAAGCGGATGGACTGGGCTGCCCTGGGCTATAAAGGCGACCCAATGCAGGTTGGTGGTCGTACCGCTGAAAAGGCCGGCAAAAAGAAGAAGTAATTCTTAGCCTGTCCGGTTTGTTTAAAAAGGCCGTCCGATATTGTCGGGCGGCCTTTTTTTGTGCTAAAGTTAATCACTATGTGGAAGCTGTCGGGAGGTAATAATGGGTGTCAGACTATTGATCATTATGGTTATACTATCCATAAGCGCCGGTTGTGCTTCAAAAAGACCGGTACTTTACCCGAATGAACTCTATCGCTCAACCGGTTCTGAAAAGGCACAGCAGGAGATTGATGACTGTTTAAAACGTGCTGAAGAGGCTAATGCTCAAGGTCGGCTTGCAGACGAGGTTGCACTCAAGACCGGAAAATCGGCTTTGGTTGGTGGTGCAACCGGGGCTGTTATCGGTGCCATTAGTGGTTCTGCCTTACGGGGCGGTCTGATCGGTGCAGCAGCTGGAGGAACGGTGGCCCTGGTGAGCAGTGCTGTGAAAGGACCAGAGGATTCACCGGTGTATCGAAGATTTGTTGAACTATGTCTGTTTGAAAAAGGGTATCAGGTGCTGGGCTGGCAGTAATCTACAAAAAGACTATCGCCCTTGTGACGGGTCTCTGCCGATCTTTTTCAGATAGTCACTAAATCCCTTTTCAAAGAGGATTTCTATCTCGTTTTTTGGACGGTTTTCGGCGTAGCCTTTAAAGTAGATAATCAGTCCGATCAGTGCACTAACAACAATAGCAACGGTCAGTATAGTTCTCATCAGTAGCTTTATGCGCTGCTCGGGAGTCGTTTCTGGATTCTCCGCGTTTGGACCGCTACGGAAGAGATACTGTTCACGCATCATTCTGATTCGTTTGAGCTGGACATTTGAGATGTAGCTGACAATGGCATCCCTGTCCCGTTCTTCAATAAACTTGAACTTAAGTCCCGTGTTGTAGCTTGTACGGCTAAACTGCTTGGTGGCAGCATAGTTTTCATTGGCAAAGGCAACAATGCAGACGGCATCAATTATCTGTGGTTCCGGTTCGCAGGGGAGATAAATTTCAATCGGCACCAGTGTGTCGTTTTCAAATTTATGGTGCAGTAGCATGCGCACGCCGCCGCCACTTATATTTGCAGCCAGTGGTATGACATCATCCCAGGAATGGTCACGGGTGTCATCCACTGCCTGGTCTGGCTGATCCAGTCCTTCGCCTGTGTCGTCCCAGAGTCCTTCCTCGCCAAATTCTTCAGAAGGTAGTTCTTCCGTTTCTGGGGCCTGACGAAGCCGCTCCCAGGGCTTTTTAGACTGTTGCTTGCGTTCTTGTTCTGCCGCCAGTCGAGCTTCCCGTTTTTCTTTCCAGGCCACCTTCAGTTTGACTTCGCTCTGTTCAGTGCTGATGAAGTATTTGATCGGTAAAAAGGCATCGATACGGTAGAACTCGCGCAGCTCAGAAGAGACAATTTCACCGATCAGGCGCAACAATACTTCTCGTTGATATCCTTCGGCAACGATAATGGACCGGCATGAATAGCCTTCAATTTCATTGCCGGCACGGATATCCAGAATAGTTCCAACTTTTAGTTTAACGCCTGCCGGGAGTGTGTCGCGGGAAAGTTGCAGGGAAACCAGGTCTTCATCAATGGTATGAATAATTGCCCAGTCGTGAAACGTATCACCACCGGGCACCGGAATGCCGATATTGACCTTCAACCCGACAGGGAAATGCTCTAGGTATTGATCAAAATCACTCATGGATACTCCGGTGGTATCAGGCAGGGGTGCTGAGGCTGCTGTTCAGTTCGTTCAGCAGCATTTCGATATCAAGTTTGTGGTGTCCGGCCCCATGTTCAAGTGTCTCCAGATCAGCAATCTGGCATTCGTAGCATTCAAGACCATGACGGGCAAAAACTTGTACTGTTGCGGGATGCTGTCTGATGATATCGCCGATAATCATATCTTTGGTGATCATAGCCGACCTCATGGAGTACGTGCAGTAAAAAAGGGGGACGCCGAAGCGCCCCCCGCAGGTGGGGTTATTTCAGATTTTTAATCGCCTCTTCAATGCGATCCATACCCTTTTTGATGTTCTCCATGCTGATGGCGTAGGAGAGACGGGCATAGCGATCATCACCAAAGGCAATGCCGGGAACCAGAGCTACTTTGGCATCTTCCAGCAGGTAGGCAGCAAAGTCTGAAGAGGTCTCGATCTTTTTGCCTGCCGGAGTTGACTTGCCATATACCCCTGAGAAGTTAGGGAAGACATAGAAAGCGCCGTTTGACTTGAAGCAGGAAACGCCAGGCATGGCATTCAAACGCTCAACAATGTAGGTGCGCCTCTTTTCAAACTCCACACACATGGCTGCAACCGGCTCCTGAGGGCCGTTCAGTGCTTCAACCGATGCCTTCTGGGCAATGGAGGTGGCGTTACTGGTGGACTGGGACTGCATCTTGGTCATGGCGCCCATCAGCTCTTTGGGGCCGCAGGCATAACCGATCCGCCAGCCGGTCATGGCATAGGTCTTGGACACACCGTTAACGACGATGGTACGGGATTTAAGTGCCGGTACCACCTGGGCAATATTGTAAAAGCTCAGACCATCATAAATCAGGCGCTCATAAATGTCGTCAGCAACGACCAACACATGCTCATGCTTCAGCAGTACCTCACCCAGCGCAGACAGCTCTTCTTTGCTGTAGGTGGAGCCGGTGGGGTTGCAGGGGGAGTTAAGGATCAGGTAACGGGTCTTGGGAGTGATCGTCTTGTCAAGTTGTTCCGGGGTAATCTTGAAGCCGGTGGACTCGTCAGTCATGATGAACACCGGTGTACCGCCGGCCAGTACGATCTGGTCAGGATAGGATACCCAGTAAGGACCGGGGATGATGACTTCATCACCCTCTTGAATCAGGGCCTGGGAGATGTTGTAGAGGGTGTGCTTGGCACCACAGGCTACAGAGATCTCGTCACGGGTGTATTCCAGATTGTGGTCACGCTTCATCTTGGCAATGATGGCATCCTTCAGATCATCAGCGCCACCAACCGGCATGTAGCGGGTAAACCCGGCATCAATCGCCTTTTTACCAGCTTCGCGAATATGTGCAGGGGTGTCAAAGTCAGGCTCGCCAGCGCCGAAGCCGACTACATCAACACCTTGTGCTTTCAGTGCTTTGGCCTTGGCATCGATGGCAAGAGTAGGGGACGGTTGGATTTTGTTAACGCGATCTGCGAGTTTCATGCTGCCTCCTTGGTCTGATTATATGATGTGTTGCAAGTCCTATCGGTTTAAACCGTATTTCTGCTGCATGGCAATTTTTACTTCCGGTGGTACAAAGCTGTCAACCGGCCCCCCCAACGAACAGACCTCTCTGACAATTGAGGAGGATAGGTAGCCGTACTGTACTGAGGTCATCATAAACAGGGTTTCAACCTCGTGGCCGATAGTGCTGTTCATCTGGGCTATCTGGAATTCATACTCAAAATCAGAAATGGCCCGTAGCCCCCTGATGACTACATGTGCCTCTTTGGAGGCGACATAATCTATCAGAAGGCCGGTGAAGGTGTCAACGGAGACCCGAGGTTCATCCTTTAAGACGGTCTTAATTAGGTCAACCCGTTCATCAATGTTGAAAAGGGCATTTTTCTGGGAATTGCGTGCAACAGCCACGATTACATGTTTGAATATCTTGAGTCCACGTTGAATAATATCAAGATGTCCGTAGGTAATCGGATCAAATGAACCGGGGTAGATGGCAATGCGACTATGGGGCATGGCTTTGTTGCTCCAAGATGTAGAGTTCAAGGGCGGTGTCGCCGTAGATTCGTCGGTCTGTCTGGATACAGGAGCCGATACATGTCGGTAGCGGTGTACGTGCCGCTGTTTCTGCAACCAGTAGGCCGTCCGCAGCAAGCAGTGTTGCTCCCACCAACTCAATTACCTTTTGATGCAGTCCCGCCTGATAAGGGGGGTCAAGTAACACCAGATCAAATTGCGCTTTGCGTCGAGCAAGGCGTTCAATGGCCTGCAGGCAGTCAAAAGGGTGTACTTCTGCTCGATTACTGAACCTGGTATGCAGCAGATTCTGTTGTAGTGTCTCAAGGGCTTGCTTGTTTTTTTCTATAAAAACAGCATGTTCTGCCCCCCTGGAAAGTGCTTCGATACCGAGAGAACCGCTGCCGGCAAACAGGTCAAGTACCCGTGCTCCGTCCAGTCGGTGGGCACTATCCAACAGGTTGAAAAGAGCCTCTTTGACACGGTCAGTAGTGGGGCGTGTTGTTGTTCCACGAGGCGCTGACAACCGCATCCCTCTGGCTTCTCCGGCAATGACCCGCACATGCAGCCTTTCTTGAACACTTATGCCCATTTATGCAGCAAAAGTGGCCTGTATTCCACTTTTTTAATCAAAGTGGTACCCTACGCGACGGAATAGTGACTGTCAAGGAGCGAAACTACTCTTTTCAATACCTGTATCCATCTGCTATAGTGCATAAAATTATATACTGATTTACTTGGTTTTAGGAGTTTACCGATGTTAACAGGCTTAACCCCGCTAGCTACAGCACAAGCCATAATGAAGACCTTCAAAGTACTTCCTACCGTACCTGCTGCAGCTTCACGTGCCATACAGTTGTTGAACGAGTCTGAAGTTGATATGGGAGAGGTGGCAGACATCCTTTTGTCTGACCAGGTAATGGCAGCGCGTATCATCAGAATTGTTAATTCCCCACTTTATAAATTATTGCAGGAAATTGATTCAGTTCGCCAGGCTTTGATTTATCTGGGGCCACAACGGGTGTTTGAAATTATTCTGACCTCCTGCTTTCTGGAACTGACTGACTCCCAGAGTCGCAGCCCGCTTAACATGCAACATTGCTGGGAACATGCCTTTGGCGTTGGTCTGGTTGCAAAAAAACTGGCATCTTACAGTGACACAATTCCGCAGGATCAGGCCTATATTGCTGGTATTTTGCATGATATTGGTGAAGTCATTCTCAGTCAGCAGCGCAGGGATGAATTTACCCGTGTACTGGTTCTTGCACGTGAGCGGGAGTTGGATCTGTATCATGCGGAAATGGAGGTGTTTGGCACCAGCCATGCCGAGGTAGGCGGGTTGCTGGCAGAACAGTGGCGCTTTCCTGAGGCGTATGTTGATGTCATTCGGCATCATCATGAGAATCAGTCAGAAAACATGTCTCCCTTGACACAGCTGATTCATATTTCTGATCAAATTTGCCTGAATGTTGGTTTTTGCTGTAAATATGAGAACGCTGATCAGCGTGAAGGTGAGGTGTATGGTGCTGATATGCTTGAACTTGAACGGCAGCTAACCAAACTTGGTGTAAAGCGTCTGGCAGATTTTCGCTTTTCTTTGTCGGAGCTGGTTCAGCAGGTCAAGCAGACGGTTGATTCAATTTATGGCTGACTCTGAAGTCATAGGTTGACGGGCTGGTCTAGTAAGGGGACAGGATACTGTTGATCTCCTGATCCAACTCATCAAGGTGATCAGCAAACGGAGCAGCCCAGCCTTCGTGGTGTAATGATAGTGCTGAAATAACATCATCGGGCAGGGGCTGTTCATTTTTTGCAAGTTGGTCTGATAGGTAAATTGTCTGTACCAGATTTTTATAGCTTTGTGCCTTGTCAGGATGGTGGTGGCACTTTATAACCTCTTGAATCTCTTCTGAAAAATTCCACTTTTTGGCGACCAGGGCTCCAAGCGTTGCATGATGCTCATGCATGAGTAGGTCCCGTTTTTCCTTATCCAGATCGTACTTGGAAAGCATCTCCAGCATAGCAATCCAGCCGATATCATGCAGCAGCCCGCAGACAAAGGCCTGATCATGATTACCGCCCATGTCACGGGTCAACTGTTTTGCAATCATCCCCACCATCATGGAGTGGTGTAAAATCTGCTCAATCTGCTCGGCATGCTGGGGTGCAAAACCGCTGAGCGCATTGACCGTAACAATACTCATCAAAGATTTGAGCCCCATATACACCACAGCATCCCGCAGGGTATCAACTTTGCCACGTCTGCCGTAGAAAGAAGAATTACATACCCTTAGAATCTTTGAAACCAGCAACGGGTCTGTCAGGCATTCAACAACCTGGTCAATTGTGAGACTCGGGTTGTTGATTCTGTCCATGAGTATCTGCATCTCACTGGGTAAAGGGGGGATATCAAGAGCGCCTTTACGAATCAACTCGTAGACCTCATTCAAGACCGGGTCAAGGCTAGACTGCCCGGTAAGGCGGGCTTCGTCAATCTGAACGGTAGAGTCCAGCAACACTTGGGTTGGCTTTATATTGACCGGTCCGCAGAGGACTGCTGCGGGAAGAAAATCATTAAACCGGAAATGCCCTGCTCGCCAGGCCAGTGAGGTGGTTAATGACGTTTCTGCTAAAGCGGTGATGAGCCCCCCCAAGCGTTCAAGTGGAATCCCTTCTTCGCTTGATAAAAGTCCTACAAATGATATTCCAAGCTGTTCCGCCTGGTTAAGGGCATCCAGTATCTTTTCCATGGCAATCCCGAATTGGTCTCGGATCGCTTCATAGAGGCGCTCTCCCTCCCGATCACACCAGACAAAGATCAATCGGCCATTTTGAAAGAAAAAACGACGTGTACAATCTTCGTGTGATGCTATTAGAGTGCCTGATTTTTTTGAAGTTTCAATCCATTGAATAAGATCGGCAAGCGGCATCAGGCTTAAAGACCCCTCAATTGAGCGGGAGAGCCTCTCGTCGTTCTGATCGCTAAAGATGGTTTGCATTCAATGGCCTCTCGAATCTAGGCGTATACGTGAAATTTCATCAAACTATACCTCATCTTTGCTGTAATGCAAGATGGTGTAAGTTATTTGCACTTTTGTTGGGTTGCTATTCTACCATGCTTGACAACGTTTGATTCTAAGGTATGAATACGCTATATTTGTACACGTATTGATTGATTAGGTTTTGGGTGTGGTCTTGTTTGTTTTCTGTTTGTAATAGATTGAAAATGTTGAACATAATATTTGGAGGTGGGCTATGGTTATGAAAAAGACAGGTGTATTGACATGTGTGTTGTTAGGATTGACTCTGTCAGGATGTGTGGGGGGTACTGCTTTGCAGTCACACACCCAGCAGGTGGGTGAAATGACTGAAGATGAGTACATGGTCACCAAACGTCCGGTTGACCGCCATTATATTGGTGCTGCCTGGTCAAAACAGTTTGGTCCGGTTGAAGACCCGACCCAACCTGAGGTGCGCGTAAAAAAGGAACGTTCCTTCAGCGGCATCCAACAGGATTTTGCCTTTAAGGCTGGCGTAGCAGTAGGGGCCCAGCCAGTGGCTGCACCCATAGCTGGTGAAGCCAGTCTCCAAGGTGGTAAAGTTGACAAGGGGCGTATGGAAGGGTTGGAAATTATTACGCCGGTCAATATTGCCGATATTCCCTTTGAGCCAGACTTCAACTACATAACTGAAGCATTACGCCTGGCAAATTTCCGGATGAAAACAGAGAAAAGCGTTAGTGCCGGTGTTGGCGTGTCGGCAGGCAGTGTGGCTGGTACCGGTACAGCTGCGGTCGAGGTTGGGGCTCAGTCACGTAAAGGAACAGAAGGCGAGGGGTTGGTTGTTGCGTATCGTCTGCAAACTATCGACAAGGCAAGTTATACCAAAAAAGATGGTGGTATGGTAGGCCTGTCACTGGACAAGACGGTTGATTTTCCTGCAGCCAATGCCATTGTGAAGGCCCGTCTGCAGGTGATTGAGCCTGGTGCCGGCAAATCGTTACCGCGCAATGTGCTGTGGGCCTGTCCCAAGGCTGACGCCCTGAGCCGTGACATGGTTGCCGCTTGGTTGGTCGATGTGAAACCGCTTGACCCAAAGCGAAAGTCGCTTACCATCGCTTTTCCTGCGTTTCCTAAAATCGATGAATGTCAAAGCTACGGTGGCGTGATATTCTCAAAGATTGATCCGCTGACTGACCGGATCATTCGCCAAAAGGTAAACCTGATGGTTGTTGACGCCGATGTGACGGAGACCATGCGGCCCAAGGGGTTTGATGCCCGCGTTTCCGTTGTTGAGGAGTCCTTCAAGATTAAGACCGTTAAGCCGGGTGATCTGTAATACCGATTGGTGTTCGGGAGGGAGTCGGTTATGAGAATACTTCGACTGGTAGTTGCACTGTTCTGTATTACACTGCTGCCATTTACTCTACAGGCTGCGGAACGGCCTGATATTATACGCTATACAGCCCAATATCTTGACCGGGCTCTGCATGTAACCTTGGAATGGCAATCTCCCTATGCAGTGACCAAGGTTCGGGTCTCGGCAGGCAGAGAGGCGCGGGAGATCAAGGTTGATGAATATGATAACAAGCGAGTGCCGGGAGGCTATACCGGTGAAGTAACGGTCAATGTACCGATAGAGGCTTCCATGTTCCAGAAAGAGGTGCCATTTGTCCTGCAGGTGGAGGACGAACTGCGTCAGCGGAGTGAACTGGTCAATGGACGTGCACCGTTACCAACAACGGCAGCAGTTGGTGGAGGTTATCCAGGGTACCCAGGTCAGCAGCCAGGGCACGATACCTGGGGACAGGACCACCTCACTGCAACACCTAAATCCCAGGGTGGAGCCGGAAATATTATCGATAAGCTAGTGGAACTGAAGGATAAGTTCGATCTTGCACCAAGCATGGGTGAGATCAAGGTGAACGTTCGGGGCCCTAATAACGTCACCTTTAGTTCAAAAGCAAATGATGATAAGCAGTTGCGAGAAATAAACTTCAAAGTTTATGATGCACAGGGCAACATGGTCCAGCCGCAACAGCTGACCGGTTTGGGGCGCGTTTGGGAAGGTACAACACAGGTCTTCAGGCTGGCTGGGGGTACCTATCGGGTGGTTGCTCAGGCTATTGACAGCGCTGGCAATACCTCAAAGGAACAGTCTGCCTCATTCATGTTAACCGGTGGCCCTATTGATCAACCACAGCAGCCTGATGTACAGCCACCGGTCGTTGTGCCTCCACCGACACAGCCTCCTGTCGATCAACCTCCGGTTGTGCCACCGCCAGTGCAGCCACCGGTTGACCAGCCACCGGTTGTTCCTCCACCAGTAGTGGTACCACCTCCTGCGATAAAGGCCAACCTGACGGTTACTATTACGCCGGCAGCTGTGGTGAGTATTGGTGCTCAGTGGCGGGTCGGAAATGGTGCCTGGCAGAACAGCGGGGCAACGGTCGATGTTGAGACTGGGCAACAGTCAGTTGAGTTCAAAGAGGTTGTCGGTTGGCAAAAACCAGCTGCTGTTACTGTGACGATCAGCCCAGAGCAGAAGGCAACGGCCATTGGTGCCTATGGACGTGTCTACACACTTAATAAGGATTTTGAAGAAGGACAGTTAGTTGGTTTGGAAGATCAGAGCATCAGAGATCAGCTTCAGTTGACCAAAACAGCCACCACGCTGCCATTTATCTGGGTGCCAAACTCTGACGAAGGTACCATTTCCAAGGTTGACAGCAGAACTGGGCAGGAATTGGGACGTTATCGCACCGGTCCAGGCGGTGGTAGCCCATCTCGTACAACCGTTGATTTGAAGGGTAATTGCTGGGTCGGCAACCGCAACACCGGTACCGTTGTCAAGGTTGGCCTGTCTGAAAACGGTCAGTGTGGTGATCGAAACGGCAATGGTAAGATTGAGACGTCAACCGGCCCTACAGCACTCCCGTGGGGACAGGATGAATGCGTCCTGTTGGAAGTTTCGTTAAATAAAGGAAGCGAAGTTGTTTGCCAAGTGGGGGCTAAATGTCCGTCAAACGGTTCTGGCCCACGTGGTATTGCTATTGACGCCAACAATAATCTCTGGGCTGGAACCTACAACCAGAGCATGTATTATGCTATTAACGGAACCAGTGGTGCCATCCTGAGTAAGATTGATGTTGCTGGCCACCGGCCATATGGTGCGTTGATTGACAAGAGTGGCGTGCTGTGGTCGTCGGATATTTCCGGAAACGTATTACGTCTGGACACACGGTCTGGTGCAATTTCAAAGCTACCGATTAATGGTAGCCCCTATGGTGTTGGACTTGGCAAGAATGGTCTGTTGTATGTAGCTGGCTGGTGTAGCAACCAGCTGTTTGCCATCAATACGGTCACTGGTACGCTTGCCTGGGCCAAGCCGACAGGCGACAATTGCTCCCGTGGTGTGGCGGTAACCAGCGATGGCGATGTTTGGGTTGCCAACTCGGTATCCAATACGGTCAGTCGGTGGTCTGCTGATGGTGTTAAAAAGACGGTTATATCCGGTTTTTCCCATCCAACGGGCGTTGCCACAGATGCAGACGGTATGGTCTGGGTCGTGGACTACTACAACACCAATACCCATCGTATTGACCCGGCAGTCAATAAAGTGGTCATCAGCAAGTCGGTTGGCGGAAGCGGGCATTACGGCTACAGCGATATGACCGGTATTGTTGCCCGCTCTATGACAACCCGTGTGGGTACCTGGACAGTGAATTTTGATGCCAAGGCTGACGGCACCGCCTGGGATTCGCTTTCTTGGACTGGCTCTGTACCGCAGGGTACAAGTCTGAAGGTCCGCGTGCGAAGCTCAAAGGATAATTCTGTCTGGTCCGTTTGGGAGGATGTTACAGTGGCTGTACCGCTGAAAACAACGCCTGCTGGCCGGTATCTGCAGGTTGAAAGTACTCTGCAGGTGCTCTCGGGAGAGGTCTCATCAGTGTTTCAAGACTTGATGATAAAAGTGAAGTAAGGGAGGGTGCAATGAATCGATTGATTATAGGCAGTTTACTGCTGGTGTTTGCCGTTGGGATGAGTAGCCAGGTCGGTGCAGCAGGCCATATAGCTGATGGTACCTACCAGATGTCCAACGGTTCCCTTACAATTTCTGCTATGGTACAGGGGATGCCGGACGGCAAGTATTTTATCAACGCGGAAGGGAAAACGGCAGAGGGGAAATTTTGTCGAGTTGGCGATCTTGCTGAAGTACGCGGAAATCAACTGATCGTTAGTGGCTGTTCGGCAGGTATTACAGTCGAAAATAATGCATTTGTACTTAATGACAGTAATAACTGTTTCCACTGTGATGCCGGACTTTCGGCATCAGGAACTTATCAACGTAAGTAATTTAATGGGGTGTGGAGGGCATACAATGAAACGGATATTATGGGTGCTACTCGGTACAGGTGTGGTCCTGTTGGGGGCCATTAACGTGTTTGCCCAACAAAATGCTGATATCAACTGGGCCAGCGGTTATATTATTGCCAGTGGCCAAGGTACGGCAAGTGCTGGTGACGCACGAGGGAAGGCCCGTATTAAAGCCACTACTGCTGCGAAGGTTGCTGCTCAGCGTAATTTGCTGGAAATAATCAAAGGTGTGCGGATTACCTCCCAAACTACCGTGCAGGATGCCATGCTGGTTGAGGATGTGATAAGGACCCGGATTGATGGTATGCTGAAAGGTGCATTCATTGTAGGTGAGCCTTTTGTCGAGATGGTTGATGGTGCGCCGGTGGTCACTGTAACTATGAAGGTTTGCCTGAATGGTATGCCCAAGGAGTGTGCTGATCGTCCAACCCTGACCAATGTTCTGGATTTGGATGTACGTCCGCTGCCGAGCTATGTTCCTAAAGTAACACTGGTTGCCGCTGAGCCACCACCATTACCGCCTGCACCACCAGCAGATGCGCCTAAACCGCGTGGATGGGTGCCTCCGGTTTATGATTCATCTAAGCCTGTCACAGGCTTGGTTGTACATTTGGGCGGCCATTATTTTGAGCGTGAATTACTCCCTGTTGTTATTACTCAGGGACAGCCCGATCAGATTACGGTCTATTCAGTTAAAGTGGTTAAACCGTCTGTTGTCAGGACATACGGTGCTGTTAGATATGCCGACAATGCTGATAATATTCGTACAAATCAGGCTTTGGGAGCTAATCCGATGTTTGTAACAGCAGAAGCGGTAACCAAAGACAATATGATTTTGATCCGTTCTGGAGATGCCAAGTTAGTCAGGGAAACATTGGCCCATGGCAACGACTACCTTGGGGACGCCAAGTTTATGATTTTAGTCCGCTAACGTATATCTTGCTGATAATATGGAGATAAGAAGTGGCAAAGCAAATATGCAGTTGAAACTAGAGTTTTAAAAGAATGAGGCTGAAGGTTTGGAGTGGCAAAATTGCTGTAAAAACAAAAAAGTCAGATTTTTTTACATGGATTAACGGTTAACCTGATTGGCACCAAACGACGAAAGGCTGGTGCTAATCAGGTTAACTTATTGAACACAGACAACAGTCCGTCTATATGATATCATTTGTTACGTAACGCCTTACTTCAAGCTGAACGCCAGAGGCCAGATATTAATATTCTTAGTCTTGAAGAGTCAGAACTGATATAAAAAGCGTCAGAAAATTTTACAAGATCAACAGGTATAGGAAGCTGGCACATCCTTAGACCCAGTTAGCCTGAAAGTTTATTTCTCCTAAGGCGGAACAACACAACACTCCTCAAATTCTTGACTCCCTTCCTTTTTGCCTGCTCCAGTGGTAATAATGTCTATATCTTGGCAATCAGACACCACATCAACGCCAGAACAGCTTCACGTTATAAGAACGTATAAATCACACTAAATTGATGTTTTGCTGGATGTTTATTGTGTGTGATATTGGCTTGATTATTGCTTTTATTTGTACAAGGTATTCCCCCGCTACTTACGGCGTAGTAGCCTATTAGTAGCTTGATGAAGATGTATTTGATCGTATTTACTGTTGTTTGAAGGGGGATCTTGATATGTCTAATTATACGACTTTGAAAATTTTAGCCATGGTAAGCCTGCTTGCATCTTCACTACCCTCAAATGCAGATGCCTACCAAGTATATTTTAATGATTTTCAGAACCACACGGCTGGTTCCGAATGGTCAAGTCAGTCGATAGACACAGCACCCAATCCAGCTATAAATCCATGGTGGGGAACGTATCTCGGACAGTTTAGCGGCAACGATGCAGTTACACTCACGCTCGCTGGTCTTGCACCAGGCATGCTTACGTTGTCATTTGACACCTACTTTATCCGTTCCTGGGATGGTAATGACACAATCTATGGCAAGGATTATTTTAAAGTTTCAGTGCTTGGTGGTCAGACCTTATTGTACGACACATTTAGTAATGGTAACCCTGCAGGACAGTCTTATATAGGCAATGGTAGCACCGACCCCGGCTATGCAGTTGCCGGTAATAGCTCTATGACTGGAGCAGCTCAGAGATGGAGTCTGGGATATGACTTTAATGATGGTATCAACCATACCAACGACATGATGGATTCAGTTTATACGTTTAGTTTTTCTTTTTATAATACTTTGGAAACACTGGCATTTCAGTTTGCTGGCATAGGTTTGCAGAATAATTTGGTAACCGGTTTGCAAGGTGAGCAGTATTACGACGAATCTTGGGGATTAGATAATGTAGGGGTTAATGTTGCTCCGGTGCCCGAGCCATCCACCTTGATACTGCTATTTGGTGGTTTAGCCGGACTGTTCGGCTATCAAGTAAGGTCGTCACGGAAAGGCAAACTGAAGTAAAATAGTAGTATTTTAACAACAAAAAGGCGTCAGAAGTGATGCCTTTTTGTTGTTAAAATAACTTTGAAAATTCTATACCTCCATACCACCCACTATCTGCATGTTCAGTAGTTCGAGCACCAGCTTTAAAGCCTAAGTATCCTTTGGGAAACACCTCAAAACCGGTCAACACCCAGCCAAATTGCCAGGCCCGGTAGTCTGGATCACCCATACTGACAAGTTCAGGGCCAGTAAACAGCTCTTTATGTATTCTGCGCATGGCTCTTACTCGGGCCCAGTAACTGTCAGATTCCAAAATGTAGCTTCCTATTGCGTTGAATTTCCAGTCATCAAACACGATTTGATCAACTTCAGCCTGTAGTTTTACCCGAATCTGGCTGCCTCTCACTTTACTGTCGGGATTATCAGGTGAAAGCCACGTATTGGAGTAACGTCCCCCGACAAAAGCATTTGCCCAGCCGTTGTTCCAAGCCTGTTGGTAGCCGAATGCTGCTTCCGCGCCAACAGCAGATGCATCAATAGTTCTGTTGCCTGAAGGATAGTCATACCCAAGAACATCAACCCAGTATTTTTGAACGAACCCGCTTCCCAATTGTGAACTAAATAAAGGGGCAACAATACCGGCATAGTTGTAATAGTTGTATGATTTACCATTTCCTCCTTCAGATCCGGCAAGTAACAGTACCTCTGTGGCACGTGCAGAACTACACAAGGACAATGTTATTAAGAACGCAGTAAAACAGGTGGAAATTTTGCCGTAACATTTTTTTGGGATATTCATAGAAACTCCAGAGCCGATTGATTAAACATATAAATATATAAAGGGGATACGGGAGTGTCCATTAATTGATAATTTCCAATGTCACCATACACTATAGTCATCCCTTGTCGGTTGTAAATACCTACCTTTACTTTTGTTCCTGAAGGCAGCGGGGAAAATAGCAAAAGTTTTTTTACAGACTTTTCCCCGGTTGAGACAGAAATAAGTCCTGCTTTCATCTCTGTCTTTTCAAGTTCAGAAAAGACTATAGTGTTCCAGTGGTCCGGTAGGATCTTTAGGTTGACTCTTTCCCGGGTAAACATGTTTGCCAACCAAGTTAAGGGGGTTTGAATGGTTTCGCCCAGGCTGTTCAAGCTTAATTGCATATCTGAGCCATACAAAAAAAGATTTAGCTTGTCCTGCTGAACATTTTCGGGCCAGATAAAAGTGCATCCTACTGCCTTAACATACTGTTCCTGTCCGTTAATGCCAGGTATTAGGGCTTTGATAACAGCTGTAAAACTAACGGCGCCGGAAGGTAGATAAATTTGTCCTTTCACCGGCGTATTTACTGCCGTCTCTATGGGAAGTTTTGAATAAATTCTAAAACCTGTTGAGGATATGTCATCAATAGTACCATAAAATTTTTCCCCATTTGAAAATGCCAGTACTGCCGGTAAAGGAATAGGAAACCTGTAATCTGAACGGTTAAAACGGGAATAAGCCCGTATAAACATGATAATGCTTATACCAAGAAAGGAATTAGCTAACGCCCAGATCACATTGGCAATAATTCCGTTGGTAGGTAGGTGATGGTAGCTAAAATACAAAAAAATACCCACAGGAATGGCAAGGCCATTACCTGCAATAACAAGTAGTTGTGGTAAAATATACGATTTATTCGGTGGGGTAGCATGCATAGTTTTAGGAGTAACACTGAATGCTATTTTACTTTTGAATATTCCCAAAGTAGACCAAGCCATGGCCGCAAAACGAGCCATGTTGTACTGCTCGATTATTAAGGAGCGGCCATAGCCTCGGTTAACTTCTTCAAAGACCCAGAAAGTCAGCAGGAAATATGGGATAAAATGGAGTAAAAAGGATTTAGTAAAGGCGATCAATGGCATAACACCTGTTACTAAGACTATAGCTGGAGCAATATAAAATAGTCCTTTCTGCCAGCCATCAAAATACGTAATCGTTGATGCCAAATAGTTGATGCGTTGGGCTATAGTAAGGCCTCTACAGAAAAAGACCCCCTCTTTACGCCAGACCTGCATCGCTCCTTGCCCCCACCGTATCCGTTGTTTTAAGAAAGGCTCAACACCGGCAGGCGCCAGACCAAAAGCCAGAGGTTCTGGATAGAAAACAGATTTAAAACCTTTTTTATGCAGTTTAACCGAGGTATGCAAATCTTCAGTAACGGTACCGACAGCAAAACCACCGATAGCATCAAGACAACTACGCCTTATAAGAGCACAACTGCCACAGAAAAAAGCAGCATTCCAGTAATCCTTGCCACGTTGAATAATGCGAAAGAATACTGTTTGTTCATGCCATGCAACGGCAGAGCCGTTTTGTTTGTAGTGTTGAAAAGAATCAAGATTATAAAAGTCTTGAGGAGTCTGCACATATGAGACGAGACTGTCACGCATAAAACCCAGTGTACGTGTGATGAAATTTTTCTTAGGTGCATGATCAGCGTCGAAAATAGCAACAAATTCTGCAGTGCTATAACGCAGTGCATTATTCATATTTCCTGCTTTGGCATCTTTGTTATCTTCTCTGGTCAGATAACGACATCCCAGCTCTTTGGCCAATGATTCCATTTCCGGACGTCTGCCATCATCAAGCAACCAGGTTTGGTGGGGATAATCCATATTATTGGCAGCTAAGAGGGTTTTACGAAGTAGGGAGGCGGGCTCATTATAGGTAGTAATAAAAATATCAATGGTTTTTCCCTGTTCAGGTTGCAACGGTTCACGAATCGTCAGACGCCACGTCATGAAGATATGCATTAGCGTTGTAAAGAAACCATACAGTTCAGCACCGTAGATTAACCATGAAAATAAAAGTGCATTAGTATTTAGAGTGCTTAATCTCCAGATAAGATACCAACTGGCAACAAGTAAATATAATAAAATAAGGCATTTTTGCGTAAATTTGAGCTCTTCGTAGTTAGTTTGTTTATCCATAGCTCTTATTGCCCTTCAATTGATCATAAGATAATTAATCTCTCTGCAAGGAAAGCTCCAAATAATGTAATAAAATAATAATGGTTACTTTAAAAACGGGGTTGTGTGAGGAACCAAAAGTTTTATGCTGGCACGTCTGTCCATCTAAGTATGCTTGTCATCAGCAGATATGTGAGGGGGATTGGTATCGAGTGGTTAAAAGATGCTGATTGTTTTCAGTACAACCAGCTTACCCCCAACAAAATTTTACTGGAATTAAGCGGCTCATTGGGGGTTGCAGTACCGGCATTGGAGATATGGTGATAGCGGTACTCCATATTCAACATGGTGGCCTGTGCTATCGGAATCTGAACCCCGGTGCCACCCTGGTAACTGAAGTTAAGTTTTGCCCCCATGCTGGGTAGCCCCAGCCCCACATAGACCGGTCCGCCACCGGCAAAGATGTAAGGCTTTACATGGCTTAGGCTGGTAAACTTCCAGCTTCCCAGTAAGTATCCCCCCACCATTGATCTCCCCCCATGGTCCACAGCAAGATGGTACGGCAATTCCACCAGTAGTTGATGTCTGCCCTGATACCAGCTACCTTTACCAATATCACCAGATAGATACCAGCCCAGGCGGGCAATGGCATCCCAGGTCTGTACTTGGGTGCGGGTCTCACCAAAGCCGCGGTGGGTAATACCGTAACCGGTCAGCAGGGTAAGTTCATAGCCCGCATCAGCTGTGGTCTTTGCATGATCATCAGCCAGTGCAGTGCCGGTGATAAGAGCTATAAGCAATATGGTCAGTATGGTTTTTACCATTTCTGCTTCCTTTCAAACTTCAGGATGGCGGGCAAGTTTTTCAGGAAATCCAGCACGCTGTGGGGGGATTGCCAAATCATTTTCGTGTAGCCCCAGTGGATCCGGCTGCGGCGGTAGAAACGGCGGATAAACTCGTTGTACAGATCCTCAAGCTGCTGCTTGGTCATGCCATTGGGAATAAAGACAAAGTTCATGCAGTTCATCAGTTCCCATGCCTCATTAAACTGGCCAAACTGCTTCAGGGTCTTGAAAACCGGCGCACCGGGAAACGGGGTGAACTTGGTCACGTTAATCTCATCCAGCGGCAGGGATAGGGCATAATCTATGGTGCGGCGGATGGCCGCCTCATCTTCGCCCGGTAGCCCCACCATAAAGAGCCCTTTAACACGCATGCCGCTGTCTTTCACCATCTGCAGCTTGCGTCCCACTTCGTCCAGACCATAGAACTTGCGGTGTTGCTTCAGGATCTCCGGGTCACCTGATTCTATGCCAAAGTTTACCTGCCAGCAGCCGGAACCTTTCAGCAGGTTCAGCAGTTTCTGATCAACATGCTCAAGACGTGCAATGCAGTTATAGGTGACCTTCAGCCCCATCTTTTCCTTCAACTCACAAAAGTGGGCCACCCGTTTGCGGTCAAAGGTGAACAGGTCATCATAGAAAAAGACATGCTTGATGCCGTAGTCACGGTTAAGCATGGCCACATGCTCAAGGATGTATTCCGGTGAGTTGAACCGGAAACCGCGTGAAAAGACGGAACGATCACAGTAGGAGCATTGATAAGGGCAACCACGGCTGGAGATAATGCTGGAGTTGGGTGAGGTTGGTGAGCTGAATAGCGGCAGTTTGTACTTTTGTGGAAAACCGGGCAGCAGATGATAGGCAGGGAACGGCAGATCGTCCAGATTGGCGATCAGCTCCCGTGTGGCAGACTGAGTGGCCTGTCCGTTGGTCTCCCGAAAGGCCACGCCGGGGATGTTAGCCAGGTTTTGGAATCTGGCCTGGACCAACTCTAGCATGGTCTGCTCACCTTCGCCCAGCACCAGGCAGTCAATGGCAGGAAAACGGTCAAGTAGAGGGGCTCCCATGGTGCAGGCGTGGGCACCGCCAAAAACGGTGATGATGCCGCTGTCTGCCGCTTTGATAGCTTCAGCGATCCGGTTACCTTCCAAAAATGAAGAAGTGGTACAGGAAAAGGCCACTACATCAGGCTTACGGCGCAGTACCTCAGCCACCAGATTCGCCTGAGTCATTGGCGTACCATAGCAGTCAATGATCTCAACCGGGACCTGATGTTTTTCCAGCCAGGCAGCAATGGAAAGGATCCCCAGCGGCGGCATGACATTGAAGATGGTGGTAATATCCTGCATTCCCGGCATCCAGTTGCTGCCATAGGGATGGATAAAAAGTACGTTCACGGGTACCTCAAGTAATTATCAAGCTTAGAATCATGTGATTATTGCAGAGTTTGACTGCTATGGGAAGATTGTTCTGGTGGCTTGAGGTTGACGATACTGCAGTAATCAAAGTATACTACCGTTCCACATTTAACGGGGGCATGTATGGCAGCTGAAAAATTCGAGACATCGCTGAAAAAACTGGAAGAGGTGGTCCGCAAGCTGGAAGGGGGCTCGCTTTCATTGGATGACTCCATCAAGGCCTTTGAAGAAGGGGTCAAACATTCTGCCTTTTGTGCCAAAAAGCTGGATGAGGCTGAGCGCAAGGTTGAGGTGTTGATCAAGCAGCGCGATGGATCGTTCCGTAAAGAGCCGTTTACGACTGATGATGATGAATGAAGGGATAGGATTGTGGACCTGAAAGTATATCTGAAAGAAAAGATTGCGCTGGTTGATGCAGCGCTGGAGCAGTATCTTCCCAAGGAGGAGGAACGTCCCCAGAGCCTTCACAAGGCGATGCGTTATTCCATCTTTGCCGGTGGCAAGCGGGTGCGTCCGGTGCTGATGCTGGCTGCCTGCGAGGCGGTTGGCGGCAAGATTGACAAGGCCATGCCTGCTGCCTGCGCCATGGAGATGATCCATACCTATTCCCTGATCCATGACGATCTGCCTGCCATGGATGATGACGATTTTCGGCGGGGCCGTCCCACCAATCACAAGGTCTTTGGTGAAGCGATCGCCATTCTGGCTGGTGATGGTCTTTTAACCGAGGCGTTCAAGCTGATGAGTGATCCCCGTTTTGCTGGCGGGATTGATCCTGCAGCCCGTTTGGCTGTGATCCATGAGATCGCTACCTGTGCCGGCACCTATGGCATGGTGGGTGGCCAGGTGGTTGATATGGAGAGCGAAGGCAAGCCGGATATGGATCTGCCCACGGTCCAGTACATTCATACCCACAAGACCGGTGCACTGATCAAGGCTTCAGTGGTGGCTGGTGCGCTGCTGGGCGGTGCTGATGACAAGCAACTGGCCTCGATCCGGCGTTATGGTGAGGCCGCAGGTCTGGCCTTCCAGATTGCGGACGATATCCTGGATATTGAAGGCACCACCGAAGAGATCGGCAAGGATGCCGGCAGCGACGAGGCCCGCGGCAAGGCTACCTATCCTGCGGTGATGGGGCTGGCTGCTGCCAAACAGGAGGCCCAGGCCATGATGGATGAGGCGATGCTGGCCCTGGAGCCGTTGGGTGCTGCTGCAGAACCTCTGCGTGAGATTGCCCGTTACATTGTTGAGAGAAAGAACTGACCCCCTATGTCATTATTGAATCAGATCAATGCTCCTGCAGACCTGAAGCAACTGCCCCAGTCAGACCTGCCAAAGCTGGCAGCAGAGATACGCCAGCTGATTATTGAGACCTGCGCAAAGAACGGCGGCCATATCGCTCCCTCGCTGGGGGTGGTTGAACTGACCATTGCCCTGCACAAGGTCTTTAATTCACCGGAAGATAAGCTGATCTGGGATGTTGGGCATCAGGCCTATGCCCACAAGATCATCTGCGGGCGTCGTGACAGCTTTCACACCCTACGCACTTTGGATGGGATCAGCGGTTTTCCGAAACGTTGCGAGTCTGAACATGATGTTTGGGAAGTAGGCCATTCCTCCACCTCGTTGTCCGCTGCCACTGGCTATGCCGTGGCGCGGGATCTGGCTGGCAGGCAGAACAAGGTGGTGGCGGTAATTGGTGATGGTTCCATGACCGGCGGAATCGCCTTTGAAGGGCTGAACCATGCCGGGCACCTGAACCGTGATCTGGTGGTGGTGCTGAATGATAACGAAATGTCCATTGCAGAGAATGTCGGTGCGGTGTCTGGATTCCTCTCCCGTACCTCCAGCAGTGAGTTCATCCATAAGTTTAAGCGGGAAACTGAACAGTTCATCAAGCATGCTAAAAGCGACATGGGCAATGGGGTTATCCGGTTTGCTCGTAAAATTGAAAATTCCTTCAAGGGACTCTTTACCCCGGCAATGTTGTTCCAGGCCTTTGGATTTGAGTATATCGGCCCGATTGACGGCCATGATCTACCGTTGCTGCAGGAGACCATGGAACGGGTTAAGAAGCTTGATACTGCAGTGCTGATCCATGTTATTACCACCAAGGGTAAGGGTTACAAGCCGGCAGAGCAGAATCCATCCCTGTTTCACGGGGTTGGTCCGTTTGATATTGAAACCGGTAAGGTCTTGAAAGGTAAGGGTGGCGCTGCTTCCTATACTGCTATCTTTGGCAATACCCTGGCACGTCTGGCAGAGGAGGATGAGCGGGTCGTGGCCATCACAGCAGCCATGCCGGACGGTACCGGCCTGACTAACTTTGCAAAACAGCACCCGGATCGGTTCTTTGATGTGGGCATTGCCGAACAGCATGGCGCCACCTTTGCTGCCGGACTGGCCTGTGAAGGCAAGAAGCCGGTCTTTGCGGTCTACTCCACCTTTCTGCAGCGGGCCTATGATCAGGTGCTGCACGATGTCTGTATCCAGAATCTACCGGTGGTGTTTGCCCTTGACCGGGGCGGGGTCGTGGGTAACGACGGCCCCACCCATCATGGTGTCTTTGACCTTTCCTATCTGCGTCATATCCCCAATATGACCCTGATGGCGCCAAAGGATGAAAACGAACTGCAGCATATGCTCAAGACCGCCATTGTGCATGACGGCCCGATAGCGCTGCGCTATCCCCGTGGTAACGGCTATGGTGTGCCCCTTGACCAGGATCTGAAGCCGTTGGTGATTGGCAAGGCTGAGCTGCTGCGTGAAGGTGCAGATGGCGTTCTGATTGCCCTGGGTTCCATGGTTTATCCTGCCATGGATGCTGCTGCAGATCTTGCCGCAGAAGGGCTGGACCTGACCGTAATGAATGCCCGCTTTGTTAAGCCGCTTGATGCAGAGCTGATACTTCAACTGGCAAAACGCTTTGGTAAACTGATTACCCTTGAAGAAAATGCGATGCAAGGCGGTTTTGGCACGGCTGTGCTGGAATTGCTGGAAGAACAGGGCGTACGGGCCCAGGTGCTGCGGATCGGTTTCCCTGATCAGTATATTGAGCAGGGGGAACAACATGAGCTGCGGGCTATGCATGGCCTGGACAAGGCTGGTATTGCCAAGACAGTGCGGATGTTTTTTAAGACAGCCTGATCTGCGATGACTTTTGCAGAGCTTAAAGAGGCGCTGTACCTGTTCGGATTTCATGAAAATGATCTGTTAAGCATCAAGCGGATCAAACAGCGCCATCGCACCCTGATCAGGAAGGCCCACCCGGATTTACATGCCGATATTGACCCGGAACGTATTCGCAGATTGAATGAAGCGGCCGGAATTATTATGGACTACATCCAGTCTTACCGCTTTTCATTTTCTGCAGAAGAGTTTTACCGCCAGATTCCAGAAGAACATCTGCGCCATCAGTTTTCCGGTGATCCGGTCTGGGCGGGGCGAATTGAAGAAAAATAACACTTTTTTCTTGCTATTGTTCCGCTGTCTGTGTTAAATAATTTTTCTTTTCGGAGCGTAGCGCAGCCTGGTAGCGCACCTGCCTTGGGAGCAGGGGGTCGAACGTTCGAATCGTTTCGCTCCGACCAATAAAATCAGCGGGTTACAGTTAATTCTGTAACCCGTTTTGCTTTTCTTAAAGTCACTCCTAACTGTACTGAGATAGTATTCACCTGACAGTTGGTCATTTTCTAGGGGTGGCCATACCGCCCTTGAATGGATAAAGATGAAGTTGCTCAGACTAAATCTTTCCATCAAGGAGAACAGTATGACCACCGCA
>Ga0209016_1000213_pt1 | contig 79435 bp, 63 predicted proteins | sample EPASupsiteSAE305_FD_187265 | JGI IMG/M metagenome (GOLD analysis project Ga0209016, IMG submission 187265) | Bioremediated contaminated groundwater microbial communities from EPA Superfund site, New Mexico - SAE3-05 (SPAdes) (version 2) | ecosystem: Environmental > Aquatic > Deep subsurface >... | reverse complement strand
GCCGGGGTCGGCTCAGTGCTGGTCTTTGTGCCGGTGATCTTTACCATCATGTTCTTCATCACCTTTCTGGAAGGCAGCGGCTACATGGCGCGGGCTGCCTTTGTGATGGACCGGGCCATGCATGCCATTGGTCTGCACGGCAAATCCTTTATCCCGATGCTGCTTGGTTTTGGTTGCAACGTGCCAGGCATCTATGCCACCCGCACCCTGGAAAACCAGAAAGACAAAATCCTGACCGCCCTGTTGATCCCGCTGATGTCCTGCGGCGCCCGGCTGCCGGTCTATGTGCTGTTTGTGGGTGTGTTCTTCCCCGACAACTCCGGCACCGTGATCTGGATACTCTATATCCTGGGGATGCTGCTGGCAGTGCTGATGGGCTTTATCTTCAAGAAGACCCTCTTCCGTGGCGAGGCCCCCATGTTCATCATGGAGCTGCCCCCCTACCGGATGCCCTCCTTTACCAGCCTCTGCCTGCACACCTGGGAAAAAGGCAAGCACTTCCTGGTCAAGGCCGGTACCTACATCTTTGCGGTCTCAGTACTGGTCTGGTTCATGCTGAACCTGCCCTGGGGGGTTGAGCACAAACATGATTCCTACCTGGGCAAGGCCGGCGCTGCCATTGCTCCTATCTTCCAGCCGGTTGGGTTTGGCACCTGGGAAGCAGCTTCATCACTGATAACCGGCGTCATTGCCAAAGAGATCGTGGTGGGCACCATGGGTGAGATCTACGCTCCCAAACATGAAGAAAAGAAGGAAACCCCAACTCTGGGTGAAGACCTGAAAGAGATCGTGGTCTCCTTTGGAGGAGCAGTGAAAAAAGCGGTCAGCACCCTGCTCTATCTGCCGCAGGATGAAGAGCCGGAGGAAGAACAATCTGCCTTGAAAACAGCACTTCAAGCTCAGTTTACGCCGCTCACCTCCTTCAGCTTCATGGCCTTTGTCCTGCTCTACATGCCCTGCGTGGTAGTAGGCGCTGCCATGCGGCAGGAGTTTGGCACCTGGAAATGGGCAGGGGTGGCCTTTGCCTACTCAACCGTGCTGGCCTGGCTGGTGGCGCTGATTATCTACCAGGGCGGCAGACTACTGGGACTGGGAGGCTAAGATGGGACTGTGGGATAGTATACTAATGATTACGATTGCGGGAGGAGCCATCTGGCTCCTCTATCGCTCACTCTGGAAGAAAAAGGGATGCTGCGGCACTGATGGTTGCGGAGGAAGCTGCAACCATTAGCTAACTTGACAGCCTAAACCGGCAGAACAGCAAAAAAAGCAAAGTCAAAGTTAATAACACGCGTAAATAATCTGATTCAGACAGATTTACGCTGATTTTAAAGAATCCGTGTAGATCCGCTCAATCCGCGTTATCCGCGTTCTATCATCATGGCTTTTATCGTAATTAAATAATATCCAGCCAGCTACGGATGAGCATTCTACGCAGCCAGCCAAAACAGGTTCCATCAGGAACATCTTTTGACTGTGCTGCGTTTTTTATTTTGGGGATCCGGGAAAGACAGACCATGACCATCATCAGCAAAATACCGGGACGGATACGGCTACGGGATGAACATCTTACAGGTGCTGCATATGCAGAACAGATGCGCAACAGGTTACTGGCAGTGTCAGGTGTAACATCTGTAGAGATTAACCGGCGTACTGCCAGTCTGCTGGTGCAGTATGGGCCAACGGCATCAGATGTTGAGGATCTGCTGAACAGCTATGCTGGTCTGCCGCAAGCGAAAGTTGCTGCTAAAGCAGCAACAAAACAAAGGTCAACCGCCAAAAAACACACTGGCGGTATTGTTTCAGGAGACCTCCCCTGCACCTATCGACAGTTTCTCAACTACAGCATGATGGCCACCTGTGCGGTAAGCGGCATAGGTATAGCCATGCATTATCGAAAACTGCATGCTTTGGCCGGTTTCCTGTTTTTCGGACTAAGCGGTCTGCATATGTACAACAAACGCAAAACCCTGTTCATCTAGGAGTCTGACAGGCTCCTAGACAGGAGACACTCAAAAGGAGGCAACCGTATGGAAGATCATGAAGAAGTAAAAGGCAGTGGTGGCGGCAAGGAAGCTGACGCCCACAAGGATGGAGGCGATCATAAGGAAGATGGCGTGCATGTGTTGCCCGGTCTGCATATTCACACCAACACACTCTGGCTGCTGGCAGCAGGAGCATTGGGCGCTGTAGCTGCCCTGGGTGCATCAAAGGCCACCAGCAAGCTGCGTCCGGCTGCAGTAGGCGCAGTCAAGGAAGGGTACAAATTCAAGGAGTGGCTGGGCGGCAAATATGAACAGGTAAAAGAAGATGTCGAGGATATTGTGGCTGAAGGGGTTCACCAGTATCACAACGACCTTGATGAAACCGAAGAATCGATCAAACGCCAGAAAGATCTGCTTGAAAAGGCTGAGGCCCGGATCAAGGCACAGCGTGCCAAAGCACAGAAGGAGGGCTAACCCATGGATCTGCATAACCCATTGAATAAAACAACCCATTATCTGCGCGGCGCCCTGAGCCTGGCACTGGGTGCAGGAGCGGTTCTAGGCGCTGGCTATCTGGTATCCCGCATCAAAGACAAGCAGAGTGATGAAGGGGTGTTAAGCCGCCTTGAACAGATACTTGAAGAAACTGCCGAGCCTGAAGCAGCTGCAGCAGAAAAACCTGCTGCACGTAGCAGAGCTAAAAAGGCATGATCACAACAATCGTCCATGAACTGCCCGGTCGGCTCAGGCTGTCCCTGGGCCGACGTCCCAGCGCCCCTGTTGACCAGGGGCGCGTGGAGATGCAGTTTCAACGGATTCCCGGTGTTGATCAGGTCAGATTCACTCCCCGCACCGGCGCCTTGTTGGTACGCTACTCTGGCGGAAAACAGACCAGGGAGCAGGTACTGCAGATGTCCCGCAGTTTTATTGTACCCACTCTCCGCAAGCCACAACCACCTGATGAATTGGCAGTAAAACGGACGGTTCTGATTCGCTCCGCCATCCTGTTTGCACTGCGGCCTTTCATCCCGCCACAGATCAGGACTGCTCTGGCACTGTACGGCGCACTGCCGGTGGTGCTGAAGGGAATTGCTTCTATCCGTAGCCGCAGGATGGATGTTGCCCTGCTTGACGCCTCAGCTGTGGGGGCATCAGTGGCAACCGGTGAATTTTCAACGGTTTCTGTCATCACTTTTTTATTGAATCTGGGCGAGTATCTGGACGAATGGGCCCGGGGTAAATCCCGTCAACTGCTGGCAACCATGTTCCAGACCGGCGATGAAACCGTCTGGATTATCCGCAACAATCAGGAATGCGAGATCCTGCTGACTGAGCTGAAAACCGGCGACACGGTACTTGTGCGGATGGGGAGTCTGATTCCGGTGGATGGTCTGGTACTGTCCGGCGAGGCGATGGTCAACCAGTCCAGCCTGACCGGCGAACCGCTGGCTGTTGTCAGGCGCTCAGGGGCATCGGTCTATGCCGGAACCGTTCTTGAAGAAGGTGAACTAAGTATAGAAGCACAAAAGATCGGCGATGCCACCAGAGTTGCCCAGATGGTGCAGATCATTGAGCAAGGTGAGGCCCTGAAGGCTGATTATCAGAACATGAGCGAGCAGATGGCCGACCGGATCGTGCCCTATTCCTTCCTGCTCTCCGCCTTGACTCTGGCAGTTACCCGCAATCCGGCCAGAGCAGCGGCAGTACTGCTGGTGGACTATTCCTGCGCCATCAAGCTCTCCACTCCCCTCACCATTCTGGCTTCACTGGCCACGGCCGCCCGCCAGGGCATTCTGATCAAGGGCGGCAAATATATTGAGCGGCTCAGCAGGGTTGATACCGTGGTACTGGACAAGACCGGCACCCTGACCGCCGCCACCCCGCAGGTAGCTGAGGTGGTGGCATTTAACGGATATGAGCGTGATTTTATCCTGCAGTTGACTGCCTGCGTGGAAGAGCATTTTCCCCATCCGGTGGCCTCGGCAGTGGTTAAACATGCGGCTGATAACGGTATTGTCCATGACGAAGAACATGCAGCGGTTGAATATCTGCTGGCCCACGGCATTGTTTCGCAATGGAATGGCAAACGGGTGATTGTCGGCAGCAGACACTTTGTTGAGGATGATGAAAAAGTAGCTATCACAGCAGCTGATGATCTTATCCAGCGTTTGGGAAGTCAGGGGCACTCGCTGCTGTTTGTGGCGATTGATGGCAGGCTGGCCGGGTTGGTGGCGCTGCACGATCCGCTGCGTGATGATGCAGCTGGATTTGTAGGCAGGCTTCAGCAGCAGGGGATTACCACCATCATGCTGACCGGCGATAACCCGTCCACTGCCGCAAGCATTGCTTCACAGCTTGGCATCAACCGTTGGCATGCCCAGGCATTACCGGAAGACAAGGTGCGGGTAGTACAGGAACTTCAGGCTACAGGGCATACGGTTGCCATGGTAGGTGACGGCATCAACGATTCCCCAGCCCTTTCCTTTGCCGATGTTGGGGTATCACTCAAGCATGGTTCAGATATTGCCCGTGAAACTGCTGACCTGCTGCTCATGGGAGGCAGACTGGATGATCTGCTGGTTGCACGTCAGATCTCACAAGAAGCAATGGAACTTCTGAAGAACAACTTCAGAATCATCATGTCTATCAACTCAATTGCCCTTGCCATGGCCATAACCGGCATGGCGCCTCCCCTGCTCTCCGCTGCATTGCACAATGCCGGAACCGTAGGGATTGCCCTGCATGCGCTGAAACCGTTGCAACGCAAGGAAAAATCACTGTCATGAAACATACCTTTGCAGCATTAAAACAGCCTGTATCACCCCTGATCCGCCATTACCTGCCGGGACGGGTACGTTTTCAGGCTCCACGCCTTCATAATCGGCAGGTTGCCCAAGGTATCGAATCTGCACTGCTTGTCCTTGCCGGTGTAAAAACAGCACGCTCCAATCCAGTCTGCGGCAGCCTGCTGGTGCAGTACGATACAAGCGGCTGCAGCATTCAACTACTACTTGAAGAACTAACCATTTTACTGTCGAAACCATTTAATAAAATTATTAATACAACAAATACGGTTGTATGCAGCACCGCCCCATCCTGCCCCTGCAGTATACCGTCGTCCCGACCAATCGACCTGTCTGGTTTGAGACAACGCTTCTGGGGTCTGACCGCCACCGTGGCAGGACTGTTTCTACGCAACCGCTTGATCAGCACACCGCTGACCGGCGGCCTGTTCAGCCCATTTGGCCTGCTGACCGCAGCCTTTGCCCTGCCGCTGGTCAGACGTGGTTTCAGTAATCTGCAGCAGAAAAAGGTCAATCTGGACACCTTTCTTGGTGGCAGCCTTATGCTGGCAATCGGTGCCGGCGAGGTGGAAGCTGCCCTGGAGATCCTCTGGATTGATTCCGGCGCCGACCTGATGAAAGGCTGGGTAACCGAACGTTCCCGCAAGGCTATCTCTGATATTCTGGAGATAAGCGGACATCACACCTTTGTGTTAAGGGATGGTATTGAGCTTGAAGTTCCGGTCAGCTCACTGCAGCCTGACGATCTGGTGGTATTGCATACCGGCGAAAAAATATGCGTGGATGGCGAGGTGGTCTTTAGCGAAGGCCTGGTGGATGAATCACCCATTACCGGACGGGCTGAACCGATGCATGTGGTACAGGGAATGTCTGTGCATGCCGGCACCTTTGTCAAAGCCGGCGTGATCCATGTCCAGGCCCGCTGTGTGGGGGATCGTACCTATCTGGCCAGAGTTCTACGGTTGGTTGAAGAGAGTCAGTCCAATCGTGCGCCGATTGAAGGGGTGGCGGACCGGCTGGCCCGTAAGACCGTGGCCATCGGCTTTGGCGCAACCCTGACAACCCTTTTACTGACCCGCAGCCCCTGGCGTGCCTTTACTGTGCTGCTGGTCATGGCCTGCCCCTGCGCCACCAGCCTCGCAGCCTCTTCAGCAATCAGCTCTGCCCTGCATGCAGCAGCACGGCGTCAGATTTTGATCAAGGGTGGCCGCTATCTGGAGGCAGTAGGCAGCGCTGATCTGGTCTGCCTCGATAAAACCGGCACCCTGACCGGCAACCATCCCAAGGTCTGCGAAATCATCTCAGCCGGTAATCTGACCACGAACGAGATCCTGCTGTTGGCATGCACCGGAGAGGCCCATAACCATCACCCTCTGGCAGAGGCTGTAAAAGAGCGTGCAGCAGCTGAGGGGATCAGCCCCCTGCCCCACAGCCAGTGCGACTACTACCTGGGCAAGGGGATCAGAGCTATTCTGGATGGCAAAGAAATTCTGGTGGGTAACCACAAACTGCTGACCCAATGCAACATAACCTGTCAAACAGCAGAAAAACTTGCAAAACCACTGATCAAACGTGGACTGACCATCATCTATCTGGCCCGTGACCGCCAGGTTGAAGGGGTGCTGGCCATTGAAAATCCCCAACGACCGGAAACCGGAGCAGTTATCAGCAACCTTGCCCATCAGGGCTGCAGACTGGTTATGGTCACCGGCGATGAACCGGCAACCGCCAATGAGCTGGCCAGCAACCTCGGTATCACCCAATGCCACAGCTCACTGCTGCCGGAGCAGAAGGCGGAACTGGTCAGCAGTCTTCAGGCTGAAGGATATCGCGTAATTATGGTGGGAGACGGCATCAATGATGCACTGGCCCTGACCAGGGCCGATATCGGCATTGCCATGGGGGTGGCCGGTTCAGAAGTCGCCATTGAGGCCGCTGACATCGCCCTGGTGGAAGACTCCCTCAACGGCGTCTTATATGTTCGCGATCTGAGCCATCAGACCTTGCGGGTTGTTCATCAGAACTTTGCCATTGCCACCTCCACCAACATCATCGGCGTGGTGGCTGGTGCCTTGGGACTGATGGGACCGGTGGCAGCCGGTATGCTGCATATTATTCACACCCTGGGCATTCTTGCCAATTCAGGACGATTACTGGATTATCGCCAAACAAAATAATCATATCGGCTTGGTATCAACAATGTGTATCGAATGCGGGTTGTCTCCTCCTTCTGCGTAATCGTGTCAGGCCACATTGTTGATACCAAATTTCAAAATCATAGTGACAGGAGATCCTCTTTATGTTAGAATAAAAAAAATCAGTGCTAAAAAGACCGTTAGCGCCAAGATGCCAAAAGTTGACTTCATCCCCTGACGTACTGGTGAGCAGTGATCTTTTGGGTAGCAATAAGATGATCATCATCAGGCACGCCGGCGAAGAATACCGGCTCAGTATTACCAGTAAGGACAAGTTAATCCTTACCAAATAACCAACGCAGCCTCTGCCGTTGCGCCACGCCAGCCAACCTTGCCTTTCCTCCAGGCATGCCAGCCAGCCAATCCTTTTGTATTATCCGCTTTCATTTCATGCAGAAAGCCCGTGTGAAGCAAAATCAACTATTCGTGGATGTACAGTACTATGATTCGTCACATATCTTCATATGTAATTTCTTTGGGATTGCATCTTACCGGTTTTTTTCTGGTGGCTTTGATCGCCAATCATCGTAATCTGGCACCGCCGGTACTGATAGACTTTACCGTTAATGCGGCACACGCATCCGCAGAACAAAAGGCAGCAACATCGGCCCCTCCCAAGCAGGCATCTGCTCCCAGACCCCAGCCGCCTGCCAATACTCCTCCATTGCCGCAACCGATGCCTGTTACGCAGATACACGAAAAAAGCGTGCAGAGCATCTCCGAGGTGGCGGTTGCCCAAACACCACAAGAGGCCCCTCCGGCACCTGCAGCACAACCTGCCTCTTCAGCCCCACCCTCCAGCAGACCTGCTGAAGGCGTAAAATCTGCTGCAAATAGCCAGTCGTCAGGGGGAGAAAGAGGGGCAGAACAGGCTCGGGCCAAATATGTCAAAGAGCAGTTCAGCTATATTCGTGACAAGATTGCTTCCCACGTACGTTATCCTCGCCATGCCCGCCGGATGGGCTGGAGCGGGGCGGTACATGTCTCCTTCATTATTGAAGAAAGCGGTAGCGTTAGCGACATTCGCGTTGTTCGCAGTTCCCAGGTGGGTATGCTGGATGAAGAAGCCCTTGACTCGGTCAGACGCAGCGCCCCATTCCCCCGCCCGCCGGTACGAGCCCGTATTGTCATACCGGTTGAATACATACTTGGATAACAACCCAAAAATCAACTATTGGAGGATGTACCCATGCAGATGGATTGGCTGTCAGGAACCATTGATTACGGCATTATCGGCCTGCTGGTAGTTTTAAGCGTGGTGGTGGTTGCCGTCTCCCTTGAACGGTACGCTCTTTACCGCAAGATCAGCATTGCCACATTTAACGACATCAAGTCACTTGAACTGACATTGACCAGTAAACTTATTGTTATTTCATCAGTTGGTGCAAACGCACCGTATATCGGCCTGTTGGGAACCGTATTGGGGATCATGCTCACCTTCTACAACATGGGGCAGGACAGTGCCATGGATACCGGAAAGATCATGACCGGCCTGGCCCTGGCATTAAAGGCAACGGCAGTGGGTCTGGTGGTGGCACTGGTGGCGGTGGTGCTGTACAACACCCTGCTGCGTAGAGTTAAGGTATTAATGCTTGAATGGGAGATCGCCAATGGACGAAAAACCGTTTGAGACCATGAATGTCATACCGTTTGTGGACATCATGCTGGTGCTTTTAACCATCGTACTGACCACCTCCAGCTTTATTGCCACCGGCAGAATACCGGTCAACCTGCCCCAGGCATCCAAAAGCGCAGCAGAAAACCAGAAGACCCAACTGATTGAACTGGGGCCGGACGGCGAGATCTTCTACAACGGTAAAGGGGCAACCGCTGAATCACTCAAGGCGGTACTGCACCCGTTAAACCGCGACATGCCGTTCATGGTACGGGCAGACCGAAACCTGCCACTGCAGAAATTTATTGATGTGATCGACCTGCTGAAACAGTTGCAGTTCACCAAGGTAGCCGTACAGACGGAAACAAAAAATAACAAATAATACAGGAGAGATAGATATGGATATCAGAAGTAATTTAAGAAGAATAACGGCACTGCTGGCAGCAGCCATTTTACTGCCCAGTTTTGCTTCTGCACACACACTCTGGGTCAATGCAACCGACTATGCCCCCAACTATACCAAGAAAATGGGAGCCCGCACAAAAAGCTATATCGGTTTTGGGCACCGCTACCCGGTTGATGACTTTATGTCTGCTGATCGTTTAAGCGAGTACACCCTGATCAGTAACGGCTCAAAAAGCGCCATAACCCCTGCTGCTGCTGCAGGTTTCATGGAATCTGAATTACGCTTCAAACAGCCTGGTTTCTATCAGATAGCCGTTGCAGGCAAGCCCGGTTTTGTCACCATGTACCAGGAAAACGGTTCCACCCAACGCAAAATGGCGCCTAAAACCGGCCTTAAAGATGTGCAAATGAGTAAATATTTTGAGTTTTATGCCAAAAGCCTGATTGTGGCCGGTGAACCGGCAGGAAATGACTTTCTGACCCCGGTGAGTCACCGCCTTGAGATCATTCCACTTCAAAATCCCCGTACCCTGAAAGGTGACGGCAGCAGCTCAATCCAGCTTAAACTGCTCTTTAACGGCCAACCGTTGTCAAACAGCACCATCTACGCCATGTACAGCGGCTATGCTTCAAAAGAAAGCTATCCCTATGAAGTTAAAACCGATCAAAACGGCATTACCACCCTCAAACTAACCCATCGTGGACCGTGGCTGATCAAGGCCAACCACACCCTGCCCGCCCCCAAAGAGATGCAGGACAAGTGCGATATTCTTGATTACACGGCAACCTTTACCTTTGAGGCACTCTAATATGTAATCTTTCCATTCGGATACCTGCATATGTATGCAGGTATCCGGTTACTAACATGCGAAATTAAATCTGCCAGCCACTCACTACCGTTCCGGTACCGCAGCCAGCCAAGCAAAATCCGATATTTTTCATCAAACTCCAATTTCTGGCAGTAATTTTTGCAAGTAATTACATATGTCGTTATTGATTATGCATATTATTATCCATTATCTTTGTCTGGCTAATTAACCTCAAAGGAGATCACACAATGCTTAGAAAATTAATATTAACAATTTCAGTAGTCATAATATCAACGGCAGCTGGTTGGAGTGCAGAGTATGCAGACAGTAACCAACAAAAGAGCCATACCGTTCAAACGCCACCATTGAACCCGCTTGAAATCAATATTAATGGACAAAACCAGGCCATAACACTGCAACAGGCTTTCGCCTTTCACGGTCATACCTGCCCGGCCATGACCACCGCCTACCGTGCGCTTCAACATGGCATACAAGCTTTGTATGGAGATACCGTGCCATCTCGCCAGGATCTGCTGGTTATTTCACTTACACCGGCAGGAGGCGCCAAGGACCTGCTTGATCTATTGATGAAAGGAAATGATGTCAACAGCAAAACCTGGGCGCCGCCAGGGATGGTAAACGACTTGGACGGATTCAAAATCATGATTATCAAAAAATCATCCAGTGAGGCGGTGGATGTCAAAATAAACCCGGCAAATTTTCCGGCTGATTATTTTCAATTAAAAGAAAAGGCCCGTAACAATACAATTACCACTGAGGAAAAAGGGCGTTTAAACAACTATCTGAAAAAAATACTGATTGGTTCTGCCACCACCCCAGCCGACCTACTCTTCGGTGCTGCAAAACCGTACAAGTTGATTTTTTGGGGAAATGTTGAGTCTGGTGAAATGGACAGACATATTCGCAACATGAGACGAGCAGAAAAAGCGAAACAGCTGCTGGAAGAAAAGAAAGGGGCACATTAACATGAATCACTACACGAGTAGTTCAAGGAAAAAACTCGTAACCGCGCTGGCTGTTGTCAGCCTTTTTGCTGCCCAGCTATCCTATGCCGATGAACAAAAAGAACAGACAAAACAAACACCTGAAAAGGAACTACATCTACCAAAAATTTCAGTTGAATCAAAAAAGGAAGAGTTGGGAGAAATGAGCATTGAAGGCGAAACACTACGCTCGTTACCATCCCACACTAATTCCATTACTGAGGCATTAAAAAGCATGCCCAATGTTCAATATTCAACCAATGAAAACTCCAGTCTGACTGCCGGAGAAATACGACCGCCACAGATATCGATTAACGGTGCTAAACCTTATGAAAACAATTTCATTATTGACGGCATAAGCAACACAAACACACTGAACCCCAGCGGCCTTGGCTCTTCAGGCAACAATGCCGGTGCAAGCCATAACGATCTCTATGTACATGGAGCCGAGCAAAATCTCTTTTATGATACCAGTTTGATAGACTCTGTTACCGTTTACTCAAGCAATGTGCCAGCGCAATATGGAGGATTCACCGGTGGTACTATCAGTGCAGAACTGCGTGATCCGCGTAAAGATCGGTGGCATCTATCGTTGACCGGTAAGCACACACGTAGCGACTGGTTCAACTTGCATGGCACTGATTATGAATCAGAGTCTCCCAATAACCAGCCAAGATTTGAAATCTATCAAATCAGTACCATTGCAGATGGTCCTATCAACCCCAAAACTTCTTTACTGCTCTCATCAAACTGGCAGTTATCCACTATTCCACTGGCACGTAGAGAACGTGTCGGTTCCACCACCTATAAGACAACAACACAAGATCAATATCGAAATAATGCAAATCATTTTGCAAAACTTGTATTCTCCCCAAGCAGTAAACTGAAACTCTCACTGGATGCAACCTACGCCCCCTATGAAGAGCACCGTTGGCGTGAAGCCTGGGCAGACAGCGATTGGAAAATCAAAAATGATGCACTTCGATTCAACCTCAAAGCGGACTGGACTGACGACTTTGGAACGCTTTCAAGTAAAATCGCCTATTCACAGAACGGTTACAGCCGCGATAACGCCAATAACTACCGCTATTCCTATACGTATACCACCACCGGACAGGGACAACAGTATGGTGGCGTCGGTGATGCCATAACAGACAATCACACTATCGACATAAAGACCGACTACACCTCTAAAGAGTTTAACAGCCTGCCTCTTCTCAAAAAAGTCTCCAGTGGCATTGCTATTAACAGTAGCTTTGTCGATATGTGGAATGAAGAGGCCAATACCGAAACCACGGTTGAAACAGCCACGTTGATTACCCTGACAAAGACCAAGTATGGAGAAATCACACAATCAAAATCATTGAATACATGTGGATATTATGCGCAGGCAGACCTCGGCTGGAAACGGCTTTCCGCGACCCCCGGCTTCAGACTCGATTACGATGATTTTACCAGTAATATTGATCTGGCATATCGGTTCAAAACCGAATTAGACACACTGGGCGACGGAACCGCAAGACTGGTGGCCGGCCTGAATCGCTATTACGGTACCGCTCTGCGTGCCTACGCATTTGACCGCTATCGCCCTTTCCTCAACAATCAATGGAGAACAAACAAATCAACCGGTGTAACCGTTAAAACCATTAACAACGTTACCGGCGTTGACAGAAGTTACTACACGGATAACCTTGAAACACCCTATTCCGACGAAATAATGGGCGGCATTGTTGGAAATGTATATGGCTTCAAATACAGTCTCGAGTTTGTACACCGCGATCACCGGAAACAGTTGATGAACAAAAGCAAAAAGAACGGCTCAAACTACGACTACTGGCTTACGAACGACGGCAAAGGCAGTTTTGACGGCCTAACCGCAACGGTCTCCCATATGTTTAAGACTGATTACTGGGGAACGCACAACATCTCAATGGGTGCTGCAAAATCAAAAACCTCCACGTTTAACGGTGGATTCTATGACAATGAATACACCGAATCAAACGGATACATACGAGATTACACCAAAGTTTTCTACAACGGTTCCTTGATGAATCGTGCTGATATGCCTGCCGACAACTACAATGCTCCACTGGTACTTACTCTGGCATGGCAGGGCTCTTTTTTAAACGATAGACTGCGCCTGAATTCAGTCAATCGCTGGCGTGATGCGAGCGAAGGTCTGGTCAGCGACAAACGGACCAGTAACCAGACACCCTACGGCACAACCTCTGGTAGCAACACAACAACAAGCTCTACCTGGTTGAATCAGGACGGTACCAACTATTTTGATGCCTATAAACATGGAAATATCTCCGGTGGATTCATCTCAGACCTTTCCCTTGAAATCGATATGCTTAAAAAAGGTATCTTTACGGCAACAGCACTGATTGATGTAACCAACCTCTTCAACTCCGCCACGGAAACAACCGTTTCAGAAGGTTCAAATCTTTCACGAGGACGCGGGTTCTACGTGGGACTTCGTTGCGAATTTTAACATCGGACAAATAGAACAGGCTTAGGGAGTGCTACACCGGTATCCCCCCATAAGCCTGTTCTACTTTTAAACAGGAGATATCACCCCAATGGCTACTCTTATTGAATGTAATGAAGTACGGCATGCCTACGGCAGTAAAGCAGTACTGCACGGCCTGAGCTTTACTGTTGAATCAGGCGGAATATTTGGTTTGCTCGGCAAAAACGGAGCGGGTAAAAGCACGGCTATTAACATTTTGATGGGTTTTTTACAGCCAACAGGCGGTAGTTGCCGCATCATGGGCGAAGAGAGCCATGCGCTTTCCCCTGGTGTTAGATCCAGAATCGGTTTACTGCAGGAAGGTTTTATTCAGTATGACTTCATGACCGTGGCAGAACTTGAACAATATTACACACCGTTTTATCCCAAATGGAACAGGGAGGTCTATTTTGAGCTGATTGCACGAATGCGTATGCCAGTCACAAGACGTCTTTCCGATATGTCCAACGGGCAGCGATCGCAAGTAGTTTTGGGACTGATCATGGCCCAGATGCCTGAACTAATGATTCTTGATGATTACAGCATGGGACTTGATGTGGGCTATCGTCGGCTGTTCATTGATTTCCTGCGTGAATATGTTACAGAGCACGGCACCACCGTTTTATTGACCTCCCATGTTGTGCAGGAGCTTGATCGTATTATTGATCAAATGATTGTACTGAAAGAAGGCCGTGTCTGTGCCTGCAGCACCAAACAGGAGTTCATGAATACGTTCAAAGGCTTCAGTTTTGAACGAACAGGACAATCGAGTGAACTTTTGGCAGATACGGTTCTGTGCACCGTTGAACAGAGCAACATTCACACAACAGTTTACGGTTTTTTTTGCGAATCTGAACTCAAAGCCTACCTTGGTGAGCGCAATATTCCCTCTTCAGAATTGACTGCCATTCAGATGAACTTTGAAGATGCCTTTGTCGGTTTGACCGGCAAATACTAAACCCCGAACCCAGCCATGCAGCATCGCTTGATCATGCATCCTGCATTGCCCTCAAAACCTTAATAAGGACATCAACCATGCAAACGAAACTCCGCTCCCTGCTGGGAAAGGAATGGATAAAACTGCGCAGGGGAATTTGGATTGTGCCGTTCATACTTATGTATGCTGCCGGTGACAGCTTCCTTACCCTCTCCGCCATAAAACGCTCTCACGGCGCTTTTGGCCTATGGCAGACCCTGGTAGACAAACAACCGCAGTTTTTTTATCTCTATATTCTGTTGGCTGCCAGCGGCGTACTGATCGGTTTTTTGCAGGCCTGGCCGGAAACACAGGGTAAACGTTTACGCTTGCTGTTCCATACGCCGATTGAACCGGAGCGAATCATCAGCACTTTGCTTACCACCGGTATGGTGCTGGTGCTGACAATCAACCTGCTGGCCTTTGTGCTGTTAAGCGGCACGCTCTGCTACTTTCACCTGCCCAAGGAGATCATTATTCCTGTTCTGCAGACTATTGCCCCCTGGAGTCTGTTAAGCTTTGCCGCCTATCTGGGTACCGTGGCCTTTTTTTGTAGTAACCGCCTGCCCACCAGAGTGTTTGTGCTGGCAACGGTCTACTCTGCCTACTCACTGCTGGCAGACCCCAGCGCATACGGCCTGTTTGCGCACTCACTGGGCTACTATGCATTGGGAAGTTTGTTGTTCATGTTCTTGGTCTACTACACCTGCCTTCGCTTTATGGGTGAACCATCCCATAACCGAATATATATCCTCTCTCGGGCGGCAAGCCTGTTGCTTGGTTGCTGCAGCGCCAGTGCCATCCTGCTGATCCTGTTCTGGCGGATTGCCACACCTGCAGGCGCTCACCTGAACATGTATTACAGCCCGGTGCTGCAACAGTTTGTTATGAGTAGCGCCGACACCACCAAAACCGCTGGACCATCAGGCACGGAACACCTGCGTTACACATTGGAAAACGGTTCCATTATCAAGCATCAGGAATATACAGCAGCGCTGCCGTTTCTGTATGTCAAGGATCTGGTCAAATGGGACAACTTCCCTGAATCCATCAACGGAGTTCCCATCACTCCTCGGGAAGCAGAACGGGGCTGGCAGCTTATCCGGCTTATGTCATACGACTGGAACAGTCCGCCACCTCTGTTACATATGCTGATTGAAGCAAGCCCCCACGGTGCCCGTCTGCAACGCCCTGTTGATTTTTTCAGAGTTACGGCTGACAGAAGCCGGATTGAATTTCTGCGCCCCGAAGATGGTCGGATTGACAAGGCGAAGAGCAGTCTGTTCAACAACGCCCTGCAAAAAGCCGGCTTCCGGTTCCCGGTGCTCTCTCTGGGGGGCAATCCTGATGTTCGTAAACAGTATGACGTGGGATACTTCCTGATCGATGCAGTCGGCTGCCTGTTCCAGATGCAGATGGTAGACGCCAAACCGGTTTGCACCAACCTGAAGCAGACCGTGCCTGAACCGGTTAAATATATCACCATCAAAGAACACCATCGCAGGCAATTTTACGGTTTCATTGTGTCGGAAAAGGCGGTCTATGCCATTATGCAGCAAGACGGCAACCTAAAAAAACTCCCTATCAGCAATTTTAATCCTGATGCTATACGTTTGAGTATCTGGTCAGACCTGCTGCACTCCTCTGTTGTCACGCAGAGTCTTGACCCTGCGCAGGTCCAGAGCGGTTACAACGGGACTGCCATGAATCCTGATTTCAGCGTTACACGGCACTACCGGCAGCAACCGCCTCCCGCCTACGTAAAAACCCTGAACGACCGCCGTACCATCGCCTCGGCACTATTTCCGCTACAGATCAAACAGACCCTTCCCGGCTCGTCCTATCGGGGGATTTACTTCCAATACGGTGAAAACCGGCTGCTTGCTGCTGCAAGCGGTATACTTTCGTTTGTCATGTTTATAGTCATTCAAAAAATCAGGCGGCGCAGCATTTACTGGTGGGACTGTTGCCTTACAGCACTGTTCGGCCCCATAGCCCTACTGATGATTTTGCTAGCCGAAAGCAACCTGTCATTGTTCCCCTTCAAGCACGAATAACATACTGCACAGCCTGCCCTGACATTGCTTGAAACTGCAATGCCTGGGCAGGCTGCCTAAAAACAACCGAGGCACCAGATCAGTCATGAAAATTCTTCTTGCAACCTTACTACTGGCATACGTCTGTCCCCTCCCTTCTCACGCAGGTCAACTGCTTAACAAGGTGCAGGAATATCGTCTAAAAAACGGATTGACCCTGCTGATGGTTGAACGACACAGCTCGCCGACCTTTGCTGCAAGTATACGTTTTAAGGTGGGAAGCGCCAATGAACGCAGTTACGAGCGGGGTACTGCCCACATGCTGGAACATATGCTGTTCAAAGGAACCCGTCAGTTGGGTACCAGCAATTATGCTGCTGAACAGCCCTTGCTGGAAAAAATTGATCAGATTGCCCAACGGTTGGATGCTGCAGAAATCGGCGACAAAAAACCGGCAACCGCGACAACGGATGCGTTACAAAAAGAACTGGCTGAGCTTGAAAAACAGGCTGGCCGCTATCAGGTTACAAACGAGCTGTTCAAGCTGTACGCACAGAACGGCGGCAACGGATTGAACGCCTTCACCAATCGTGACAGCACAACCTATATGGTAGAACTTCCGTCAAACAAACTTGAGTTATGGGCTGCCGTAGAATCAGACCGTTTTAAAAATCCGGTCCTGCGGGAGTTTTACACAGAGCGTTCCGTTGTCATAGAAGAAAGACGGCGCGCATACGATGAAAACCCGCCTGCTAAATTAAGGGAGCAATTTTACGCCTTGGCGTACCAGACCCATCCCTACCGACAGCCCACCATCGGTTGGCCTTCGGATATCAGGCGGCTTTCACGCGCCAAAGTCGCATCATTTCTGCAAAGCCACTACGCCCCCAACAATGCCGTGATCGCCCTTGTGGGCGATATACAACCTGAGCAGGCCATCAAGCTGGTGGAGCGATATTTCGGCGATATGCCACCCAAACCGTTGGAAACCGCTGTTGTTGATCAGGAAGAACCGCCTGCCGGAGAACGCCGTGTTGAATTGTCAGCCGTGGGACAGCGACAACTGCTGGTGGGATTTCATAAGCCGGCGGCACAGGATCGGGACAGTCTGGTATTTGATCTGATTGCCGGTATTCTCACCAAAGGACGAACATCTCGACTACAGCAGAATCTGGCACTTAAGAGAAAGCTGGCTGCCGGTATTTCTGTATTTGAAGGGCCGGGTAGACGGTACCCAAATCTGTTCATCTTTCAACTTACTCCGCTTAAGTCTCCGGCAAACGTTATACAAGCCCTGCAGAACGAGCTTGAACGGTTACAATCGGAACCGGTAAGTACACAGGAACTACACAGGGTTATAAATCTGCTTCTCCATGAAGAGTTAAGGGCGATGGCCACAAACTACAGCCTTGCCAGAGCACTTACCGAATATGAAGCAACTGCGGGAGGATGGCGCAACCTGGCAACCTACAGATCCAGACTGGCGCAGATCACCGCAGAAGATATCCAACAGACGGCTCGGCGCTACTTTATACAGGAAAACCGTATTATCGGCATGCTGACACCTGTCAAGGCTGAGGTAAAACCGCATGAATAATCACCGTTCTGCTCAACTCACAACATGCCACTGGAATCAGATGAGATACAGCCTCTTCAATTGGCCACTACTACTCATCTGTATCCTTACCCTTTACCCGGTATCAGTATGGAGCGCAGAAGGACCTAACCTGCGAACCATGCAAGTGGCTCCATTGGTTTTTACCATTCCCAAGGCGGAACGGATTGTACTGCGCAACGGCATTACGGTCTACCTACTGCAGGATCACGAACTGCCGTTGGTAACCGTAACCGCCATGATACGGGGCGGTTCACTGAACGATCCTCAAGGTAAAACGGGGCTTGCATCACTCTTCGGCTCGCAATTGCGACTGGGAGGAGCCGGTGACCTAAATTCCGACTTAGTTGATGCAGAACTTGAAGCAATGGCGTCAACCATAACAAGCTCCTTTGGCACCAGCAGCGGTTCGATTTCGCTCTCTTGCCTAAGCTGGAATCTAGGTCAAACGCTCGGCATCTTCCGTGACATCCTTCTCAGGCCCAGATTTGACCAGAACCGTTTCAAACAGGCTCGTCAGCGGGCAATTGCCGCACAGAAAACAGAGAGGAGCGACCTGAAAAAACGTGCCGACAAAGATCTTTATCGCTCACTGTATAAAAATCATCCGTTGAGCGAAGAACCCACAACCGCTTCACTCTCAGCCATCACCCGTGGAGACCTGCTTGCATTGCACCAAAGTATTATGCGTCCCCGCAATATAATCATTACCGCCAGTGGTGACTTCAATCGGGCAGAATTGCTTGCTATACTTGAACAGATCCAGATCGAGGCACCGCCTGAGGTGCACCCGCCCTCTGTCAACCTTTTAGTCCCCGCTGTCGGCAAAACCAGAATAATACACCACTTGCAACGAGCAAGCGGTCTGTCGGTCATCAGAATGGGACAGTTGAGTGTTACCAAAGATGATCCTGATCTGCATGCGCTTAAAGTACTGAATACCATACTCGGAAACGGTCTTAGCTCACGCCTTGCCATAGAAATACGAACCAATCACGGGCTGGTCTACAACATCGGCAGCAGTATGAAGGAAGGGCAGCGCTATCAAGGCAGTTTTACCGTGGCTACTGAGACCAGGACTGAAACCACCAGCCGGGTAATCAGTCTGATACTGGCAATACTTGAAAAAATCCGCACAGAACCGGTCAGCGTCACAGAACTTGAGACAGCCAAACAAACCCTGATCAACTCATTCATGTTCGGTTTTCAGTCACCTGACTCGGCTGTAACCAGCCGAGCCCAGATGGAATTTTATCACTACCCGGTGAACTATCTTGAAGACTATCGAAAAAAAATCAACGCAATCACCAGCGCCGATATTTTACGTGTTGCCAAAAAACACCTTCACCCTGAAGCCATGCATATGGTTGTGATCGGTGACGCAAGCCGTTTTGATCAACCACTTTCCCGGTTCGGCAAGGTAATTGCCCTGAAATAGCCAAAGATATTTACTGGTCTTGGGACAAAACCAACCATCAATGATTGAGATAACACAGGACAAACCAAAGACAGCCATATACGCTGAGCTGCCTTATCATATCATCTTATCATATGAACTTTTCTCAATTATCCCACCCATGTTGATGTTGGCGGCATGATTGTATCAAAAAAGGTGTTTGTCATTTCAAAACCAAACGCACCATAGCTTCACAATTGTTCACAATCTCTTCATGGGATGTTCGCATTATGGTGTTACATAGTGCCTCTCAATAAGCCTACATAAGGCTTTTGCTACATTCCACATCTCAAGACGTAGTAAGTTTAAGGATAGCTATCATGGAAATAAACCATAGCCGTGGCCGGTTCGGCAGGCTGATTGAACGGGTGCGCGCCCAGGTTTCACTGCCGGTGCTGGGTCTGTTTGCCCTGCTCTGTTTTGTTGGGGGCGTCGCCGCCGTGTGGGCCTGGCAGAAAAACGGCAGCAACAGGCAGGAGCTGATCAGCGTTGAAGCACGTAAGGGTACTATTGAAGATCTGGTTACTGCTACCGGAGCCTTGCAACCCAGAGATTATGTGGATGTCGGCGCCCAGGTTTCAGGACAGTTAAACAAGATTCACGTTGATGTGGGACAGTCGGTTGCAGAGGGAGACCTGTTGGCCGAAATCGATGCCGAGCAGTCGGCGGCCAAGGTTGAAGCCAGCCGGGCCCAGTTACGCTCGCTGGATGCACAACTGGAACAGCGCCGTTTGAGTCTGGTCAAAGCAGAACGGGATCATGCGCGACACCGCAATCTGTTGGCTGAAGACGCATCAACATTGGAAAATCTGCAGAATGCCGAAACCGAGATTGGTAGCATGCGGGCACAGATGGCCCAGTTACGCGCACAGATCGACCAACTGCGTGCAACAACACGGGTAGAAGAAGCAAACCTCAAATATACAAAGATCTACGCACCAATGTCCGGCACAGTGGTCAGTATTGCTGCCAAAAAGGGCCAGACCCTCAACGCTAATCAATCTGCCCCCAACCTGATGCGGATTGCCGACCTGTCGCTCATGAACGTCCAGACCCAGGTATCCGAAGCCGATGTAAGCAGATTACGGATCGGCATGGATGTCTACTTCACTACACTTGGCGGTCAGGGACGACGCTGGTATGGAAAACTGAAAAAGATTGAGCCAACACCAACGGTAACCAACAACGTGGTTTTGTACAATGCACTGTTTGAGGTTCCCAATGACAGCGGCGCACTGATGACCCAGATGACCGCCCAGGTATTTTTTATCGTTGCGCAACAACAGGACGTACTGCTCATCCCGATGTCAGCTCTGCAAAAAACCGGCTCCGACAAGAGGCGTCCGAACAGTATGGCGCAGGAAACCACAGCAGAACGGAGTACTGCAGCCGATGGAGGTACTAAACAACCCTCCCCTGCCGCAGGCGATGCCCCCCGCCCTGACTTTTCAGGACTCAGCGAAGCAGAACGGGAGAAACGCCGTGCCGCACGCCGCGCAGCACGGGAACAAGGCGCTTCTTTAGCCGACAGCTTTGCTGACAAGCGACAAAGCCCCCGCCCTGCCGCCACCGGTTTGCAGGAAGAGGTCCGGCAACGGGATGCGCTTGTCAAGGTTATCCAACCGGATGGCAGTGTCAAAGAGCGAAAAATAACAGTGGGTATCAGCAACCGTATCCATGTGGTAGTGCTCTCTGGCCTGCAGGAAGGCGAAAAGATCGTTGTCGGCCTGCGTGAAAATGATAAATCACGCAATGAGGGACAAAAACACCAGTCTCAATCCCCTATGCAACAGCAGCAACTGCCCGGTATACCGGGTGGTACAGGCAAGGTCCGCTGATATGACCGGGCCTGAAGCACCTTTGTCTTTCCCGCTGAAACCGCTGATCGAATTACGTGGCGTAACCAAGACGTATCAGAGCGGTGAACTGGCGGTTCAGGTACTGCACGGGATCGATCTGAGCATCTTTGAAGGAGAGTTTGTCGCTATCGTAGGCGCTTCCGGCTCCGGCAAATCAACGTTGATGAACATCCTCGGATGCCTTGACCGTCCTACCTCCGGCGCCTACCTTTTTCGCGGAGAAGATGTCTCAAGTCTTGAACGTGATGCCCTTGCCGGATTACGGCGCAATGATTTTGGCTTTGTGTTTCAAAGCTACAACCTGATTGCAACCGCAACCGCAGCCGAAAACGTTGAGGTGCCGGCACTCTACGCCGGTGTACCACCAACGGAACGGCACAAACGGGCCAATGGATTACTGGAGGTACTCGGACTCTCTGATCGTGGTCACCACCGCCCGAACCAGTTGTCAGGAGGTCAGCAACAGCGGGTTTCAATCGCCCGGGCCTTGATGAACGGTGGCCGGGTAATTCTTGCCGATGAACCGACCGGAGCCCTTGACAGCAAGAGCGGGGCCGATGTCATGGCTCTGTTGAAACAGTTGTCAGGGGCAGGTCATACGGTCATTCTGATTACGCACGCTGCAGACGTTGCGGCAAACGCAGCAAGGGTCATTGAACTGCGTGACGGCGTTATAACCTCCGATTCCGGCTCCTGTCCACCGGCTCAGTTGCAGGATCTTGAAAAGCTGCTGATGCCCCACAAAAGCAGTAACCTGGCAGATCTGTTTGAATCAGCCAAGAGCGCCCTGCGGGCTCTGCGCTCCAACCTGTTCCGTTCTGCGCTGACGCTACTCGGCATCGTTATCGGTGTTGCATCGGTAATCGCCATGCTGGCCATCGGCGATGGCGCCAAACAGGCGGTGCTGGATCGTATCAGTGCCATGGGCTCCAACCTGCTGCTGGTACGTCCCGGCGCACCCAACCAACGGGGGTTTCGCGCCACGGCAACCCTCGTGCCGGCTGATGTACAGGCCATCAACAAAGAAGTATCCAACGTACTGGCCGCTGTGCCGGAACAGGAAAGCAACGCAACGCTACGCTATGATGAATCTGATTACTCCACCAGCATCATGGGAACCTCAACCGGGTTTCCCGTTGCCCGTCAGTGGAACGTTGCCGAAGGAACCTTCTTTACTGAAGAAGACGAAGCCGCATATGCAACCGTGGCTGTGCTGGGCAAGACGGTCGCCCGCAATCTGTTTCCTGAGGGCAGTTCTCCGTTGGGCAGCTATGTTCTGGTCAACAACCTGATCTTTCAGGTAATCGGCGTCATGTCAGAACGGGGTGCTTCACCCAATGGTCAGGATCAGGACGACACCGTTCTGGTGCCCTATCAGACCAGTCAGCTGCGCCTTTCAGGGCAACGTTTTCTGCGTAACGTGACCGTGGCAGTAAAAGACGTCAACCGGATTGACGAAACACAAAAGCAGGTTGAATCCCTGTTGACGGCGCGACATGGCACGGTTGATTTCCAGATCCGCAACATGGCCTCGATTATCAATACCGCAACAGAAACCCAGAACACCATGACCATCCTGCTGGGCTCAATCGCTGCAATATCACTGCTGGTTGGTGGTATCGGCGTCATGAACATCATGCTGGTCAGCGTAACCGAGCGGACGCGGGAGATCGGGATACGGATGGCAACCGGCGCCCGCACCGGCAATATTCTACAGCAGTTTCTGATAGAGGCGCTGGTGGTCTCAGCGCTGGGCGGCATGATCGGTGTTGTCTTTGGTATTGGCGTCACAGCCGTTATCGGAGTGCTGGGCACCCCGGTCAAATATGCATTATCCCCCGTACTTCTGGCTTTTGGCTGTTCTTTTGCCACGGGCCTGATATTCGGCTACCTGCCTGCACGCAAGGCTGCCGGGCTTGATCCGGTGGTGGCGCTGGCTTCAGAGTAAACGACACTTTTATGACTACAAAAACCATCAGATATTTTGGCCAACCGCTTGCCGTTGCGATTTTCGGGCTGATGCTCAGCGCCTGCACAATCCGCGAACCTTCTTCATTACCCCGGATGCCGTTGCCGGAAAAATGGGGCGAATCTCTGCCAAGCCAGACAACAGCCTCAGAGATCAGGAACGATTGGTGGCAGGATTTTGACTCTGTTGAACTGAATCGCCTGGTGGAACGTGCGCTTAAAGACAACCCTGATCTGCTGATTTCTGTTGAACGTATCCGTCAGGCAGAAATAGCCCTGAAAATCACCGGCGCATCACGCCTACCCAATGTCGGCATAAGTGCAGGGACGTCAGACAGCTGGAGTACACCAGACGGTAAGGCAACCACCCGTCGCGAATCCAGCTCTATCGGTTTATCAATCAACTATGAACTGGATCTGTGGGGTAAAATTGCAGCCAATGTTGCGAGCGGTGAAGCATCTCTCAAGGCAACCCGCTTTGACTATGACGCCGCCCGGCTGTCATTGGCAGCCAGCGTAGCCGGGATCTATTTTCAGTCACTGGCAACAAACGAACGGTTGCGTATCGCCCGGGAAAACCTGGTGCTGGCGAAACGGATTCTCGCCATTGTTGAGGCCCGCCATAAAAACGGCGTTGCAACCAAACTTGAAGTATCCCAGCAAAACACCACGGTTCTCTCGCTCCAGGCCGCCCTGATTCCACTGTCTGTCCAGATACGTCAACTGCATTCTGCTCTGGCCCTGCTGCTTGGGCAGATTCCCCAGGGAGCCGCTTTTGCCGAAGATGATCTGAGCAGGCTGAAAATACCGGCGATTATACCGGACATGCCCTCAACACTGATCACACGACGTCCCGACATCGCTTCCGCTGAGGCAACTCTTGCCTCCAATGATGCCAATGTTGCCGCTGCCCGTGCCGCGCTCCTGCCAGGCGCCTCTCTATCTGCATCCGGTGGCCTCAGCAGCGCGCTCCTGTTTGATCTGGCCAGCCCGACGCGCAGTTTTTCACTGGCCCTGTCACTGGTTCAAAACATCTTTGATGGCGGACGTTTACGCCTCCAGACAGAAAATGCACGATCACAACAAGCGGTACAGATCATCACATATGCCAAAACGGTTCGCACCGCTCTCAAGGAAGTCGATGACAGCTTGAGTAACGTGGAAAAAACAGACCAGCAGGAAAAAGCACAACAGGCGGTACTTAACCAGGCTGCCAGTTCTTTGCATCTGGCTGAGTTACGCTATCGGGAAGGAGTTGGCGACCTGCTTTCAGTGCTTGAAGCAGAACGTACCGTATTTACAGCCCGAGACCAGCTGGTAACCTTGCGCCTGGCACGCCTGCAGGCGGCCATTGATCTACGCAAGGCATTGGGTGGCGGCTGGGATATAAAAAAGTCATAAAAGAACCAGCTTGGCTATTGTTACTATAACATACTGTTATTACATGTTATTTATGCAGCTATCCAATGTTTATAACAGCAGACAACCCAGGAGGTTATTATTTAATTTTCATTTAGACTTGACATCCTCTATTTATTGATATTAGCTTTCAAATACTTTTAAGTACCCATAGGCACCCTGCAGTAATGTAATGCCACCAGCCAGCCACGCTTCCTCCGTAACTCCCGGTTCACAAGCCCAGCCAGCAGACTTTAATCAAAACCAGACGAACGCAACAACTTTGTTTATCTTAATTGGTCAAACAATGACCAAAACTGATAAGGACATTCATTATTTAGCTGTTTTACCGGTTATCCATTCGTTACAGAAGGGATCAGCAGCAGTTATCAACAGAAAAGGAATAGCACACCATGACCCTTGATCAGATACAGCCCGGCAATGACTGCCGGATTATTGATCTTTTCTCCAGAGACAAACTTGGCAAGCGGCTGTTGAGTATGGGCTTTTTCCCCGGCCTTGAGTTGCGGGTGGTGCGAAACGCTCCCCTTAATGATCCGATGGAAATTGAAATCGGCACCAGCTTTCTCAGTCTGAGGCGACATGAGGCACGTTACATAGAGGTGGAACCAGCGTGAGCAGGAACAGAACAGTTCGCATAGCACTGGCTGGTCAGCCCAACTGCGGTAAATCAACCCTGTTTAACGCACTGACCGGCGCAAACCAGCGGGTTGCCAACTGGCCAGGGGTGACGGTGGACAAACTGAGCGGCTGGACCCGGATTTCAGACAAGAAGGTTGAAATCATCGATCTTCCCGGCACCTATAGCCTGACCTCATCATCACCGGAAGAACGGGTTACCCGTGGCTACCTGCTGCATGACAAACCAGACCTGGTGGTTAATGTGGTTGATGCCTCCAATCTGCGGCAAGGACTGTCTCTGACCTTGCAACTGCTGGAGATGGGGCTGCCGCTGATCGTTAACCTGAATATGATGGATGCAGCTGAAAAAACGGGGATTAAAATTACAATCTCCACACTGGAACGGCTGCTGCAGGTGCCGGTAATCCCTTCAACCATGCATCGGAGCCAGGGCAAGCAGGAGCTGTTGCACGCCATTGGAGACCGGCTTTTGGAGCCGCCGCAACAGACTCCCTGCAAAATCGATTATGGCGCCATGGAAAGCTATCTGCAGGAGATGGAATCACGTCTTGCCGGGCATATAACCGGTTCTGTATCACTCCCGTTGCGTTGGGCAAGCGTCAAGCTACTGGAGGGTGATGATCAGGTCCGTACACAGTTGCGGGAAACCGTAGACAATGCTGCATACCTGATCACCTTTGCGAATGAACTCCGTTACCGTTATGAAGAGCAGCACCGCTATGCACCTGAACTGCATACGTCCAAAAGCAGACACCAACAGGTCGGGCGTATCGTACAGATGGCAACCAGCCGTCCGGTCGTAAAAACAGCGCTGTCTGAAAAGATTGACCGTGTTGTCTGCAACCGCGTTGCCGGTCCGCTGATCCTGCTGGGGATCATGTATCTGCTGTACTACTGCTCAATTGTTCTTGGTTACAAGGTAACGGAATATACCTGGCCCCTGCTGGCCAAACTGCACCACCTGGCAGAAACAGTAACACCTGCCCCCGGATTTCTGCATATCCCCCTGATCAGAGGATATGCACTTTGGCTGACCGATAGCGTAACCGCCCTGTTGAACTACCTGCCGGTGTTTTTCATCCTGTTTCTGCTGATCGCCCTGCTTGAAGATAGCGGCTATATGCCCCGCATGGCCTTTATTACTGATCGTCTCCTGCACCGGTTCGGGCTGCACGGCCAGTCGGTCCTGCCGATGGTGCTCAGCGGGGTGTATGTGGGAGGCTGCGCCGTGCCTGGGGTCATGTCCTGCAAAGGGATTCCCGATGAACAGTCCCGTATGGCCACAATACTTACCCTGCCGTTGTTGAACTGTCAGGCCAAGGTGCCGCTCTACATCCTGCTGGTGAACGCCTATTTTACCCAACACAAAGGCTTTGCCATGTTTTTTATCTCCACCATCAGCCTGCTGCTGGTGCTGCCGGTGGCAAAGCTGCTGACCCTCACCCTTTTGAAGAACAAGGAAACCGCACCGTTTGTGATGGAGATGCCAAGTTACCACCTGCCGACCCTGCGGGGTGTTCTGGGCAAGGCGTTTGAACGGATCTGGCAGTATCTGCGCAAGATCACGACCATTGTGGCTGCCGTGGCCAGCATCATCTTTGTGCTGCTTCAGTTTCCGGGATTAAGTACAGAGCGCCAGGCCCATTATGCCGGAGAACAGCAGCGGCTGCTTGATCAGTACCAAAAAGCAACCGCAGGAACCGTGTATCAACAGTATGGCAACTCTGACACGGCGATCATGCCGCTTGTGCTGTACCAGGATGCCTACAAAAAGGCGAAGCAAGGAGCCAGTGGGGATACTGCAACAGCAGCAGTTAATGCACGTTTTCAAAGGGAGCAGCCGCTGTTTTACACGCTGGTGCAGCCGGGCGAGGCGCCTGACGCGACGCGGGCCAACCGGGCACTGCGCAAACTTGCCCACGGACGGGAACTGCTGCTGGTGGAGATGCGACAGGAACGGCTGGAAGGCAGTCTGCTGGGCAAGGCAGGAAAAGCCCTGGAGCCGCTCAGCCAATGGGCCGGGTTCGACTGGCGGGTCAATGTGGCGCTGCTGAGTTCGCTGGCGGCCAAGGAAAACAGCGTGGCAACCCTGGGGGCGCTCTACGAGCAGACCGGCGGGGAGGCTTCACTGGAAGATCGCATATCCGGCCAGAATACCGGTTTCACACCACTGCATGCCCTGACCCTGATGCTGTTCATGGTGCTCTACCCTCCCTGCATTGCCACCTCTGTTGCGGTCAAGGTACAGACCGGTTCCTACCGCTGGATGCTGCTCTCCATCGGCTATCCGATCCTGCTGGGTTTTGGCGTGGCTGCACTGGTGTTTTCCGTTGCACAGGCGGCAGAACTGACCGGACTGCAGGCCATGTACGGTTTTTATGCCCTGGCTTTTGCTATCACCCTGGCAACAGGGCTGCTCAAAAAGAACAGCAAAACTATCATTGAACCGCAACCGGAACAGAATCTTGCAACCGTATGCAACGAAGCCGGACAATAACGACACAGCGCAACAACAGCGCAAACCACCAAAGGAGCAGCATAGTATGAGATTCAAACTGCAGTACATCGCACTCTTCACCGTTTCTCTGTTAACCACCGTATCCACGGGCGCTGCTCTGGCTGACGATTGCATGTCATGTCACGCCAAAAACAGCGTAACCATCCGGGTTCCGCAGACGGCACCAATCAGGATCATGGCTGACGGCAAGGAACAGCAGATTACCCTGGCACAAGGGTTTAAATTCCATGGCCATGAATGCCCCGGCATGACCACCGCCTTTGTGGCCATCCGTCACGGCATCAAGCTGTTGTTCAAGGATACGATACCTGACCGGAACGACCTGCTGATTACCGCCATCACACCGGCAGGAGGTGTGAAGGATATGATTGATCTGGTGATGAAAGGCAGTAGTCCGTCTGACAAGACCTGGGCGCCGTCCGGTATGAAGCCTGACATTCAAGGCTTTGTATTTACCTTGATGCGTAAATCAACCAGCCAGGCGGTGGAAGTCAGACTGAAGCCATCACTGTTTCCTGATGACTTTTACCAGTTGAAACAGAAACAAAAGGGGAAAAAATCAACCACTGAAGAGGACCAGCGACTGCATGACTATATCAAAAACATCATCCTCGGATTCCCAGCTAAACCTGCTGAAGAGCTGTTCGGAACGCCAAAACCATACAAGGTTATCCTGTGGGGTACCATACAAGATGGTGAAATGGATCGCCATATCCGCAAAATGAGACAGATAGAAAAACAAAAACAGCTACAAAACTAATCTGGAGGTCAGCGTATGAAACCAACAACACAGGCGGTCCTGAAGCGCTCACTTGTTGCAGGATGTACCGCAGTATGCATCTCGGCTCCGTTTCTTGCACGGGCTGATCAGCCGCAACCTGCAGCTGATACCTTGCAGGATCTGGATAACGTGGTGGTAACCGCCACCATGACAGCAAAGACGCTTCAGGATGTACCAGGCTCCGTGGAAGTAATAACGGCAAAGGATATAAAAGAGATGAACGCCACCACCGTGGCAGAAGCCCTTGAAAACGCCACCGGCCTGATTGTCTCCTCTGAAACCGGTCGGGTCGCTGCCCCCAGCATCAGGGGCACCAAAAGCAAGCAGACCCTGGTGCTGATCGACGGTAGACGTATGGCGGTGGGCTACGGTGATCTGGTGGATATCAAACAGATCCCGGTGGTGATGATTGAACGGATCGAGGTTGTACGTGGCCCCTCATCATCCTTGTACGGTAGTGATGCCATCGGCGGTGTGGTCAACATCATTACCAAAAAACCGGCAAAAAAATGGAAGATGGAGGCCACAGGACAAGCTGGTATCAACCGGGAGGGTGAAGGGGGCGCCTATCTGGGCAGTGGCTACGGCAATGGTTATTATGATCGCTTCAGCCTGCTGGTGGGGGGTGAATACAACGCAAAAAACAAGTGGAACAGGGTTACCGGCGACAATCTGGATGACGGTGACAACATCAACCAGGGCTACGGATCAGGACGTTTCAGTATTGATCTGACCAAAACCCAGAGTCTGTCTGGCGGCTTTGAATACAGCGACCGGACCATGGAAGGCCAACGCTACATTGAAAGCGCAAGCAGAATCAGAACCGCTGATGATACCCGACTTGGCTATTACCTGCAGTATGATGGCACATTTGCTGACAACTACCAGGCAATGCTCCGTCTGAACCGCTCGGAATACCGCAATACCATTAAATTGAACCCCGGCCCCACCCCGGCCACCGCAGAGGAAGGCACCAAAGATAACAACCTGAATCAGGCCGAAGCCCGCTTCAGCGGCCTGTTCTTCAAACAACATCTGATTACGGCAGGTTTTGAGTACCGAGAAGAGGAACGCAAAGATGCAACCGCCCGGCAGATGGATGTCAACAATGTCAGCTTTTATCTGCAGGACGAATATCAGGTCTTCAAGCCGCTGTATCTGGTACTGGGGGGACGGTTTGACGACAACTCAAAATTCGGCTCCCAGTGGACTCCGCGTGTGTCTCTGATTTACGACATTCTGGACAATCTGCGCCTGAAAGGCTCTTACGGACGCGGTTTCCGCGCCCCCAGCATTACCGAGCTGTTTGTCACCTCATGGCGTCAGAAAGGAAAATATATTTATGAGCCGAATCAGAACCTGAAGGCTGAGAAATCAGAAAGTTATGAAGTGGGTATTGAAGGCGAGTACGGCAGTTATCGCGGCAGCCTGACCCTGTTCAGGAATGAGCTGAAGGATATGATTGACGCGGTCTACTACAAATCAGTTGGTTCCGGTTCTGCCAAAAAGGACTACTACCAGTTCAGGAACATCTCAAAAGCAATGACCCAGGGGATAGAACTGGAAAGCAGTGTCAAATTGCCCTCCGGGTTTGACCTGTCCGGCAACGCCACCTGGCTGGAAACCGAGGACACCTCAACCGGCAAGGAACTTACCGGACAACCCAACTTCAAGGGCTATATCAAGCTGGGTTACACCGATAAAGGCTCTAAATTCCACGCCAACGTACGGACATCATTCACCGGTAGAACCTACAACGGCACCGGCAGTGATGCGGGCTACCCACTGTTGCACTGCTACCTTTCCAAAGGAATAACAGACAACTTCAAGATTTATGCAGGGGTTGAGAACATCCTTGATCGTGCCACCACCGAACCGACCTTTGTCTATACTGGTGTTAACATTACATTTTAGCCCATGACGTATTATTTGATACACTCGCAAATTTTAAAAATCACAGTATTCGTTCATGCTTCGACAGGCTCAGCACGAACGGATTTTCAATAGGTTAGTCCGTTCGCCCTGAGCTTGTCGAAGGGTGATAAGAACTTTTTGCGAGGGCATCATTATTTCACACTCAAAGGAGCATGAACATGAACAGAAAAACCATTATGAACAGCCTTCTGATTTCCGGCCTGCTGACCGCTTCTGCAGCTTTTGCCCATTCCCCCATGTGCAGTTGCTATGACAACGGTGACAAGACCATCACCTGCGAAGGAGCCTTCTCGGACGGCTCATCGGCGGCCGGAGTGACCATGCAGGTGAAAGGAGCCAACAACAAGGTCATTACCCAGGGCAAGATGGACAAGGTCGGCAACTATACCTTCAAAAAGCCAGCTGGTGACTACAAGGTGGTCTTTGACGGTGGTCCTGGGCACCAGATTGAGATTAACGGGAAAAGTATCAAAAAATAAGACCTGAACAAGCTGTCCTTCAAGGACATCCACACGCCAGCCACTCACTGCCGTTCCGGCACAAGCAGCCAGCCCTCCTTTTAAACAGACAACTCAAGGAGACAACTGTGCATAAACGACTCAAACCAAAGCAAAATCCATTACAAAATCATGAAGTACGATACAGAAACCACCCGGCCCAGCGCGCCCTGCGTTTGGCCGCCGTTTGCGCAGTACTGACCGGAAGCACGGTTCTTGCCCATGCTGACAGCACTGCAACAGCCGATTCCTCACCTAAAAAAGCCGAAGAGCAGACCGCCACCCTGCAAAAGGTGACGGTCAAGGCAAAGGCTGAAGAACAGCCTGTCGGCAGTCATGAAATTTCAACTGAAGTTCTCCAGCGTACCCAAGCCAAGGATATCAAGGATATCTTTGCCACTGATCCCTCTGTCAACGTCAGCGGCGGTGGTCGCAATGCCCAGCGGATCTACCTGCGGGGCATTGAAGGCAGCAACCTGAACATCAGCGTAGACGGCGCAAAACAGGGCAGAAGCCTGCAGCAGCATAATGGCGCCATCGGTGGTATTGACCCGGAACTGCTCAAACAGGTTGAGGTACAACCTGGCCCTGGTGCTGATCGTGGTCCCGGTGCGTTGGGCGGCAGCATCAAGTTTGAAACCGTGGATGCTCAGGATCTGCTCGATCCCGGCAAACGGTTCGGTTTCAAGCTGCTGACCAGCTATTCCAGCGCTGCCCAAGCCATTCACGGCGGGACATCGGTATATGGTCTGCTGGCTGACGGTATCGGACTGCTGGCCCATATCTCAGCGGAAAACCGGGAAAGTTACCGGATCGGTGGCGGCGGCACAACACCAAACAGCTCGTATCAATCGCAAACCGGCGGCAAGGATCGTGACTATTTCGTCAAATTCAGCATGCTTGAAAAAGCGGGACACAGTCTGCGTCTAAGCGCTGAACAGAACACCAACTCAGGTCTCTATATTGCCGGAAGTACCGGTAGCGACATGGGCTATGCACCGCTCACCTCAACCCCTGTCTATCAGACAATCACCACTAACCGGTATACCCTTGACCATCACTATCGTCCCGGCAACCAGCTGGTCGATGCAAAAATCAACCTGTATTACAACGAAAACCAGCTGGAGACCCGTGGTTCAAACAGTAAAAACATAACCGAAAACGCCGGTGGCGATATTCGGAACACCTTCAAATTTAATCTCTGGAAGACCAAACACAGCCTTACCCTGGGAACTGATTACCTGCATGAGAAACTGAAAAGCCAACTGGCTAATGGTTCAACGGTCAATGACACCTCAAAAAATCTTGGGGTATTTCTGCAGGAACGCCTGACCATAGGCGCGTTGACCATATCTGCCGGTGCCCGTTTTGACCATTACGATGCCGGATATCTGTATTCAACTTTTTCCGGAGACGAGATTTCCCCCAATGTGGGCGCTGAATACGAACTAACCAAAGGTCTGGTGGTGTACACCAATTACGGTGAAGCAGTACGTGCCACCGGTATTATTCCCACCGGCTGGATGACCAGTATTTCACCCAATGTTACTTTCAACAATGGTGCCGGATTAAAACCGGAAACCTCGCAGCAGATTGCCGGAGGAATGCGCTACAAAACCCAAAAAATGTTTACCGACGGAGACCGTTTCAACGCAGAGGCTTCAGTTTTTGAAACTCGCATGAAAAACTTGATTGAGATACCGTCTGGCGGGGGAGGCAGTATGGGAGCACCAGTTACCAAAATCTGGAATAACCCAAACACCGTTACCTCCATGGGATACGAGCTACGTTTCGGCTACGGTATAGGCAGCGTTGACTCATCCGTGGCCTACAGTCATGTTTCCCAGGATCAGAACAACCAACCAACCACCGTGGTACGGCGTAAGAATGCTCCCACCGGTGACCGGGTGGTCTGGGACAACCGTTGGCAACCGATCAGCGAACTCACCCTGGGGTACACCCTGACTGCCGTAGCACCATTGACGGACCTGCCTGCAGCTACCCCCAGACGTCCCGGTTACGTACTGCATGATCTACAGACCGAATGGAAACCAAAGGCGGTACCAGGGTTAAGCCTTGCACTTGCCGTGCGCAACCTGTTTGACCTGCGCTACCGCGATCAGACCTCCATCTCCTCCGGCACCGACAATATCGTCTACGAACCTGGCCGCGATATCCGGGTTTCCGTCAGTTACAAGTTCTAATCTCACACAGCCAAACCGGGGGTGAAAAGCCCCCCGGTCAAGGAGCGTTTCATGGTGTCTCACAAAGTTAACATTAAACTGCTACTGCCGCTGATTGCCCTGATGGCGGCACTACCCTTTACCACAGCCCTGGACGCAGAAGCAGCAGCGCAAAAAGGCGGGCTGTATCTGGTCAGTACCGGTGTCGGAGACCCGGACAACATGACGGTACGGGCCCACAAGATCATCTCAAAGGCAGCTATCGTTTTTGCCCGAAAAGGCGCAAGCGAACGGATGCCGGAGCTGCTGGCAGGCAAGGAGATCCACGACGCCGGACACGGCATGTTCTGGACTAACGGTAACAAGGGTAACAAACCCAAGGCAGAAATTGCAGCCCAGGAAGAGGCAACACGCCGCATTATCCGTGCAGCTGTGACTGCCGGTAAAACCGTAGTTATTCTCGATAACGGTGATCCGGCCATCTACGGCCCCCATACCGGCTATTTGAAAGAGTTCAATGACCTGAACCCTGAAGTGGTACCGGGGATTTCCAGTTTTAATGCCGGTAATGCCGCACTTAAAACCGGTGTTACCGGCGGCGGCAGCCGGGCTGTAATTCTGACAGCAGCAACAAAAACTCCGGGCGATAAAGGTAACGATACACTTGCAAAACTGGCTGAGTCCCGATCAACCATGGTGTTTTTCATGGATCGCAATCTGGGCGACGCAATCAAACAGTTAAAGACTCACTATCCCGGCGACACACCGATTGCCATTGTATCGGAAGCTGGTTCCCAGAAAAAGCAAACCGTCCTGCAGGCAACCCTGGATACCATTGTGGAGCGTACCGGAAACGGCAAGCTGCCGTTCCAGCACCTGATCTATGTCGGTGATTTCCTGCGCTAACAATTTTTTTTGAGACTGCCACACCACACAACAAGGAGCTTTACAATGATACAAGCTGCATGTACTTCACTGACGCGCACCCTTGGCCCGGCCCTGCTGCTGCTTGCCATGGCCTTTTCTGTAGCCTTTGCCGATACCACAACACCGGCCAAGCAGGGCCGCCTGTATCTGGTCAGCGCCGGTATTGGCGATCCTGACAACATTACCATCCGCGCCCAAAAAATTCTGGAGCAGGCCGATATCGTCTTTGCCATGAAAGGTACCTCCGGTCAGATGGCTGATCTGCTGAAAGGTAAAGAGCTGCATGAAGCAGGGCATGGTCTGTTCGGCATGGGTGAAAAGCCGAAAGCTGACGCACAAAAGGCCAAAGCGCCCCGACCGCCCAAAGATGCAACACCAGCCGGACGCATGGCCCTTGACCCGAAAAAACAGGCTGAGGAGCAGGCCAAGGCCAGAAATATTATCCGTAACGGTATTGCTGCAGGAAAGACCGTGGTGGTGCTTGATTATGGCGATCCCACCATCTATGGACCCCAGATCGGCTATATGAAGGAATTTGCTGACCTGAATCCTGAAATCATCCCCGGTATTTCCAGTTTTAACGCCGCCAACGCGGCCCTGAAACGTGGACTGGTGGGCGGTGGCAGCAATGGCGTGATTCTGACTGCTGCCGGTGGAGGACGCAAGGGATCAAACCCCGACAACAGTCTGGCACAACTGGCCAAAAGCCGCTCCACCATGGTGTTTTTTACCATGGGGATGAACCTGCCTGAAGTGGTTAAACAACTGAAAACCAGCTATCCCGGAACCACCCCGATTGCCATTGTCTCCCATGCCGGCTTCAAGGCAAAGGAAGCGGTGCTGTATGCCACGCTGGACACGGTAGTGGCAAAAACCAGTGGCGGTAAGCTCCCCTTTGAGCACCTGATCTATGTCGGAGACTTTCTGAAATGAAAAATGCACTGGCAAATGGAACCCTGCAACGGGAATTGGGTCTGACCTCCGCAATTGTTCTGGTAATTGCCAATATGGTGGGAACCGGCGTATTTACCACTTCAGGATTTATACTGGCTGAACTGGGCAACCCACAATCCCTGTTACTTTGCTGGCTTGCAGGTGGTCTGTTTGCCCTGACCGGTGCACTCTGTTATGGCGAGCTGGGGGCCATGATGCCCCAGGCCGGTGGCGAGTATATCTACCTTCGGAAAAGTTTCGGCCCCCTGCCCGCCTTTCTATCCGGCTGGATATCATTAATCGTCGGCTTTTCAGCCCCCATTGCCGCAGCCGGAATTGCCTGCGCCACCTACCTGCTGGGTGGCTCAGGCTCTTCCTGGTTTACCCTTGAACTGGGCGAGTACCGGATTTTCACCCTGTCAACCGCAACCATAGTTGCCATTGCAACGGTCCTGTTCTTTTCGTTTATCCACTATCACAGCCTTAAGATGGGGCAACGGGTACAGAACCTGCTCACCGCATTCAAGATACTCTTTATCCTTGTGTTGGGGGTTGGTGGACTGTTGTTTGGTAACGGTAACGCCACCAGACTGGGACAAGCTTTGTTCAGTAACAGCGCCACCTTTAACAGCGCCACCTTTGCCGTTTCCCTGATTTTTGTTTCATTTGCCTACAGCGGATGGAACGCAGCCGCCTATCTGGGAGGCGAGATTCGCAACCCGGAACGGAATCTGCCGCTGGCCCTGCTCATCGGCACCGCCTTTGTCAGCCTGCTGTATCTGCTGCTTAATCTGGTATATCTCTATGCATTGCCGGTCAGCTCCATGAGCGGCATGCTGGAAGTGGGCACCGGGGCCGCAACCGCCCTGTTTGGTCCGGCAGTCGGTTCGGTTGTCGGTATAGCCGTTGCCCTTGGGCTTTTATCCGTGATCAGCGCCATGATCATGGCCGGTCCACGGGTCTATTATGCCATGGCCAGGGACGGGCATTTCTTCCGCAGCTTTGGCAAAATTGATGCTGCACATCACACCCCTGCAGTGGCCATTATGTTCCAGGCACTGATTGCCATTGTCATGATCCTGAGTGCCGCATTTGACACCCTGCTGATCTACATCGGCTTCACTCTGTCACTGGCAGCCATGCTGACGGTAGCCGGTCTGATCAAACTGCGTATCACCCAACCGGAGCTCCCCCGCCCCTATCGCACCTGGGGCTATCCCTTTACCCCGCTTCTGTTCATTGCAGGCAACCTCTGGATTGTGGTCCATTCTCTCATCAGCCGCCCGGTGGTGGCACTATACGGTTTCGGCACCATTGCGGTCGGGGTGGTGGTGTACCTGCTGTTTAAACAGCCCGGCAAATCTCAAACAAAAACCGTAACTACTATTCTTGCCACTTCAGGAGAACAGCCATGATGTTGAAGGATTGTTCAGACCCGGTTGGGCGCTGGTTTGATCCTGCAACCAGCGAAGAAATCAGTCACGCAAAGCTGCTGAAACGACTGGCCAGCCAGCAGGTTGTCTTACTAGGCGAAAATCATGATCAGGCCGACATGCACCTCTGGCAACTGCATGTTGCTGCGGGTCTGCTGGCCCACAGGCCTGATCTGGTCATGGGGTTTGAGATGTTCCCGGTCAGGGTGCATCCTGTGCTTGATGCCTGGGTTTCAGGAGTTCTTACCGAGAACCAGTTTCTTGAAGAGGTTAACTGGAAGACCATCTGGGAATTCCCTGCCGAGCTGTACCTGCCGCTGTTCCAGTTCTGCCGTCAGTTTCGCATCCCGATGAAGGCCTTGAATTGCCGCCGTTCTCTGGTCAGCGAGGTGGGAAAACAGGGCTGGGATGCCGTGCCGGAAAAAGATCGAGACGGCCTGACACCAGCCAAACCGGCAAGCAACGCCTATCGACAGTATCTTTTCAAGAGCACCGGTGGTGTGATGGGACATCTGAAAGCATCCAGCCATGACGACCCGTTTTTTGACCGGTTTGTACGTGCCCAGCAAACCTGGGATCGAGCCTTTGCCTGCAACATTCAGGCAGCGCTTGAACAGCCTGATGCACCGCTTGTGATCGGCATTATCGGCCGTGGTCATCTGGAATACGGCTACGGCACTCCTTACCAGCTGGATGATCTTGGCATAGAAGAGGTAAAAGTGCTGTTCCCCTGCACTGCAGCTGAACTCAGAGATGCCTGTGAACAGAGTAACGCTGTTGCTGATGCCCTGTTCTGCCTGGATAATTCTCACTATAATGAGTCAGATCAATTTCGGTATTGACATTCAGTCTGTATTGATATTTAATATCATTAGCAATAATTGATCAACTTAAACAAAAAACAGTTTATCCTTCATACGGCAAGCCACTCAGGCCCGTTCGGGTATCAGTAGCCAGCCCCCTGAAAAGACGTACAGCAGTAAAAAAGATCAGCACGGACGTTTGCTTTGACATCGGCAAGCATCCTCCTGAGGTGGATGTTATGGGGGGAGCGTAATCTCCCCCAATTTTTCCCCTCGCGCTGCACAACATAACAACACGCTCACAAACAGCTTTACGCTGCCAGCCAGTTCTGCCCTTCCAGCAAACCAGCCAGCCATAACGTATGCAGACACTCAATAATAGCAGCATGTTGCCCCACGCTATTGATAACAACCGCCATTTGCAGAACAAAAGGTATAGAGCCCCATGAAAACTGCTGCTTCTAGTCCCGCGTACGAAACAATCACACCACCGGAATCCATCCATGCACCTTACTATGCCTGCCTGGACAAGGATCCATTGGCCTACGCCTTTACAGCAAAGTCTACAATACACGCCGGCATGAAAAGCAGGCCGGTTTCCAGAGAAGAGATGGTGCCGCTTTTCCGCTGTATCAACCATGAACCGCGCTCTGAAAAGAGCGCTGCCTATTTCAATATCCCATTCTGTGAGACCAGATGCACCTATTGCGGTTTCTTCATTAGATTCAGTGATTCGGAAGAAAGCAGACGCTATACCGATGCCATAATTGCCGAGCTCTCTGCAACTTCAAGAACAGAGGCAGTCAGTCAGTGGCCGATTCATGCGGTCTACCTGGGCGGAGGTACACCAACCGCACTACAGCCCCAAGACCTGCTGCGGTTACTGTTAAGTATCAAACGTTTTTTACCATTGTCCAATGACTGCGAAATCACACTGGAGGGGCGCATAAGCGGCTTATCGCCTGATTTAATCGAAGCAGCCTTGGCTGGTGGCGTGAACCGGTTTTCAATCGGCGTACAGAGCTTTGATACCGCTATCCGTCAGGCTACAGGGCGGATTGATGATCGAGAAACGGTGATAGCTACCTTGAAACGGCTCTGCTCATACGATCAGGCTGCCGTGGTGATTGATCTGGTTTACGGATTTCCAGGACAGACCCTGCGGATGTGGGAACAGGACATCCTTGCCCTGCAGGAACTTCCCCTTGATGGTGTTGATCTTTATCAGCTGAATCTGTTACCCCACACCACCCTGGCGCGGTTGGTAAAGGAGGGGAAGAGTGAACCAACTGCGTCCCTGCCTGAACAGGCTGCCATGTACGCACGAGGTGTTGAGTTGATGCATGAACTGCACTGGCAGCGTTTATCAGTCAGTCACTGGTGTAGCAATAGCCGGGAACGCAGTCTGTATAACCGTCTGGTCAAGAGCGGCGCTCCCATTCTGGCCTACGGTTGTGGTGCTGGCGGTTCACTGCACGGCTACCGCTATGCCAACTCACGAGATTACAACGACTACATGCAAATGGTGGAAGATGGAATCAAGCCGTTGGCAATGCTGGCCTATCCTTCAAAAAACAAGCTGCTTGCAAGCCTGATCTCCGATGGTTTTGATCTGGGGTTTCTGAACCTGCAGAAGGTGTATGAAGCGACTGATATCCCGATGAAAAACTGGTGCCTGACATTACTGGAGCAATGGCAACAGGCCGGTCTGCTGAAATTATCAGGCAACTGGCTGCAGCTGACCAGAGCTGGCGAGTTCTGGCAGGTCACCATGGCCCAGGCGTTGTTGAATGTCTGCGAACAGTATGCAGCTACCGGTACTGAGGTTTAATCCCCATGAGAGATGGTATCAGATCATTACTTATTTCCCTCTTCCTGCATGCCGGAGTAACCGGCGGCGGGATGGCATTGATCGGTAGCTTACCGACACAATCCGAAGCGGTGATAATTGACCTGAGCCTGCTGGATCCGGGCTGTTACACCCATGAGACGGTTCTTAGCGGTACTGTCAAATCAGAAGCACAGCCGCGACAATGTCCGGCTTTCCATCAAACTGCCGCACCTGCGCCCCCTCGGAAGGCCGCTCCCTCACAGATCCATCCAGGGCCGCCCCAGTCAGCAAGTCAGGCAGCCCCGTCTCCGATTACCACACCAGCGACCGATCTTGCGGCCTATCTGCCAAGAACTCCTGCAGATGGCTCCAGCCATGGTTCGTCCTCGTCTGCACCAGCAGCAGAAACCTCTGGTGCCAGCCGCGCAGGCACTGCCGGTTCAGTTGAAGGATCAGCGGAACAGTTACAGCAACGGTACACCAGAGAACATTTTGCCTATATCCGCAAGATCATTAACGACAAAATCCGCTACCCTCGTGCAGCCCGGATACGGGGACAGGAAGGAACCGTCATGGTCACTTTTATCATCAGAAAGGACGGCACCATTTCCCATCCACAGATTGTTTCCAGCAGCGGCTATGCCCTGCTGGACGAACAGGCGATCAGCGCCATTCTGGATGCAGCTCCATTTCCCCGACCGCCGGTTGCGGCCCAAATGCGTGTGCCGGTGGTCTATCAACTGGCCTGAATCCGATGAGTAAAACGATCACAAAAAGGAGTTAAAAAGTATGCAAAAAACCGTACCAGCCGTATTGATGACCAGCCTTTTACTCTGCCCGTTACTGGTACAGGCTGAAGAGACAACCCAAAAGATGACCACAGATGATGTCAAGGTTACTGCAACAAAAGTAGCACGCCCGATTGAGGAGGTGCCCTATTCGGTGGAAAACGTAACTACCGAAGAGATTCAACGCAAGGCTGTAGCAACAATTGCCGACACCCTGCGTGATATTCCTGGCGTTGTAGTTTCGGATGGTTCCATGGCCGGTGCCAAGCGAATCTCGATACGGGGGGAGAGCGGCGCCAGGGTACTCATCATGATCGATGGACAGAAGATTTCAGAGCAGAAATCTATGGACGGTTCCATATACATGATTGACCCGGCCATTGTGGAACGGGTGGAGGTGATCAAGGGACCTGCTTCAGTACTCTACGGTTCAGAAGCCATTGGCGGTGTGGTTAACATTATTACCAAAAAAGCAGGCAGCAAACCGGTTCAGATTGAGGCCGGCATCACCTTTGACTCATCAACAAACGGCCTCAAAGAGAATATATCGCTCTTCGGCAAGATAGATCGTGTCGGTTATCGTCTGTACGGCAGCTTTTCCGATCAGCAGGACCGCAAAGCATCCGGTGGAACCCTGGACAACACCGCTTTCAGGGAGATGAACGGCAAGGCTTACCTTGACTACCAGTGGGATAATGCCACTGCTGCCTTCACCTATGAAAAGTTTAGAAACAAGTTAAGTGTGTTTACACCGCCAGGCACTACCAGCAGCACCATGCCCTACTTCTATCAAGATCTTCCAGACTGGTCCCGGGAAAAGTACGCTGTTTCTCTTGATCTGCGCAAGCTGCCGGCGCCCCTGGTCAAGGTCACGGCCAATGCCTTCTACCAGAACACCCTCAAAGACTTCATTATGGACATGGACATTAAGCCAATGCCTGCCATGACTATCCAAACCCGTAACCAGACCAAAAACGATCTGGATACGCTCGGCGTCCAACTTCAGGCCGACTGGCTGTTGTTCAACGACCATTATGTGATAACCGGATTCGACTTCAACAAGGACTGGCTGACGGCCAACGAAACGCGCCGCAGACGGGTACTGCCTGCACCAGGTGTCTGGACAACCACTCTTTACAAGGACAAGGCAGAAAGCGATGTCTACGCCCTGTACGCCCAGGATGAATGGAACTTTGCCAAAGACTTCATCCTGACCGCCGGCCTTCGTCAGACCTGGGTCTCAACCGCACTCACCTCGGCAACTGATCCGCTGCTTAAAACCGGTTCAAACAGTGACAACAACCTGGTCGGTTCAGTGGGCCTGACCTGGAATGGCCTGAAAAATACCAGCCTGCGCCTGCTCTTCGCCCAGGGATATCGCAACGCCACTCTGCAGCAGCTCTACATGGGAACTGTCCACGGCAGCTCCACCCCCACCTACGGCAACCAGGACCTCAAGCCTGAAGAATCCATGAATATTGAGTTTGGCATCCGTTATAAATACAAAGGATTCAACCTGGATACCGCTCTGTTTGGCAGCGAAACCAAAAACCTGATTACCACCATGAAGCATCCCACCATAGCCAGCGCCAGCATTTTCGGTAACGTAGATAAAGCCTACAGCTACGGGGTTGACAGCTCTCTCAGCTACAATGTTGAGAGTATCGGTCTGACTCCCTACGCTTCCATCAGTTACCTGCAACGCCGGTTTGAGTCTGCCACGCTGAAAACCTGGAAAACTGACCGGCCTGCCGTACAGGGTAAGGTGGGCCTGCAGCATGAAAAAAACATGAGCGGTAATTGGGGCTACTATGTGGACGTTTACAGCCGCTTTGCCGATGCTGCCGAGTATGAGTCATCGTCCAATGTTGTAGATCGCACCCCAGGATGGATGACCTTGAACCTGGGGACCGGTCTGACATTTGGTAAAAACCGTCAACATACCCTGGCCCTGAATCTTAACAACCTCCTGGACAAACGTTACAGCACCTCAACCGAGAGTATCCCGATGGCGGGCCGTAGTGCTGTTGTCAGCCTTAACGTGGCTTTTTAGGGGCAGACCATGACGGAATCAAAACAGAACAGCCCCTACTGGAACGTGCGGGAACTGGTGGTGATCGGCATCTTTGCCGCCGTGATCAAGGTGTCCAGCATACTGGTGGCTCTGGTGGGGGGCGGTATGAACCCGCTGACCCTGATCATGAAGAACCTGTTGTTTACCACGCTGTTGGTGGTGCTGCTGTACAAGCTACGTAAATTCGGCACGTTGACCCTCTTTCTGGGGGTCAGCGCGCTGGTTTCGGCCATGTTGCTGGGAGGCAGTCTGGTGCTGATACCGGCCTCCATCCTAGCCGGACTGATTGCCGAGGCCTTGATCAAGCTGCTGGGAGGCTACCGTTCCCCGGCAGCAATCATGATCGGCGTTGCCATCTATGATGCACTGTCAAAGCTGATGTCGCTGGGGGTTTCCTGGTTCATGCTGCGGGAGCAACCCAAGATGATCATCATGGGGGCGGTGATTGTGGCTGTCGGGTATGTGGGGTCACTGATCGGCCTGTTTACCGGCCGCTATTTTGTCAAGGAGCTGCGCCATGCAGGTATCATTCACCAGTAACGGACCGGAAACGCCCCTGCACCAGATGGATGTGCGTACCAAGATGCTGATCAGTGCGGCTGCCTCACTAGTCGTGATCCTGTTGAAAAGTGTCCCTGCCCTGGCGTTGTTGTCCCTGGCAAGCGCCGGTTATCTGATGCTGACCAGGCGGTGGCGGGTGATGATTATTGCCTGGATCGTTATTCTGCTGCTCTGGATCACTGCAGTCGGCTTTATGAACCTGATGCACCTGTTCATGCCGAAGATGGGCGCATCCGGCATGGCTAACATGCTGATACCGTTTTTACGCTCACTGGTGCTGGTTAACACCCTGCTGGCCATGGCCCTGTCCACCAGAATCCAGGGAATACTGACCACCCTGCGTTCGCTGCATCTGCCCTACTGGCTGTATATTCCGGCTGCAGTGATGGTCCGATTCCTGCCATCGCTGGTGGAGGATATGCGGCAGATTGCCGAAGCGATCAGGATCAAAGGATATCCGCTCAATCCCTGGGCGCTGCTGTTTTCCCCGCGCCGCACCATCAGACTGTTCTTTGTGCCGATGCTGTTTCGTGCATTGCGAACCTCGGATGACCTGGGTATTGCAGCAGAATTAAAGGGAGTCGGATATGGCGATAGAATCTCCCGCTTCAGGGAGCAGCGGTTCAGCCGGTTTGATTACGGTACTCTGGCTGCCTCATGCGCCTGCTTTATCCTGTCACTGGTCATCAATGCCTACAGCAGGGTTACCACCTTCATGGGCATGTAATTACTGATTCCATTTTAGAGCCCCCCCCATTGGAGATCATTTGTGCTGAGATTTACTGACGTAACCTATAGCTACCCCTTTTCAGACAAACAGGCAGTTGAACAGATCTCGCTGCATGCCGAAGCAGGTCAGGCACTACTCTGTACCGGCAGCTCGGGCTGTGGAAAATCAACCCTGATCAGACTGGCAAACGGGCTGGCTCCCCACTATTTTCAAGGCGATCTGAAAGGGCAAGTAGTGGTGGCCGGAACAGATAACGCAGATCGGCCGATCCATGCCATTGGCCATGATCTGGGCACCCTGTTTCAGGACCCGGAACAACAGTTTTTTGCCCTTAATGTTACCGATGAACTGGCCTTTGCCCATGAATGGCGCAACACACCGCCAAATCTGATTAAAGAGCGGATCATGGCGGCAGCACAACAGTTCGGGCTTCTGGAACTGCTTGAATCAAGCATCCACGAGCTGTCTGAAGGGCAAAAGCAGAAAATCGCGCTGGCCGGGATCATGTCCCTTGGCCCCAAGCTGCTGATACTTGATGAACCATCGGCAAACCTTGACCCCGAGACGACCAGAGAGCTGGCCTTGATGCTGGCTGACCTGAAAAAGAGCGGTGTAACCCTGCTGATTGTTGATCATCGCCTGTACTGGCTGCGGGATCTGATTGATCAGGTGCTGGTGATGGAAAACGGCAGGATCGTCAAACAGATCCCCTTTACTGAACTTGATGATGATGCACTGCGTGAACGTTACGGACTGCGCAACACCAGTGTGCATGACCGGCGAGGCCAACTTGCCTGCGTAACCAGCCATTCCGGCGCCATCTCCATCTCTGGCCTGACCTTTGCCTATCAGGGCAAAGCACCGCTCTTTACCGATTTCTCTGTTGCCCTGCCCAAAGGGATGGTGATCGGCATTATCGGCACTAACGGAGTCGGCAAGACCACCTTTGCCCGGCTGATTACCGGCTTGTTGCCGATGAAATGCGGGAATATCAGTATTGATGGTAAACCGGTCACTCCCAAAGAGCTGATGCATCGTTCAAGTATCGTGCTGCAGAATACTGATCACCAGCTCCATATGCATACCGTCCGCAAGGAACTTGAGGCGGTCACCCACCACCATGCTGATCGGGCTGATACTGTTGCCGTTGCTGCAATCATGCAGGAATTCAACATTGCCCATCTGGCCGACCGACACCCCCAGTCCCTTTCCGGTGGTGAAAAACAGCGGTTGGTGATCGCCTGCGCCGTGATCAGACAGCCTGATATACTGATACTGGATGAGCCGACCAGCGGCCTGGATGGCGCCAATATGGCGGTTATTGCCGAAACCATTACCCGCTTTGCCCGCCGTGGAGCCTGTGTCCTGGTCATCAGCCATGACCTTGAACTGCTTGAACGGGTCTGCACCTGCCGGATGGAACTGTGCAGTACCGGACTGAAAACAGACAACACAAAGGAGCTGAACCATGAACAACCCAACAACTGAAATCAAGGAACGCCTGCAACGGATGATCAGCGAAAACCCCAACCGGATGCTGGGTGAACTGGCGGGGCAGCTGGGGATCAGCGAGGCTGAAGCGATCTATTACCTGCCGGAAGAGATGCGGACAGCTGCACCGGCAGAAGATTTTAAAAGCATCTGGCAGGCAATCACCAACTGGGAGAAGGCAACCTTTATCAGCATCACTCCAGGCGTTGTTATTGAATATTCCGGCGCCATGCCAGCCGGTAAAGCCGGACACGGCATGTTTAATCTTCAGCAGCCGGGCATTGCGCTGGGCGGACACCTGTTTATCCAGAAGCTCGGCTCCATCTGGTTTCTCAGCAAGCCCCATTTCGGCAAGGAAAGCCACAGCATCCAGTTTTACACCACGGAAGGGCAGCCGATGTTTTCCGTCTATGTCGGGCGTGATGAAAACAGGGAACTGCTTGCCACGGTACTCCAGAACTATCAGAATCTGCGCAGTAAGTATGAGGGAAAAAACCAATGAAGACACTGATCACCTATTCAAGCAGAACAGGCAACACCAAACTGGTGGCCGAGGCTATCCATACTGTTTTACCTCATGATGCCATCATCAAGGCGGTTGAGCAGGCGCCGCCGCCTGATGATTTTGAGTACCTTGTCATCGGATTCTGGGTGGATAAAGGACTGCCTGACGAACTGGCACGTAGCTACATGGCCAGGGTACAAAACAAACGTGTGGGGCTGTTTGGTACCCTGGGCGCCTGGCCTGATTCAGATCATGCCCGGCAGTGTATGGAGCAGGCAGTAAAAACCATGGAAGATAACGGCAATACCGTTACCTGCACCTTTCTCTGTATGGGCAAGGTTGATCCCAAGCTGCTTGAAATGATGCAGAACATGCCTGGCGCGGCAGATCGGCACGCCATGACGCCAGAACGAAAGGCACGGCTTGAAGAAGGACAAAAGCATCCTGATGCCGCCGATCTGGAGCGGGCGCGGATGGTATTCAGCACAGCTTATGAAACCGGATCTGGTCAATGATCCGCGTTCAAGGTCTGGTAAAACAGTATGGCAACAAACCTGCGGTGCACAACCTTGATCTGGAAATTGCACAAGGAGAAATCTTTGGTCTGCTGGGGCCAAACGGGGCAGGCAAGACAACCACCATCAGGATGCTGACCACCCTGAGCAGACCTGATCAGGGCAGCATCCATATTGCCGGGCTTGATACGGTTAAAGACCGCCATGCCGTCAGAATGCTGATCGGCGTGGCCCCCCAGGAACGTAATCTGGATATGGAGTTAAGCGTACAGGAGAACCTGTCCATCTTTGCCGGACTGTACAACCTTGACCACACACAAAAGCGGATTGATAACTGTCTGGCACAGTTTGAACTACAGCATGAACGTCATACCCAGGTTGACAAACTATCGGGCGGTATGCAGCGTCGTCTGCTGATCGCCCGCGCCCTGCTCTCGCAACCGCTGGTTCTGTTTCTTGATGAACCAAGCATCGGACTGGACCCCCAGATACGCCGTGGCATCTGGGATCAGATCAAGGTTTTGAGAAATCAGGGGGTCACCATCCTGCTAACCACCCATTACATGGATGAAGCAGAAATGCTTTGTGACAGGATTGGTCTGATGAACAACGGCGCGCTGCTGGTTACCGATACACCGCGCAACCTGCAGATTACCGCTGGTTCGTACATGGTGGAAACACCGCAACCCGATGGTATTCAACGCACACTCTGCCATGATCGACAACAGGCGGAAGAACTGGCCTCGCTGGCAGCGGGAGCCATTTTGCGACCGGCCAGCCTTGAAGATGCTTTCATCGCCCTGACCGGCCAGGAATAATTACTCATGCCCTCAATCAACCCGGTTTTCTATCGTGAAATGCTGCTCTTAAAGAAAAAGGCCCTGCGTCTTGGCTATCTCTTTTCCACCCTGCTGTTTCCCTTGTTGTACCTCTTTGCCTTTGGCTGGGGCCTGGGCAGTAAAGTCCGGCTTGACGGCACCAGTTACGTTGTCTTTCTGGTACCGGGCCTGCTGGCCATGACCGCCATGAACAATTCCTTCAACCTCTCGGCCGGTTCAGTGGGCATGGGGCGTCTCTATTCCCGTACCATTCAGCCAATCCTCACCTCCCCGGTTGGCGCCTACCGGGTGGTAAACGGCTATCTGATGGCTGGAATCGTGCGAGGAATAATCGGCAGCGGTATTGTTGCCTTTGCCGCCTTTCTGTTGTTTGGAAGCCAGGTGATCAACCTTTCGGCTCCGGCAGTTGCCGGTTTGACGCTGACCATGGCCTTTTTCTCTCTGCTGGGGCTGATAGTCGGGCTTCTCATCAAAGACCTTGAAGACATCGCTGTTATTACCAATTTTGTGATCATGCCGATGGCCTTCTTCTCAGGCACCTTCTTCCCGCTGGAAACTGTTCCCGTTTGGTTGAGAAGCCTGTTGACCCTGTTGCCCCTCAGTCAGGTCAACCTGTTAATGCGCAGCCATACCTTTACGACCCCGGCGCTGACTGCCGTTGCGTGCCTCACGCTGTTCACAGCCGGCGCCTATGCTGTCTCGGCATACTATCTTACTCAATTTCAGGAATAAAAAAGGCCTCAGATCCAATGCCACACGCCCTGCCAAAGGCAGATAAAACTCTTGACTTTATCTTCTTATTGATATTAAATATCAATACTATTAATTTTATACACACACAAAGGAGAACAAACCGATGCCAGCGTTCCCAAAACCACAAGCTCAACGGCTGCGCCACATAGTTTCCGTAAGGATTAATGATCAGGAGAAAAAATTGCTTAAAAAGTACACCTCGGGAAAAGCCGACAAGGTTTCCGACATGCTTCGGCTTGTGCTTGATGACTGGATGAACCGACACAGCTTCCGCAATGCTGCCTGAATCCAGTTAGCCTTCTTAACGTTTCATTCACATAGCCAGCCAACGACCCCCCTACCCGGTAATCCCAGCAAGCCAATTTCATTCTGTGTCCAGTTCAGTACAGGAGTGACCAAATGGCTTTACTACATGTTGACGAGTTATACATGGGAGAAACCGCAGAAATTGTTGCCATCAACAGCGATTGTACCGACACAAAACGACTGAAGAATATGGGGCTGCGTGAGGGGCGCCTTGTGGATATGCTGCATTTGGATCCCTTTGGCAGCAGGAAGGTTGTACTGGGTCTTGACGGCACCCGACTGGCATTCCCGCTCCTGTTGGCAGCGCATATTGTGGTCAGGCCAATACGCTCATACTTTGAAACATTACGGGACCAGGCTAATTACGATCAGCTTACCGGTTGTCTGAACCGTCATGCCGCTCACACTATAGTCAAACAAGAGATTGAAAAATACACTGACAATGATATTCCGTTGGCAATTCTGATGGCTGATATTGACCATTTTAAAAAGGTCAATGATGCTTTCGGACATCCGGCAGGCGACGAAGTATTAAAGAAATTTGTCAAGGTTTGCGGTAGTGCCCTGCGGCGCTGTGATCTCCTCTGCCGCTGGGGTGGTGAAGAATTTCTGATTTTACTGCGTGGAACCGTCCAGGAAGAGGCGGTACAGATCGCCGACCGGATTCGCAGGCGGGTTGAGAGTGTTGTTTTTCCACCCTATGAAGATTGCGGTCTGTTAACCGTCAGCATCGGCGGCGCCTCCTTTCCACCCGGCAAAGAGATGGAACAACTGATCTCCGAAGCTGATAAGGCGCTGTATAGAGCCAAAAACGAAGGGAGAAACCGGGTGGCTATTCACCCGACTGCCCCCGGATGATGACGCCCTGGCCGCCTGCAAGGAACTTGGAGTACGGCTTGCGGCATAACAAGAGCCAAGCCTGCTGCTATGCCTACCAACATAGCAGCTGATAGTATGTAATCCTACACAAGCAAGCGAAAAAAAGGGGAACAATGACGTCCCCCATTCCAAGTACCATTTCAGGAGCTTATTTATTTGCACTCCAGCCCGGTTTTGAGGTTAGTCAGGTTTTTTCGCATCAGGCTGATATAATTGGTTCCTGCCTGCAGATCATCCTTACTCACATTGTGCAGATTATGCAGTGACAACACCTTTGCGCCGGTTTCCTGCGCAATGGCCTCAGTCAGACGGGGGGATACCATCTCTTCACTGAACACATACTTTAATCCAGAGCTTTTCACCTGCTTGATCAGCTCTATCATCCTGGCGGGGTTTGGCTCCGCATCGGCGTTAACTGCTACAGCTGCCTCATACTGCAGGTCATACCGGTTGGCAAGATAGCCAAAGGCGTAATGTCCGCCGTGCAGAAAGGTCTTTTGGCCGCATTGCGACAGGCCGTTACGAAAATCCGTATCCAGCTGGGCAAGCTGTTGTTTCAAGTCAGTGGCGTTAGCGGCATAGGTTGCACTGTTAGCCGGATCTTTGGCAGAGATGGCGGTTGCAATCGTATCAACCATCAGCTGGGCATTGCCAAGATCAAGCCAGATATGGGGATCCATGGCCGGATGATGGTGGTGATGATGGGCGTCAGCTCCTTTTTTATGCTGATCAGCATGATGATGTTTGGATCGCGCCGGTTGCAGGGTGATCCCCTTACTTGCATCCACAACAGTAACAGCGGTGCTGTTCAGGCCGGAAATGAATTTTTCCGCCCAGGGTTCCATAAACTTGTTGGTATAGATGAATAATCCGGCCTTTGCGGTCTTCACCACATCATCAGGCCGAGGCTCAAAGGAGTGAGCTTCCACTCCCGGTGGCAGCAGTAATGTGACCTCTGCCTTGTCTCCGGCAATGGTACGTGCAAAATCATACAGCGGAAAAAGAGTGGTTATTATCACCATTTTTTTACCCGTGGTCACCGTGGAAACCGGCTTTCTGTCCTGGCAGGCCACAAGTAGCAAGCAGGTCATCAGCAGCATTAATCCGATCAATCGTTTCATATAGTGAGTCCCTTTCGTGTATTACCATTTGAAACCAAGGCTGGCATAGACAAAGCGTCCTGGTTCATTAACTATTGCCGGATTAGCACCGGTACCGCCCACCACATCCCATTCGTATGAATTGGCAGAGGTATAGGTTTTGTCAAAGAGATTGTCAACGCCTACGTTCAGCGTGCAGAACCGGAAACGATAGCCCGCTCTCAGGTTGAATACATCCCATGATGAGATCCGCTGTTCACCTGCATACTGATCAATTTCAGTGGCGGCGTTGGAGTGAACCCATTCAAAGGTGCCAAACAGACCGGCATCGCTCTGACCGAACGGCTTGGCATTATTGTAGTTAAGCGCCATACGGGTTTTAAGAGGTGCAATCTGGCCCAGATTGTCACTGGCGTTATTGGCCGGGTGGGTTCTCTTGCGACCCTGCTGGTATGCCAGCCCGGCATCCAGTGAAAAATCAAGTGGCAGCGCCACTGAACCTTTGATATCACCACCCCACAAGTAAGCGTCAATATTGGTATAACTCTGGACACCGCTACTGTTTACCTGCTGATAGATATAATCAGTCAACTCCGAGAAGAACCCCTTGGCCTGTATCTTCCAGCCCTGCTGTTCAAACTTGATTCCGGCATCAAACTCGGTATTGGCAGTTGGTTTCAGGTTAGGATTACCGTAAAAAGTTGAACTGCCCTGAATATACCGTTCTGCCCCGGTGGGTGTGCGATAACTGCGCCCTACCCCGCCAAACAGAGTGATCTGGTCGGTTGGATAGTATTTCAGCGAGACCTGGCCGCCCACCAGGGTATCGGACGTGCGGTTGGCACTGGTGACCGTTTTGGTAAATTTCAGGTCCTCATGGGCTTCCTGGGTAAGGTTGTCCAGACGGACACCTGCCCCGATGGTCCAACGCTCAAACTGTTTTTCAGCCTGCAGGTAGCCCCCCAGATTCAGACTACGGACCGAGGGAATCAGGCTGTCGTTGACCTTGACACTGTTCAGGCTGTTGTAGGTATCAGCAAACCAGTCTTCAAAGTAGGTATCCAGACCATAGGTAAAGGTGGCAAAGCCGGTTTCGGTGATATTTTGCAGCCCGCCGCCGGTGATCACCCGCGAGGCGATGTTGTTCTTGGGGGCAGCAACCGCACGCATGCCCTGATACGGATCATGCTCAATATCATTGCGGTAGAACGAGAGGGTCAGTTTTTTTGACCATGGGCCGAGATTGCGGGCCTCCCAGCTTGCCTTGCTCATCTGGGTGATCTCTTTTTCAATATCAAAGGCAACCCTGGGGGTAAGGATATCGGTGGCCTTGCCATAGGTGTGCTCAAGTAGAATGGTCTGGTTACTGGTGGGGGTAACCTGCAGTTTGCCCCACAGGTCATTTTTCTGAAATGCTCTGGATTGCTGGCCGCTCAGACTGTACGGTGCAGCCATACCCTGACGTACCTGCCAGAGCCGCTTGCCACTGCCATCCTGATACTGACCAGATTCTGAATAGTTAAACCCCAGCAGCCCCTGCACCTTGTCATTGCCGCCGGATACGCTGAAGCCACCGCTGTAATAATCAAAACTGCCGATCTTGCCCAGAATCTCTCCACCAAACTGCTGCTGCGGCTTTCTGGTAATCACATCCACGTAGCCCCCCAGATAACCGGGCCGGGTAACATCAAAAGGCCCCTGCTGAATCTGGATATCCTGCACCGTCAGCATGTTAATGTGGGAAAGCGAAGGGTCTTTACGACTACCGCAGGCCCCTTCCAGAATACCGCCGTCCAGCATGACCTTGAGGTTTTCCTGCCCGAAACCGCGCATGGATACTTCGTTACCATAGCCGCTCTTGCGAATCATCTGCACTTCCACCAGTTCGTCAGAAAGGATTTCAGCCAGATCCACAACCTTGTGGGTACGCAAGGTACGATCCTCAATCTTCTGTTTGTCTTCCGATTCCGGTGATGCCGTCACCACAATGGTTTCAAGTCGCATCAAACCCTTGTCATCTGCCTGAACCTGATCTGCCTGAACAATGGTTGCTACAGCCAGAACGGTTGCAAGAATTAATCTATTTCCGGATTGAAGATTCATGTTACTTTCCTCGCCTAGAAAGATTGTGTACAGTTGTGTGCAACAGAATTAACCCGCACTAATGCAAACACAGTCGCATTAACACAAACATCAGACAACGTCAATTTGTTACTGCGAATACATTTGCAAGAACGCTTTACGAGGCAGGGATGATACGAAAGACATCGCAACGGGAGGCCATTCAAGAGGTTTTCAGCCAGCAGAATCGTCCACTGGGGATTGAGGAGATACTTGCCCAGGGACGTGCTATGGTTGCATCATTGAATCAGGCAACGGTGTACCGCAACCTGAAGGCGTTGGTAGAAAAAGGATGGCTACATCAGATCAGCCATCCGTCACTGGGAACTGTGTATGAACGTACCGGTATGGAACATCACCATCATTTCCACTGCCACTCCTGCAACCACCTGTTTTGCCTGTCAGGATGTCCGGTTTCAGCAGACCAGATTACCCCCGAAGGGTTTGTGGTTGAGGAGCATGAACTGTTTCTCAGTGGCATCTGCCCGACTTGCAATGCTGAACAGGTCTTACCTGAAATCAAGAACAGTTAATCAGGACGGCACTCCTGCAGTACCAGCTGTTCACCCCACCCTGTAACCATCTGCTTCAGTTTCTCAATTCGTCCCTCTTGCAGTAAAAATGAATCAACAGTGGTGCGAAACTGGTGGCTCACGCCGCTGTGACGCAGCATAGCTGCGCTCTGTTCTGCAGCTATGCCACTGTCCGGTACACCGGTTATCTGCGGGTACTGATCAAAAGGGGCCTTCAGGTCCATTCCCACCCAGTCCAGATGGGGCAGACAGTCCAGTAACTGCTGAGGATAGGCGCCGGTGGTATGCAGACCAGTCAGAAACCCCATCTGACGTACGGTTGCAATGGCCTGTGGCAGGTGGAGTTGCAAGGTTGGTTCACCGCCGCTGAAGACCACGGCATCCAGCAGGCCACGACGTTGTTCAAGAATCCTGATGACCTCTGGCCACGGGACAGCGCCCGACTGACCAACATCCAGCAGATGCTGGTTATGGCAGTAGCCGCAACGCCAGGCACAGCCCTGGCAGAAGATCACTGCGGCCAGTTTGCCGGGATAATCAATGGTGGTGAAGGGGGTTAGTCCGCCTATGATGAGCATGGTTGTTCCTGAACCTGGCCGGGATGCGGCAAACCGCAACCCGGCCAGTTGGTTAGATTGCCGGTTGGCGGTTAACAGCCACCGGTTCTGATTTGTGCCGTGGAATAACAACCGGTTCCCCTGTTTCCGATCCGGTTGTCAGCTCAACCCTTATCCGATTTGCTGCATCAATCATGTTGCGCAGTGATGCGATGGTTTCAGGCCATTGGCGGGTTTTCAGGCCACAATCCGGATTAATCCAGAGCCGTTCCTTCGGCACCACCTGCAGGGCCTGCCGAATCAGGGAAACCATTTCTTCTACATCGGGAATGCGCGGGCTATGGATGTCGTAGATACCCGGTCCGATCTCATTGGGATAGCTGCACTGCTGAAAGGCATGCAACAGCTCCATCTTGCTGCGGCTGGCCTCAATACTGATCACATCGGCATCCATGGCAATAATCCAGGGCATGATGGCGTTAAATTTGCTGTAGCACATATGGGTGTGAATCTGGGTTTCGTCAGAGGCCACGGCAGCGGTAAGCCGGAAGCAGTCAACAGCCCAGCGCAGGTAGGTTTCCGCATCTTTCTGGCGCAACGGCATCCCTTCCCGCAGGGCTGCCTCATCAATTTGAATGATCCCGATGCCAGCCTTTTCAAGATCCTGCACCTCGTCGCGCATGGCCAGGGCAATCTGCTTGCAGACCTCGGCACGGGGCAGGTCATCACGGACAAAACTCCAGTTCAGAATGGTTACCGGTCCGGTCAGCATCCCTTTTACCGGTTTTTCCGTCAAAGACTGGGCATAGCTGATCCAGTCAACAGTTATCGGCGTTGGCCGGGCAATATCACCAAAAATAACAGGGGGCTTGACGCAGCGGCTGCCATAGCTTTGTACCCAACCGTTACTGGTAAAGCAGAAGCCGTCAAGCTGCTGGCCAAAGTATTCCACCATGTCGTTCCGCTCTGCCTCACCATGTACCAGGATATCCAGGCCAAGCTGCTCCTGCTGTTTAATAACGGAACGGATCTCTGATTTGATGAATGAACGATACGCCACTTCAGCCAGTGTTCCGCTGGTGAAACTTCTCCGTATTGACCGGATCTGACTGGTCTGGGGAAAGGAGCCGATGGTGGTGGTTGGCAACAACGGCAGCTTTAACCAGGCAGCTTGACGCTGCTTACGTGCCGGATACGGATTGTCCCGGTTCAACATTGATTCGGTCACTGCATTGGCTCGGCTACGGACCTCCTGACGAACAATACGGGCATCAGCCTGACGTTCTGCAAAAAGAGCAGCGTTTTCCCGCAGCAGTGGTTCATGTTCCCCACCGGCGATCTGGGCCAGCACTGCAACCTCGCGGCATTTTTGAACCGCAAAGGCCATCCAGCCTTTAAAGGTGGGATCAAGGTTCTTTTCCTGCAGTAGATCAACCGGTACATGCTGCAGGGAGCAACTTGAGGCCACCATCACGCGATCGCTGCCGATTCGCTGAATAACGGTTTCAATGGTTTCCTTGGAGCTGCGCAGGTTGTTCTTCCAGATGTTGCGGCCATCCACCAGACCGAGCGACAGGGTAACCGTCGCAGGCAGCTGATCAAGCAGTTGATCACGTTGTTCTTTGCCCCGTACCAGATCAATATGCAGACCATCGCATCCGGTTTCCAGGGCTATGGTCAGGTTTTCGTCAAGGGAACCGAAATAGGTTGCCAGCAACAGCTTTGATCCGTTGACTGCCCGCTTCAACTTTTGGTAAACCGGTGCAAATAGCGTACGGACCTGTTCCGGCAGATCGGTGCAGAGGATCGGTTCATCAAGTTGTATCCAGTCACACAGAGGCGCCAGTTCGGCCAGTACAGAACAATAGACCTCGACAATGGCGTCAAGATAGCTCCAGCGGTCACAACCACGATACTCTTTCCCCAGACTGATGTAGGTCAGCGGCCCGATCAGGACCGGTTTGGGACGAAAATTCCGTGATAACGCATGAACCGTCTCCCTGACCAGCTTGTCGGAGGATCGCCTGATGGTCAGATCCGGGGTAAACTCCGGCACAATGTAATGGTAGTTGCTGTCAAACCACTTGGTCATCTCCATGGCAGGGATATTGGCGGCGGCATCCCCCCGGGCCGCACGGAAATAGCGCTCAATCGCCAGTTCATCAGCATGAGTAGTAAAACGTTCCGGTAGCATACCCAACAGGCTGGCCGTATCCAGCATCTGGTCATACAGAGAAAAATCGCCAACCGTAACCATGGAAAGCCCCTGCTCCCGCTGGAACCACCAGTGTCGTTCCTTCAATGCATTTTCGCAGGCAAACAGGTCCTCTTTTTTGCTGGTACCTTTCCAGTAACTCTCAAGCGCCTTCTTTAGTTCGCGGTTGGCACCTATCCGCGGAAAACCCAATACGTGTGCTTCCATCTGCAATCATCCTTTCTTGTCTAAACGCGAGACCAACCTACCCACAGAACAGGACGTCTTCTGGCTTCCGGCCCCATAGTTCCATGCCTTCCCGTTTCATACGAAAACAGTGGCGCTGGAGGGGACAACTTCCGGTTACAGCGGCGCGTCCGCGACGGATTTACACCGTCTTCCGTTTCCTGTTCACTTCTGCCGATATATCTATGCAGTTATTATGTTGTCTGCCCGGACAGCAGCGACGTTTAAGCACCCCCTTTCAACTAAGGGAATCGGAACTTACTAATGGCTTTTATTCAGTTAGCGCGGCTCACAAAAAAACTTCCGCTCTGCATACTCTGATTTCTTGCCGGTGTTAAACGATGCCACCGGACGGTGGTAGCCCATCACGCGGGTCCAGACCTCACAAGCCTGGCGTTGTTCCTGGGGGATTGCTGCTTGCTGTTGCTTTGAGTTCATGTTGTTATCTCCTTTAAAATAATGATGAAAAGCCATGATGATAGAACGCGGATGATGCGGATTTAGCGGATTAACGCAGATTTTTTCAGTCTTTTAGACTTGAAAACAGTTATTTTCGCGCGCCGCGAAGCTCGCGGAGAAAATCTGGTAGTTACATAAATGCATAGCATCACCCGTTTGGGTCTAAGTTTTTTTGCACAACGTACTGCTTTTATTTCGTTGCGTCGTTGCGCCGTTGCGTGAACTGTTTTTTCAGGTTTATCTGCTTGATCAGCACTTATCCGCCAAAATCAGATTTGATCCGCGTGCTATTAATTTCCCTTTTCTGCCTTGCCTGCCAGCTCTGCATCGCACAACGGGCAGAAATGGTGTTCACCACTTAAGTAGCCGTGCTTGGGGCAGATTGAAAAGGTTGGTGTCACCGTGACATAGGGCAGCCGGAACCGTTCCAGCGAGCGTTTGACCAGCTGCTTGCAAGCTTCCACACTGGAGACCTGCTCCCCCAGATAGAGGTGCAGCACGGTGCCGCCGGTATATTTACGTTGTAACTCTTCCTGGCGTTGCAGTGCCTCAAACGGATCATCGGTAAAGCCCACCGGCAGTTGGGATGAGTTGGTGTAGTACGGCGCCTCTGGTGTACCAGCCTGCAGAATCGCGGGAAATCGTTTCTTATCCTCCCGGGCAAAGCGGTAGGTGGTGCCTTCCGCCGGGGTGGCCTCCAGATTGTAGAGGTGACCGGTCTCTTCCTGAAACTTCACCATCCGCTCCCGCAGATGATCCATCAGCCGAACTGCCAGATCGTGACCCGTAGTGGTGGTGATATCTTCCTGATCAGCGCTGAAGTTGCGGATCATCTCGTTAATGCCGTTAACGCCAATGGTGGAGAAGTGGTTGCGCAGTGTGCCCAGGTAGCGTTTGGTGTAGGGGAACAGGCCGTTATCAATATGACGCTGAATCACCTTGCGCTTGATCTCCAGGCTGGTGCGGCTGATCTCAAGCAGATAGTCCAGCCGCTGCAGCAGCCCTGCCTCATCTCCCTGATGCTGATATCCCAGCCTGGCACAGTTGATGGTAACCACCCCCAGTGAGCCGGTCTGCTCTGCTGAACCGAACAGGCCGTTGCCCCGCTTCAGCAGTTCCCTCAGATCCAGCTGCAGGCGGCAGCACATGGAGCGAACCATGTTGGGGGTCAGCTCTGAATTGACAAAGTTCTGGAAGTACGGCAGCCCGTAGCGGGCGGTCATGGCAAACAGCAGTTCGGCATTCTCGCTCTCCCAGGGGAAATCAGGGGTGATGTTGTAGGTGGGGATTGGAAAGGTAAAGATCCTGCCTTTGGCATCTCCGGCAGTCATCACTTCGATATACACCCGGTTGATCAGATCCATCTCTACCTGCAGCTCGCCGTAGGTGAATGGCATCTCTTCACCGGCTATCACCGGTACTTGATCCTTCAGATCATCCGGGCAGGTCCAGTCAAAGGTCAGGTTGGTAAAGGGGGTCTGGGTGCCCCAGCGGGACGGCACGTTGAGGTTGAAGATCAGCTCCTGCATCTGCTGCCTGACATCCTCGTAGGTCAGACTATCCTTGCGGATATAGGGCGCCAGATAGGTATCAAAGGAACTGAAGGCCTGGGCCCCGGCCCATTCGTTCTGCAGGGTACCCAGGAAGTTGACGATCTGCCCCACGGCGCTGGAGAGGTGTTTGGGCGGCGCTGCCTCCACCTTGCCCGGCACACCGTTAAACCCCTCGGCCAGCAGCATCCGTAGCGACCAGCCCGCGCAGTAGCCGGACAGCATATCCAGGTCATGGATATGCACGCTGCCGTCGCGGTGGGCCTCCCCCACCTCCGGCGGATAGACCTGGGAAAGCCAGTAGTTGGCAATCACCTTGCCGGACAAGTTCAGAATCAGCCCGCCTAGTGAATAACCCTGATTGGCGTTTGCGCTGACCCGCCAGTCGCTCTGGTCAAGGTACTCATTAACCGAGGCGGTAACATCCACCACGGTCTTGCGATCCTGGCGCAGACGACTGCGCTGTTCACGGTAGACTGCATAAGCCCGCAGGGTGGCAAAGTGGTTGGCCGAGATCAGAGCCTGCTCCACCACATCCTGAATCTGCTCGATGGCGGGTGGTTCCTGGGGAAAACGGTGGCGCAGCACCTTCAGCACCTGGCTGGTGATCAGGTGTGCCTCATCATCGCCAAATTCTGCGGTGGCCTTGCCTGCCCGCTGGATGGCGGACTGGATGCGGGATGCCTCAAAGGAGGCGCGTTCTCCGTCACGTTTGATGACGGAATCCGGTGCTGATACGGCTGTGGTCTGTTGCATGGTCTGACTCCTTTGACTTCAGCTTTACAAAATATGATGAAAAACCATGATGATAGAACGCTGATGACACGGATTAAGCGGATTTATGCTGATTTCAATCTGCCTGTAATAATCTGTGCAAATCCGCCAGAATCAGATTTAATCCGCGTGCCATTGCCTTTGACTTTTGTAACTATTCAGCATACTCAGGCAACTATTCGTAACCCCACCTGTCCTCCCCTTAACTAAGGGGAGGGACGCTACGATGTAACAGAGAACAGAGCAGCAACAGTGTCTGCTTCATTCCCCCTCTTAAGATAAGAGGGGGACAGGGGGAGTTATGAGGCAGTGCGGAATAGTTACTTTGGCTTTTCCTTTTTTTGATTTTCCTCTGCGTCCTCTGCGGTAAAACCGGTTTTATGCTTCTAAAACTAAAAAAGTCCGCAGCTGCCTTACGCAGCATGCGGACTTTCCGTGTTTAAAGTCGCCTGATCTCGTGTCAACTCCCAGTCCCCGGAGAGTTTCATGATGCAAGATCAAGGCAGGTCTTCTGACTTGCGAGTCATCCTCCGGGCACCTTCCCGACTTTGTCAGTCAGTGGTTGTGTTGCCCTTTGTCATCGCTTACAGCGGCGGGTCCGTGGAGGATTTACACCTCACTTCCCTATCAAGCCCTTGCGGGCACCGTTGATCCATTTATTCTGCTTCCGCCAGCAAACAACGGAATATGTAGTGGCCAACTTCTAGCACAACACAACATATAGAGTCAAGGTCCCAATTTCTATTTCATCAACAGCAGGCTTAACGCCATCACCAGCATGCCACTAACCAGCCCAAACAGGCTGTCATGCCCCTTGCCATAGGCCCGGCTGGTGGGCAGCAGTTCGTCCAGACTGATGTAAACCATGATCCCGGCAACGCCGCCAAACAGAACCCCCATCAACTGGGGTGGTATGACACCGGTATCACCACCGGTAAACAACAGTAGTGCAAGATAGGCAATACCGGCCCCTACCGGTTCAGCCATACCGCTTAAGACCGAATAGACAAAGGCTTTTTTCCGGTCTCCGGTGGCGTAAAAGATCGGCACTGAAACACTAATGCCTTCCGGAATGTTGTGCAGGGCCACGGCAATGGCAATGGCCACCCCCAGTTTTGGATCCTGCAGGGCTGCCAGAAAGGTAGCCAGACCTTCGGGAAAGTTGTGGATACCTATGGCCAGAGCGGTAAACAGTCCCATCCGCATCAGCTTTGTGTGTTGCAGATTATGTTGGTGGTCTCCCAGAGTATGTCGGTTGATATCAGAAAAATCAGGTAAAGGAGCAGCAGGATTATGCAGTGGTGCAATCTCTTCTTCTGAATGGGTTTCATGGGGGTTTTCTGCAGCAGGCACCAGGTTATCAATCAGTCCGATCAGCAGCATCCCCCCAAAGAAAGCGGCGGCATTTACCCAATGTCCCCAATAATTGCCGTAAACCTTGACCAGGGCATCTGTGCCTTTAACAAAGATCTCCACAAAGGAGACGTACAGCATCACTCCGGCTGAAAAGCCGGTGGCAACAGATAAAAAACGGTAGTTGGTCCGCTTGGCAAAAAAAGCAATGGCGCTGCCGATACCGGTGGCCATACCGGCAAACAGGGTTAATCCCAATGCAAACCAGACCTCTTGCATCTGCCTTCTCCCCTACCCTTCAAACAGGTGGGCTGCGAAAACCAGCTGATCTGCCTTGCCCAACACCAGCACAATATCATCCACCTCAAACTGCCAGACCGGATCAGGATTGGAGTTAACTTCTTCTCCGCGTTTGATAACCAATACCGTCGCTCCGCTACGGTCACGCAGCAAACCATCCCGCAGCTGGGTTCCTGCGATACCGGAACCGGCCTGCACCCTGAAGGTTGCCAGTTCCACCCCGGAAAGGTAGCCGGAAATACCGGTGGCGTGACTGTGACGCCGACTGACGGTTCTAAACATCTGGTAGGAATCACGACGGATCTCGGCAATACAGTGATCAATCTGGTCATGGGGAATCATGTAAGTACGCAATACCCGGGAAAAGATCTCTACTGAAGTTTCAAACTCTTCCGGCACCACATCATTGACACCTAATTGGAAAAGCGGTTCCATCTCCGCCACATAGCGGGTACGGACAATCAGGTGAATGTTAGGACGCATCTGTCGGGCTATGGCAGCGACCCGACGGGTGGCGGTTGCATCAGAAATAGCGATGACTATAATGCGCGCCTTCTCAATCAGGGCATGGGACAGAATCTCTGGTTTTGAGGCGTCACCAAAGATGATTCTGGTCCCTTTTTTACGTTCAGCCTTAACCGTATGGTGATTGGACTCAATGGCAATGTAGCGGATGCCGTTGCCGTTCAGTACTCTGGCCAGATTCTTGCCATTGACACCGAAACCAATAATTACAACATGGTCTTCCATGGGAAAACGGTCATGACTGGTACCGGTTGTTCGTGTTCCACGCTTGAAGGAGGCGGGCAACCAGAGCGCAATCCGGTTAGCGATCGGCTCAGCATACCGGAGCGAAAACGGCGTAAGCGCCATGGTGGCCACCGAAGCAGCCAGAAAGAGCTGATATTGATTTGCATCCAACAGACCAAAGGTCTTGCCGGAATGGGAGAGTACAAAGGCAAATTCCCCCACCTGGGCCAACAGCAGGCCGCTTATGAAAGCCGGTTTGGGAGGGAACCCAAGCGCCAGTGCAGCGCCGGCAGCGACCAGTGATTTAACCAGTACAATAGCCAGGACAATCAGGAAGACCGCCAGCGGGTTCTGAAACACGGCAACAGGATCAAGCAACATCCCCACCGAGATAAAGAACAGGCTCATAAAGGCGTCACGAAACGGGATGATATCCCCCATTACCTGATGGCTGTATTCTGATTCTGATATGGCCAGACCGGCAATAAAGGCGCCCAATGCCAGAGAAAGTCCTACCTGGGCGGTGAGGAAGGCGGTGCCGAACCCTACAAAGATGATGGTCAGGATAAACAGTTCGCGACTCTTGGCCTTGACCACCTGATTAAAGATCCATGGTACGGCAAAACGGGCGCTGAAATGGGAGACCACCACCACCACCAGCGCCTTGGCAGAGACAATCACAATTCCGGTCAGACCATTGCCCGCCCCGCCTAAAAACGGGGTAAACAGCATCAGCGGCACCACACAAAGATCCTGAAAGATCAGTATGCCCAGACAGGTCTTGCCATGGGGTGAATCCATCTCACCGGCATCCATCAGCAGCTTCATCAGGATGGCGGTACTGGAGAGAGAGACCAGAAAACCAAAGAAGGTAGCCTGTTGCCACGGAAACCCCAGTGCCAACCCCAGCAGAGCAACCACACCAATGGTAACCCCTACCTGTAGCCCACCGCCCCACAGCACCAGATGCTTGATCCGCAGCAGTTCCTTAAGCGAAAACTCGATCCCGATGGTGAACAGCAGCAGTACCACCCCGATCTCAGCCATCTGCTCAACCTGATGGGTGTCTTTGATCAGACCAAGTGCGTAGGGGCCTGCCACAATGCCGGTGCAGAGAAATCCGATAATGGAGGGAAGCTTGAACTGTCGGAACAGCACCACGGTTACCAGTGCCAGACCAAACAGCAACACCAGATCTTTCAGCAAACTAAATTCCATAATATCCACCAATGGTTAATAATTGAATAGACAGAAGTCAGGCCCTTGCATACATTTTTTCAACAACTCTTCAAGGGCTACAGAGGTAAGCGGACGACTGAAGAAAAACCCCTGCATCTCATCGCAACAATGCTGCTTTAAAAACTCAACCTGATCCTGCCGCTCAACCCCTTCAGCAATCACCGTCAGCTTCAAGCTATGGGCAAGTGCGATGATTGCCTGCACAATAGCTGCTGAATCACCTGACTTTTCAGCCATTTCAAGAACAAATGACTGATCAATCTTCAGGCGATCCAGTGGAAAATGCTTCAGATAGCTAAGCGAACTGTAGCCGGTACCAAAATCATCAATTGCCAGGGTAACTCCCATTGCCTTAAGCGCCTTCAAGGTTTCATGGGTGCTGGCGATATTTTCTATCAACATTCCCTCAGTCAACTCAAGCTCAAGCAGGTGTGCAGGAAGGCCGGACTGTTCCAATGCTGTTCTTACCGTTACCACCAAGCCTGGGTTACGAAACTGCTTGGCAGAGAGGTTAACCGCAACCCGCATAGCCGGAAGTCTCCGGTTTATCCATTGCGCTGCCTGAAAACAGGCTTCCTTCAGGACCCAGGTACCGATCGGAACAATCAGACCGGTCTCTTCAGCCAACGGAATAAAACGATCTGGGGCGATCATCCCCAGACTGGGATGTTTCCAGCGCAGAAGAGCTTCCACCCCTACCATTCCACCTGTTGAAAAACTTATCTGGGGTTGATACACCAGATACAGTTCATCCCTTTCCAGGGCATGGCGCAGATAACTGCTCAGGGTCAGCATCTCCAGGGCGGAGGCATGCATATCCGATGAGTAAAAACGAAAGGTATTCCTGCCCTGTTCCTTGGCATAGTACATGGCGGTATCGGCATTTTTGAACAGGGTGTCGACATCGTTACCGTCATGGGGATAGAGCGAGATTCCAATACTGCCACCGCTGTAGATCTCACGATCAAAAAGCAGGATCGGTTGAGACATGGCAGCCAGCAGCTTGGCAGCTACCTCCATCACCCCTTCCCGGTCCTCAACCCCCTCCAGTAACACGACAAACTCATCCCCTCCAAGCCGGGCCACGGTATCAGATGTCCGCAGACAGGAAGTCAGTCGCTCGGCCACAATCTGCAACAGCAGATCACCAGAGCCATGTCCCAGGGTATCGTTGACCTCCTTAAAGCGATCAAGGTCAATGAACAACAGCGCCACCATCTCTTTGTGACGACCTGCCCTGGTCAACATCTGGTTCAGTCGATCCTTCAGAAGCACCCGGTTGGGAAGACCGGTCAGGCTGTCAAAGAACGCCAGTCGTTCAATCTCCTGGGCTGCTGCCCGACGTTCGGTAATATCAGTATAGAGCAACACCATACGAAAGATCTTGTTATCAGCACTTTTTAAAGGGGTGCCAACCAGATGGTAGTGACGGCCTTCGTGCATAAAATTAGTCTGTTCAACCCGGCGACCGGTGGTCAGAATCTGATCAAGGATACACTCTTCTCTTTCATGACCACAGATCAGCTCACGCAGGTTTCTGCCCATTACCCCAAGCTGATCAGGAAAAAACGCCCCCAGGCTGTAATAGTTGTAGGCAACCACCTCCATCTGCTCATTCACCACAATGATACCGGCACCAACAGAATCAAAGACAGCCTGCAGCTCATCCCTGGTGGCACTCAGGTCACTGTTGGTAGTATGCAGGTGTTCAAATACCTGCTCAAAAGACTCAGTTACAATACCGATTGGGTCCACTGTCAACAGGGTTTCATCATTAAGCTCATCAGGGTTAAGGGGAACAGTGCCCATAACCTGCAGCAGGCGGTCGGTTTTAGCGCGGATATACTGGATAAGCTCCTGGTTCTTGCTCTGCAGCTGACCCAGTTTGCTCCCGCAACCAATGGAGCTTATATCTGAAAAAGATTTATCCTCAGTTGCCATCAAGAGATCCTGTCAATGGTAATACGATAGTATTCCAGTACTTTTTCAATTTCCACACGATACCCCATGGCGCTGATCGATTCATTAATATGAGTGGTTGAGTTACGATTGTCTGTCAGAATAACCAGTTTAAGTTCTCCAGATCTGAGCTCTGTTTTATTGGTATTGGTTTCACGCAGGGCAGTCAACAGTGTTGAAGGGCAGATCTGTCCACGCAGGTCAATCTCCCTGCAGATCGGTTTATCTGGCATAGGTAAGCGCTCCTCTCAGGCAGATTAACGGGGCATCACCAGCCGGGTCAGCAACAGCCCACCCAGCCAGGCACCGGGAAACAGACCGGCCAGAAATAGAAAACTTTGCAAAGAAAGAATAGGCAGACCGCCAAAGAGATGCCAGATGTTGCAGGCCGGAGCCATCCGGGAAGCCAGCCCCATGATGATACCCCCCAAGACAGCAGAGACAACCTGACGCCAGGGCAACTTAATCTGCAGCCGCCATTCTCCCAGCCTGATGGCTGACCAGGCAGAGCCTGCCACGATACCCAAAATCAGTGGAAACTGAACCAGGGCAACGGCATCAAGTCCAAAGCCGGGGCCTCCGCTGATCAGCCCCCCACCCAATGGCGGGGTGTAGCGTAAAGGAACCAGCTGAAAATAGTTGAGAGAGGCATAATACTCAGGCGCAAGAGGGGCCAACAGCATGGCACCAAATTTAGCATACGAGGTGGTAATTCCCAACGGCATCCCCACCAGCACCACAGAAGCAGCCCCGATCAACGCCAACCCCACTGCCGCCTGCCATGGCTGCAGATAACCATCAACGACACCAGTGCGATACATACTTCCATCCCTGAACCAGCGCCAGATCAGAGTAATTAAAACCGGTACCAACAGTGAAACAAGCAGCCAGGGTGGCAGACCAAGCAGCTGCGGTAGCGTCACAACCTTGGTGGGCAGGGCTAACGTACGGGAAACGTGCATCCATTGGGGATACAGACCGGCAAAGAGTGTGCTGCCGGCCACCAATCCCAGAAAAGCCAGCAAACCGGGAAAACTCCCGGCCCCCAGCCGGTACAGGGTACCAACCACACACCCTCCAGCCAGCACCATACCTATGCCAAATAAAAAACCACCCAGTAGATTGGTCAGAGAGGGAGGTCCGAAAAAAGGAAACGGAACAGCCGCAAAACCGGTCAGGCGGATCAGTTCAAACAGCGGCAGGGATACAGCTATCAATAGCAGCAGGGTTTTCAACATGCGGGTTGCACGAAACAGAAACAGATCACGGAACATACCGGCAACACAGTAGTCTGAGCGGTGCATCAGAAAACCGGCCAATGCCCCCAGCAGAAAACCTCCTGCTATCATGCTCAGATGAATACTGGACACCGCTTCTCCCGGAAAACAATTCTTGCACTGTTTCTGCAGGTACTGCAGATCATTTTTAATGGAATACAGCCTGTCAGACAACCCAAATCTAAACACCGTACAATGTTTAAGGGTATTCAGAGAGTCGCCTTAACAAGCAGATGCGATGGTTGCAGCTGTTACCAGCGGCTACAATACGCCGCCAGATCAAACTTTCGTTTACAGCCATCATAGCTCATATATCGGATATTACCAAACACCGACCGTTCCCCCCAGGCTCGATCATGTACTCCGCAGATGGACCAGGCGATACCGGCGTAACCGTTGGGATCACGGCCATCAAGGGCATAACGGTCATTCAGGTAGACCGCTACGCTCAACGCTTCTTCCGGGCTTGCAGTCCATTCAAGAATCTTTTTGGCCCAGTACATGCGCAGATAGCCATGCATCCTGCCGGTCTGTAGCATCTCGCGCTGAGCTGCATTCCAGAGCGGGTCATGGGTGGCTGCCTGTTCAAACTCATCCCGGCTGTAACAGTAGACGCGGGGATCATGGCGGTGTTTTTCAAGGGTCCGGCGTGCCCAGTCCGGTGCAGCATCAATGGTGTCATACTCTGGGCAATAAAAACAGAAATTGTCTGAAAGTTCACGCCTTACAATCAACTCTTCAAGTATTGCCTCAACATCATCAGTATCACCTGAACGGGCAATTGAGAGTGCTACCCGCTGGGGTGACAGCTGCCCGAAATGCAGCCAGGGAGAAAGACCGGACTGTCCATTAACAAGTGGATTGTTACGTCTGATCCCATAGCCGGTAAGACGGTGATCCATAAAATCAGCCAGGGCTTCTCCGGCAGCAGCTTCACCCGGCAGTACTGTGGCAACCTCAGTAACTCCGGTATCAGGCTGCAGTTGTGACAGCAACAGATCAACATCAAATGGCTCTGCTTCAGTTGACCAGCTAAAGGGATGATGCACCAATTGAGGAATATCAGTTAAAAACTCAGCTAACACTCTTCGCAGCTTGGGGCGGAGCGTGTAGGCACCATATTCACGTTTAGGAGAAGCAAACCTGCAAGGCACGATGTTATGACCGTCCACCTCTATAAACGCCACCTGCGCCGACGCTGCTGCACCATCAAACCAACGACGCTTGATCCGCAACGGGTCAAAATCGCAGACCACGCAGCCGATCTGTTCCTGCTGGATAAAGCGCAGCATCGATTGCTGGGGACCACCCCTTAACAGCAGGAATGGCACGTAAAGTTCTGACAACCTGCGTGCAACCTGCTCCAGTCCCCGCAGCATAAAACCGTACTGCCGCAAGGTGGCCCCAATAAAACCATCAGCAAGGGTAAACACCACCAGTAACGGAACATTACGTTCCAATGCAAACTGCTGGGCCTGGTATAGTCCCCAGTTGTCAGCAACCCTTTGCTCGCGGCTCATCCAGTAAACAACCGGCCCGTCGGTTACCGGTTGATTATTCAGGGCATAACTACGGCGTGGATCACATACCATAACGGGCCTCAACCTCAGATCTGGCTCAAACTCTGTTCCGCCTCAACCAGCACCCGCCAGAGATCCTCACTCTCCCCCATTCCTACCCGAATGAAAAAAGCAGCAATACTCAGATTGGTGCGGGCCCGGAACAGTTCCACCTGCCAGAGAAAATCATCTCCCACCGGCGGGCCTTCATCCAGATAGGCTTCAAGAAAAATCGACTCGGGCAGCTGATCCAAAAGCTCGGTATGGCTGAACAGTTGATTACGGTACTGAGCCAGAAAGGTACCCACATCAAAGGCTGGCGGCAGCATCAGCGAGCTGCCGAAATCAATGGCTGCCACAAAAACGGTATCGCGATTATCCTGGATATCCTGGCCGATCATGATGTTCTTGGGGTGGAAATCACCATGCCCCTGCACCAGATGCTCCCCGTTACAGGAGCAGTCCTGTTCTGCAGCAATAATCGCCTCGGCCACCTGCCTGGCCCGACCGGTATGACGATGATTGATCTTTTCAAAACGTGACAGGTAGTTGCGGACCCTGCCCTCCTCCCGCTGCCCGAATTCATCCGCTGCTGTCACTGCCAGCCGCGCCTTATGCAGTCGGGCCAGCCAGCGTCCAGACAGCTCAAGATACCAGCGTGCATCATCATGCCCGGCTGCCAGCAGTTTGTCATGCAGGGCGCGGCCACGAATCCCCTGCTCAATAATGGTCATTCGCGCTGCATCTATCTCAATCGGTCTGGGCACCCGAAAGCGACCTTCTGCAAAACCGGCAGCTGCAACCACCGCCATAATCTGCTCGGCCCGCTCAGTACCTTTCCATTTATGTTCATCGTACAGGGTACGAATAATGATCCGCTCCCGGTTTTCATCCCCTTCCTTGGTACCAAAGGTCACCTCAGTCACCACAGCATTGGCACCGGAACGGGGGATCTCCTTAAAAAACGGACGACAACGCCCGGCCCGCAGTTCATCGGCCAGCTCCCGGATGGTCTGGACCGGATGATCAAAAATAGTTGGATAAGCCCCGGCATACTGCACGCCATGGGTATCAGTACCACTGATGGCGGTAAAGCGCAGACGATGCCAGTCTGACAGACCACGGCTGTTTTCTGCCACGCCATGATTGGAGCTGAAAATCTCCACAGCATGTAACAACGGATTCAGCAACTGCTCATCAGTCGGATAGCGTCCCTTGCGGTAGGCGTGGGCCAATACCAGCGCAGCAGTTGGCCAATCCTGCTGAATCTGTTCCAGCGGGGTACCTTTGGGTATTGCTTCGGTTGCCCCATAGACCAGCAGGTCACCATGTTCTTTTGTCGTTACCTCCTGCGCGCCAAAAATCAGAAAATGGCCCGATACACCAGCCTGATGCCGAATGTCAGTAAGCTCTTGATCAGACCAGAGCGCATGGTGATCAGTCAGCACAATCCCCTGCAGACCACGGGCCTGTACCCGACGGATCAGCTCAACCACCGGAACAGAGCTGCAGGATGATTTTTCAGCAGTATGGCAGTGCATTTCTAACAGCATATGTAATTCCTTTCAAAAAAGAAAAGGGTCGGAAAAGTCACAGGTGTTTTTGATCCTTGCCCTCAACTCTCTTGCAGAAGTTGCTTAATTTGTTTATCAAAGTCAGATTCAAAAAGACGATCCTGGACTATCCGGTATTTTTCAAACTCGCTTTCAGCAAATGCCCTAGCGATTTCCTGCGTAACTTTTCCGGGATTATCGAGAATATCTCGCTCGTTGAATTGCAGAAAGGCATTCAGTTTGTCAGCCCAGTCCTGCATAGTCATCGGAATAGTGCGCTCGGCCTGGTCCTCGGCATAATCCAGATACATACCCACAAACCGATCAAGTGACTTCAGCTCTTTTTCAGTCAGGTAGTTTTTCGCGATCACCACGTCGGTTTTGATAATCTTGCCGTCAGGAGCGTTTTTCCAGGTGCTCAACCCCATTCGCTCTTTTGTATGGTCGGCCCGTTGCACAATCAGCTCCGCCGCAGTCTGCCCATGAATGGCAAAATGCAGCTTGTTCTGCACTGTGGCAAAAAAAGTTCTGGTGGTTTCAGTATCGGCCCGGTAGTCCATGGCCGTAGAATAAATATCGGTGATTTTTTGGTAGAACTTCCGCTCACTGGCACGTATCTCGCGTATTTCTGCCAGCAGCGCATCAAAATATTCCTTGCTGAAGAACTGCCCGTTTTTGAGCCGTTCCTTATCCAACAGATAACCACGGATGGAAAAATCGCGCAGGATACCAGTTGCCCACTGGCGGAACTGGGTAGCACGAACGGAGTTAACCCGGTAACCGACTGAAATGATCGCATCAAGGTTGTAGCAGTCAACATTCCGGGCAACTTCACGACTTCCCTCTTTTTGAACTATCCGGTATTTCCGGATAGTTGTCTCACGTCGCAATTCGCCGCTCTGGTAAATGTTGGACAAATGTTCATTAATCGTGCGCACATCCACATTAAACAACACTGCAATCAGCTTTTGCGTCAACCAGACAGTCTCATGCTCAACACGTACTTCAATGCTGTTCTCACCGGCCTGTCTGGTAAAAATCAAAAATTCGGCGGTGCTGTTTCTGATCTGGAGTTTTCGTTCTTTGCTCATGCCGCACCCTCTACCAACGCAATTTCTTCAGGCGTTAAACCGTATTTTCATCCCTCCAGATTTCATCATCCCCGACCCGCCCGCATCCTACTGTTTTTCATGCCTGCTGCACAGGTAAAACCTTACCCCCCGGCCCGCTCCTAACTTCTTTCCAACCCCTTCTTGGTCTTGTGGGTCGCCACTGCATTCCATGGATCATCCGGCCAGGGATGCTTGGGATACCTACCCCGCAGCTCCTTACGGACCTCCAGATAACCCCGTTCCCAGAACCCTTTCAGGTCTCGGGTGACTGCCACCGGCCTGCCAGCAGGTGAAAGCAGATGCACCAATACGGCCCGCCTGCCTTTGCAGACCGTGGGCGATGTTGCCAGACCAAACAGTTCCTGTAGCTTGACCGATAAGACCGGCCCTTCCTGATCCGTATAATCCAGGGCAGCCTTTCTGCCACTGGGTATGGTCAAGTGCGCTGGCGCAACAGTATCAAGTGATTGCAAATAGTTCCAACCAATAACCTCTTGCAGAAGATGAAGTAAAGAAAACTGCTGCAGCGCTTGTAGCGAACGGATACCGGACAGGTGCGGCCCCAGCCAGATCTCAACGATATTCAGCAGCGCTGCATCAGAAATATCCGGCCAGCCATCCTCTGACAATAACCGGGCTGCCAGCCCAACCCTGGCCTGCAGTTGACGGGATTGTTCGGTCCACCCCAAAAGCTCGAGTCCGTTGCGCTTAATCTGCTCCAGCAAAAGCGGTTGAGCCTCTGCATCAGTTGCCTGCATCTGACGGGATGTCAGCACCACTGCGCTGATCCGCTCCTGCTCTGCAGCAGCCACCCGGCCAGCGGCCCCATCCCAGGTAACCTGGCGTTGTTTGGTAATCAGGTGGCCAGCAGCCTGTCGCAGCTGTTCTTCTGTCAGACCAACGGCCTGATGGATCAGACCATCTGCTCCTTCACCGCCATCCACCTGCAGGGCCACCAGAAACGCTGCACCAGCGCAGCCAGCCTTGGGTGAAAGCAGCGCCCCTCTGCCCGATGCCAGCAGGTAGCGCCCTTCACCACCAGAACGCAGCATGGCGATTCTGTCAGGCCAGGCTGCCACTGCCATTTCAGGCACACTATGAAGCATATCCAGATCAACCGTTGGGCATTTTTGCGGTTTTTCTCCCACCAATCGCAGCAACTGCTTGGCTGTCTGCTCAATGGCTCTGGTTGCGGTTGAGCGGTTTGAAAGTTGTGCTGCCAGATAACAAACAGCAATTGTCCGGCCATGCTCTTTACCGCTAAGCAGCAGCCGGGCCAGCCGCGGATGCAGCGGCAGCTGTACTATGCGGCGGCCAAGTGCAGTAATGGTTCCTTTTGCATCCAGCGCCCCAAGCATCTGCAACAGCTCCTGTGATGCTGCCAGATGCGCTGCAGGGGGCTGATCAAGCCAGGCAAGGCTGGCTGGTTCAGCAACACCCCAGGCTGCCAGCTCCAGCAGCAGTGGCGCCAGATCAGCAGTCATCAATTCAGGTGGATTAAACGGGGTCATGGCCTGATAGGTCTGCTGCGAATACAGCCGGTAGCAAACCCCAGGTGCTGTACGGCCAGCCCGGCCGGTGCGCTGGTCTGCAGAGGCCTTTGCTGCTCTTACCGTTACCAACCGTTCCAGACCGGTGGCAGGATCAAGCTGAAGTCGCCGGGTCAGGCCGCTATCAACCACAATCCGCACACCTTCAATAGTCAGACTGGTCTCGGCAATATTGGTTGCCAGCACTACCCGACGCTGTGGTCCAGGCAAAATAGCCTGCTGCTGTTTTTCAAAGGGTAGGTCTCCATACAAGGGACAGACTACAGCAGATGTCACCCCTGCCAGCTCACGTTCAACCGCCCGGATTTCTCCGGTGCCCGGCAGAAAGGCAAGCAGATCACCAGTCTCTTCAGCCAGGGCAGTCTTGATGACTGCTGCCATCTGCCGTGCAAGGGGCTGTGTATCAGAAACCACTGGATAGAGGACCTGCACCGGAAATGCACGGCCTTGGGACACAACAACCGGAGCATTGCCCAGCAGGCGTGCAATCGGACCACAATCAAGGGTGGCAGACATCACCAGCAGCTTCAGGTCAGGCCGCAGTGCAGCCTGCGTTTCCAGGCATAAGGCCAGACCAAGATCCGCCTGGATGGAACGTTCATGGAACTCGTCAAAGATGACACAGTCCACACCAGTAAGCTCTGGATCGTTCTGGATTCTGCGGGTCAGCACCCCTTCCGTCACCACCTCAATCCTGGTGGCAGCTGAGATCTTGTTCTCAAAACGGATGGTATAGCCAACGGTCTGGCCCACCTGTTCTCCCAGAGATTGTGCCATGTAGCGGGCAGCAGAGACAGCAGCAATCCGCCGCGGTTCCAGCATGATGATCCGGCCATCTTGAGGGGGGATGCTGTTCAGTAGCGCCAAAGGCACACGGGTGGTCTTGCCTGCACCGGGTGCAGCAGAGAGGACAACATTGGTAGTGGTCTGCAACGTGGCAAGCAGTTCAGGCAGGATCTGGGTAATGGGAAGGTCTGTCATACGTTAAAGCCTGATCAAATCCTCATGCTCTTCATCGTGGGGGTTGATATGGATCATCACATCACCAACATTCTGAAATCGCTCAAAGATCTGGCGCTTTACCTCTGTAGCAACATCATGGGACTGTTTGACAGTCATCTCCGGGTCCATCTCCAGTTTCAGGTCAATAATGATGTATTGTCCTGATCTGCGGGCACGGATTTCATGCACATGCTCCACACAATCAACCGCTTCAGCCAGTTCAGTAATATCCTGAATATAATCGCCACAAACCGAACCATCCATCAGGTCATGGGCAGCCCCGCGAAAGGTCTCCCAGCCGATATGCAGGATAAAGAAGGAGGTCAGTGCTGCTGCCAACGGGTCCATGATACCCCAGCCCAACACGGCCCCGACCACACCTGCCAGAGTGGCTATTGAGGTCAGGGCATCTTTGCGATGGTCCTGGGCAATGGCCAGCAGGGACGGGCTTTCAAGCTGTCTGCCGGTGGTTGTTGAAAAACGGTAGAGCCATTCTTTGATAATAATGGTCAGGCCTGCAGCTGCAACCGCAATCCAGCCAGGTGATTTGAAATCATGGCGTAGCATGGCCTGTACTGCATCAACAAAAATCCAGATACCGGTGGCGCAGATCACCAGCGAGATCAGCAAGGCAGCCAGAGATTCTGCCCGGCCATGGCCATAGGGATGTTGTTCATCATAGGGCTGCCGACCAAGTTTAAGGGCTATCATGGTGCTGCCAATGGCAATAAAATCACAGGCTGATTCAATGCCATCGGCAAAGACCGCATCAGATCTGCCCCAGTATCCGGCAGACAGCTTCATAACCATCAGCACAGCATTGACCCAGAAACCTACCTGGATAATCCGCTCAGCCTTATCGAACCGTTCGTCACGCTGCATCGGTTGCCTCTGTGGCACGAAAATCTTTCAGCTCCAGTTTAAGTTGTTCCCGATTGTTCCAACTGTCTATCTTCACCGTGAAAGCCAGATCAATAGATGCCGGAACTTCGCGATCCGCCATACCCCAGCCAACTGCCCTGAACTGGTAACCATCCCGCTCTAACCGCAGATTAAGATGATTCTCACCAAAACAACGCAGATCACTGACCTTCATCCCTTGTAGCAGCAGCACCGGCGTCTGGTTACCCATGCCAAAAGGCCCTAAGCTTTGCAGTTCCTGAACCAGCTGCATGGTTACCTGATTGGGCTGTAGTTCAGCATCCAGCAATAGCTGTGGAATCAGCTCCTGATCCCCCAACCGGTCAGCTGCTGCCTGCTCAAAAGCATCTGCAAAGGCTGCTATTTGCCCCGGTTTAACCGTTACCCCTGCTGCGGCACGGTGACCGCCGTACCGTTCCAGATGCACGGAACAGTCATGCAGGGCATCCAGCAGATGAAAACCAGTAATACTGCGACCCGAGCCCTTGCCGGTGCCATCCTCACGCTCGGCAACCAACAGGGTGGGACGGTAGTAACGCTCCACCATGCGGGAAGCCACAATCCCCACCACTCCCTGATGCCAGTCTGGTGATGACAGTACAATACTTTTAAGCTGTTCCACCCCACCCTGCGCCTCAATCAGTGCAATGGCTTCCTCAAAGATGCAACGCTCCACCTGTCGCCGCTCAAGGTTGGCCCCATCAAGCTCTTCAGCCAGGGCAGCAGCTTTTTGTGGATCATCGGTAAGCAACAGCTCAACACCGGGCACCGCGCTTTCCAGACGACCGGCTGCATTCAGGCGGGGAGCCAACTGAAACCCGACCTGACCGCTACTGACAGCCCCCTTGACCCCGGCAACCTGTTTCAAGGCAGCCAGACCAATCCGGCAGCCCTCCCCCATCCGTTGCAGACCCGCTGAGGTCAGCAGGCGATTCTGCTCCACCAGCGGCACCAGATCAGCAATAGTACCCAGGGCCACCAGATCAAGCCACTGCCTCAGATCCGGTCCATTATCACCAAAGACCCCTTGGTCACGCAGTCTGCTACGCAGTGCTACCAGCAGGTTAAAGGCCACCCCAACCCCGGCCAGCCCCTTGAATGGATAGCTGCAATCCCGACAATGGGGGTTGATTACGGCCACGGCATCCGGCAATTGATCCAGCGGTTGGTGGTGATCAGTTATGATCAGGTCAAGTCCGATGCTGCGGCAGAGTTCTGCTTCTTCAATGGCGGTAACCCCGCAATCAACACTGATGGCAAGACCGATCCCCCGCTCTTTGATCAGGCGCATCGCATCGCCATTCAGACCGTAGCCATCCTCCATCCGGTTGGGAATATGGTAAGCGACAGTAAGTCCCATTGCCCTGAAACCGGAAACCAGCAACGCCGTAGCACTGATACCATCCACATCATAATCGCCATAAATACAGACCGCTTCATCATTGCTACGGGCAGTAACCAGACGCACTACTGCCTGTTCCATCCCTGCCATCAGAAACGGATCAAGCATGCCTGCAAGGGATGGCGTCAAAAATGACGCAACCTGTTGCGGCTCTGTCAGGCCCCGGCTTACCAGAATACTGGCGGTAACCGCTGAAAGACCGGTTACCTTTGCCAAGTCGGCAACCTGGGCTGGGTCTGTCTGTTTAAGTATCCACTGTTTGTGCATGGTAGAAACAGAAATCCCCCGGCAAGCGGGGGATTTCATTACCTTTCCAACTACTTTGTTGTTGAAAGCTGTTGCAGCATCTCTCTGGCCTGTCTGGCCAGGTCACTGGTCTGATCTTTTTGCAATAACGCTTCAAAGGCAGCCTTTGCCTTGTCTGTCTGTTTCAGGTCCACCGCATAGACAATGCCGGTATTAAAGAGGCTTTGCAGATGCTTGGGATCCAGCTTGTTGGCTTTTTCAAAGTTAGCCAGAGCACGATCATAGAACCCAAGGGCCCTGAACATCACCCCCTGATCAGTCAGCACATTGGCATTATTGGGATCAAGATCAAGGGCCTTTCCATAGGCCTTCACCGCTTTTTGTGCCTGGTTGGAGTCAAAATAATCATTACCCAGTGTAATCCAGGCCTGTGTATTTTTAGGGTCTTTAGCAAGTAGCTGTTCCAGTTCTGCAATACGGGCTGATGTCTGGCCGGGATTCACCATGGCTCCACTACCCTGCTGCACTGTAGCCGGGCTGGTTGAGACCTTAGAGCCTGCCATAAATTTACCACCCACCATGACACCGATCAGAAAACCGATAATCAGGGCTGCAACACCAACAATAGTGGTTTCCTTGCTCATGGGTTCTCCCTATGCCTTTACCGGCTGTACAGTTCCTGTCTCACCTTTGTTCATGGACCGTTGTTCCAGCAGCAGCACCACCGGACTGGCAACAAAGACCGATGAGTAGGTGGCCACACCAATACCCACCAGCAGGGCAAAAGAGAAGTCGTGGATCACTTCGCCACCCCAGATAAAGAGGGAGATGGCAGCCAGAAAGGTGGTCAACGAAGTAATGATACTGCGGGACAGGGTCTCATTGATGCTGTTGTTAAAGATCTTGTGCAGCGAGCCTTTCAGATCTTTATGCAGATTTTCCCTGATCCGGTCAAAGATAACCACTGTGTCGGTCAGCGAGTAACCGGCAATGGTCAGCACAGCAGTGATGAACAGCAGGTTAAATTCCCTGCCGGTCAGGTAGTAGGCAGCAAACATGGCCAATACGTCATGCAGGGTGGCTATTACGGCACCAACACCAAACTTGAAATCAAAACGCCAGGCAATGTAGCAGATGATCCCCAGCATGGAGATGGCAACCGCAATAATGGTGTCTTTACGTAGCTTTTCACCAATTGAGGGACCGATCTCGGTGGTACTGTCTACCGTCACCTGCACACCCGGCTGAGCCTTGACAAAGGCAGCTGGCACCAGCTCTGCCGCCTTGCCCACTGCCAAGGTACTCTTGCGGGGCAATTTAACCAGCAGTTTGTTGCCTTCTTTCACCTCTTGCAGTTCTGCCTCAATACCGGCTGCATGCAGTGCCTTACGGGCATCAGCCATGGCAAGCGGCTTGTCAAACTTAAGCTGCACCGAGGTGCCACCGGTAAAATCAATCCCCATATTGGCAACACCACGACTCATCTGGATGATGGCAAAAATGCCGACAATCGAGATAATAGCAGAGATGACAAACGAAATATTCCGCTTACCGACAAAATCTATATTAGTTTTTCCAAGAAATTCCAACATGGCAGTATCTCCCTTTATATGCTCATCTTTTTAACGTTCCCTGTATGCAGGAACAGATCAAAGATCACCTTGGTGCCCACCAGTGAAGTAAACAGGTTGATTATGATACCAAGGCTCAAGGAGACCGCAAAACCCTTAACCGGGCCGGTACCAAACTGGAACAGCACCGCAGCAGTGATAAGCGCAGTGACGTGGGAGTCCATGATGGTCAAAAAGGCCTTGTCATAACCGGCCTCTAATGCAGACTTGGGAGATTTGCCAAGACGTAATTCTTCACGAATCCGCTCAAAAATAATCACGTTGGAGTCAACTGATATACCAACCAGCAGCACGATGGCCGCAATACCGGGCAGGGTCAGGGTTGCGCCCAGGGCGGACATGGCACCCATCAGGTAGAGGATGTTCAGCACCATACCCAGGTTGGCCACCATACCGGACAGTTTGTAGTAGATCGCCATGAACACAATAACCAGAGCAACACCGATGCCACCAGCCATCAGCCCTTTATCAATGGAGTCCTTACCCAGTGAAGCTCCGACGGTTACGTTCTGGATGATCTTGACCGGAGCTGGCAGAGCGCCTGCACGCAGCACGATGGCCAGGTCAGAGGCGGTTTTTTCGGTAAAGTTGCCGGAGATCTGGGCAGAACCGCCGGAAATCCGCTCCCGGATGACCGGAGCAGAGTAGACAGTATTATCCAACACAATGGCAAAACGCTTGTTCACGTTGGCAGCAGTAATCTGATCAAACAGGCGGGCTCCCAGTGAGTTGAACTCAATCCCCACATAGGGCTGATTAAACTGTGAGTCAATCCGCACCTGGGCATCGGTCAGCAGGTCACCGGTGATCAACGCCTTCTTCAGTACCACCAATGGGATCTCTGTGGTTGCGCCGGTAGAGGAATCCGTGTGCTTTTCATACAACACTTCACTGTCTTCCGGAATTGCGCCACCAGTGGGGGAAACCCCTTCTTTAACCATCTTGAATTCAAGACGTGCCGTACGTCCGATCAGATCAATGGCTCGCTGTGGATCTTTGATACCGGGCAGCTGCACCACGATCTGGTTGATTCCCTGACGGGCAATCACCGGTTCTGATACGCCAAACTGATCAATCCGGTTACGGATGGTCTCAAGGGCCTGGGCTACCGCCTTGTCCTTGCGATCCTGAATATCCTGTTCTTTCATCCGCAGGGCAACACCAACCATCCCACCTTCTTCAACCGTGGGGATAATCTCATAGTCGCGGAACTTGTCCTTAATCAGTTTCTGAACAGCAGTGGCGGTATCTTTTTCGTACATGACAATCGATACCTTGTCGCTATCAGTACGACCGACCCGCTTGAAACGCAGGTTCTTGCTGTTCAGGGTATCTTCCAGGTCAGTTGCAACCAGATCCAGGGTTCCCTCAACCGCTTTGGCTGTCTCCACCTCAAGCACCAGGTGGGTGCCTCCCTGCAGGTCAAGACCAAGATGGATCTTGTCCTTGGGCAACATCCCTTTCCACCACTCGGGCAGATTGGGGGACAGGGTTGGCACCAGATAGATGCAGGAAAGGGCAACAAAAGCAACGATCAGGGCGATGCGCCATCCGGCTCCCTTAGGCATTGGCACGGCTCCTTCTGTAATAAAGTCTGTTAATAGGCCGCGGATAACGCGAAAAATATCCGCGTAAAACCGCCAAAATCCGTGTCATCCGCGTGCTATAAATGTAATTATTTTACTACTGTGGTAACGAACGGCTTATCAATTTTAATTTTAACGCCAGTTGCAATCTCAAGGGTTACCACCTGATCTTCAACAGCTATGATCTTGCCGTGAATACCGGCAGCGGTCTTGACACTATCGCCAACCTTAAGCGCTTCAATCATGGCCCTGTGCTCTTTGGCCTTTTTCTGTTGAGGACGGATCAACAGAAAATAAAAAATAGCAAACATAGCAACAAGGGGACCAAAAGTCCCTAACAACTGAGCTGGTCCAGCAGCTGCAGCCCCTGTACCTCCGGCTGGTGGTGCCATTGCATAGGCTACTCCAAGCATGTTCATCATCATCGTTTACTCCTCCTTGTGTTTTTCAGTTTCTGTTTGTTGGTGGTGATAAAATTCCTTACGGAAAGCCTCAAATCTGTCTTGTGTAATTGCTTCTCGCATCCGGGCCATCAGGTTCAGGTACCAGGCGATGTTGTGATGTGTATTTAGCATGGATGATAAAATCTCGCCAGAACGAAACAGATGCCGCAGGTAGGAGCGGCTATAGGTCCGACAGACGTAACAGTCACAGGTTGGATCAATCGGCCCCTGATCGTCCTCATACTGCTTGCGCTTGATGTTCAGCCTGCCCTGGCTGGTAAAGAGCATCCCGTTTCTGGCATTGCGGGTCGGCATGACGCAATCAAACATATCATAGCCCCGCCAGACCGCCTCAACCAGATCTTCCGGGGTACCGATCCCCATGATATAACGGGGATGATTAACTGGCAGCAGGTCACTGCAGGCATCCATCACCTCATGCATAACCGGTTTTGTTTCCCCCACTGACAACCCGCCAAGGGCATACCCGTCAAACCCGATCTCCTGTAATTCCTGCAGGCTGCGCTGACGCAGATCTGCAAAGCGACCACCCTGTACAATACCGAACAGCAGCTGATCAGCACGGCTATGAGCATCCTTGCAACGCCCTGCCCAGCGGGTGGTCATGGCCAGGGAACGCTCAACATACTCCCGATCTGCCTCAGCAGGCGGACACTCATCAAAACACATGATGATATCTGCCCCGAGCGATTCCTGAATCCCGATTGACAGCTCCGGTGTCAGCAGGTGCAGGGAACCGTCAATATGGGAACGGAACTTCACCCCTTCTTCGGTTATCTTGCGCAACTCCGTCAGGCTGTAGACCTGAAATCCACCGGAATCGGTCAGGATCGGCCTGTCCCAGGCCATAAATTTGTGTAGACCACCCATCTGCTCCACCAGACGATGTCCTGGCCGCAGATAGAGGTGATAGGTGTTGGACAGGATAATCTGGGCACCTGCATCCTTAAGGTTCTCAGGCCGCATCGCCTTAACCGATGCACTGGTACCGACCGGCATGAAGATCGGGGTCTGGATCTCACCATGGGGTGTCGTGATTCTGCCGGTACGGGCACGGCAGCCAGCATCCTGATGCAACAATCTGAAATGATCCGGCACCACTACTCCTACACAATCAGCATGGCATCGCCATAGCTGTAGAATCGGTATTTTTCCTGCACAGCCCTGCGGTAGGCATCCAAAACAAATTTCTGGCCGGCAAAGGCTGAAACCAGCATTAACAGGGTTGATTCAGGCAGATGGAAGTTTGTTATCAAAGCATCCACCACCTTAAAGCGGTATCCGGGATAGATAAAGATATCGGCCTCACCCTTACCCGGCAACACTTGACCAGTTGTGCCTGCAGCATATTCAAGGGTCCGGCAGGCAGTGGTGCCCACCGCAATCACCCGTCCCCCCCGCTGTTTTGTTGCTGC
>Ga0209016_1000212_pt1 | contig 79518 bp, 65 predicted proteins | sample EPASupsiteSAE305_FD_187265 | JGI IMG/M metagenome (GOLD analysis project Ga0209016, IMG submission 187265) | Bioremediated contaminated groundwater microbial communities from EPA Superfund site, New Mexico - SAE3-05 (SPAdes) (version 2) | ecosystem: Environmental > Aquatic > Deep subsurface >... | reverse complement strand
TGTATTTATTGACGTTCAGGATAATGGTCGTGGCACCATACGCCATTGCGCGTTGCTCCACCTCTGCCAGTGCTGCAGTGCCGATACCTCTGCCGTGGCAGGCAACATCGAGATACAGTTTGTGCAGTTTTATGGTTTTTTCTCCATAGGGGCCGAATGCGGCAAAGCCGATCATTTCCTGGTCATCAAAGATTTTCAGCCAGGTGATACCATGTTCAGTTATTTCAGATGCTATCTGGTCTGTTGAGTAGCCTTCTGTCAGCATGTAGTCGATCTGTTCCACGGTAATAATATCAGGGTAGTGAGCGTGCCAGATACGGTAGGCAGAATCTTGCAGAGCTGGGATGTCTTCAATGGTGGCAGTTTCAAAGTGGAGTTTACGGTTCATGATACCCCCCCCCGGAAAACAAAAGGCTCCTGGTCTGGAGCCTTGAAGATGAACTGGAGCCACTTAGCGGAATCGAACCGCTGACCTACTGATTACGAATCATGAAATAGCTTGTTTCTATCTCTGTCGTATTGTTCCAGTTTGTGTGGCTAACACTTGACATTACAGGCTTTTATGCTATTATTCTTCTCAGTTGTTTTCAGGGTGTTTCACTCTAGCCACTGGCTAAAAGGATACATGAGAGGATACATGAGCATTGTATCCTTTAGGGGGAGAATATGTCAACGCGCAAGCCCGGTGTATTTACAGACTTGGAGATCAAGAATCTCAAGCCCAAGAACAAAGAGTATTGGGTTAGAGAGGGACAGGGCTTTGCTATACGTGTTTTGCCGTCAGGGGTTAAGACTTGGTACTACATCTATACAAACGCAGATGGTAAGAAACGGCAAATGCGTCTAGGTGATGGCAATTATCCCGATGTTTCACTTGGGAAAGCAAGGGCGCTTTACGATGCTGCTAAGGTAGGAGTTGGCAGCGGTAAAGACCTTTTGGAAGAAGATAAGAAGGCGGCTCTTGAGCGTAAGCATACTCCTTTAGTCGCTGACTTTATTGATGAGTACATCTCCAGTGCCAAGAAGAAACTAAAGCGCTGGAAAGATGTGGAGCGTGCTTTGAGGGTAGAAGTTCTTCCAAGATGGGGAAAGCGAAAGATAACAGATATAACGCCACGCGACATTGTGCAAGTACGTGATGAGATAGCTGGCAGGGGCGCTCCAGTTATGGCTAATCGTTGTCTTGCTTACATAAGCGGAATGTTCGCTTTTGCTGTCGATCAATATGTAATAAAGGAAAGCCCTTATGTCAGGATCAAGCGTGCCAAGAAGGAAGAGGGAAAAGATAGGGTGTTATCACCTGTCGAGATTAAGCAGTTCTGGCTTGCTCTTGATAGCGATTCCTTGATGATGTCCTCAGAAGTAAGGACTGCACTCAAACTTATCCTTCTAACCGCTCAACGTCCCGGTGAAGTAATCGGTATGCACTCCAGAGAGCTTGATGGACACTGGTGGACGATTCCAAAGGAGAGGGCAAAGAACAAGAAGGCGCACAGGGTTTACTTGTCAGATACTGCTCTTGATCTGATAGGGGATGCCAAGGACAGGGGATACATCTTTCCATCTGCCGGAAAACAAGAGGGGGAAGGTAGTATCACAGTCAATGCTCTTTCTTTTGCTCTTCGCAGGAACATAAAAGGTCAATCGGTTGGCACTGATAAGGTAAAGCGCCGCAAGGGTGCTGAATACAAGAGAGGCCCTTACAGCAGCAAATTGCCTCCAGAAAATTCCAACAGAATTGGGGTCGAAATGTTCACGCCGCACGACTTGAGGCGTACAGCTACTACATTGATGGCAGCGGAAGGGGTTCATTATGAAGTGCGAGAGAGGGTATTGAATCACACAATGGATAAGCTGGATAGCACCTATAATGTTCATGATTATAACGATGTAAAGCAGATGGCTATGCAGACTCTTGAACGTAAACTGTTGACTATCATGCATAGTGGCAAACCAAGCAATGTCATTCCAATAATGAGAGGGGTAGCGGTATGAGTGCATCATTCAAGGATCAACAAGAGGCTTGTGGTTTCAACGTGGCAGGTATCGAGGGTATGAAGAGGGCTGTACTAGCTAGCCCTGTAACCATGCTGAACGACAACGGCACAACTACCGTTGTTTCGATGCAAGAAGCAATCAGGCAAGGTATGGAAGTACAAGAGGCATGCAGCAGAGAAAAGCTGTATCGCCCTTGTGGGGATCTTTGTGGGACAAGGCCTTGCCCTCCTGCATCATCTTATATCTGCTATGAGAGCAAGGATACATTCTCTTGTGATTGCAAGCGTCCGGGAAGATGTACCTGTCAACAGGAAGCGCTTGACGAATTTGAAAGAGTACATGGCGATGCTTACTATGATCACACAAAGCAGGATGATAGAGGAGTGCCGGTAGAGCGTGGGTTTTATCTTCCACCTTATATGCACTTAAAGCCTGCTGACTTCAGGGAATAGCTTTGCACTCAATGCATTGAGAGAGTGCTAGCCCTGTCAGAGATGATAGGGCTTTTCTGTGCCTGCTGTTTGTACTCTGAAGCTCTGGCTTGCCCTGTGGCTGTCTTTTGAGCGCTGGCCCTTGTACTGTTATTGATCTGACATAAAATGTCGTCTAGCGGGGCGCTGGGATTGCAAGTCTGAATAGTAGTATCTGTTCGTTTTGCTGGGGCGCTCTGGGATGTTCCCGTCCTGTTTGTCTCCCATGGGGGACATAGGACTTAACTGTCCTGATTGTCTCACGTGTGAGACCAGAATAAGCACGTTGTATAGTAGAAATACGCTATGGCTATTTACTCTCGCCCTGCTGGAGCTGTCTTTGCAAGCTAGCCTAGCTATCCCCTGCGTTGAGCTGCAAAGAGCTGTCAGGGTGCGTTCTTAGTACAGCCATACAGCTCCTTTAGTATTAAACAGGACAAGTTAAGTCTTTTGTTCGCCATGGTGAACAAACAGGACAGAATACAACCTCCTTGCACTCTCCTGAAACAATTAACCCGCTCTATTGATACAATAACGCTTGCAGTAGAAAGAGGAAAAATGTCTCAAGCAATGCTTAAACGCTCAGAAATGCTGAAGATTGTAGGGATGGGATATACAACGGTGTGGCGCTTGGAGAAAGATGGAAAGTTCCCAGCCCGTAAACGGCTGTCAGTGGGAAGGGTTGGATGGTTGCTCTCAGAGGTTCAAGAGTGGATGGCTAGCAGAACTCTTGTAGCAGCATAGCTTACCAGCATAACAACAAAGATTGAAACCGAATAGCCCCAGCCGTGAGCGGTTCAGGTGCATAGAGTTACGGTATACGCCGAGCCATGCTTTCTCTGAACTGACAGGCAGGGGCTTTTATTTCTCTGAGTAGCTTTTGAAAACAGGGCCTGTGAAGGCTTGCATGTATCGGGCTAGGCTAACCCTTGCGCTGTTGTATTCAAGTCAGGCACAGGGACAGCAGGGCGCTCTAGTGGCTATTGGCTGACCTTTGCCCTGAGTACTCAGGCTGTCAGAATACAGTAGCATGTATTCAAGCGCTCTGTGCTGTCCCTGATCTTGTAATTTCCCCATAGGTTCAAAAGGTGTAAGTATTAGTAATCATTCAAAACAGGTAATTAACCCGGACTATAGGGATGTTAGGGTTATAGGTTATATAGGGATAGCTAGTAGTACAGAGCGCCCTAATAGGCATAGAGCTACTGGAGTGTTTAAGCTACCTATGTCCTTCTTCCTTCTTTCTTACATAGCAAATAACAGAAGCAAGCAGTGCTTTAAGAAGCTGAATAGCTCTGTTGCTACATAGGCTATCTGAAGAAGAAGGTGGATGATTTTAACTAGAGCTTGCAAGTAGTTCATTGCTTGTCCTCTCTGTTGCTTGAATGAGGACATCTTGCATGTACCATGATGCTAGTTACAAATAAAGCAGTTTAGAATTATGCTTGTACTTGAAAAGGAAGATTGAAGATGTAAGAGGAGAGGCTATCGACCTGCATGTACTGACTGCTGTAGCTTCTTGCTATGAGCGCTCAAGTAGTTGACTTTGACTTTTATACTTCATCTTTTTTTGATTACTAATCAGATTTTAGAGCTATTTGCAACAATACGTTATTACAAATAAAAGTTTAACACGTTCTATAGATACAGAAACGTATCAGCGAACTAGGTTCACAGAGCGAGCTAGTAGTACAGAGCGCTAGGTTGTCCAGAGGACAAAAAAGGTAAAAGAGAAGCAAGAACGAGCTAGGCTATCCAGAGCGCTCAGTGCTGTACGTCTGGGGGGAGGGGGGGGGGGGGGGGGGGGGGGGGGGGGGGAGGTTTTGCTATATATGGTTTTCGATATATATGGTTTTGGCTTGTCTCGTATTCACAGGAGTATCGTTTATCCCGTCTGAGGACGGTTCATATAAGCCCAAGTTGAGCGACCCCCAGCGGTTACTCCTTGGGCTTTATTTGTTTGAACCTGTGGCGCTTCCGCTGTCTGGGGCAAGGGGTGAGTGCCAGTTGATACCAGAAAAGGGCTTGAGCGGGCTGGTGGGCGGTTTGCGCTACAGGCGTGTGTTGGGCTAGTCAGTGCTATTTTCAATCTTAAGATGGAAGTGAGTTGAATCAGGGATAGCTTGCTTGATCTGCACGTGCTGTAGTTCAGGATCGGATGCTATTGCGCTGTAAATTTGCTGAGATGTATTAGCTGTTGCACGTGCTCCAACTATGACTCCGGTGAGTGCTTGTGGTGGAAAAGCAAACAGATGGACGGGGTATCCGGCATCTTGTACAACCGTGTTTGCATCTGAAAATGCTCGCATTATTCTCCACTCGCGCTCATAAGCCCAATGACTACTCTTCACAAGAAACATCTCTGTGGTACTCATTGCAGCAAGGCGTGAGCTTGGTCTAGTGTCACGATAAAAGACGCGTCGTAGTCGTCTAAATCCATCTTCTGGCGACTGCTGTTCATGGAAGTGAGGGTGGTTGCTATCAAATTCAAGGGCGAAGCCAGAGTGACTTGCCCCATAGTGAGACCACATTAGGATGCTGTCGGGTACTTCTGACAGACAAAAAGCCCCCAGATGCTCGTCAAGCTTACCAGTAAGAAATTCAGTGGTTGCCTGTGTCATAGACTGCAAGATTGTGTGTATTTCAGCGCCTTTCTCCTGAGCTAGCGCCTTAGCCATGAAGTAAACTTGATTGAAGGGTATTGCAGCTTGCACGTGTGGCTGAAGTGATTCATACATTTGACGTGTTTCATCAAGGAGAAGATCATTTGTAATGGATATAGTTTCATCTTGTGTGGTCAGTCCAGTGACTTTAGGTCGCCCCTCAAAGGGGTCATTAAAAGCTCCAAGAGGGGTATAGCGCACAAGTCGCTGTGTAAGTACTGCTACGCGCTCAGGAGCAAAGTATTTGTATAGGCGTGGTGGCAGGTCAAGTATCATAAGCAGTTCTATTCAATATGTGCTCTTGCATTAAGGCTGTTACAATCCTTCTCTATATATAAGTTGTCAATGACTTCATGTATGTCTTTTAGCTTCAAGCCCTGCTTCATGGTTTCGTCTAGTATGTTGTATCTCTGACGAGCTGTATCAGAATTAAACATTAAGCTGGCTGCATCACTTATTTTGCATGAATCAATTTCTGGTACTCCCTTGGTGGCGTATGATCTTAGTGCAAGTTTGCTTGCAGTCTTATGGTAGTCTCGATGTATGGATGGCAGATAGCTTTTAAGCTCAGGATTGTAGAGGCTCTTTATCTCAGTGAGTACATAGCATAACGCTGCTTTGTTGGTTGCCGCTTGAAGGTCAAGGGTACTTTGTGCGTGGCTGGATGCAGTCAGTAGCATCAACAGTAAACAGGCTGTAATTGTTCTCATTGGCTCTCCGCTGCTGTGAGTTGTCTCTGTTTAAGGTCCGGTCTTCACCGAGAATGCAGCGAGTATGCCAGAGATATGCTGAACCGCAAGTAAGCTGGGTAATATTTCTGTGCTTGTACTCTAGCCTTTGAAATCACAACCAGTACACGCAAGCCCTCTGGCCTGTCCAGCCCTTGGTGTTTCCCCTGTAGGGTGGGTGCTGGCCTGTCCTCTCCCGATGCTCTGGAGCAAAGCATGGGTGCTATGGCGATAATCCTGATAGCTGGGGATTGCACTCATCCGCTTGACCTGCAAGGGAGCTGTCCTTCATCGGGTGAAAGGCGCAAAGCACGACATGCAGCGTGTAAGGCTGGAGTCACAGGCAAGATGCTATGCAGCGGTGTCGTTCTGGTGTGGCTTGACGGGCTATCGCTTGCTTACTGTGCTGCTCTCTGGCCTGAAGTGTAACCGATTAGTAACCTGCTGAGATTTAGAGGGTGATAAGGTAGGATTCAAATTGTCTAAATGCTGCAACATCTTTTGTTTGCTGGGGATTATTCAAAGGGGTAGCATGGAAGCTGAAGGATACATGAAAGGATACATGGTGGCAAATCGAAGGTTATAAGGGTTACCGTTGCAAGCATAACCCATTGATTTTGCTGGAGCCACTTAGCGGAATCGAACCGCTGACCTACTGATTACGAATCAGTTGCTCTACCATCTGAGCTAAAGTGGCGTGAAGAGAGCTCATCTTCTATAACATTGAGTGGTTTAAGTCAAGTCCGGGTAGGATCGCAGGGCACACTTTATCTCGTTGTTTTGAGATGTCTGATTGACATAAACAGTGTTTTATGTAAACTGCGTAAGTCGCGACTTAATACGAATTCTGATATTTGAATAAATATAATAAAAACAGTAATAAAGTAGATTACGAATAAATAGATAGGCGTTATGTTATGGGTGTGATGTTGTGGAGGAGAGCGGCATGAATACTACAGCCCAGCAAACAATGGGATTTGATGGTGAGGTGTCAGGCATGAGCCTGACGGATCTTTTGCAGCTCAAAGCTATGGGGCGTTTCAGTGGCCGGATTGTGGTGGAGCAAAATGGTAAATCAGGCCACCTCTTTTTCCGTGACGGTGATCTGGTACATGCACAGCTTGAGCAGTTTGAGGGGAAAGATGCCTTTGCACGTATTCTTGCCTGGGGAGGTGGTACCTTCAGGGCTGAGCCGAAAGTAAGTACTACGCGCCAGACCATTAACGAAAGTTTTCAATATCTTTTATTGGATGCCCTGCGGTTGCAGGATGAGATTGCCGCAGGAATGGAGCAGCAGAGTTCTGCACCAGAAACGGCGCAGACGTCAAAAGGGGGGGGGATGAAGGATCGACTATCCGGTATTGCGGGCCTGCAGGATGTCGCCTTGACCGACCGGAGTGGTACGGTGGTTCAGTCTATTGGCAGTAATGCTGAAGCCCTTGCTGCTCAGGGTATGTACTTGGTGTCAACATCCAGCCAGATTGGTGAGGAACTGGGTTTGGGCGGCTTCAAAGGGGCTGTGGTACAGGGAGGCTCTGGCCACATTGTCACGCTTGAAGGGGCTAAAAATTATCTTTTCATTGGGGTACAGGGAGAAGTCAAGCCCTCTGCAGTTGAGGCTGAAGTCCGGCGTGCCCTGGGGAATCAGGGGTAGGGGGGATGATGGAAACCGTTCTTCGGAGTGTGGTTACATCGCCAGGGGTGATTGGCGGCATGATTGCGGATGATAGCGGTCAGTTGCTGGTCCGTTCAATGCCCGATATGTACGATAGCGGGCAGCTTGCCAGAGTTGGCACGTTATTGATGGAGCAGCAGTTCGGTATTGAAGAGGCAACTGGTGGGGTTAGGCAGTCAGAGATCCGTTTTGAACTGGGTAAGCTGATTACCCGCTCGGCTGGAGAACGTTCTCTGCTGTTGCTCTGTGAGCCTGGTGTCAACATTCAGGTCCTTTCAATCGCTTTGAATGTGGCGGCAAAGAAGCTGGAAAAAATACCGATACAGCCGGTAGTGCAGCAGTCTACAGCAGCCCAGCCCAGCCAGATGACTCCACCGCTGCAGTCAGGCACCGGCTGGACTTTTATGCCGCTGCAGGTTGAAAACGGCAAGATGCTGTTACAGGTACAGATAGTGGATAGAACCGGGGGGACTTTCTGGTCTTCAATGGAGGAACATGTTTCAGTCAATCGATCTACCTGTCGTAGTATCTGGCGCCATTATGGTTCCCGTCCTTCAAAGAAATTTTCTCTGACTAATCCCCGTAACAAGGTTAACTCTATTATTTCATTAGATATTATTGAGGATGACAGAGAAAATGCCTTTGATGGCAGGGTGCTGATTACCCTGGCTGCTGCTGAGCATCTGCAACTGAAAGAGGGAGACCGGGTGATGGTTGAGGTGCCGAAAGGCACCGGTCTGTTCGGATGGGAAGGCATCTAAGTTGTAATGCTGTTGTGAGTATTTAAACAGGGCCGCACTTCTCAAGAGTGCGGCTTTTTTATTGCTTCTACGGGGGGATGAAGAACTTAATTATGTTCCTAAGAGCTGTGCAAGGTTGCAGGATTAGTGAGCTGTGGTAAAATAATTAAATTAGGATCTGTTGTTAAAACCGCAGAGGGGACAGCTGCATGAAATATATGCATCGTATGATGCTGACAGCGTGTGTGACAGTGCTTCTTCTGCTGCTGTCACCTTTTAGTCATGCCGTTCAAATTGTGCGGGTGGGCTACGAACAGAATCATCCCATGGCAAGCACTGCAGATAATGGCAAGGCCCAGGGGATCATGATTGACCTTGTTGAAGAAGTTGCACGGCGTGAGGGTTGGAGTATCAAGTATGCCCCCTGTGTCTGGAGTAAATGTCTTGAAAATTTGGAAAACGCAGAGATTGATCTGCTGGTGGGCATCGCCCATACCCCTGAAAGGGCACAGAAATACAACTACAATCAGCATACTGTCATATCAAACTGGGGATTGCTCTACAGTCGTCCAGGCCAGAAGATTGAGAGCTATGCAGATCTGAATGGCAAAAGAATCGCCGTGGTAAAAAATGATGTTTACTGCAATGCTTTTATAAAGATGCTGCAGCAATTCAACATTCGTTGTGATCTGGTCTATGCTGATAATTTCAGAGATGTCTTTGATATGATTGACTGGGGAGAAGTGGATGGCGGGGTTGCAAACCGATTTTTTTCACTCCTGAATGAGCGGTCTTTCAAGGTTAAGCCCACGCCGATCATCTTTAGTCCTGTTTCAGTGCAGGTGGCTGCACCAAAGGGGAAGCATGCGGCGCTTCTTGCCGCTTTTGATCAGCATCTTGAAGCAATGAAGAAGGATCGGAATTCAGTTTATCATCAATCTCTGAAACGCTGGCTGGGGATTGAAGGGGCCGGGTACCGTATGCCACGCTGGCTTTGGTGGAGCTTAGGCGGGGTGGTTGGTGGGGCGCTATTGCTCGGTATCTTTGTGGCCCTGTTGCGACGTGAAGTGCTGCGTAAAACAGCCGACCTGAATCATCAGGTTGAAGAGCGGCGTAAACTGTTTGCAGCGGTTGAGCAAAGTGCCAACTCGGTTGTTATTACCGATACTCGGGGGGTGATTGAATACGTTAATCCCCATTTCTGTACGGTGAGCGGCTATGGCTATGATGAGGTTATCGGGCAAAAGCCCAGTCTGCTCAAGTCGGGAAAACAACCGCCGGAACTGTATGCCGAACTCTGGAAGACGATTTCGGCAGGCCGGGAGTGGCGGGGGGAGTTCTGCAACAAACGCAAAAACGGCACTCTTTACTGGGACCTGTGCAGCATTGCGCCGATCAGGAATGATGCCGGAGAAATAACTAATTTCATCGCTGTAAAAGAGGATATAACTACGCGTAAGGCCCATGAAGAGGCCCTGAACTGGCAGGCCAGCCATGACAGTCTGACGGGGCTCTATAACCGCTACTACCTGGAAAATTACTTGAGTGCCACCGTCAAACGGATGGAGGCGCCGCAGACCTTGTCCCTTCTGCTGATCGACATCGACAACCTTAAATTTGTTAACGATACCTTTGGTCATGACTTTGGCGACCTGTTGCTGATTGAAGTTGCCAAACGCCTGAAACAGACGGCTTCTGCAGACTCTGTGGTGGGACGGTTTCTGGGAGATGAATTTTTTCTGGTTGCCCCTCTTACAGGTGATCGGGAGATGGCTGTCAATCTTGCCCATCAGGTGAAGCGGCTGTTATCAGAGCTGTTTGTAGTGGAAGAGGTGGAGTTGGCTATTACTGCCAGCATCGGTCTGGTGATCTACCCGGATGATGGTGAAGAGGAGCATAACCTGTTGCGTAATGCCGAGGCGGCCCTGCACGAGGCCAAGCGGTTGGGGCGTAACACCATCGTCTGTTATACCAGCGAGTTTCACCAGCAGGCCCACTACCGTCTGATGTTGGCTTCCCGGTTGCATCGCGCACTGGAAAACGAAGAGTTCAGTCTGCAGTATCAGCCCCAGATCTGCCTGACAACCGGTGCGGTGATCGGGGTTGAGGCGCTGTTACGCTGGGAATGCCCCGATCTGGCACCGGTGAGCGCCACGGAATTTATACCGATCCTTGAAGAAACCGGCCTGATTGTGCCGGTTGGCACCTGGGTTTTGCAGCAGGCCTGTCGCCAGGCCGTAGCCTGGCAGCGCTCCGGTATGGCAGCGCTGCGTCTGTCAGTCAATATCTCTGCCCTGCAGTTTCAACGAGGGGATTTGGCTGAGACCGTACGCCTGATTCTGGCCGAGTCGGGGCTTGCTCCGGCGCTGCTTTGTCTTGAGTTAACTGAAAGTATGCTGATGATTGACACGGCTCACGCCCAACAGAAGCTGCAGGAGTTACGTGATCTGGGGGTCAGTCTTTCCCTGGATGATTTTGGCACCGGGTATTCATCGCTGGCGTATCTTTCCCGTCTGCCGGTGCAGGAACTGAAGGTGGACCGGTCATTTATTCATCGCTTACATAAAACCCCGTCCGATACGGCGGTGGTTAATACGATCATCGCCATGGCGCAGGAGTTGGGGCTTGAGCTGATTGCCGAAGGGGTTGAGACCGGGGAACAGCAACAACATCTGCTTAGTCGGGGCTGCACAACGATCCAGGGCTTTCTGTTTAGTACTGCGTTGCCGCCAGATGATCTGGCTGCCTTTATAAACCGTTGGGGGCACGATGGATCGCACCTGTGAGCGTGGCTTGATTGAACGGGCTGCTGATCTGGTCCGAACTGCCGATTGCTTTGTGATTACCTCCGGCGCAGGGATGGGGGTAGATTCAGGCCTGCCGGATTTTCGTGGCAATCAGGGCTTCTGGCAGGCTTATCCGCCCTATGCCCGGCTTGGGCTTTCCTTTGTGGAATGTGCCAACCCGGAACATTTTGAACGGGACCCAGCCTTTGGTTGGGGATTTTATGGCCACCGTACCAATCTCTACCGGGATACCGCTCCCCATGCCGGGTTTGGTATCATTAAGCGTTGGATAGAGCAGAAGGCTGCTCCCTATTTTGTGGTTACCTCCAATGTGGATGGCCAGTTTCAGAAAGCCGGTTTTGCTGATGACCAGATTCTGGAGGTGCATGGTTCAATCCACTGGCTGCAGTGCAGCAGTTCCTGTGGAGATGCCATCTGGCCCAACAATGAACAGATACCTGTCGATAAGACCACCATGCGGACCGGGTCTATTCCCCGTTGCCCTCATTGCAGGGCGGTGAGTCGTCCCAATATTTTGATGTTTGGCGATTGGGCCTGGTTGCCGCAACGAACCTACCAGCAGGAGAAACGGTTCCAACGCTTTATTGATGAACAGCAAGACAAGCGGGTTGTGGTAATTGAGATGGGGGCAGGTACCGCCATTCCCACCATCCGGGCTACCTCAGAACGGCTGGGCTGGCGTCATACCGGGGCAACGGTGATTAGAATCAATATCCGCGAACCGGAGATAGAAACACCTCACATCGGTCTGGCCTGTGGTGCGCTGGAAGGACTGACGGCAATCAATGCACATCTCTCGTTATAATGATCTCTAGCGCAGGTTAAAGCGGATCGGCAGGATTGCCCGTACGGCAACCGGTTTTCCGTTGTGGTGAGCAGGGGTAAAACTGGAATTGCTGATCGCCTCCTGGGCTGCCTCGGCAAAGCCGTACCCCGGATCTTCCAGCACCTCAAGCCGGGTCAAATGACCGGTTTCACTGATACTGAGACGTAACAGTACAACCCCTTCCTTGTTGCGCCGTTTTGCCAGAGCCGGGTAGGCAGGCGCTGTCTGTCTGCGGAATGTTGGTCCGCTGGCGCTGCCAAAGGCCATCTCCTGAGGTACTCCCCGATTGCCACCTGCTACTGCACTGGTTTGAACCGTTGGCTGGGAGCCGGTTTCTGGTTTTGACGCAGCAATGCCTTTGGTCTGTTGTGCGCTGGATGCCGGTGCAGGGGGAGCGTGCGGCGCCGTTTCAATGCGTTTGGTTGACGGGTTGCTGCTGTGTGTTGTTGGGACGGCAGCTGTGGGTGGTGTTGGCCGTAGCAGAGGCTGGGGTGTCGGTTTACTGATGGTAGGCAATGCAGCTGGCTGGGAGGTTGTCCCGTTACCTGTTTTGTGAGGCGGTGCTGACCCAAGGTGGACCATCACAATAGTAGATTCTTTTTTTGGGGCTTGTACAAAGGTTGGTAACAGCAGGATTGCCGCCGCAAAGAGGAACCCGTGCAACAGTAGTGAGGCAAGCAGATAGAGCCGGATAGAGCGGCGTTTCCGGCCTGGGTGGAGAGCGGTCATGGTGTCAGTGATGTTCAGGAGTTGCCGAGGTGAGGAACAGCTTGCCGTGTTTGACCCCTTTGACGCCGAGCAGTTCGTCAGCAATCTGTTTGATATCGGTGCTGCTGCCCCGTAACACCAGAACTTCCAGGCAGTTATGGGCATCAAGATGCACATGCAGGGCAGAGATGACCTGATGATGGTGCTGGTGCTGATGTTCAGTCAGTTTATCCGCCAGATCACGGACATGATGGTTATAGACCATGGTAACGGTGCCGACCATCTCTTCATGGCCGGCATCCATTTTTTCCTCAACAATGGTTGCCCGGATCAGGTCGCGAATCGCCTCTGAGCGGTTCTGGTAGCCTTTGCCGGTAATCAGGCGATCAAAGCTGTCCAGCAGATCACTATCGATTGAGATACCGAAGCGGGTTATGTCGCCCATGGATTCAGACCTCCGTAAAAGCTAACTCCCCTCAGTACCCCCTTGTCAGGGGGGGTGCTTTAAGCCTCCCCTGACAAGGGGAGGTTTGGAGGGGTTTGTTCCTACCTCTTCATTGCTTCGTCCATGACCTTATAGGCACAGAACTCCCCGCACATCGTGCAGGCGCCATGCTCGGACACCGGTGATTTGGCACGATACTCCCGGGCCCGGTCCGGGTCAAGGGCCAGGGCAAACTGCCCTTCCCAGTCGAGCTTTTTCCGCGCTCTGGCCATAGCGTTGTCTTTCTCAATGGCGCCTGGCAGACCTTTGCAGATATCGGCGGCATGGGCTGCGATGCGGGAGGCGATCACGCCTTGGCGGACATCCTCAATCTCCGGCAGGGCCAGGTGCTCTGAGGGGGTGACATAGCAGAGGAAGTCTGCCCCGGCTGCCCCGGCAATGGCACCGCCAATGGCGCAGGTGATATGGTCGTAGCCCGGCGCGATGTCAGTCACCAGCGGTCCCAGTACGTAGAACGGTGCACCGTGGCAGAGTCGTTTCTGCAACTGGATGTTGGCCTGAATCTGGTTCAGCGGCACATGGCCCGGTCCCTCAATCATGACCTGTACCCCGGCATCCCAGGCCCGCTGGGTCAGTTCACCCAGAATGATCAGCTCCTGGATCTGGGCCCGGTCAGTGGCATCGGCCAGACAACCGGGGCGGAAACCATCACCCAGTGACAGCGTGGCGTCGTATTCTTTGGTAATCTCAAGCAGACGGTCAAAGTTTTCATAGAGTGGGTTTTCCTTGTTGTTGTAGCTCATCCACTCAATGGTAAAGGAACCGCCACGGGAGACCACATCCATGATCCTGCCTTCATTTTTCATCCGTTCAACCGTGGCGCGGGTTACGCCGCAATGGACGGTAATAAAGTCAACACCGTCATCCAGATGCTTGATGATCCCTTTGAAGATGTCATCGGCAGTCATATCCACCAACGCCTTTTTCTTGATCCGCACCGTGTCGGTGGCAGCCTGATAGAGCGGAACCGAGCCGATGCAGGCAGTGGTTTCAGCCACGATGGCGCGACGAATTTCATCCACCGGGCCGCCGGTGGAGAGGTCCATGATGGCATCTGCACCATGCTTGACCGCAACACGGGCCTTTTCCAGCTCTTTGGTGATGTCGGTGTCATCAGCAGAGGTGCCGATGTTGGCATTGACCTTGGTGCGCAGGCCGGTTCCCACTGCCAACGGGATGCCGTGTTTGTGGGTCTTGTCGTTATGGCTGATGATGATGGTGCCTTTGGCAATACCGTCACGGATGAACTCCGGGGCAACACCTTCAGCAGCAGCAGCGGTCTTCATCTTGTCAGTAATAATCCCTTTACGGGCGGCTTCAAGCTGGGTCATTGGTCTGTTTCCTTTGCAGCAAGATAGTGGTTGATCGGGCCATGGCCTTTGCCCATGGGGCGGGCCAGGCGGATGGCATTGCTAATAAAGATTTTGGCTAGGCGAACCGCTTCTCTCAGTGGCTCACCCTGGGCAAGATAGGCGGCAATGGCAGAGGCAAAGCTGCAGCCGGTGCCGTGGGTGGCGCTGGTGAAAAAACGTTCAGAGCTGAAACGGTGGATGGTCTGACCGTCAAAGAGGATATCAACGGCATCACCGCCGCTCATATGTCCCCCTTTGAGCAGGACATTGGCTGCTCCCATGCCGTGTAGCTGCCGGGCTGCCTGTTCCATGGCGGCTTCACTGTTGATCCGGCAGTTTATCAGCCGTTCTGCCTCAGGAATATTGGGGGTCAACAGGTAGGCATGGGGCAACAGGGTTTCCTGAAAGATGGAGACGGCATCCAGTTCAAGTAAGGAAGCGCCCCCCTTGGCCACCATGACCGGATCAATCACCACCGGGTAATAATGGGTCTGCTCAGTCAGGTAGTCAGCCAGCAACGAGATAATGGCCGGGGTGTGCAACATGCCGGTCTTGATCAGGTCAATCGGCAGATCAGTCAGTACGGTATCAATCTGATCCCTCACAAAGGAGGGGGGGATACCGTGGATTGATTTGACCCCTCTGGTGTTCTGGGCGGTCAGGGCCGTAATGGCGGATGCCCCGTAGCTGCCCAACAGGGTAATCGTCTTCAGATCGGCCTGGATACCGGCTCCACCGCCGGAGTCACTGCCAGCAACCGTCAGGACGCCACCACGGGGGTAGGGGGCCAGCCGGTTGAACAGCAGCCGCAGTTCTGTGGCTGCCACCTCTGGGCGGGGGGCTGACAGGACGGAAGAGATGACCGCAACCGCATCAGCACCAGCCTCAATCACCCGGCAGGCATTGGCCGGGCTGATCCCGCCAATGGCTACAATCGGCAGCTTGACCCGGCCCCGGATGGCAGCCAGTCCTGAGGTGCCGGGCATATGGGTGATGTTTTTGCTGTCAGTGGGGTACATGGCGCCAAAACCAAGGTAATCAGCACCATCTGCTTCTGCCTTGAGCGCCTCCTCCAGATTATGGGTGGAGACGCCGATGATCTTGTCCGGCCCCAGCAGTTCACGGGCCTGTTGGGGAGAACCATCGTCCTGTCCCAGATGTACACCATCAGCATCCAGATCATGGGCGAGTTTCAGGTTGTCGTTGACGATAAAGAGAGAGCCAAAACGGCTGCAAAGCTGCTTCAGGCTGGTGCCTTCTTCAAGACAGAACGCATAGGGTTTGTCTTTGGCGCGATACTGCAGCACCGCTACGCCACCACGCAGAGCCCGGGCTACCCGTTCAAGCAGGTTGTCCTGCTGATCAGTAATCAGATAGACCCCGGCAATGGAACGGTCCCGCATGGTTTTTGGAGTCGTTGCCACCAGGCGCAGTGGCATGGTTTTTTCTGACATTGTGTAGTACCTCGTGGTACGAAAAAAGGCCGCACTGAATACAAATCAGGCGGCCCGAAAATAGATGCTGGGAACGAGGCCGCTTTCCTCCGCCGGCATTACCCGGTTCAGGTTCAAGGGGTCCGGCAAAGCCGTCTCAGCCTATGCAAGGCTCCCCCAGGGCGACGTAACCATACGATAAAAATAACAGGTCGTCAACCGCTTCCGTACAGAGAGTTTTCAGATTGCCCCCTGCGGCGGGCCGTGGTAAGTAAGTGGCATGTTTGACAGTCGCCCAACCTTTGCAGAGATAGATCTTGGTGCCCTGCGGGAGAACTATGCCGTTGTCCGTGCTTCAGTGCCCTCACGGTCAGCCGTGCTGGCAGTGGTCAAGGCGGATGCTTATGGGCATGGCTTTCTTGAGGTAAGTAAAGAGCTGGAACGTCAGGGCGTGGATGCCTTTGGGGTGGCCTTTCTGGCTGAGGCGATCCAGCTGCGTAAAAGTGGTATTGATAAGCCGATCCTGTTACTGGGAGGACTCTACCCCGGCCAGGAGCGCAAATGCGTCGGTTTTGGTATCTCTTCTGCTGTCTTTTCCCTTGATCAACTGAAAGCACTGGATCTAGCTGCTGGTAAACTTTACCGCAAAGCCTTGGTGCATCTGAAGGTTGATACCGGTATGGGTCGTCTTGGAATCCCCTATGATCAGGTGCCTGCCCTGCTGGATGCCCTCAAGCTGCTGCCCAATATCTATCTGGAAGGGGTTATTTCCCACTTTGCCTCTGCTGATGAACTGGATGAATCAGGTCAGTATTTTACCCGCTTGCAGGGAGAGCGATTTGGCTGGGCAGTGGAACAGATTCGCAAGGCCGGTTTTTCGCCCCGCTATATTCATATTGCCAACAGTGCCGGTGCACTGCTGAATGATTATCCCTTCTGCAATCTGGTGCGTCCCGGCATCGCACTGTACGGGGCGCTGCCTTCACCTGATTTTCAGGGCAGGCTTTCCCTCCGTCCGGTCATGCGCCTGAAAAGCAAGATCGCCATGCTGAAATGGGTTGAACCCTCCACCACCATCAGCTATGGCCGCAGGTTTACGGCTGAACAACGCACCCTGATTGCAAGTGTGCCGGTGGGCTATGCCGATGGCTATCCCCGTGCCCTGACCAACAAGGGCCAGGTTTTGGTCAGGGGGGAGCGGGCACAGGTTTCCGGCACGGTCTGTATGGATTGGCTGATGCTGGACGTTACCCATATCCCCGGTGTGGCTGTGGGGGATGATGTGACCCTGATCGGGGAAGACCGGCAGGGAAACACGGTCTTTGCGGAAGAGGTGGCCAATTGGGCCGGTACCATTCCGTATGAGTTGCTGTGCGGCATCAGCAAGCGGGTGCCAAGGGTGTATCTCAAGTAGAATGTGCGTTGTCACCGGAGGGGGTATGAACATACGGTTGATAGTGCAATTTACGTTGATTGCAGGAAGCCTTCTGTTGGCAGGCTGTGCTGGTTCTCTACAGGATGTCAAGGTAGATAAGGTACATCTCTGCGGCCAAGGGCGTTGTTCTACGCTAGGTGCCGATCTGGATGCCGATACATTTCTTTCCCGAATTTACGCATTTCTTTCCCGTCATGTAGGCAGAGAGCTGAAATTGGCTGAGGTTGATCCCAAGTCCCGTGAGGAGACTGCAGACAGTATCACGTATTTTACCCAGGGCGGCCCCCTTCCTTTCTACAGCAGTTTGCAGTCATTGAAATTTACCGATGTTTCGTATCTTGATCGTGAAAAGAAAGAGATCCGTTTCAAGTCAAAGCCGGGGGCTAGTTTTTTGGGAGTACCGATATTGTGCGCTGAGGGAGATGGCACCCTGAGGGTTATCGCAGCTCAGGATGTACAACTGGAAACCTCAAGTCTCTGTACATGGTTGGTAAATCCTGTCAGCTGGCAGATGAAGTTGAAGCTTGATCAGATTGATCTGGATAGAGGGTTTCTGGCAGGACATTACACCGTTGGTCATGGCGGTCCCACCTCAGCAGGTAAAGGCTCAGGCTATCAGGTTGCCACTTTCAAGAGGTCTTACGCGGTCGCTGCCAGCCAGGAAGATCAGTCTCACCCAAAAACGCTAGTGCCAGTTCAAGTCGTGCCTAATGCAGGCCCGGCAGGGCAGCCTCGTTTGGCTTACACCACCGTATTCAGTGACGCCAATCGAGATAGCGTGTTTGATGCAGGAGAAAAAATATCGTTACTGGTGGATGTTCACAATTACGGTGTATCTGCTGCAAAGGATGTCATGATAGTGCTGGGAGGGACACCCTATCTGACCTCTCTTATGGGGAGCAAGCGCATTATTGGTGGGATTGCGCCACAGGAACATCGCCAAGAGTTGTTCGAGACGGTTTTACCTGCCCGGTTGGAAGGTGATGCAGCAGAGCTGCGGATCGAAGTGTATGAGAATGGCAAGGCGGCCAGCGAGACCCGGACACTGCGTCTTGCTGCTCGTTCCCGTGAGAAGATAGAGACTGTCCAGGTCCTTTCTCAGCTGCCACGGCTACAGTTTACATTGGAGTTGAAAGATCAGAATACCAATCGTATCCTGGAGGGGGGCGAAGAGGTTGCCTTACTGGTTGAAGTAAGCAACCAAGGGCAGGGCCCAGCTGAAGATGTTCAGTTGCGTCTGTCAGGAAGCCGTAGTCTGGTTGCGCTGTTTGGAGCAAAACAGCCTGTGGGTGATCTGCCTGTTGGTTCCCGCAAGCGGGTTGAGATGCGTGGTGTCCTGCCACAGGACATCAGCTCTGAAAGTGCTGAGTTAAGGGTTGAACTTTCAGAAAAACGAGGGTTTGCGCCGTCTGAATCTCGGATTCTGCGGGTTGCCACGAAAGGTCAGGAGCATCGTGAAGTAGTTGAGGTGATTTCTGAACTGAGTGTGGATGATATTCCACCAAAGGTCCGTGGCTATGAAAAACGCGAAGACTTCGCGGTGCTGATCGGCATTAGCAGCTATCGTGAAACAGCCATTCCAGAAGTCAAATATGCCCGGCGTGATGCAGAGGTCCTTGCCAAATATTTTGAACAGTTAAGCGGTATCCCTAAGGGAAATATAGCCGTCCTGACCGATGGTCATGCCACTAAAAGTGATATTGAGGCCTATTTGGATGACTGGCTTCCACGACGGGTAACCGCCAATTCACGTGTTTTTCTTTTCTATGCCGGGCACGGAGCACCTGAACCAGAGGGGAAGGGCGCCTTTATCGTACCCTATGAAGGACATCCAGATTTTTCCTCTAAAATGATACCGTTATCGCGGGTCTACGACTCGTTGAATCGCCTTAAAGCTCGTGAAGTGGTGGTGTTTCTTGATAGCTGTTTTTCCGGCGCCAAGGGACGTAGTGTTATGCAACAGGGGATAAGACCACTGGTCATGAGCAGTGAACATCAGCTGGCAGTCAAGGAAAAACCCTTGGTAATGGCAGCTTCTTCAGGTAGCGAGGTTACCTCTGACCTTGATAATGCACGGCATGGGCTCTTTACCTATTATCTGCTTAAAGGGCTACGGGGTGAGGCTGACCGGAATGGTAATAAGCGAGTTGAACTTGATGAGTTGTTTGCATTTGTGAGCAGTAATGTCACTCGCACGGCATCGCGAGAACTCAATCGAACACAGACACCGGTCATGTTGCCGGCAACGGGCCATGCCAAGGGCTCTCTTGAACTTTCCAGAACACACTAACCAAGCGATGAAGAAACGACCGAACAGATTACTAATACTGGTTATGCTACTACTCTGCTGCTATCTGTCTCCTGTGTCAGCAGCTACAGATGCGTTACCGGTGGAGGCGGTGGGAGAGGCGGCAGGTAGTGATCTGGAATCTCCCCGCGAAGTTTGCGGACGTGCCAAGGCTGAGGCCCAACGAAGTGCCATAGAACAGGCAGTGGGCAGCTTTGTGCGTTCCCATACGATCGTCTCTAACAGTCAGCTTGCTGATGATCTAATCCTTGCCCAGGTGCGCGGCAGGATTGAATCGCTTGAGGTGCTGCAAGAGGAACGGACTAGTGTGGGGTGCCGCGTTCGAATTAAGGCACTCATCCGACCTGAATATCCAAATGCTAAAGATGCCATTCAGATCAAGGCGGCCATGGCCCGCTCAGAACTGCGTGAAGGCGATGATGTCAGTGTCCAGTATCAGATAAACCGCGATGGTTATATCTATATTTTTGTCATAGCAGCGGACAGTTCTGTTACTCAGCTGCTGCCCAATGCCATGGTGCGGGAGAATAGACTGCGAGCTGGGGAGCTACAGCAGTTTCCCCCGCAGAATAGTGGTATTCGTTTAAGGGCACAGCTTCAGCAGGCATCAAAAAAGAGTGGTGCTGATGAGCGTCTTAAAATTATTGTGACCCGCCAGCCTGAGCCGATTCTGGAACGGGGGTTTCAGGAGGGTTTTGCGGTATATGATGCTAAATCTACCGCCTTGATCAGCGATTTGCTGAAACGTCTGGCGCAACTTGAACCTGCAGATTGGGGCGAAGTAACACTGGAGTATCGGATAACACCATGACCAACAAGAAGATCAAACTGACGCAAACCGTAAAAGCTGCGGGCTGAGCGGCCAAGCTGGGCCCGGAGGGCCTTGCCGCCGCGTTGGCCGGACTTAAGCGTCCTGCTGACCCCCGATTGATCGTGGGACCTGAAACGTCCGATGATGGGGGAGTTTATTGCCTGACGCCGGAGATCGCGCTGGTTGAAAGCTGCGATGTAATTACGCCGCCTGCTGATGATCCCCGTGCCTTTGGACGGATTGCCGCTGCCAATGCCCTTTCAGACATTTACGCCATGGGGGGCAAGCCGCTGACCGCCATGAATATCGCTTTTTTCCCAAATTGCAGTCTGCCGCCAGAGGTTCTTGGTGAAGTGCTGGCCGGCGGGCAGGATGCCCTGAACGAGGCTGGTTGCTGTCTGGTGGGAGGGCATACGGTTGAAGATGAAGAAATGAAGTATGGCCTGTCTGTGACTGGTATTGTGCATCCTGATCAGGTGCTGCGTAACAGCACTGCCCGTCCCGGTGATGTTCTGCTGCTGACCAAGCCACTGGGCAGCGGCATTCTATCCACGGCGGTCAAGGGGGAGATGGCAACTGAGACGCAGGAGGCAGAGGCGGTACGCTGGATGTCGCTTCTGAACCGTGCTGCTGCCGAGCTGATGCTGCGTCACAATCCTTCTGCCTGTACCGATGTAACCGGTTTCGGTCTGATCGGTCACAGCTGCGAAATGGCTTTGGGGGCAGGGGTGACTATTTGTCTGAAGCTTGATGTGATTCCCTTGATGACAGGGGTGACAGATCAGATTGCTGATGGCATGGTGCCTGCCGGTTGCTATCAGAACCGTAGTTTCTACCTTTCAAGGGTTGCTGCTGGCGACTGCGAGGCTGATCGCTTACTGCCGCTGTTTGATCCCCAAACCTCCGGTGGTCTGCTGATCGCCTTAAGCCCTGACAATGCGGCATTGTTTCAGGCTGAGGCCAGCAAAAACAATATCTTCTGCGTAGCAATTGGTGAGGTGCTGCTCCAGGCTGCCCTGCCGGTGATCATTAACTGAATTCTCTTGTGTTGTATACGCGTTGCAGCTTCAAAAGCACTTGGCAGGCCCCTGTCTCCCATGCTACAAAGCTCACTCCTGACCGTAGATCATTAAGATAATCAAACTAACATACATCGAGGTGTCATTATGGCCAAAATTACACGGGCGCTGATCAGTGTTTCCGACAAGACCGGTATTGTAGAACTTTCCAAAGCCCTGGCAGGATATGGGGTGGAGATCCTTTCCACTGGCGGGACCGCCAAGCTGCTACGTGAGGCAGGCCTGACGGTTAAGGATGTGTCTGAATTCACCGGGTTTCCTGAGATGCTGGATGGCCGGGTCAAGACCCTGCATCCCAAGGTGCATGGCGGTCTGCTGGGTATCCGTGACAATGCAGAGCACCAGGCCAAGATGAAGGAACATGGCATAGAGCCGATTGACATGGTGGTGGTTAACCTTTACCCCTTTGAGGCAACCGTAGCCAAGCCGGATTGTACCCTGGAAGATGCCATCGAGAATATTGATATCGGTGGTCCCACCATGTTGCGATCTGCTGCAAAAAATAATCATGATGTGACCGTGCTGGTTGATGCTGCTGACTATGCCACCGTACTGGAAGAGATGGCTGCACATGCCGGTTGCGTTTCGGTGAAGACCAATTTCCGTCTGGCGGTTAAGGTGTATCAGCATACCGCAGCCTATGACGGTGCTATTTCAAACTGGCTGGGTGCCCGTCTGGGTGATGCCGCTGCGGAATATCCTGAAACCTTTACCCTGCAGGTTAAAAAGGCTCAGGATCTGCGTTATGGTGAGAACCCTCATCAGTCAGCAGCCTTTTATGTGGAGCGCGGGATTACCGAACCCTGTGTTTCCAATGCGGTTCAGTTGCAGGGCAAAGAGCTTTCCTTCAACAATATTATTGACCTTGATGCTGCTATTGAGACGGTCAAAGAGTTTACAGACAAACCTGCTGCTGTCATTATCAAACACACCAACCCTTGTGGTGTGGCTCTGGGTGATTCTCCTATCTCTGCCTATCTCAAGGCCCGTGAGTGTGATCCGGTCTCCGCCTTTGGTGGTATTGTCGGCTTTAACCGTATTGTTGATGCTGCTGCTGCACGTGAGCTGACCTCAACCTTCCTGGAGGCGGTCATCGCCCCTGGCTATGATGAGGAGGCACTGGCCATCTTTACGGCCAAGAAAAATGTGCGGGTCATGCAGGTGCCGTTGTTGGCCGGGCATCTTCAGACCGGCTATGACCTGAAGCGGGTGGTGGGTGGTCTGTTGCTGCAAGGTCGTGATCTGGGAATGGTGGCTGCCACAGACTGCAAGGTCGTGTCCCAACGTCAGCCAACAGCACAGGAACTGGCTGCACTTGATTTCGCCTGGCGGGTCTGCAAACATGTCAAGTCAAACGCCATTGTCTTTACCAATGCTGACCAGACCGTGGGGATTGGTGCCGGTCAGATGTCACGGGTGGATTCCTCCAAGATTGCCGTTCAAAAGGCGTTGCTGCCAATCAAAGGTACCGTACTTGCTTCCGATGCCTTCTTTCCGTTCCGTGATGGTGTTGATGCCGCTGCAGAGGCAGGCGTGACTGCCATTATTCAGCCGGGCGGTTCAGTGCGTGACGAAGAGGTGATTCAGGCAGCCAATGAGCATGGAATGGCAATGGTGTTTACCAGCATGCGCCATTTTAGACATTGATTTTGAAAGGCTCTCACCTATGAAAATCCTGGTAATCGGCGGCGGTGGCCGCGAACATGCCCTGGTCTGGAAGATCGCCCAATCACCGTTGGTGACGCAGATTTACTGCGCCCCAGGCAATCCCGGTACGGCACAATTAGCTACCAATCTGCCTATCAAGGTGGAAGAGATCGACAAGCTGTTGGGCTTTGCCAAGTCAGAAGGGATTGATCTGGCGGTGGTGGGGCCAGAACTGCCGCTGTCGCTGGGGATTGTGGATCTGTTCCGAGAGTATGGGGTGAAGATCTTCGGGCCCAGCCGGGCTGCCGCACGGATTGAGGCCAGTAAGGCCTTCTCCAAGGATCTTATGCATAAGTATAACATCCCGACCGCTGCCTATGGTGTCTTTACTGAAATCCCTGCTGCTGAGGCATTTATCCGTAAGACCGGCGCGCCAATTGTGGTCAAGGCCGATGGTCTTGCTGCTGGTAAAGGGGTGATCATTGCCCAGACTGAGGCTGAGGCGATCGAAGCGGTGCAGGATATGCTTTCCGGTAATGCCTTTGGTGATGCTGGTTCTCGGGTGGTTGTTGAAGAATTTCTGGTTGGCGAAGAGGCTTCCTTCCTTGCCATTACCGATGGCAAGTTTGTGATTCCGTTGGCCTCTGCCCAGGATCATAAGGCGATCTTTGATGGTGACCAGGGTCCTAACACTGGCGGCATGGGGGCCTATTCACCGGCTCCGGTGGTGACTGCAGAGGTGCATCAAAAGGCGATGGAGCAGGTGGTGCAGCGGGCAGTTGATGGTATGGCGGCTGAAGGCTGCGCCTATCAGGGGATTGTCTATGCCGGTCTGATGGTCAAGGATGGCGAAGTGAAGACCCTGGAATTCAATGCCCGTTTTGGTGATCCTGAGTGCCAACCACTTCTGATGCGGATGAAATCTGATCTGGTGCCGCTGCTGCTGGCAGTGGCTGAAGGTGATTTGTCAAAGCATAGTATTGAGTGGCATGATCAGGCAGCGATTTGCGTGGTCATGGCAGCTGAAGGGTACCCCGGTGATTACCCTAAAGGGGATGTGATTACCGGAATTGAGGCAGCTGAAGAGCTTGCTGATGTAACGGTTTTCCATGCCGGCACCGTTGAAAAGGAAGGCCAGATTGTAACGGCTGGTGGACGAGTGCTGGGGGTTACGGCCTTGGGGAATACCGTGGCAACGGCGATTGAGCGGGCCTATCAAGGGGTTGCCAAGATTTCCTGGCGTGGGGTGCAGTTCCGTCGTGATATTGGTAAAAAGGCCCTTGGGCGTATCTGATCGGACGGTTGGTATGTATAATGCTTGACATAACTTCAGGGGCTATGATTAAGTTCCACATCTTTTATACACCATCAAGGAGGTTGTAACGATGAAAAAAGCTATTATCGCGATGTTTGCCGTGGTTGCCTTTGCCGGTGCCGCATTTGCTGCTGACAGCTATGAGTACAAGGGTGGCGCAATGGGTAAGGTTACCTTCCCTCACAAGGCTCACATGAAGCTGGGTTGTGCCAAGTGCCATGAAGGCGCTCCCAAGAAAATTGAAATGAACAAGGAAGTAGGCCACAACAAGCTCTGTGTAAAATGTCACAAGGCTGAGGGCAAAGGTCCTCAAGGCTGCAAGGATTGCCACAAGAAGTAATTTATTCTTATTCAGTGTTATTCAAAAGGGTCAGCAGTTGCTGACCCTTTTTTAGTTTATTTGATTTTTGTCAAACCTCTATGTCAAAAACCGCTACCCATTTCTTTTATGTTGCGCTATAACGGTTTATACAATACAGAAATAGTCGTGAATTCAATCTTCCTTATGTTGCCTTTTTAACACGGTTTTAATGGAGCTTTCAGTGAGTACCAATCAGCGTAGTTTCGTGCAACAGGTCTGGGACTTCTTTTGTTCACTCAAGCTTACCCTCTTTGTGCTGATTACCTTGGCCATTACCTCAATCATCGGTACGGTTATTCCTCAGTATCCGAATATTGATGAACGCTATTGGGGCACTATCAGTGCAGGTCGCAAGCTGCTGTACGAGAGGCTTGGCTTTTTTGACATGTACCACTCATGGTGGTTTTTAGCCCTGCTTGCACTGTTCAGCGTAAACCTGATCGCCTGTTCCATCAAGCGCTTGCCCCATGTGTTCAAATTTGTCTCTGAGCCAGTTACAATACTGTCTGAAACCCAGCAGAAGATTTTCCCAAGCAAGGATCTGAAGCTGAGCGGTTCACTTGATGACTCGCGAGACAAACTTTCTGCATTTCTTTTATCCCATTTTTCATCGCCCACCATCACCCAGGTTGGCAACCAGTATCATCTCTTTGCTCAGAAAAATGCCTGGTGCCGTCTTGGGGTCTATGTTGTTCACTTCAGTATTCTGGTGATCATGGCAGGAACCATCATTGGAAATGTCTGGGGCTACAAAGGATTTGTAGCGATTGTTGAGGGGGAGACGATTAGTGTCATCAAGGCCCGTAATGGTAAAGATGTTGCCCTGGGGTTTGAGGTCAAGTGTGACCAGTTTACGGTTTCCTTCTATGATGCCCCTGGAGGTGGTGGCCCAAGTCAGATGCCAAAGGAGTTCAAGAGTATTCTGACCCTGACTGAAAATGGCAAAGAGGTGCCAGGCTACAAGCATGCCCGAGTGGTGGTGAACGAGCCGCTTAGTTATAAAGGAATCACCTTTTATCAGTCAAGTTATGGCCAGGCCAATGATCCCAGTGCCTTCTTCTTCACGGTCAAAAACCGTGCAAACGGTAAAACTGAGCAGATTGCACTGCGCCCTGGTACCCAGACCCGCCTGTCTGATGGCCGTTTGACCTCTATTGTTGATCTAACTGACAACCCAGGTGAGGGTACGGCTGCAGTATTGAGTGTAAGCGATAATGGAGCGGAACCAAAGTTCTTCAAGGTGTTTAAGAATAATCCTGCGCTGGATGAACTGCGAGGAGATACCTTGATTTTCACCTTTATCGGTACAGATGCCCGGATGTATACCGGCCTGCAGGTCAACAAGGACCCCGGTGTCTGGGTGGTCTGGACCGGCTGTATCATGATGTGTCTTGGCCTCTGCATCGCCTTCTTCATGTCCCATAAGCGGGTCTGGATCGTAGTGCAACATGGTTATGCGCGTATCTATGGCAATGCCAGCAAGAATCAGCCGGCATTTCTGACTGAGTTTGAGGCATTGGCCGAAGAACTCCAGAAACAGAATATTTGAGCGGAGGAATATACGTAATGTTGAGTGCAAAACTCTTTAATGCCACCACCATCTTCTATATGGTTTCAACTCTTGCTTTCATCGGCTTTCTTGCCAGTCGCAATAAGGGGGTTGGTCTGGTTGGGTCTGCTTTTGCCTGGATCGGTTTTGCTGTCCAGACCGTTGCGATAGGCCTACGCTGGAAAGAATCCTATGACATGGGGTTGGGCCATGCCCCTATGTCTAACTTATATGAATCAGTTGTCTTCTTTGCCTGGAGCATTGTGCTGATCTTCGGCATTATCGATATCAAGTACCGGTATCGGATCATCGGCGCCTTTGTGATGCCGTTTGCACTGCTTGGTATGGCCTGGGCGCAGCTCTACCTGCCTGCTGACATCAACCCGTTGATGCCGGCGCTGCAAAGTAACTGGTTACTGTATCACGTTATTACCTGCTTTCTTGGGTATGCTGCCTTTGCTGTGGCCTGTGGTGTCTCGATCATGTACCTGATCAAGGCCAAGAGCGAAGAAAAAGGGAACGAGGCCGCAGGTGGATTGATGTCCCAGTTTCCGCCTACCCGTGTACTTGATGACCTGAACTACAAGGCGATCATGGTCGGTTTTCCGCTTTTAACACTGGGAATTATCACCGGTGCTGCCTGGGCCAACTATGCCTGGGGAACTTACTGGAGCTGGGATCCGAAAGAGACCTGGTCGCTGATTGTCTGGTTTGTCTACGCTGCATTTCTACATGCCCGTTTTACCAAAGGCTGGGTTGGCAAGCGGGCCGCCTGGCTCTCAATTATCGGTTTTGCAGCCACCATTTTCTGCTATCTGGGGGTAAACCTGTTGTTGTCAGGTCTGCATAGCTATGGTAATTTAAACTAGTTTTCATTGCTTGATGCTGCTTGAAAAAACCGGGTTCACCCGGTTTTTTCTGTTTATGGGGTTGTGGTGCTGACTGTCTCCGTCATTATACCGATCAAACCTGGCCTGGTGCCGCAGGCAGCAGGCCGGATAGTATCGCTGGGCTGGCTCGCTGACCAGTGTGAACTGTTGGTTGCAGAAGGGACCAATCCAAGCTGTCAGCGTAATCAGGCAGCGCAGCAGGCAAAGGGTGAGATCATCTATTTTCTGGATGATGATTCGCTGGTGGTACCGGATGCCCTGCAGCGGCTTGAACAGCATTTTGTCGATCCGCTGGTGGTTGCTGTTGGTGGTCCCTCTTTAACACCGACTACTGATAGCCTGTTGCAGCGAGGGATTGGTGCGGTACTTGGCTCGTTACTTGGGGCAGGAGGGGTGCGTAACCGCTATCGGGCCGTTGGAATGGTCAGGCAGACCACTGAGCGAGAGCTGATCCTTTGTAATCTTGCCATCCGGCGGGATGCCTTTCTGGCAGCCGGTGGCTTGGATGAACGCCTGTACCCCAATGAAGAAAACGAGCTGCTTGACCGCCTAAAGAACGGTGGCGGCACACTGCTGCATGATCCGGCACTTGCTGTTGAACGTAGTCAACGAGCATCAATCTACGCTTTTGTCAGGCAGATGTATCGTTATGGTCGTGGCAGGGCGGAACAGACCAGAATAGCCGGTTTCAGCGGCTTGATGCCGTTTGTGCCACTGGCCTTTGTGGTCTACCTGGTGACGCTGCCTTTTGCGCCCATTCCCGGTTGGTGGTTGCCCTTACTGGTGTATGGTTGTGCTGGCTTCCTCTGCTCTTTACCTGCGGCTCTGCAACAGCGTCAGCCATTGTTTTTGCTGCTGGTGCCGCTACTGTTACCGCTGTTGCATATATCCAACGGTATTGGCCTGTTAACCGGCTTTCTGTTCCCCGGCAAGCGTAACTTGTGCTATAACCAGCAACCGGTAACAATACGCCGTATTCAGCCGTAACCTATTCTGGAGTTTCTGATGGACCTGAGTGTTGTTGTTCCGATCTATTTTGAAGAAGATAATATCAGACCGCTGTACGATGCCATAACAGCTGCACTTGCTCCAACCGGCCTGCAGTACGAAGTTATCTGCGTGGATGATGGTTCCGGCGATAATTCCTTTCTACTGCTCAAGGAGTTGGCTGCCACTGACCAACGTCTGCGGGTAATCCGTTTCCGCCGAAATTTTGGCCAGACAGCAGCCATGGCTGCCGGTTTTGAGGCTGCCCGTGGTGCGGTGATCGTACCGATGGATGGTGACCTGCAGAATGACCCGGCTGATATCCCGCTGCTGCTGGAAAAGATCAAGGAAGGCTATGATGTGGTCTCTGGCTGGCGCAAGGATCGGCAGGATACCTTCATTAACCGGAAACTTCCTTCCATGATTGCCAATGGTCTGATCTCCCGTCTGACCGGTGTCCATCTGCATGATTACGGTTGCACGCTTAAAGCCTACCGTCGTGAGGTGCTGGAGGGTATCGGACTGTATGGCGAGATGCACCGCTTTGTGCCAGCTCTTGCCTCGCGGATCGGTGCCAGGGTGGCAGAATTGCCGGTGCGCCATCATCCCAGACTTCATGGCACCAGCAAATATGGAATCTCCCGCACCGTGCGGGTGGTGCTTGATCTGCTGACAGTCAAGTTTCTGCTCTCCTACGCCACCAAACCGATCCAACTGTTCGGCAAATGGGGGATCTACTCCATGCTGCTGGCCTGCGGCACCGGTGGTGCCATGGTCTATATGAAGCTGTTCGCCAATACCAGTATGAACCGTAATCCGCTCCTGATCCTGACCGCTTTCCTGATGTTTATGGGTATCCAGTTCATCACCCTTGGTCTGCTGGGTGAACTGAATGCCCGCACCTACTACGAATCTCAGGGGAAGCCGATCTATTCAGTAAAAGAGCGGCTGAACGATCCTGATGAGCATGCCTGAAAAACCGTTGCGTATCCTGATGATCGCTCCCACGCCGTACTTCTCGGATCGTGGTTGTCATGTCAGGATCTATGAAGAGGCCAGGGCGTTGCTGGCTCTGGGGCATCAGGTGAAGATAGTCAGCTATCACCTGGGGCGCGATCTTGAGCCGGTGCCGGTTGAGCGCACGGTATCAATCCCCTGGTACAGCAAACATGAGGCAGGTCCCTCGTGGCATAAGCCCTATCTAGACCTGTTGTTGCTCTGCACGTCGCTACGTGTTGCCCGTCAATTCAAACCGGATCTTATTCATGCCCATCTCCACGAAGGGGTGTTGATCGGCTGGCTGGTGGCCAGGCTACGCAGGATACCGCTCCTGTTTGACTATCAGGGCAGCCTGAGTGGTGAATCGCTCAACCACGGATTTTTTGGAACCGGTTCCCTGTTACATCGTCTGTTCCGTTGGACTGAAGGGCGGATCAACCGTCTGGCTGATCTGATCATCACCAGCTCAACGCCAGGCAGGCATGAGTTAACCCGCTTTTGGCAGATGCCTTTACAGCAGGTGGTTGCACTGCCGGACGGTGTTGATACAACGGTCTTTCGATACTTTTCCCGTACTGAAGCCCGTGAGCGTCTGGGACTTGATGAACAGGTGCCGGTGATCGTGTATCTGGGATTGTTCAATCAATACCAGGGGGTTGATCTGCTGATACATGCTGCACGGCTGATGATCCAGCAGGGTAGGAACTTCCACCTGCTGCTGATGGGCTACCCGGAGCAGGAGTACCGTCAGCTGGTGGATGAACTTAACATACACAGTTTTGTTACCTTTACCGGTCGGGTTTACTATGCCGAAGCCCCGTTGCTGCTGGCAGCCGCTGATCTTGCGGTTTCCCCCAAAATCTCTGACACTGAAGCCAATGGCAAGTTGTTAAACTACATGGCCTGTGGCCTGCCGGTGGTGGCTTTTGATGCGCCGGTCAACTGGGAACTGCTGGGTGATGATGGCATCTATGCAGCATTTGGTGATGTCGTTGATCTTGCCCGTTGCCTTTCCACTGCCTTGGGTGATCGGGAGGCGTTGCGGCAACGGGGCAAGCGCTTGCGTGTGCGGGCAGTTGAGCAGCTTGCCTGGGATGTGCGGGTAAAAGAGCTTGAAACAGTCTACCAACGGCTACTCAAGGTTGAAAAATAATCTGTCCTGGAGTACGGTTCAGGTCATGAACAAATCGACAGCTGCTTCACTTGATGATTATACCTTGTTCAGGCTGCTCTGCGAGTTAGAGCAGGGCTCTGTCAGCTCTCAGCGTGATCTGGCCCGTAGATTGGATAGCGCCCTGGGGTTGGTCAACAATTACCTCAAGACTGCATCTGCCAAAGGGTGGGTCCGGGTCAAGGAGCTTTCCAGTAATCGTTGCAGCTATCATCTTACCTCTAAAGGAATTGCTGAACTGCGGCGACTGACTCTGTTGCACAGTCGTTATCTGGACCGTATGATCCAGCTTATCCTGCAGGAATACCGCCAGTTGTGCAGGCAATTAAGCGATGAAGGGGTAGAACGGGTTGCCTTGTGCGGTATAGACGGCTGTGCAGAGCTGGCCTGGTTGGCGCTGCATGAGGCAGGTATTGAGGTTGTGCTGGTCATGGATCTGGATGCAGCTGAAGCTACCTTTATGGGGCGTGAAGTTGTGTCGCTGGCCCGCGCTATGCTGGGTGGTATCTACAAAGTAGTGATCAGTTCGCGTAATCGGGCAGATGCACTGTATCATGCCTTGCTGGATCTTGGTGCTGACCCGATGTCAATCAAGGTACCGGTTATGTTTTTGGAGAACAAATAATGGAACAGGGTGCAAAAATATTTGTGGCTGGCCACCGGGGTATGGTTGGTTCTGCCATTGTCAGGAAGCTGGAACAGGCAGGCTACCACAACCTGGTACTAAAAACCTCCTCAGAACTGGATCTGCGTAATCAGGCTGCAGTTGCAACATTCTTTGAGCAGGAACAGCCTGACTATGTCTTTTTGGCTGCAGCACGTGTGGGCGGAATTATTGCCAACAGTACCCGCAAGGCTGAATTCCTTTACGATAACCTGATGATCCAGACCAACGTGATCCATGAGGCATGGAAAAGCGGTGTTAAACGGCTGCTTTTTCTGGGAAGCACCTGTATTTATCCCAAATTTGCCCCCCAGCCGATTCGTGAGACTGACTTGCTGACCTCACCACTGGAGCCAACCAATGACGCCTATGCCATTGCCAAGATCGCGGGTATTGTCCAGTGCCGCTCCTACAACCAACAGTATGGCACTCGCTTTCTGGCGGCCATGCCCAACAACCTCTACGGCCCCGGCGATAACTATGACCTGACCGGCTCCCACGTCCTGCCAGCCTTGCTACGCAAGTTTCATGAGGCAAAGCAATCGGGTTCTCCAAATGTCACCGTCTGGGGTACCGGCACCCCGCTGCGTGAATTCATGCATGTGGATGATCTTGCTGATGCCTCACTATTTCTGATGCTGCTGGATGATGACCGTTATGAGAGTGTTCTGACTTATTCTGACGCACCTGCCTTGATCAATGTCGGGTCAGGCCAGGAAATAAGCATCGCCGGACTTGCGCGGATGGTGCAGCAGGTGGTGGGTTTCGAAGGTGAGCTGGTCTTTGATACGGACAAACCGGACGGCACCCCCCGTAAACTGGCCGACTCCTCCCGTCTGCATACACTGGGCTGGAAACACAGCATAGAGCTTGAGGATGGCGTGCGGGATGCGTACCGGTGGTTTGTGAAGCATGTTGTAAAATCTTAACCCCACTCCTCGAATGCGCCTCAGATTTACTAAGCTAATCCCTGCAACGATCAGCATCCAGCTGGAACAGCTTGTTGCCGCACCCAGCTTTGGCAACAGTATCTGGCTGATCAGCGACCGGCTGATCAGGATGGGGCTGGGGCTGCTGGTGGGGGTCTTGGTGGCCCGCTATCTGGGGCCGGAGGGGTACGGACAGCTTAGTTTTGCCGGTTCCTATGTCATGATTTTTTCCGCCATAGCACTGTTTGGGCTTGAGTCAATCGTGGTGCGCGAGTTGGTCAAGCATCCTGAAGCAGAGCGTGCCATCCTGGGCACCACCTGCTTGATCAGATCTGCTGCCGGTTCACTTTCCTACCTGCTGGCCATTGCGGTGCTGCTGGTGCTGCGTCCGGATGATCGGATCGCCTTGCTGCTGGTGGCCCTGCTGGGCAGTTCCTTGTTGGTGCAGGCCGTTGAGACGAGTGACCTTTGGTTTCAGTCTCGGGTGCTTTCCCGCTATACGGTAATCTGTCGTTCAACCGCCTTTATCATCTCATCAGGAATCAAGGTGCTGCTGGTGCTTTCCGGTGCCTCGCTTGCAGCCATTGCTGCAGCCACTGCGGTTGAAACGTTGCTGGCTTCGTTGCTGCTGGTGTTGGCCCATACCCGGTACAGTAATGCGGGCATACTGACCTGGCGCTGGGACAGCGACTGGTTCCGCCGACTCTTGACCGGTTCGGTGCCGATGGTACTTTCCGGTGTGGTGTTGATGATCTATCTGCGGATTGATCAGGTGATGCTGGGGGCTCTGGCGTCGCAGGCAGAGGTGGGGCTGTATGCAGCAGCAGTCAGGATTTCAGAGGTCTGGTACTTTGTGCCTACTGCCATTGTTTCGTCGGTTTTTCCCGGTCTGGTTGCGCTACGTAGTACCAATCCTGAACAGTTTGAGCGCAAGCTGCAGCAGTTATATAATCTGCTGGCGTTTCTGGGCTATGCTGTGGCCCTGCCGGTTACCTTTATTGCACCCTGGCTGGTCCGGCTGCTGTTTGGCAGCGCCTACCAAGCTGCAGCACCTCTGCTGGCGGTGCTGATCTGGGCCGGTCTGTTCGCTAATCTGACCGTGGTGCGCAACGCCCATTTTATTGCACTGGATTGGGGCAGGTCACTGCTTTGGGCCACCAGTCTGGGGGCAACGGCCAATGTGCTGCTCAATCTGTTGCTGATCCCCCGCTACGGTGCGTTGGGAGCGGCAATTGCTACCTGCCTGTCCTACTGGGTGGCTGCCCATGGCGCCTGTTATACCAGCAGACAGATGTGGCCAGCTGGCGGGATGATTTTGCGGGCGCTGGTGTCGCCCCGTTTTTGGTAGTGACCTGCGGCTGAAAGGAGACAAGCCATTTGAACGCATTATTCAGGTTTTTGCGGGGCTATCGGGCCTGCCAGCGTATGCTCAGAACCGTTGATCCGCAACTGGTTCAGCCGTTTCAGGCAGAGGCCGGTCGGCTGGTGGAACGTGAACAGCGTCTGCTGGAACTGGCAACCGGCAAGCGGGTGATTCACTTCGGCTTTCTTGACTCGATCTTTCTGGAGCGGAAGCTGGCGGACGGTTCCCTTCTGCACAGTCGTCTGGCGAGTGAGGCCAGTGAACTGTATGGAGTGGATATCAACGGTCCGTTGCTGGACCAGTACCGGGCTGTTACCGGAGATAGTTGCAACCTGATCTGGGATATTGCTGACGGTAGTATTCCGCAGCAGCTCCAACAGCCCTTTGACCTGATTCTGTTTCCTGAGGTGCTGGAACATGTACCTAATCCCGGGTTGGTGCTGGTTAACCTTGCAGCGCTCTGCCGCTGCACCGGTGCCAATCTTTGTCTGACCGTGCCCAATGCATTTGATATGTATAACTTCATGGCTGCCATGCATGGGGTGGAGCTGATCCATCCTGAACACTGTTACACCTTTACTCCCTACAGCCTGAGCAGGCTGCTGCAACTTGCCGGTTTTAATCCACCTGAGCTGGAGTTCTACAACTTTGGTTCATCCCTGGCACCGGGCATAACCAAGGCTGGCATGCTGGCAGTCTGCAGCCTGCAGGATATGCCAGCCCGCTGATATGGGTGCATTGACCGATAAAAAAGCGTTGTTTCTGTTTGGTGATCTACAGATGGGCGGGGCCGAACGTCAGGGGCTGCTGCTGGCCCGTCACCTGCAGGAGCAACAAGGGACGCTGGTGCAGGTATGGGGGTTGGGGGCTGGCATTGGGCCGGTGGCGCAGCAGTGTGAACAGTGGGGCATCCCCTGGCAGGCGGTTCCGCTGCATTGGGGGCTGCGCCGTCGTCTGCCGCACCTGATTCGGCTGGCGATCAATCTGAGGCAACTACGTCCTGACCTGCTGCTCTCCTACACAAAGGTTCCGAATCTGGCAGCAGCTCTGCTCTGGCGTCATTGCGGGGTACGCTGTTGTGTCTGGAACCAGGCAGATGCTGGTCTGTTGCTTGATTCAGGATTGCTGCATCGCTATGCCGTCGGGCAGGTTGAACATTTTATTGCCAATGCCGAATCCGGGCAGGAGTTTCTGATCAGTCAGTACGGGCTTCGGGCTGAACAGATCCGGCTGATCCGTAATGGCATTGCACTGGCTTCTCCGCAGCAGGATAGAGCTGCCTGGCGACAGCAGTTACAGATTGATCAAGGCGCTCCAGTGGCCGTGATGGTGGCAAATCTGAGTAGCTATAAGGATCACGCCACCCTGCTCCAGGCCTGGCAGCAGCTGCTTGCTGGCTGGGATAGCCGAGAACTGCCGGTGCTGGCGCTGGCCGGTCGGTTTGACGACCAGGCAGCAGCATTGCAGCAGCAGGCAGAGCTGTTGGGGATCAGTAGACAGGTGCGGTTCATGGGCAGTGTTGCGGATATCATCGGCCTGTTGCAGGCCTCTGACCTGCTGGTACACAGCTCAATCAGTGAGGGGATTCCCAATGCCGTGCTGGAGGGGATGGCCAGTGGTCTGGCAGTGGCCGGTAGTGATATTCCTGGCCTGCGAGAGGCGGTCGGGCCTGTCGGTCAACCGTTTCTGGCGCCGGTTCAGGATAGCAGCGCACTGGCCGGTTGCCTGAAACAGCTCCTGACCAACCCGCTGCTGCAGCAACAACAAGGGAGCTTGATGCGTCAGCGTGCTGAACAACAGTTTGGCCTTGAGCGGATGTGCCAGGAGAGTGTCGCCTTCTTGCAGGACTGCCTGGTGAGCTGCCTATGAGCAGGTATGCGCCCCAACATCATCCGTTGTTGTCACCGGTGGTTCTGCTGCTGGTGGCCATTGGCCGTCTGATTGGCGGTCTGCTGCCGTTCCATAACCGATCAGGATTGTTTTTTTTCTTTCCGTTCTATCATACCGGTGGGGCAGAACGGGTGCACAGCCAGATTGTTGCTTGTTTCAAAGACCAACAGCCTTGGGTCTTTTTTGCCAAACGTTCCGTAGATCATGGCTTCTATCAACAGTTTGCACAGGCAGGCCGTTGTTTTGATTGCGGCTGGCTGCTGAAATACACCTATCCTCTGAGTGTCGGAATTCTGGCCGGACTGATCGGCAAGCATCCCGATGCCCGGGTTTTTGGCTGCAACAGCCTGTTTTACTACCTGCTACTATCCCATCTGCCGGAACATGTCCGGGCAACTGATCTGCTGCATGCTCTGGGAGGCGGTGCTGAACAGTTTGCCCTGCCGGTGCTGGAACGGTTGCAGCAGCGGGTGGTGATCAGCCAGACAGTGCGGGATGAGCTGATCTCCTGGTATCGCTTGCACGGGGTGGATACCGGGCTGGACCAGCGGATATTAGTCATTCCCAACCGGATTCCTATTCCGCCAGAGCTGCACAAGCCGGTTGGAGAGAGGCCGCTGCGTCTGCTGTATGTGGGCAGGGGTGGGGCAGAAAAACGGGTGCAGTTAATCGGTCGTGCTGCCAGACTTTGCCGGGAAAAGGGCTTAGAGGTTGAGGTTACCCTGGTGGGTGATTTGGAAGATGCGGTTGCTGCCGAAGATCGCGCCTGCTGTCATCTTACTGGTCTAATCAGCGACAGCGAACAACTGGCTGAACTGTACCGTCAGGCTGACCTGCTGCTGATCACCTCCAACCGTGAAGGTTTTCCTTTAACTGTCATGGAGGGTATGGCACAGGGCTGTGTACCGGTCTGTACCGCAGTGGGCGGCATACCGGAGCATATCAGGCACCAGGAAAACGGCTGGTTGCTTCCTGCTGAAGATGACGACGTTGTCGTGGAAGCGTTACTGCAGGCTGTTGCTGCTCTGTCTGCAGACCGTCGGCTTTTGCAGCGCCTGTCAACTGCGGCGTATCAGTATGCAGCAAAGAACTTCAGTGGTGAGCGGTTTTGTGAACAGTACCAGAAGGTGATTAAAGGAAAGTAATGGCCTTGGTGTCCGTTATCATACCCTGCTACAATCAGGGGCAGTATCTGACTGAATCCATAGGTTCGGTGCTGGCCTCAGATCATCAGAAAATTGAGATCATTGTGGTGGATGATGGCTCCACTGATCCTGAAACCTGTCGGATTCTGGGTGGGCTGGATTACCCCAAGACCCGGCTGATCCGCCGTGAAAACGGTGGGCTGGCCGCTGCCCGCAACAGCGGAATTGCGGCTGCCCAAGGCCGCTATATCCTGCCGCTGGATGCCGATGACCGGATCGGGCCCCACTATATCAGTTTGGCGACGGCAGCTTTGGAGAGTTGTCCGAATCTGGGGATCGTTTACTGCAGGGCGGAGAAGTTTGGGGAAGAGACCGGCCCCTGGAAGCTGGCCCCCTTTTCCCGTTGGCGTATGGCGCTGGGTAACGTGATCTTTTGTTCAGCAGTCTATCGTCGTGTTGATTGGCAGGCTGTGGGGGGATACGATGAAGCCCTGCGCCGTGGCTGGGAGGATTGGGATTTCTGGCTTTCACTGCTGGAGTTGGGGCGTTTGGTGAGATGTCTGCCTGATACCGGATTCTACTATCGTAAGAACGTTGCCTCCATGGCGGCAGGGATGCAGCCAGGGCTGAAAAGCTCTCTGCATGGCGCACTGATTGAAAACCATCCCGTTTTTTTTGGATCATGGGGCGTCGTGCTGCGGTCTGTGCTTCCGCTCTACTATGGTCTGGCTGGCAGCGCTGTCTATCGCGACATCAAGAAAGGATTGGGGCGTTAGCATGAAAATAGTCTTTCTTGCGCCGTTTGGCATACGCCCCAAAGGGACGCTACAGGCCCGCATGCTGCCACTGGCCCAGGCGTTGCAACGGCGCGGCCACGAACTGGTAATTATTGCCCCCCCTTATACAAATCCTGAAGATGCCGGTCTGGTTGAACTGTTGGGAGAAGTTCGTCTGCGGAATGTCCAGTTGGGGCCGACGGCTGGTGTACTGGCTGCTCCGTTTATTGCCTGGCGGATGTTACGGGAAGCTCTGGAACAAAAGCCGGACCTGATCCACCTGTTTAAGCCCAAAGGGTACGGCGGGCTGGCAGCCATGGCGCTGGCCGGGATGCGGGCCAGCGGACTTAAGGTGCCAAAGTTGCTTATCGATAGCGATGATCGTGAAGGGCGGGGAGGGATGAATGAACTGCATCCCTATAGCATGCCGGAAAAATGGCTGTTTGCCTTTCAGGAAGAACGCCTGACCCGTTGGGCCGATGGTGTCAGCGTTGCCTCCCGTACGCTTGAGTCTCTGGCCTGGAGCATGGGGGCTGATCAGAACAGGACGTTGTATCTACCCAATGGTCCGCTGCTGCGTCCTGATGGTGATCGTCAGCGTGGACGTAAGCGATTCGATATTCCTGCTGATGCTCCGGTCTTGCTCCTGTACACCCGTTTTTTTGAATTTTCTCAACAAAGGCTGCATAGCATAGTTGAACAGCTTTGCCACCGTATACCATCCTTGAAGCTGTTGGTGGTTGGTCTGGGACCGCAAGGAGAAGAAAAACAACTGGAGCAGGCTGCCATCCGGGGGGGATTTTACAAGAACCTGGTTAGTGCAGGCTGGGTTGAGCCGGAACTGTTGCCGGACTGTCTGGCCGCTGCTGATGCAGCGCTCTACCTCTTTGATGATACCTTGATAAATCGCACGAAATGCCCGGCCAAGCTGGCTGAGCTTGCCGCTGCCAGCGTGCCGATTGTGGCAGAACGGGTAGGGCAGATCGGTGAGTATCTCCAGCATGGAGTAACTGCTCTGCTGGTGGAGCCGGGAGATCTGCAGGGGATGGTTGAGTCGCTTGTTCAGCTACTGACAGACCAGGAACTGGCCCGCAGGTTAGGGCTTGCTGCTTCCCAGCGTCTGCGTGATGATTTTAATTGGGACCGTGCAGCTGAGCGGTTGGAACAGTTTTACTACGGACTACGCAGACCATGAGCAAATCACGATCATATACGTTTCTGATGCTGTTACTGCTACTGGTGATACTGGTGGCCCTATTCATCCCAATTTTATTTACTGACAAGATCGTACGGGCGCCGGATATCCTCAACGAGTTTTACTGGGGGGTCTACAACTCCTACGGTAAGCCGCTTTGGTCCATGCTGCGGATAAACTTGGGGGGAGCCGACTGGAACCCCTATATCAACAGCGGGCACAGTAACGATGGCGGCATGGTCTCAATGCAGTTTGTCTATCTCTACCGTCTGATTTTTGGTCTGATACCGGCACCGGCCAGCGTGGCCTGGTTCATGGTACTGCACCTGTTTCTCGGTGGCGCTGGCACCTATTGCTACTGCCGTCTGGTTGGTTGCAGCCGGATTGCTGCGCTGTTTGGAGCGCTGCTGTTTGCCTTCTGTACCGAAAATGCCTCCCTGATCAATGCCGGCCATGTGATGAAGATTGCCACTATTGCCTATGCCCCCTGGGTTTTCTACTTCCTTGAAAAAGGTTTCCGTACTGATCGGCTGTTCCCCTATCTCTGTGCCGGTCTGGTGCTGACCCTGCAGTTCTTTAACACCCATTGGCAGATAGCCTTTTACACCTGTCTAGGGGTGGGGATCTACGGCATCATGCGGTTGCTGGAAGAGATCTATCATGGCGAACCTGCTCGGAAAACCGGGCGTACCCTGCTGATGGGGCTGGTGATGGTGCTGTTTTTTCTTTTTGCTTCGGCCATATCCCTTGCTCCACTGGCTGGCTGGTCAAAGGATACCAATCGAGGTACCCATTCGGGGGCAAATCAGGGAAAGGGCGGCCTGGATAGGGAAGAGGCGATGATGTGGTCTATGCCGCCGGAAGAGGTTGCGGCGTTGGTGGTACCTGGTCTGTTTGGTCTCTCACGCCAGGAGGGGGGCGATCTGCCCAGGCCCGATCAAACCTACTACTGGGGCAGGATGTTTTTTACCCAGACTGCCTCCTATTTTGGCCTGTTACCCTGGTTACTGTTGCCGTTGCCGCTTATATTTCGCAATGACCGGGTGACCAAGGCGGCCTTGGTTGCTGTGGTTGGGGGTATCCTGTTTTCCATGGGAAAATACACCCCGTTTTATCAATTTTTGTATGATTTTCTGCCCGGCATCAGTCGCTTCAGGGTGCCGAAGATGATGCTGTTTATAACTGCCTTTGGTCTGGCAGTGCTGACTGCCCGGGGGATTGACCTGTTAAAGGATCGGGAACTGCCGGATGCTGACCGGGTACAGCGTTGGGTTTGGTGGTTGCTGGCTTTTCCCTTAGTGCTAGCTATTATGTTGGGGGCAGAAAAACTGTTCGGCGTGGCGCTGCGTGATTGGATGATGGAACTGCTGGCCCGTCCCACTCGCTACCAAAGCGGCATCGGGCTGGTGAGCCAGCGCTGGTTTACGATTGAACGTGAGACCGGCATAGCCTTGGCTTTGGCAAGTCTGAGCAGTCTGGTTCTGTTGGGAATTGTGCGGAGGAAGCTTGTTGCAGGGGTGGGAATAGCAGTCTTGTTTGTGCTGCTTGCTGGTGATCTTTGGCGGGTCAATAGTAACTTTCTCGTGTTGACTAATACGCCGAATCGTACTGAAGCTGCTGTATCTCCTGCCTTGGCCTGGATAAAAACACAGGGAACAGGAGTTCGTGTCAAGAAACATGAGGTGCCTGAATATCGAGCATTACTTCTGGGAAACGCCGACCCTATGAGCTATGCATCAGCAGGGGTACCGGTACTGTTTACCGCCAATGCGGTCCAGAAACGGCGTTGGCAGGAGTATCTGGATGCCCTTTCATTGCAATCAACCTTGCCGGATATTATGAATGTGCGCTGGCTGGTGGCAGATGAAAAATTGTACGAACAGAACAGGGGACATTTTGGCAACCGCTATCCGGTTGTTTTCAGAGGCGGTAATGAGGTGGTACTGGAGAATCGTCAGGTGCTTCCCAAGGCCTGGCTGGTGAGTCAGGTCAAGGTAGAGACGGACCCGCTGCAGAGGCTCAAGCAGATGCAGGATCTGTCTTTTGATCCATCACGAACTGTTCTGGTTGAATCTGCGCCGCCCTTTGCGCTCAGTCCTGCTCCAAAGCCCGGAGAAGTGCTGCTGCAACAGTACGCAAATGAAAGGCTCCGTTTATCTGCTTCTGTCAGCTCAAACAGTCTGTTGGTTCTTGGTGAGAAGTACCATAAAGGCTGGAAGGCGCAGATAGACGGAAAACCTGCCGAGATCGTTCCGGTCAACCATATCCTGCGTGGGGTTTACCTGACACCCGGAAAGCATACGGTAGAGTTCCGTTTTGATCCGCTGCCATTCAAGATTGGTAAGTGGTTGACCTTGGGTTCCTTTGCACTGTTTGGCGTTGTGGCTATTCGTGAGTGGTGGTTGCGGAGACGTGAGCATGGATCAACAGTCTGACGTTACCAGGGATGAGTTGAAACGGTTTGGTCTGGCCTTGCTGCAGCCAAAACAAGGGTATCGTTTCAGCCTTGATCCTTTGCTTCTGTGTGACTTTGCCAATGCCAGGCAGGAAACATCAATTGTTGATCTGGGCACCGGCAGTGGGGTGCTGGCGTTGGTACTGGCACAGATGGCACTTAATGCAAACGTAACCGCCTTTGAGCAGGGTGAAGCCGCATCCTTACTGGCCCAACAAAATGCTCGTCTGAACGGCCTGGCTGAGCGGGTAACGGTGCTGCATGAAGATGTGCTGCATGTCCGGCAGCACCTGCCGGTTTCAAGTTGTGATCTGGTGGTCAGCAATCCTCCCTACCGTAAGCAGGGCAGGGGCAGGTTGAACCCCCACCCCGGTAAACTGGCTGCCCGCCATGAGACCACAGCCGGGCTGGCAGATTTTCTTGCTGCGGCCAAGTATCTGGTTAAGCCGGGGGGCAAGATTTGTCTGATCTATCATCCTGACCGATTTGTAGAATTGATGGCGGAGGCTGTGGCCCAGAAGCTTGCGGTGGTGCGGTTGCGGATGGTGCATGGTCTGCCGGATGCACCGGCCAAGGTGTTTCTGGTTGAGCTGTCTAAGGGGAGAAAAAACGCAGATCTGCAGATTATGCCACCGTTGATAGTACGAAGCGATACCGAGAACTACACGGATGAGGTAAGCCGTATCTTGACAGGAGCGAGAACGTAAAATGGCGCCGTAGGGCGCCATTTTTACTGCATCTGGTTGTCTCAAAGTCTATTGTTTGATAAACAACGCCATTTCCATTGTCTCATTGTCGCCGACATGAATCGGGAAAACCACACAGCGGTAGTGGTCAGGCACTGCCAGTCCACTGGCGGCAGGGTGCAGGGTGATCGGCGGATTGATATCAAGCGTAACCCCCATCTGTGATGCCTTTGCCACAACGTTACCGCAGACGATGTTCACGAACTCCATGACGGTGTCTTCAAGGATCTCATCATCCTCATTCTCAACGTCATCTTCTTTCAGAATTGCCTTGGCGATTGTTTTCTGGATACCTGCAGAAACCGATAGCAGATAGCGGGCGGTCATATCACCGCTAAGATCCATGGCTGCAATCATATGATTACAGGAAAGCACACTGGTCTCAACAAATTTGCCCGGCCGAAATTGGATACCAAGTACGCGGGTGATCATCTTGTAGGTCAGGTCAACCGTCATTTCCCAGGCTGCAGTGTTTTCATTCAGCCAGGAGGGTAGTTCAACGCGGTTGGCAACGTAGGGTGCCTGGTCGGCCTTAAATGCCTCAAGGTACTGGTCAAGTTTTTCCGGAGTTAGTGCGCCAACCTTGACCAGGGCTTCACCGATATAGAGGTGGGTGGCCTTTTGGTGAGAAATTACCTCATCCAGTTGGAGTGGCGAAAGAAAGCCAAGATCAACCAGCAGGTCACCCAGCTTCATATCTTTCGATAATTGGGCCGAATGTGCTGTTTCAATATCCTGCTGGGTGATGAATCCCATGGCAACGGCCATCTCACCCAGTTTAAGGTTGGTCCGTTCCTGCAGTTCTATCGCGTGGAGCAGTGACTCGCCGGTTACCGCATCCTGTTCCACCAGAAATTGTCCAAAGAATTTTACTGCCATTGGCTTAGCCCCCCAGCCCTGTTAGAGCGCCCGCAGGATACGCAGCACGTTTTCCGTTTCAAACGGCTTGGAAATAACATTTTTTGCCCCAAGCTTGATGGCCTCGGTAAATTTATCACCGACACCGCCCAAAGAGGTTACCATTACCACCTGCACCGCTTTGTCCAGCATTACCAGACTGCGCAGAGCGGTCAGCCCATCCATACCCGGCATGTTCATATCCATGCAGATAATGTCAGGATCTTCACTGTGGTTCATTTTGATGGCTTCAGCCCCGTTTTTCGCATGACCAACACAAACGAAATCGCCGGAATCGTTGATGATCTTTTCCAGCTGGCGGGTTACGGAGAGGCTGTCATCAACGACAAGCACCTTCTTCATAGACACCTTACCTCCCAGTGTGGCGTGGTGACCCTGCCCAAAGGCAGGTTTAGCATGCGGGAACTGTACTCGAAAGTTGGTGAAATGTCAAAAATGATTCTGTATAAATTTCCGCTTTTTCCTTGATTCACGCCGTGTTATACATTCCTAATCAAATCATCGCCAAAGGAGATTGTACTGTTATGATGTTCAATCGTCGTTTAACCATTGCGGTACTGGTGGCTGCTGTATCCATGATGGGTACTGCCGGAGCCTTGGCTGCGGAGAAAAAGGCTGCACCAGCGCCAGTGGCTGCTGAAAAGGCCAAGCCGTTACCTGATCCGGTTGCGCGGGTTAATGGTGTTGCCATTCCTGCTGCGGATCTTCAGAAGGCTCTGGCTGCCTTCAGTAAATCCCCCTCAGCTGCACAGGTGCCGCCAGGTCAGGAAAAAGCGGTGCAGCAGTTTCTGCTGAATCAGATGATCGGTGGCGAACTGATGTATCAGGTTGCCAAAAACACGCCGGTAAAGGATCAGGATAAGCAGATTAATGATGCTCTTGGCAGGCTGAAGACCCGCTTTAAGACAGAGGATGAGTTTAAAAAAGGGCTGCAGGAACAGGGGCTGAATGAGAAAGAGTTGCGGGAGCTGATCCGGCGCAATGTGATTATTGAAAACCACATTGAGCAGGTAATTGTGCCCAAACAGACCGTTTCTGATGCAGAAGTGAAGGAGTTTTACGATAAGAACCCGGAGACCTTTACTCAGCCAGAGCAGGTACGTGCCAGCCATATCCTGATTACGCTGGATGCCAAGGCAACCGATGCTGATAAAAAGAAGGCCAAAGAGAAGATTGAAGGGCTCTTGAAGCAGATCAAAGCAGGTGCTGATTTTGCCAAACTGGCCCAGGAAAATTCAGGATGCCCCAGCAGCAAGCAAGGCGGTGATCTGGGCTATTTTGGTAAAGGCCAGATGGTAAAGCCGTTTGAAGAAACCGCCTTTGCTATGAAAGCAGGTGATGTGAGCGGGGTGGTGGAGACTCAGTTCGGGTATCATATCATCAAGCTGACTGAGAAAAAGGTCTCAGCCAAGATTCCGTTCAATGATGTGAAGGCAAAGATTGCTGAGTCACTTAAGCGTAAAAAGGTAAGTGAGGCGATTAATGCCATCATGGAAGATGCCAAGAAGAAGGCTAAAATTGAAGTGTATCTGAAGTAGTAGCGGGACAACTTAAGCATAGTAGGATGTAAGGCCGGTTCCTATTGCAGGAACCGGCCTTCTGCTATTTAGGACCGGTCACCGTTGTTGACGCACCTGCCGCCACGCCAGAGAAATCAGCGTTACCAAGGTATTCTCCGGCATAATAGATTGCCGCCTTACCTGCGCCAAGGGGGTTTGTGCTGGTGTTCTTCAAGGTAAGGGAAAAGCTGGGTGACGGACTGGTTGTAACCTGCTCTTTTTCTATTGGTAACTGCCAGTCCGCCAGATGTGCTGAACCAGCGGCTGAGAAGGGATAGGTCTGGGTTGGTTGACCTGCACTGACTGCGGCAGGTGTGACGCTGACGGTGTAGCCATCCGGCAGCGAACTACTGCTGTTTGCGGCCAGTGACAGCAGCGCAGTGCCGTTGCCATGGATACGGATATCGTAACGTGGTGTCCAGCCCCCGTCTTTCAGTATGGCAGCGATCCTGATGCGGCCAGTTGCCGGTGTTACTGAGACCCGCACCGTTGGCCCACCAACGGCAGTTTTCTGCAGGCCTGCCAAACGTGCCTCAACCCGCTTCAGATCCTGCTCGGCACGGCGACGAGCGGTAAAGACCGCTTCCAACTGGGCAATGGCAAAGTCAGTCCCCTGGCGAACTGATGTCATTGGGTCTGGATTGGTCTTGGTCTTGCGGGGGGCCTTGGAGCTTTGTGATTTAGCAGCAGCTGCAAAGATCCCTTCTCGGGTGTCCAAGGCCTTCAGTCGATCCTCAAGGCGGTGTTTCTGTTCTGTCAGGCTATCCAGTTCCTTTTGCAGCTTATCGGATGTCTTGAACGGGAGTAGATCAACTCGACCGATGCTGTTGCTGTTATCCAGCGGCCTGACCCGCAGGGTTCCTTCCCTGATTGGTGCCGGAAACGAAAACTCTGCACTCCCTCTTTTGGCTACTACCTCAGCCTCAAGCAGGCTGGCATCGGAAAACAGGGTCAGCTGCCGTGGGGCTGCATGGGCCAGAGACGTCACGCCAAGCAGTATCAGGCAAATCAACAGACAGCGTCTGGTCATGGGAGACCTCCCAGCTGCAAAATAGTGGTGTACTGTTCTTCTGTAATGGGTTGGATGGAAAGACGGCTGCGATTAACCAGCGGCATGTGGGTCAGCAGTGGATGTTCGCGGATCACAGCTAGCTGCACTTCAGTAGGCAGTGCCTGATCAGCCCGGACATCAACCATGTACCAGATCGGCTTGTCAGGCGTTGCCTTGGGATCAAAATGGTCAGCATTCGGATCAAGGGCGGTGTGGTCAGGGTAACCTTCACGCACCACCGTGCAGAGACCAACCACTGCCGGTTCAGGGATGGAGCTGTGGTAGAACAGTACCCGGTCACCTGGCTTGATCTCATCCCGCAGGAAGTTGCGGGCCTGAAAGTTGCGCACCCCGTCCCAATGCTCGGTTGCGTTGGGACGGGCTTGCAGATTCTGGAAGGAAAAACAACCAGGTTCAGATTTGAAGAGCCAGTAGCGCACGATCAGCTCAAAAGGTGGACAAACAGTCCACTTCTCAGCTTCGGCTCAAACCAGGTCGATTTGGGTGGCATGATCTGGTCATCATCAGCCAGATCCATCAGCTCTTTGATGCCGGTGGGATGCATGGAAAAGGCAACCGCATACTCGCCGCTGTCCACCAACCGCACCAGTTCATCCAGACCGCGGATGCCGCCCACAAAGCTGATCCGCTTGTCTGTGCGGGGGTTTTCAATCCCCAATACCGGCTGTAGCAGATGGTTCTGCAGGATCGAAACATCCAGACGCCCAACGGTGCTACCTTCATCAGTCAGTTCCGGTTTGGCCTGCAGCTGGTACCACTGGCCGCCAAGGTACATGCCGAACTGATGCCGTGTCTTCGGTGCCAGTGGTGCAGGAACAGGGGCGACCTCGAAAGATGTGGCAACAGCAGCCAAAAACTGTGCTGCATCAAGCCCGTTCAGGTCCTTCACCACCCGGTTGTACGGCATGATATTCAGCTGGCTTTCCGGGAAGATCACCGTCAGGAAGAAGTTGTACTCTTCATTGCCGGTATGGTTGGGATTTGCTGCCTTGCGCAGGTCGCGCACCTTTGCTGCGGCAGCACTGCGGTGGTGACCGTCGGCCACATACAGGGTTGGTATGTTGCTGAACAGTTTGGTCAGGTGGTCAATCAGATACGGATCTGCAACCACCCAGAGTTTATGGGAAACCCCGTCGTTAGTGGTAAAGTTGTAATCGGGTGGTTCGTAGGAGGCTTCTGCCAGAATCTGCTCCACTTCCGGGTTATCGCGGAAGATATAGAAGACCGGCTCGTCATTGGCATCCAGGGTGTCAATATGCTTAATCCGGTCCTCTTCTTTATCTGCCCTGGTATGCTCATGCTTCTTGATCGCGCCGGTCACATAATCATCCACCGCTGAACAGGCCACCAGCCCGGTCTGGACAATGGAACCCATCCGCTGGCGGTAGATGTAGTAGCAGGGGGCTGCTTCCTGCATCAGTACCTTGCGCTCAATAAAACTCTGCAGGTTCAGTTTACCCTGGTGGTGTACCTCGTCGGCATGGGGGTCAACCGAGGCAGACAGGTCGATTTCCGGCCTGGAGATATGCAGGAATGAGTCACTGTTTTCGCCAGCCATCTGGCGAGCCTCCTCCACATCCATCACGTCATAGGGGAGGGCGGCCACACGGGGGGCCAGGTGTACGGGAGGCCGCAAAGCCTCAAACGGTCTGATGATTGCCATGGTCTGCTCCTGCCTTATTGAATATAGCGTCGGGCGCCCACAAAACGGCGCTCGAAGTAGGATTCTTCAACGGATGCGGTTTTGATATCTTCACCCCGTTTGGGGGCATGCACAAACTTGCCATTGCCGACATAGATGCCAACATGGCTGATGGATGATTCTGATGCACCAAAGAAGACCAGGTCGCCATCCCGCAGCTCGCTTTTGCTGATCGGGTTTCCGGCCTTGTACTGCTCTCGTGAGGTACGGGGGATGTTGACGCCACACAGGTTGTAGACCGCCTTGGTAAAGCCGCTGCAGTCCATACCATCCACCACCGTGGTGCCGCCCCACTGGTAGGGGATTCCCACAAACCGCTCTGCAGTGCGTGCGGCAATGAAGCCCAGATCCCGCTCGCCAGGCTTGGTTGCAGGAGGCTTGGCAGTCGGTTTGGTTGTGGTTGGCTCGTCAACCGGCAGGCCCAGCTCATTGGTTGGCGGCGGGTAAGGCTTAAGCGGCTTATGTAGCTCTGGTCGGCTCTGTTTAATGGTTGGCTCTTTGGAATTGGCAAAGACCACTTCGTTGGGAGGGGCGATATAGAAGCTGTCAATCAGCTTGTCTGCCACCAGCCGGTTGGCAACGATGCGGGCCTTTTCCTTGCTGGGAAAATCACCGAACCGCACGGCATAGATGCCGTTGTCCTTGCGATAGTAGAACGCTTCAAGCCCCTTGTCCTGCAGTCGGTTGGCAAAACGTTCAGCATTCTTTACATCGGAAAAAGCCCCCATCTGGATCGCAAAACCCAGGCGGCTGACCCCCTTTGCGTATTTAACGCTGCTGTCGGTTTTAAGCGGTTCTGTCCGTGTTTTCGTGTGCTGTGGTGCCGCACAACCGTGCGTTACGGTTAATCCCAGTGTTAATGCAATCAGGTAACAGATTAGTGTGGGATGCTTCATGGTCTAGTCCTCATCCTTGACATCACGTCGGACACCCATCAGAAACGGAATCACAAAATCATCCAGAGCACCATCAAGCACCGAATCAGGGTTGCCTGATTCGACGCCGGTTCGCAGATCTTTCACCATCTTGTAGGGATGCAGCACATAGGAGCGGATCTGGCTGCCCCAGCCGATCTCCCGCTTTTCACCGGCAATTTCCGAGGCCTTGGCGTTACGCTCTTCCATCTCTTTTTCATACAGCTTGGCCCGCAACACCTTCATGGCTGTGGCACGGTTCAGGATCTGGCTCCGCTCAGACTGGCAGGCAACCACAATATTGGTGGGAAGGTGGGTGATCCGAACTGCAGAATCGGTGGTGTTAACGTGCTGACCACCGGAACCGCTAGAACGGTAGGTATCTACCCGCAGGTCAGAATCAGAGATGCGGATGTCGATATCCTCCTCTTCAATCTCGGGAAAGACGAAGACCGAGGCAAAGGAGGTATGACGACGGTTGTTGCTGTCAAAAGGAGAGAGCCGCACCAGGCGATGAACCCCGGCCTCAGCCTTGAGGTGGCCATAGGCAAATTCGCCGGAAACGCTGAAGGTGGCGGACTTGAGACCGGCCTCTTCACCGTCCTGATAGTCGGTAATGGCCGTCTTCCAGCTCTTTTTTTCACAGTAGCGCAGCAACATCCGCAGCAGCATGTTGGCCCAGTCTTGGGATTCAGTGCCCCCTGCGCCGGAGTTGACCGACACAAAGCAACCGTTACGGTCATGGGTGCCGGACAGCATCCGTTGGAACTCAGCCTCTTCAACACCGGTTTTCAGACGTTCATTCATGCCGTGGACTTCAGCCAGGGTGTCCTCGTCTGCAGCCTCTTCACCCAGTTCAATCATCACCCTGACATCATCGGACTGCCGGTTAAGTGAATCCCACGATTGGAGCAGTTTTTCAATAACGGTGCGTTTTTTCAGGATATCCTGAGAACCGGAGGGGTCATCCCAAAAACCGGGGGCAGCGATACGGGCATCAAGCTCCTGCAGCTCTTCCCGTTTGCTATCCAGGTCAAAGGGACCTCCGAAGGGAGGAAATGCGGTTAGTCAGATCATCAAGCTGTGCAACTTCTTCGCGGTACATGGGGGCTCCTGCGGAGGAATAATGGTAACGCATACTATCGTCTGTTCAGGGGGGTGAGGTCAAGGGGTTTTGTGGAGGCAATGACACTTGCTGGCCGATCTGTATCCCCCCAAAAAACAGCGCAATTTACAATGCCGATCTGTCGTTTTCAAGAACGGTGCCCTGAATAAACGGATAATACTCCCGGTCCGCTCCAAGCATATGCATCATAACCAGATCGTAGGCCAGAAATTGGAACAGATCGCCGATAGGGAGAGCAGACACAGAGAACTGTTGCGACAGTTCTACTCCCTTTGCGAGCAGCCTGGCATGCTCTGCGGCATGTTGGCTCATGCCCGGAAACGCTGCTTTGGCAAGGACTTTCTCTTCATCCAGGAAGTGTTGTCCCACGTCTTTGAGCAGTCGGCTGATAAGCAGTATAACATCGTCAGTTGGATGACTGGACAGGACGGCTTCAAGCAGTTCATTGCAGAGATGAAACAGGAATTGATGTTGTGAATCAATCAGCAGGTTGCCGCAACAAAAGGAGTCATTCCATACCATCCGCACAAAGTTTCCGTGCACTTTTTTTGTTGCTGTCAGGGGATAGTTATCCGGGACGGTAAATTCAACCCGGTTGCGGCCACGGGATTTGGCGAGGTAGAGCAGTTCATCGGCCTGCGCGATGAGACTGATGGATGAGCCTTCGGTTTGGCAATGCATAGTTACAACGCCCAGGCTGGCAGTAATACAGTCGGCAGTACCCGATGCTTTGTGAGGGATGGCGAGGGCCTGAATAGCCCGGCGTATCCGCTCGGCAATGATCACCGCACCGACATGATCCGTCTCCGGGAGGATGCAGGCAAATTCTTCTCCCCCGTAGCGGGCTGCCAGATCAGCAGGACGGGCAGCACATTCAGCTATAACCCGACTAATCTGTCGCAGGCAGTCGTCTCCGGCGATATGTCCGTAATTGTCGTTAAACGCCTTGAAGTGGTCGATATCCAACAGGATCAGCGATAGTTGCGCTCCTGAACGGACATGACGGGCATATTCCAGGGACAGCGCTTCATCAAAACGTCGCCTGTTGGCTATGCCGGTCAGACCATCAGTGATGCTGAGGGCTTCAAGCGCACGTTTTGACTCTTCCAGCGCCTTTTCCGCCTGCTTGCGTTCAGTGATATCCCGCCAGGAGGTGAACAGGGTTTGCTTTCCTTCCAAGAACATTGACGCGATGGTTACCTCAACAAAGAAATCAGAGCCATCCAGGCGGCGATGTACCCATTCAAATGAGTTGGAGCCGTTCTGCAAGGCTTCTTGAATCTTTTCCTCTGCAGCTTGTGATGATTTTTTCCCATCAGGCTGAAATTCCGGCGAGAGCGAATCCGGCGTGTGTCCAACAATCTGATTCCGGTCACCGCGCAACATGATTTCACTTGCACGGTTGCAATCCACAAATACCCCGTCTCTGATAATCAGATAGGCGTCCGGTGAATCCATAAACAGGATGCGATGTTTCTCTTCACTCTCATGCACCATCGCCTCAACTTTTTTCCGTTCAGTGATATCCGTCGAAATGCCGCACATGCCTACAATAGAGCCATCAGGACCGTGAAGGGGAAGTTTGACTGTCCAGAAGATATAGGTTTCACCCGTCAGGGTAATATCGGTTTCCTCGGCTTCTATATGCTCGCCCTGATCAAGCACACGACGGTCATTGATACGCAGTTCGTTAGAAACTGAAAGGTCAAAGAATTCCTCATCCATGGCGCCAATGACATGCTCCAGCGGGCAGCCGAAGAGGTCGCACACCATCTTGTTGGCATAGGTGTAGCGCCCTGCCATGTCCTTGGTATAGACATAGGCCCCTACATGGTCCAGGGTGGTTTCCAGCTGTCGTATTTTTGCAGTTAATAAATCTGTTAGCGTATCCATAGCCCTATTGATGCTGAAAAATTACATGATCTTCAAGTTACTCGGGTGGTTGCGCCTTAACCGGTAATGTAATGGTAAACTGGGTGCCAATCCCCGGCTCGCTGGACACATCGATGGAACCTTGATGCTTGTTGACAATAATGTCGTAGACAATCGACAGGCCGAGTCCGGTTCCTTTGCCAACATCCTTGGTGGTAAAAAACGGCTCAAAGATACGTGATACCGTTTCCGGCGCCATACCGCAACCGGTATCATGGATGGTTATCCTGACTGCATCTCCCTCTGCCCTGGTGCTGATTGATATGGTTCCCTGCTGATCAATCGCCTGGGAAGCATTTACCAGCAGATTAACAAAAACCTGATTCAGCTGGCCTTGATTACACCAGACCGGCGGCAGTTCACCGTAATCTTTCTCAATAGTGGCCTTGTATTTCAGTTCGTTCCAGACAATAGACAGGGTGCTTTCCAGGCCGGCGTTCAAGTCGGCGGCTTCGCACTCTGCCCGATCAACACGGGAAAAGTTCTTTAGATCCTGCACGATCTTGCGAACCCGCTCCGTCCCGTCGCATGACTCCTGTACCAGATCAGGCAGATCATTAAGGATTGCCGTAATGGAATATTTCTTGCGCAGTAGCGCTAACTGTTCCTGTAATTCTGCCGGTGCAGAGGCAAAAAGCGGCTCACTGGCTGCGAAGAATGCAGCCAGTTTTTCGCCATAGCGGCCAAGGCTGCCCAGGTTGCTTTTAACAAAACCGATCGGGTTGTTTATCTCATGGGCTACCCCGGCAGCCAACTGTCCGATTGACGCCATTTTTTCCTGTTGTAACAGTTGAGACTGGGTGGTTTTCAGCTCATCGCAGGTATCGGCAAGCTGCCGGTTCCGCTCGGTCAGTTCGTCACGGGCAGTGGCCAGCGAGGCAACCATGCTGTTAAATGCCTCTGAAAAGGCCCCCAGAAAATCTACCCGCTGGCTGAAATCACCGGCTGCAACCTGCTGGGTCTGCCAGGTCAGATGCCGCAGATTGGCATGAAGCGCCTTCAGGCTGCCTGCCAGCGGCCCCTTGACCTGCAACGTCGCAGAAAGGTCTCCGGCTGAGATCGCTCCAACAAACCGTTTAAGTTCATCCAGATACTGAGCTACCTCAAGAAGTTGCTTCCGGCAGTCACAGTCGTCCGGTACTTCTTTAATGCCCTGCCCTGAAGCAAGGATATGGAGTAGATCAGCAAGCTGGCTCATTGCGCCTGGTTACTCCCTTCTGCAACGGCCAGGAACCGGCAGGTGCGGTCGCCGGTACACCAGCAGTCGATCTCTTTTACCTTGAATTTTGTACCGCTGAACGACTCCAGCAGCGCAGCAATAAACCCTTCGTCATAGGTGCAGATTTCGTAGTTCAACTCAGGTAGCCCCGAACAGTCCAGATCCTCCGACACCGTCAGCACCAAACGGCCATTTGCCAAGTCTGCCTCTTCAACCCTCAGTATACCGATACCAAGATCCTTGAGAGCCGCCTGCAGTTTGCTGACAAAATCCTCAAGATCTGCAGGCTTGCCGATAACGTTATTGTAGAACTGCCCTCCTGCCAGATAACCGGCATCATAAAAGATCCGGTCGGTCTCATCGGCACCAAGCTTCTGTTCAATAACATCGCGGAAGCAGAACTGCATCAGGCGGTAGGCCTCAAGGCTGGTCTGGCTTCCCAGGTTTGGTCGTCCCTCTTCAATATTACCGATCAGACTCCAGTCAAATGCATATTTCCGTTCTGTTGTCATGGCAGTGTCCTCCATTTGTTGGTTTGCTGCAACCTGAGTCTGTGTTACCGGGGCTGACTATCATACTGCACGCCGACGGTTGAGCTGTTCAAGCATATAAACGTTATATATCAACTGTTTTAACAGTACGGCAGCCACCCCTCAAAACGCTTCAGCGCCATATCCATATCATGGGCAACGGTTTCAAGACGGAGCATGTCAACCTGTTTGATTGATTGCAGCTCTCTGCGATTCAGATTGTATCCTTCCTTCTGCAGGGTCTCTTCCAGTGACAACATAGCCCGACGGCGAAACCGGTCATCCGTCAACATCCGCCCCAACACCTGTTCTATGGTTCCCTGTGACATGGCCGACCCCTTTTGTAGCTTTTTGATGGTAACAAGGGTATAGCATCGCTCATGCCAAAAAATATTCTATGAAAAATCAAGGTATTAGATTAATACCCGTCAAACAACTGTATCTCTGTGGTACAGTGTGTGACCGAAGGATACAGTCATGTGGTGACAGCGGTACCAAACCGTCGACTATCAGGAGTTGCCTCCAAAAGCTATGTACGAGGAGCGCCCTACAGCCTGAACTTGCTCACCAGATTTTGCAGATCCTGGGCCTGACCAGCCAATTGGGCGGCAGCGGTGGCTGTTTCTTCTGCACCACGAGAGGTCTGCTGCACCACGTCAGTTATCTGCTGGATATTGGTGGTTACTTCGTTAGTGGTGGCGGTCTGCTCTTCCGCTGCAGTGGCGATCTGGCTGACCTGCATGGTGACATCATTTACCTGCTCAAGAATCTGCTGTAGCGAGGTTTCAAGCTGCTCTGCCTCGGCAGCACCCTTTTCCGTCCCTTTCACCCCTTCTTCCATAGAGGTAATTGCCACCTGGGTTTCCTGCTGAATGCTGCGGATCATATCGCTGATTTCTTTGGTTGCCTTGGTGGTCCGTTCCGCCAGGGCCCGCACCTCATCAGCCACCACCGCAAACCCCCTGCCCATTTCACCTGCCCGGGCTGCCTCAATGGCGGCATTCAGGGCCAGCAGGTTAGTCTGATCGGCAATATCTTCAATGGTGCCAACAATGGCACCGATCTGTTCGGAACGTTCACCCAACTTGCTGATGACAGCCGCATTTTCTTTGGTTTTTTGCCCGCGATAACGGATGCCATCCACGGTATGCTTGACGATCTCAAAGCCGCTTTCAGTGGTGCAGACAGCCACACCGGCGCTGTCGGCGGCAGCATGGCAGTTGCGGGCAATATCGTTGCTGGTGGCAGCCATCTCTTCGCTGGCCACGGCAACAGTGCCGGTCTGGGCAGCCACCTCTTCAGCACCGGTGGCGATCTGTTCAGAGGTGGCATGCAGTTGTGCCGAAGCTGAAGCAATGCCGGCTGAGATCTGCACCGTTTGCCCAACAAGGGTACGCAGACTTTGTACCATGTGGGACATGGCGGTCTGTAGCTGGCCGACTTCGTCTTTGGAGGTAATTGCAACCTGGGCAGTCAGGTCGCCATTGGCAAGCCGCTCTGCAACTTCAACCCCGGATACAAGCGGTTTGGTAATGGAACGGGTAATCAAGATACCCAATATAATGCCCAGTAGTACAGCAATTGTCAGGAGGCTGGCGATTATAATCAGATCCGTCTTAACAGCATCTGACGCCTCTTTCCCAGCTTGCTCCATGTTGTTGGAAACGGCCTTGATCAGTTCGGTTACCGCTTCCAGGTAGGTACGCTGGCTGGCCCGGATACTGGTCAACAGCATTCCCTTGGCCTGTTCAAACTGGCCAGTACGTACCAGATCCATATACTGTTCAGTTTCCTTGACATAGACAGGACGGACAGCAAGGACCTTTTCCAGCGCTTTTTTCCCCTTTTCGCCTTTGATGGTCGCTTTCAGTTTTTCGAGATTTTTAGCTGCATTTTTACGTGCCTCTACAACCCGCTTCAGTTCTGCCTCAGTTGTGTCCTTGCTGGTGTCAATCACCATATTGCGCAATGCGCGGGCAATTACGTTTATGTCGCCAATTATCTCATTGGCCTGAACGGTCTTGGGAAAACGGTCATGCAGCATCAGGTCAAGGGCTGCATTGAATTGCCTGATTTGATACAGAGAGAATACGCCTACAATGATCATCAATAATAAAATGGTGCCAAACCCAAAGGCTAGCCTCGGTCCGATTTTCATGTTGTTCAGCATAGTTTTGTTCTCCTTTCATGATGTATTTATGCAGAATTGAAAATGTTTCCGGTAGGAAAGCCGATCACGACCGCGACCGGGCCAGACACCGCTGTATCAGCAGTTCCTGGCTTTCAGCACAGAAATGTGGCTTGCCCTGAACTACTCGGTGGATGGCGTTTGTTAACTCTTCTATGGTGCAATCTGGTGTAAGGAAACCCAGAACACCGCTTTTCAGAATTGCGCTAAAGCTGTCTTCGTTGAATGACTCTGACTGGACCAACAGTTTGATTCGTGGATATGTTGCTCTAATCTGCTGTGATACCTCCAGACTGTCCATGTCCGGCAGGTTCAGCCCTAGTAACACGACGTCCGCTGGTGTTGCTTTGATCTGCTCCAGTGCCTCCCCGGCACTGCATGCTTCAGCGACAATGCAGATGTCACTGGTGTCTTGCAGTGCTTCAACAAGTTTGCTGCGGTTATCAGTGTTGGAGTGAACCAACAGAATCTGTATCGCCATAGAGGTCTGTCCGGTTGCCGGTGTTACCTGCTGAAGTGTTTAGGGAGTTCACTGTGTAATCTGTATACAGCGGGAGGCGGAAGCTGTGCAGATGGGATTATCGGAAGTGTGCAGGGGGAGGCGGGTAGGGGAAACCCTATGTTTTTGACGTTACTGCTGCGTACAGGCCACGTTCATGCGGTTATCAAACCGTTTTTCAAGGCATAGGTGGTCAGTTGGGCAATGCTGTTCAAACCAAGTTTTCTTCTGATGTTTGAACGATGTACCTCAATCATTTTGACGCTTAGCGCCAGTTCAAAGGCGATCTCTTTGGTGCTTAATCCCTGGGCTGTCAGCCTAAGCACTTCAGTCTCCCGTTTGGTCAGTGTGGGCGCGTTATTGTTGCCTGAGCTGTCCGGCAGGCACCTACGCATCATAATCTCCTGAGCATCTGTGCAGAAGTACGGTTTTCCGGCGTGTATCGAGCGAATGGCAGCCACCAGCTCTTCTGCAGCGCAGTTTTTGATCAGGTACCCACGTGCACCGGCCTCCAGACTTTCAAAGACGCAGGTGTCGTCAAGCACCATGGTCAGCATCAGTACCTGTGTTGCGGGATGTTCAGCCAGTATGCGACGCGTGGCCTGGACACCTCCCATGTCAGGCAGGGACAGGTCCATCACCACGATATCAGGGGCTGATTGGGCAACTTTATCCAGGGCCTCCTGGCCGCTGCCGGCTTCCGCAATAATGCGGATATCATCCTCTGTCTGCAGGATTGCCGAGAGCCCATCACGAATGATTTTATGATCGTCAACCAGCAGTACCTTGATGCTCATGGCTGTTCTCCTGATGTCGTATCTGTCGGGGAGAGTTTCTGCAAGGGCAGGTTGATGGCTACTTCCGTGCCGCTGCCCGGTTTTGAGCTGACCCGGAAGGTGCCACCTATATGCATGATCCTGCGGCTTATGGCAAACAGACCGAAACCGTCATTACCGGGATGATCCAGCACGGTATCAGCATCAAATCCGATACCGTCATCCTCAACCCTGATAGCAAGGGTATCTGCTTCACGAAAGAGCGACAGGCAGATGGTGTTACTTTTTGCATGTTTGGCAACATTGATCAGCAATTCACGGACGGTACTATACAGTTCAATCTGAAGCTCTTTGCCGACCTGTTTTTCCTGCAGGTCGTCACTAAATGCAATCTGCAGATGGTAATCGGTTTCCATCTGTCGTGCCAGCCATTTCAGGGCGGCTTCAAGCCCGGCACCCTCCAGAACCGGGGGGCAGAGCAGTCTGGTCAGGCTACGTACGCGGCTGATGGCATCATCGGTGAGTCCTTTGATATCGCTGACAAGCGTGCCTTGTTCTGTGGAAAGTGCTGTTTTGTGCAGCATCCCCAGCTTCATCCGGGTCAAGGTCAGGTCCTGCCCCAGCGTATCATGGAGATCAACCGCTATACGGCGGCGTTCACGCTCTTCCGAAAGGGTTAATTCCAGCATAAGATCATTCAAATGCTGTTGCTTTTCACGTACATCCTGCTCCGCCCTTTTCCGGTCGGTAATGTCTACCAAGGATACCACACATTTGCCCAGGGTGGCTTCGTAGCCGGGACAGACCGATGCATATACCGTTACCTGGCGCGGTTCACCTGACAGGGTCTTCACGGTTGAATCAAGCCGCATCTGTGTTTTCCCCTGCCAAAGCTCTAGCAGCTCTTGGCGGAAGGTAATAAGTGACTCCGGGGTGAAGGTTTTAATCAGACCTTCAAGCAGTTCCTCTCGGTCTTTTGCGCCGTGTAATGCCAAGGTAGCCTGATTGACGTTGATGACTTTTACCTGTGCAGCACAGCTGCTGATTTGCTCAGGGTGTTGGTCAAGGTATTCTTCAAGACTGACAATGCCTTCAGAGCGGAGTTGGTCAAAAAACAGCTTGATCCCGGAAAAATCCTCTTCCCAGATTGATACCGGTGAGTTTTCAAAAACCATGCGGTAGCGTTGTTCGCTTTCCTGCAGGTTGCGCTGGATCAACAGGCTGGTCATGCCGTCTGTCAGCCGTCTGCCGATCTCCTGAAACAGCTGTTTCTCTGCGGGGGACCAGGTGCGGGTATGGGTACATTGATGGATGCCAAACTCCCACGGCTGGCCAGTTTTGGGATAGATTGCCGTTGCCAGGATGTTTTTAATGCCAAGTTGGTCTACAAGATCTCCGGACAAGGGGAAGGGGGTGCCGATCCCCAGCCGTAGTGCCCCACTGGAGTAGAGCAACAGGCGAAGTTTTTTGGCAATCCAGTCATTGGAGGCTGCAACCGGTCCAATATCCTTGGAGCCTGGATAGTCCACAGTTGTACGCTCCATGGGTATTTGCCAGGATTTTGCATCCGGGTCGCAGGGATAGAGCAGATAGGCCCGGTCGCAGTCAAAGATTGCCAGCACTACGTCAAGTACATCACTCATCATCTGTTCAAGGTCACTGGATAGCTGGATGGCGCGGTTGACCCGTTCCATACAGGAAAGAAAGTGGAGGTTAGCCAGCCGTTCCTGTTCTGCCTGCTTGCGTTCAGTAATATCGCGTCCAATGGCCAGAACCCCGGTTACTGTGCCATCGTCGTTTCGTTCCGCAACAAAGCGGATGTTGTGGTGGCGCTTGCCTTGTCCGTTATCGGGTAGAATAATGTCAATTTCAGCATTTTCGCCTGTGGCAAGCACCTGTTCGATTTTCTCCTGGTACTCGTAACGTTCGCCATCAGTTGTTTTTCCCAGAGGCGTTTTACCGAGCAGGTCAGCAACCGGAATCCCTAATGTCTGGGAGAGGTGAGGGTTGACATAGATCATTCGACAGCGGGTATCGTAACGGGCGATGTTGTCGGGTGAGTTTTCTGCCAGACTACGGAATTCCCGTTCCCGCAAAGCGAGCTCAGTCTCAACCTGTTTGCGCTCTTCTTGCTCTCGCAGCAAGGTCAGGTTCATCAGCCCGGTTTCTGCCAGCATCTGCACTAACTGGTGCAGGAAACGTATGGTGGTGTCAACTGTGCTGCGGCTGAGAACAGGGGCTTGATCCACCGCTGCAAGGTACGGTTCCAGGTCAAAGTCAAGTTCTACCGCCTGTTGCTTGAACCACGTCAGGTCCGGCCGCTCATTTTCGTAAAAAAACTGACCCAGGAAAAAGGTTCCCAGACGTTCTCCATCAATAATGATCGGCATGGCGATGTTGACCATGCCGTTTTTGCAGCGGTACTCGTAAACATCGCTGCTAAGTGTATGCAAAGCCTGCTTGGCTGCAGGGTCATTGCGCCAGCAGTGGGCAAAGGATTCGGGATGCTCCCAGAGAAATCGGGTGCAAAGCTGCTGCAGTCCGGCACCGGCAATGATGCTTTGATTGGTATCCATCAGGCCGCAGGGGATGCCGGAAATCTGGACGTGCGCCTCCAACAGCTTTTCCAGCTGCTGGAGGCTAAGGATTTGTTCAATGGTGTAGTTGTTCATTGAATGTTCGAGTAAGCCAGACTTAGCTACTTAATCTGCAATGCATTCCCTGTTGTGCGGAACAGTGATGTTTGAGATAAACTCCCTGAGCTTGCAGCTTCTGCAGAGCTCTATGAAATAAGCAATTACGACAAAAATGGCCTGCTGACAGGACAAGCGCCGGTTACCTGAAGGTAGTCGGCGCTGTCGTTAAATCTATCATATCTACAGGTGAGGCTACCTGTTTACCCTTGGCGCCCGGCGGGATTGCTGCAGTGGCGGCGGCAGATAGCCATCACTGAGTGCTTGCATGAAGACTACGATGGCATCTTCTTCTGCGTCGGTTAGCCCCAGATTCCCCATCTCATTCATATTCATGTTCATAGCGGTTTCCGGCAAAGGCCAGCAGGTGATCTTCTCCCCTTTGTCGCCTTGCTTGCAGATCGGCAGGCTGTCACGGGTGTTGTAGAAGTGAACGATCTCTTTCAGGCTCTTGAAGTAACCGTTATGGCCGAATGCCTTGATAAAATCCTTTGATGGGCGCTTGTCGACATTGCGCAGGGTGGGCACCTTGTGCTTGCCGAATTCAGTACGGCTCTTGGAAGCCCATGTCTTTTCGCCAGCCAGGAAACCGCCCAGGCCCGGGTCAATCCAGGAGGTGCCATCCGGGTTGTACACGGCCTTCTGGGTATAGAACGGGTTGTCAGGGTTGCGGGGGATGCCGAGATTATCGTAGGTGAAGTCAGTAAACAGAGGCTTCTTGCCGCTTGATGGGTGGCATTGCGAGCACTTGCCCTTGCCGTTGAACAGCTTAAGTCCCAATTGTTCTTGTTTGGTTAATTTGGCCTTGCCAGCCAGCGAGGCATCAAACTTCGAACTAAAGGGGTTGACTTCAGGTGAAAGCTCAAAGGCGGCTATTGTGTGTGCAATGGCATCATAGGCTGCATCCACTTTCTTCCGTTCCGCAGGGGGGAGGGCAGCCTTGTAGCCATCGGTTGAACAGAGCTTGTCCTGATCTGCAGGCCAGGTGATGCTGCAGATGCCAGGATGCAGTTTTTCCAGGTCAGCGGCATAGGGGGCGCCACAAATCCGGCTGACCACACAGGAAGCATCGGCAAAGCCGTGTTCAAGTGGGTTGAGGAACGGGCCTTGAGCCTGCTCAGCCGCTGTGCTCTTCAGACGCATGCCTGTAGCCCTGCCATCCCAGAATGCACCGCCAACAAAGGCCTTTTCTTTTTTGTCCCATTTCAGTATCGGACTTTGGGCTACATATGAGGCGCTGGGTGGGCGGCGGTTACCAAAACGGTCGCTGAAAGAGCCGTTATAGACTCCCCCGTGACTGTTCAGGGTGCTGTCTGGGCCGCTCCATCCTGCTTCCGGGGCATGGCAGGTGGCACAGGACTGGTTGCGCTGTGCCGACAGGTTCATGTCAAAAAAAATCTGCTTACCCACGTGCTGTGCTGGCGTCAATGTGACGCCAGAGGCTGCTGTGGCACTTATAAGGCTGATGAACAGCACCATGGCGAAAGGTTTCATGGAGCACTCCACGTTCAGAAGGATTAAAATAGTGTTTACATTATAGCATGGAGGTTCCCGTAGACAAGATTTTGGTCTACAGGAGGACACCTTGTCCGGCAGATGGCAGATCAGGATGCACAGGGGTGCTTACGCCGCCAATGTAACAGTAATAAAAGCACGACAATCCCCAGGCAGCTTTGTGCAAACAGGTCGCCAATCTTCAAATAGAGGGAGTTGGCACTGCCCGGCTGCACTTCACCCGTCATGACCGCTTCCTTGAAAAGTGAGGTCATGCCGCGGATATGCCCGTTCTGGTCAATGATGGAGGTGATACCGGTGTTGGCAGCACGAATCAGGGGGGTGCGGGTTTCAACCGCCCTGAAAGCGGCCATGGAGAGGTGCTGGTAGGGGGCAGAAGAACGGCCGAACCAGGCATCGTTGGTGATGTTTACCAGTACCCGGCTACCGGCGTTGACCTGGGCCCGGGCCAGCTCCGGGAAGATGACTTCGTAGCAGACCAGCACGCCCAGTGGAGTAGAACCTGCTTTGAGCGGCTTGATTTCCTGGCCGGGTACAAAATCGCCGATGCCATGGACCAGTTTGTTGACAAACGGCAGCAGCCGGGCCAGGGGGACGTACTCACCAAACGGTACTAGGTGCATCTTGTCGGCGCGGCCATGTTCGCTGCCATCAGGAGCCAGCAGGAAGGCGCTGTTCAGGTTGCTGTACTTGCCGTTGCGCTGTTCAATGGCCGGGCTGCCAAACAGCAGATGTGCCTTTAGTTCTCGGCTTAGGTTACGAACCCGGTCTGACGAAGGACTGTTTTCCTGGAAGAAAAACGGCGCAGCACTTTCCGGCCAGACAATCAGATCTGCTGCCTGCTGGGCAACGGCCTGGCGGGAAAGGTTGGTGTAGATGTCAAGGGTGGCTTCACGAAAGGCGGGCGACCATTTGACAGCCTGATCAATATTACCCTGAATCAGGGCGACCTTGAGCGGTGCTGCCGGGGGCAGAGGTGTGTTTAAACGAAAGAAGCCGTAACCAAGGGCACCGGTCAGGGCCAATACAAAGATGATGGCGCTTTTGGCCGGATAGGGGATCTCTGCGCCGGATAAGGCCCGTATGATCCGGTAAAATACGACATTGGCCAGCACCAGCAGGGCGGTTATGCCAAAGACACCGGTCAGGTCAGCCGCCTGAATCAGGGGCAGCAGCCGGTATTGGGAGTGGCCCAGCATGGTCCAGGGAAAGCCGGTCATAAGGAAACTGCGCAGGTAATCGGCCCCGACCCAGGCCAGCGGCATCATCAGGGCGGATTTAATCCCGCATCGTTCACCCATAACGGTTGCCCAGGTTGCCAGTCCATAAAACAGGGCCAGCCAGGCTGAAAGAAACAGCCAGAGTGGAATAGTGGCAAACAGCGGCAGGTGTCCGTAGTCTCCCATGACGATCATGACCCAGTAGAGCAGACCGGCATAGGAGATCAGGCCACTTAGGAAGCCAAGTTTAAAGGCTGCCTTGGGGGATTGCCCTTCAAGGGTGGTCAGCAGCGGTACCAAGGCGATCCAGGCCAGGAACGAGAGGTCTGCCTTGGGAAATGAGAGGGCGATCAGCAGGCCGGAAAGGCCAGCCAGCAGGGCAGGGCGGATGGTGCCGGAGATCAGCGGCAGACGAAAATCGTGCAGGTTCACGGGGCAGCAGGCTCCGTTGTATCGGTAAGGCGAACGATCCTGACCCGCTTGACCTTGCGGGGATCAGCATCCAGAATCTCGATTTCAAGTCCTTCGCCAATGACCACCGTGCCGGCAACCGGGATACCATCTGCCAGGTGGACCACCAGGCCGCCAACGGTATCAAACTTGTCCCGCTCAATCTCAAGCTGAAACTGTTCTTCCAGCTCTTCAATCGGCAAGCGGGCATCGGTGGTCAGTGAGCCATCGGGATTGCAGGTATACAGCTCTTCTTCCATGTCATATTCGTCCTGAATATCGCCAACAATCTGTTCCAGCAGGTCTTCAATGGTGACCAGGCCGGAAGTGCCGCCGTACTCATCAACCACAATGGCCAGATGGACCTTTTTCTTCTTGAACTCCTGCAGCAGCAGTTCAAGGGTTTTACTTTCAGGGGTGAAAAACGGTTGTCTGATCAGATCCCGCAGGTGGATTCCAGAGTCTTCCATCCCCCAGCTTTTTAGCAGGTCTTTGGCATACAGCAGGCCGATGATGTTATCCAATGTGCCGTCATAGACCGGGATACGGGAGTGGCCACAGGCGATGATGGCATCTATGGTTTCACGTACCGATGCCTCGACACTGATGGCGGCCATAGCGGTACGGGGCACCATGATTTCACGCACCACGGTGCTGTCCAGCTCCAGAATGGCGCTGATCATCTCACGTTCCTGCTCGTCTACAATCCCTTCTTCTTCGCCGGCTTCAATCAGATCGTGAATCTCCTCTTCAGTAACCTTTCTACGCCCGGTTACCAGTCGGGTGACTCTATCGAGCAAACCTGCCGGCTTGCGACTACTTCCTTCGTCCACGCTCGTTCTTCCTCCTTACGGTGTATGATCAGGCAAGGGTAGTCAGCCCTTCTTTTTGCAACAGTTTCCAGATTTCCTGCTCTTTGCGTTCCATCCTGACCGCCTCGGCCTCGCCGCTCCGTTCATGGTCATAGCCGGTCAGGTGCAGGATGCCGTGTAAAAGCAGGAATATCAGCCGTTCATAGCCGGTCCAGTTGCCGATCTGGGCCTCTTTAACGGCAGTATCGGCTGAGATGACCACATCTCCCAGGGCGTGGGGGGTCAGATCACCAAACTCCCCTTCCTGCAATGAGAAGGAGATTACGTTGGTGGGACGGTCCTTGCCCAGATAGTCGCGATTCAGCCGGTGTATGGTGCGATCACCAACAATGGTGATGGATAGTTCTGTTTCGTCAGGACATCCCAAGGCGTTTAAGATCCTCGTTGCTGCTGCCCTGATGGGACGTAACGGGGCCGGGTGTTTTCGCTGGTTGTTCTGCACCAGAATGTGCATTGCTCTTCTTACCTCCGCTGTTTCCCTTGTGAACCGGTTCAGGGTAGTCGATCCGGTGATGGAAGATGGCCCCCAGAATCCGGTTAAAACTCTTGGCTATCTCATGCAGGTTTTTAAGGGTCAGTTCGCATTCATCCAGTTGGCCATCGGAAAAAATCCGGTTGATCAGTTTCTGTACCATCCCCTGAATCCGGTCAGGGGTGGGGTTCACCAGGGTGCGGGAGGCTGCCTCAACCGCATCGGCCAGCATCACCAGACCAGCTTCCCGCGTCTGCGGTTTTGGGCCGGGGTAACGGAATTCCTGGGGATCAACCTGCTGATCAGTGGCATCGGCCTGCTGTTTGGCCTTTTCATAAAAGAACTTGATCAGGGCGGTGCCGTGGTGTTGGCGGATCACATCAATGATCGGTTGCCCCAGATGTTTTTCCTTTGCCAGTGCCTCGCCTTCCTTGAGGTGGGAGATCAGGATCAGGGCAGACATGTGGGGTGAAAGTTTGTCATGACGATTCTCGCCACCCTGCATATTTTCAATAAAGTAAAGCGGCTTGGCTGCTTTGCCGATGTCATGGTAGTAGGCTGCAACCCTGGCCAGCAGAGGATTTGCACCAATCGCCTCGGCAGCGGCCTCCACCAGATTGCCCACCACGACACTGTGATGGTAGGTGCCTGGCGCCTTGATCATCAGATCCCGCAACAGCGGTGAGTTAAGGTTGGCCAGCTCCAGCAGTTTGATGTTGGTGGTGAAATGGAACAGTGATTCAAACAACGGGGTAAAGGCTGAAACCAGCATGGAAGAGAGTAGTGCCCCCACCAGGGTGAAGCAGATCACATAGAGGGTCTGCAGGGTGAAGAGGGCGCTGTTCATGGTCTGGAAGCAGAGCCCCATGGCCAGGTTGACCACTGCCAGCTTGAGACCGGCAGTATAGATAACGCTGCGGTCTTGGCATTGCCGCACACCATGGGCCCCCACCACACTACCCAGCAGGGCATAAATGACCACAAACATGTTGCTGTTAAACAGAATGCCCAGCAGGGGGGCCATCATTACGCAGTAGATCAGGGCGACTTCCGAGTTGAGCAGGATCCTTACGATCATGGCGCCGGCTGCAAAGGGGAAGAGATAGGCGTAGGAAGCGGGTGAGACTGACGGGAAGGCTGCACCGATGTTGGCTGATACCAGCAGGGCCAACTTAAAGACAAAGAAACTGCCCACAATCAGGATGGCAATGGCCAGCAGATCTCGGTTGCTGGGGTTGAATTTGCGGATGTTCTTGCAGGCAAAACGGTACGGGAAGTAGAACAGCACCAGGACCAGACCAAAGATGCCAAGTACGGTATAGAGTGTTCCTTCACCGCGGCTGGCTTCATAGATCATCTGCAGTTTGTGGGATTGTTCACTGCTGACCCGTTCTCCCACCCGGACGATCATTTCACCCTTCTGAATTTTGTACAGCACCGGCTTGACGTCGTTTAATACGGTCTTTTTGCGGGCTTCAGTGGCTTCACGGTCAAAGAACAGATTGGGTTTCAGGATCTTGGCGGTCAGTGCCAGCAGATGGCGGGAAACATCAGCGGGGACGCCATCCAGCCGTTTTGTCTGCAGTAGCCTGCGGGCCTCGCCAATCTCGATAAACGGTGTATTCGGGGTTACCGTGCCAACACTTTTGCCGACAGTGTTGCTGATCTCTATGCCCCGCTGGCTATCTGACCTGAACACCTTTTCATCAAGAATAATCTTGTGTCTGTAGACCTCATCAAGAACCTGTTTCAGGCTGGTCAACAGTGCAGACGGATTACTTGTCTTCAGCAGAGAGCGCAGTTCGCCTTCAGCCAATTGGGCATCAAGTACCGGTTCCAGTAGCGGGCGCAGTTCTGCGGTGGTGATGGTCGGTTTTTCTGAACGTGCGGTACGGGTACTGTTCAGTGCCTGGGTCATACTGGCAAGCAGGGTTGCGGCAACGCTGTCACTGGCGGTGTAGACGATCGGAGCCTTGGTCTCTGCCTCTTTGCGTAGTTGCTTGGTCAGCTCGTGGTCTTCCAGCAGATAGTCCTGGCTGGCACGGATGTCAGAGGTGGCGATCTCCCCTGTCTTGTAGCGGGCTGTTACCAGATGTTGGCTGGGGAGCAGGACCAGAGTTAACAGAATAGCAGTAAGCAGCAACAACAGAACCCGGTTACGTCGGGCGGTTACCGGATTGGAAAAACGCCGTACGATAGAATCAAGCAGGTTACTCACCAGTTTTGGCAGGTAGGCAAGATGAGACTGCTCTGGTGTATGTCCGGGGGATTCGGGCATGGCGTACCGTCAGGCGGTGCGGGAGACAAGGTATGGGTAGATGGTCATGTGCATAGTGAAGGACGAATTATACGCGGTGGGCATGAATACTGTCAATTTATAGTTCTGTTACATTACTGGCGGTGATTTCTACATCCGGCCAGCCATCATAGATCCAGTCCTCCAGGCGGTCCAGGGTGTTGCGTGCAATGGTCTTGTCCGGGCTGACAGTAACAAAACCGAGTACTGCCACCTGACAGTTGTCCTGGCGGTCCACCTCAGCGCAGGAGACATTGAAACGGTTGCGGGCCCGGCCCAGGATGCTCTTGATGATGCCCCGTTTTTCTTTCAGCGAAAAAGCAGGTAGCGAGAGGTGGATTTCGGAGCAGAAGATGAACACGGTCTAAAATTCTGCATGTCGCGGCGTCCGTGGGAACGGGATCACGTCGCGGATGTTCTCCATGCCGGAAAGGTACATGATCAGCCGCTCAAAGCCCAGGCCGAAACCGGCATGGGGCGTACTGCCCCAACGGCGGGAATCCAGATACCACCAGAGCGGTTCCTTTGGGATTTCCATCTCATCTATCCGCTGTTCAAGCAGCTCCAGCCGTTCTTCCCGCTGGCTGCCGCCGATGATCTCACCCACCTTGGGCACCAGCAGGTCCATGGCTGCCACGGTGCGGCCATCGTTATTCTGACGCATGTAAAACGCCTTGATATCCTTTGGATAGTTCAGCACAAAGACCGGTCCGCCCACCACCTGTTCGGTCAGGTAGCGTTCATGCTCGGTCTGCAGATCCAACCCCCATGCAACGGGAAAGTTGAATGAGACCGGGGCTTTTTGCAGGTGGGTAATGGCGTCGCCATACTCCATCCGGGCAAAGTTAGCCTCGGCAACGGCCCGTACCCGTTCCAGCAGGCCTTTTTCAATATGCTGGTCAAAGAAGGCCATATCTTCAGCGCATTCTCTGAGGGCAAAGCTGCAAAGGTAACGGACAAACGCCTCCGCCAGATTCGCATCATCGGCCAGATCGCTGAAGGCCATTTCCGGCTCGATCATCCAGAATTCAGAGGCGTGGCGGGCTGTGTTGGAGTTTTCAGCCCGGAAGGTGGGGCCAAAGGTGTAGATATTGCCAAAGGCTTGGGCAAACAGTTCACCCTCCAACTGGCCGCTGACCGTCAGACCGGTCTTCTGGCCAAAGAAGTCCTGGCCAAAGTCAATGCTGCCCCCTTCGTTGCGAGGGGCGCCGTTGGGGGGCAGGGTGGTGACCCGGAACAGTTCACCGGCCCCTTCACAATCACTGGCGGTAATGATCGGGGTGTGGACATAGAGGAAATTGCGCTCGCTGAAGAACTGGTGGATCGCCTGGGCCAGCTTTGAGCGTAGCCGGAATACGGCGCCAAAGGTGTTGGATCGGGGCCGCAGGTGGGCGATGCTACGCAGGTACTCAAAGCTGTGACGTTTCTTCTGCAGCGGGTAGTCAGGGTTGGCTTCGCCAACAACGGTTAGCTCTGTTACGCGCAGCTCAAACTGCTGCCCGCTAGCCGGTGAGGCAACCAGTTCTCCGGCTGCCTGCAGGGCGGTTCCGGTGCCGAGTTTGCTGTAGTTTTCAAAGTTGGTTACGGTAGTCCGCTCCAGCACCAGTTGGATACCGGACAGGTTGGAGCCATCATTCAGGACGATAAAGGCAACATCACCGGAGGCCCGTGTTGAGCGGATCCATCCGGCAACGGTGTAGCTGCCGCCTGCTTCAGGCTGTTTCAGAAGGTCTGCAATCAATGTGCGTTTTGCCATGGGTAGCTCCGCTTACTGCCCGATGATCTTTCTGCGTGGTGGCCGCTTGGTTGGCGTTGGTGTCTGAGGTGTCGTAGATGATTTTGCAGGGGCTGCTGTTCGTTGTTCCCGTTGTTTGACTGGTGGCGGGGCATCAAGTGCCTGCGCCTCTTCCTTACTCAACAGGCGGTATTCTCCTGGTTGCAGGCCACCCAGGGTCAGATTGCCGTAGCGGATCCGGCGCAGTCGCACCACAAACAGCCCCACTGCCGCGCACATCCGCCGTACCTGACGGTTACGACCTTCACGGATGGTGACGGAGAGCCAGTCATTGCTCTGATCGTTTTTCAGCAGACGTACGGTGGTGGCACCGGTGGGGCCATCCTCCAGTTCTACGCCATCAGCCAGTTTTTTGATCTGCTGTGGATCAATCTTGCCCCGTACCCGTACATGGTATTCCTTGTCCACCTGATGGCGGGGATGCATCAGCCGGTTGGCCCAGGCACCGTCATTGGTTAATAGCAGCAGCCCTTCAGAGTTGTAGTCCAGCCGCCCCACCGGAAAGAGCCGCTCGCCGACATCCTTAACCAGTTCAGTGACCAGTTGCCGACCCTGGGGGTCCTTGAGTGAGGTAACATAGCCGGCAGGTTTGTGCAGCAGTACATAGTAGAGTTTTTCTGCCGGTTTAACCGGCTGGCCATCCAGGGCTATCAGATCTTTTGTCGGATCAGCCTTGCTGCCCAGTTCAGTCACCACCTGACCGTTGACCGTAACCCGCCCGGCCAGGATCATCTCTTCAGAGGCGCGGCGGGAGGTGATCCCGGCAGCGGAAATAATTTTTTGCAGACGTTCCATCATGGTGTGTCCTTAGGGTTTTTCGTGTCGGTTTCGCCCGGTACCAGGGCAAGAAAGAATCCTGCTGCTGCTCCATACAAAGCCCCTGACCAGGGGTTGCTCATCATGGCTCAGGTGCCGCCTCCGGCGCAACGGGACATCCAGCCGAAGACTCCTCCGGCAAGGGCACCGCCACCAATCAGAATCAGAAATTTAAGCAGCTTTTTGTTCATGGCCCCTCCTGGAGCGTTGGAAGGCGCAGCAAATACCAGGTGATGCTGATGGCCAGTAGCACCAGCAGCGTTTTGGCCCAAACCGGTGGAACCAGCAGCAGGGCAGATGGGGGCAGAGTCAGCCAGACCAGAGCGATGGCGATGCACTTGGCCCTGAGCGGGATGCCTGAGCCATCCAGATAGCCTCTGATCATCGGCCCTAGCTGGTTATGGTTCACCAGCCAGCTGTGAAACCGCTCAGAGCTGCGGGCAAAACAGGCTGCTGCCAGCAATAGAAACGGTGTGGTGGGCAGCAACGGTACAAAGATACCGATTATCCCCAGTCCCGTGGATACAAGGCCAACAATGATCAGCAGCCATTTGAGTAGCCGGTTGTTTACGTGCATGGTTTCAGTAAACGCGAAAGGGGCGCCGAGGCACCCCTGTTCGTATTGTTTTGCAGCGCCTTGAGTAGGAACACGAACCTATTCAGCCATGCGGGTCATGGCGCGGAACTTCTGGTAACGATCCTCAACCAGTTGTTCCGGTGTCATCTCTTTCAGCTCAGCCAGGTGACGGCGGATGGCAGATCCCATGGCCTGGGTAGTGGCTTCATGGTCACGGTGGGCGCCGCCAACCGGCTCATGGACGATTTCATCAATCACGCCCAGCTCAATGATATCCTGGGCTGCAGGTTTCAGAGCCTCGGCAGCCTGCTGGCCCTTGGTGCCATCGGACCAGAGGATGGCAGCACAGCCTTCCGGTGAAATAACCGCATAGACGGAATGCTCCAGCATCAGAACCCGGTTACCGACCGCAATGGCCAGGGCGCCACCGGAACCACCTTCGCCGGTAATGCAGACAATGATCGGCACGGTCAGGCTGGCCATTTCACGCAGGTTGCGGGCAATTGCCTCGGCCTGGCCCCGTTCTTCAGCCCCAATGCCGGGGTAGGCGCCGGGGGTATCCACAAAGGTGATGATCGGCAGGTTGAACTGTTCAGCCATCTGGAACAGACGCAGCGCCTTACGGTACCCTTCAGGGTTGGGCATGCCGAAGTTGCGGAAGACCTTTTCTTTGGTATCGCGCCCCTTCTGGTGCCCCACCACCATCACCGGCTGGCCGTCAAAGCGGGCCAGACCACCCACGATGGCATGGTCATCGCCGAAGTTGCGATCGCCATGCAGTTCGTTAAAGTCGGTAAACAGATGCTGGATGTAATCAAGGGTAAAGGGGCGGTTGATGTGACGTGCCACCTGGGCCTTCTGCCAGCGGGAGAGGTTGTTGAAGATCTCCTGACGCTTGGTATCAACGCAGCTTTGAAGCGCATCGATCTCGGTAGACATCTCACCAGCACCCAGTGAGCGCAGTTCTTCGATCTTCTTTTCCAGCTCGGCAATCGGTTTTTCAAACTCCATGTAGACAGTAGCTGCCATCAGAGTACCTCACAAAAGTAAATTAGCGTATCAGGTAAGGAATGAGGATTTTTTCGTACTGGGTGCGGCAAGCAAGGACTTACGCGGAGACGTACAGCCGGGTACGTCGCACAAGTAAGGCCGCCGCTTGATGCGGCCAGGGCGGAAAAAGACCATTCATTCAAAGATCGCGGCATTATACCCGACACATCGTTCTACCGCTACCCTAAATTCATCGCTGGCCGCCACTTTCAGATGGTCCGGCAGTTTGATGATGGTTCGGCTGCGGTTGGGGATGTCAAGCTGCAGTGACACCGGCAGATTACCGGGGTGTTTTTCCAACAGTTCCCTGATCGGTGTCAACTGTTCCGGTGCCAGTTCCAACAGGCGTAGCGCCAGGCTGACGCGGGTGGTCTGCTGCTCCTGAGCCTCGGACAACAGCTTGATATCGCCGTTGACGTTGACCTGGTTGGGGAACTTGCGGCCATTACCTTCCTGGGGTTTCATCACCAGCAGTTTGCAGCCCTTTTCACCCTTTTCAAGTTTGCCGGTAAACAGCAGCGGGTCATCGGATTTCAAGAGGGGGGCTGCCGGTACGTACATGTCGGAGAAGACGGTGATCTCGATCTGGCCGGTCAGGTCTTCAATGGTGACAAAGCCCATCCGGTCACCCTTTTTGGTGATGATCTCCTTCAGGGAGGTCACGATCCCGCAGACCCGTACCTCGCAGTTGTCCGGGAAGTCAGACAGCCGGGATATCTCTGCGCTGGCCAGACGTCTGATGTCAGAGACATAGCGGTCCAGCGGGTGTCCGGTGATCAGGAAGCCCAACGCCTCCTTTTCATAGCCCAGCTTTTCCTTGTCGTGCCATTCTTCGATATCCGGCAGTTTGCGGCCGGAGCGGGTAGCTGTGGCAGTGGGCATATCGCCGAACAGGGAAACCTGGGCACTGTCCCGTTCTTCCTGAAAGCGTTGACCTGCGGTGGTGGCATCATCAAGGGCCGCCATCAGCGGTGCGCGATGTTTATGCAGTGAATCAAAGCCACCACATTTGACCAACGCCTCCATGACCCGCTTGTTGACCCGGCGCAGGTCAACCCGTTCGCAGAAGTCGTAGATATCGGTAAAAGGGCCATCAACGCGGGCCTCGATAATCGATTCCACAGCGCCGCCGCCGACCCCCTTGACCGCACCAAGCCCGAAGCGCATTGACTTGCCCGACACGGTAAAGGACTGGCCCGAGGTATTGATATCCGGCGGCAGGACCTCGATCCCCTGTTCACGGCAGTCACTGATACTCTTCAGCACCTTGTCGGTGCTGTCCATATCGCAGGAGAGCAGGGCAGCCATGAATTCAACCGGGTAGTGGGCCTTCAGATAGGCGGTCTGATAGGCGATCAGGGCATAGGCGGCTGAGTGAGATTTGTTAAAGCCGTACTCGGCAAATTTGGCCATCTGGTCAAAGATCGCCTCGGCTTTCTTGATATCCAGCCCCTGTGCTTTGGCCCCTTCCAGGAACGGTTCTTTTTCCTTGGCCATAACCGCCGGGTCTTTTTTACCCATGGCGCGGCGCAGCAGGTCGGCCCGTCCCAGGGAGTACCCGGCCAGGGAACGGGAGATCTGCATAACCTGTTCCTGGTAGACGATGACCCCGTAGGTGTCTTTCAGGATCGGCTCCAGCTGGGGCAGGTCGTAGACCACCTTCTGGCGGCCATGTTTGCGCTCGATGAATTCGTCCACCATGCCGCAGCCCAGCGGACCGGGACGGTACAGGGCGCAGGCAGCGATTACGTCTTCAAAACAGGAGGGTTTCAGCTTGACCAGCATCTCCTTCATGCCGCTGGATTCAAGCTGGAAGATGCCGGTGGTGTTACCGGCCGTGATCAGGTCATAGCTTGCCTGATCATCATCCCGCAACCGGGTGATATCAAACTCCCGGTTCTGGCCTTCACGGATCATCCGTACTGCATTCTGGATTACGGTCAGGTTTTTAAGGCCCAGAAAGTCGAACTTGACCAGTCCCACCATCTCCACATACTTCATGGAATACTGGGTGTTGATGCCGCCGGTCTTCTGATCCTTGTAGACCGGCAGGTACTCTTCCAGCTGATCCGGTGCAACCACCACCCCGGCCGCGTGGGTACCGGCATGGCGGGCCAATCCCTCCAGACAGTTGGCGGTTTCAAGCAGTTGGGCCACCTTGGGGTCGGCAGCAGCCATTTCTTTCAGTTGCGGTTCCTGCTTGATCGCCTTTTCAATGGTCATCTTCAGATCATCAGGGATCAGCTTGGCGATCTTGTCCACATCACCGTAGGCCATGTCAATGGCCCGGCCCACATCCCGTACCACCGCCTTGGCCTTCATGGTTCCAAAGGTGATGATCTGGCAGACCCGCTCGCGACCGTACTTCTGCACCACGTACTCGATCACCTTTTCCCGCTGATCCTGGCAGAAGTCCACGTCGATATCAGGCATGGAGATCCGTTCCGGGTTCAGGAACCGTTCAAACAGCAGGTTGTAGGGCAGGGGGTCAAGGTCGGTGATCCGTATGGCATAGGCCACCAGCGAACCGGCAGCCGAACCCCGGCCCGGTCCCACCGGAATCCCCTGGCTCTTGGCCCAGTTGATGAAATCAGCCACGATCAGGAAGTAGGCCGGAAACTTCATCTGACGGATACAGTCCAGCTCGATCCGCAGCCGGTCATGGTAGGCCTGAACCTGCTCCTCGGTCATATCCGGGTATTTGGCCCGGATGGTGATCAGACGCTCCTGCAGACCGGCAATCGCCTGTTCCTCCAGCATGTCGTCGTGGGTTTTACCTTCAGGCGGTTCAAAGTGCGGGAAGTAGTAATCTTTTTCCAAAGGCAGCTCAAGGTTGCAACGCTCCGCAATGGCCACGGTATTGGCAACCGCCTGGGGTGCATAGTGGAAGGCCGCCGCCATCTCATCCGGTGTCTTGACGTAGAACTCATCAGCCGAGAACTTCATGTGGGTCGGGTCAGACATGGTCTTGCCGGTCTGGATGCAGAGCAGCACTTCATGGGCCTTGGCATCTTCACGGTTCAGATAGTGGCAGTCATTGGTGGCCACCAGTGGCAGGTTCAGCTCTTTGGCCACCTCCAGCAGACGCTGGTTGACCGTATCCTGTTCCGGCAGGGTGTTTTCCTGGATCTCAATGTAGTAGCGGTCGGGGAACAGTTGGCTGTACCAGCGGGCGGTCTCCAGCGCATCTTCCATTTTGCCACGGCCACACTGCATGGCCACTTCACCCTTCAGGCAGGCCGACAGGGCGATCAGGCCGCCGCTATGTTTTTCCAGCAGGGCGCGGTCAATCCGGGGGCGGTAGTAAAAGCCTTCCTTGTAACCGGCAGAGGTCAGGTAGGAGAGGTTCTTGTACCCTTCAAGGTTTTCGCAGAGCAGGATCAGGTGATAGGCCGCGTCTGAAATGCCTTTTGCATCCTTTGAAAAGCGGGAATCAGGGGCAATATACAGCTCACAACCGATGATCGGCTTGATTCCGGCCTTCTTGCACTTCAGGTAAAACTCCACCGCACCAAACATGTTGCCGTGATCGGTAATGGCCAGGGCAGGCATCTGGTACTGTTTGGCTTTGGCAACCAGGTCTTCAATCCTGATCGCGCCATCCAGCAGCGAGTACTGGGAGTGGAGATGCAGGTGAACAAAGGGGGTGATGGTTTGTGTTGTTTCAGCTACTTCCATGGGGGCTGCCTCCCGACAAAACTGTGAGGTGGTAAGTATGCCTCATGACAAGATATGGTGTCAATGTCGGGGTTTTGACGCAAGATGTTGTTGCATGAACAAAGCCCTGGCCGGAGATCCGGCACAGGGCGTTAAGGTGTTATAACAGTTAATAAAGGTTATTTCTTGAGGGCCTGCGCCATGGTCTCAGGCAGTGTTTCATCTGATGGACACGTCTTGTCGATTTGTAAGCTTGTCTAACAACATAACCATATTGTTAGATATCGATTCAACTTCACTGACAACTTTATTTGCTTGAGAACGATCACCGTGGTTAAGTAATTGGAGTGCTTCATATGTCAGCAGATGAATGCGTTCATGAATCTCACTGATTTCGCTGAATTCAGGGAGTTCCCCATACACATTGGCTCCATGAGAACGAAGCCATTTACCAAAACTGCAGGATGTGTGATCATGAATACTTTTTGACTGAACTGGTTGGCTGTCTGCAAAGCCATGCACGATTGAGTCAACAAACTTTCTGTGATCTTTTTTTGCGATATTTATAGCGTCATTAGCTGCTATTTCTACTGAATTACTCCCTTTTATGGTTAACTCGCTTTCCAAAGTTGCAATTAGCTCTTTAAAGTCTATTGGCTTGTACAAGCATGTATTTGCTCCAGCCTGGATGCACTTTTCTTTCGGACTCATGATTAAGTCCGCAGTTATGGCTATGATTGGCATTTCTCTGTAGTGGTCACCTGCCGTCCCACTGCGGATGAGAGAGACTGTTTCCATGCCATCCATAACAGGCATGAGCCAATCAATAAGAAGAATATCAAACTGGCTTGACTTCATGGCGTTAATGCAATCTTGCCCATTTGACAAACATTGGGATTTATAGCCGTGACAGTTCAGCATAGCGCTTAAAACTCTGCAGCTGATGTCATCATCATCAACTATGAGCACTTTGATTAATGAGTGGTCAATCATCGTAGCCCCCATAGATGCGCTTAGAGCTTGAATCTCTGGACGAGCGTCTGTAGCTGCTCTGCCATCATGGATAAATCATTTGCCGCAGTAGCCGACTCGTGGACTCCTCTGGATGTTTCTTGAACTACTTGAGAAATTTGCATAATATTGTTGGTTATTTCATTGGTTGTTGCGGTTTGCTCTTCAGCAGCTGTTGCTATTTGGTTAACCTGCATAGTTACTTCGTTAATTTGCATCAGAATTTCTTGTAACGCTTCTCCTGATCTTCCTGCTTCGACGGTACCTTGCTCTACCTCCTTAACGCCTTGCTCCATTGCGGTTACTGCGATCTGTGTTTCAGATTGAATATTCTTGATCATGGTGCTGATCTCGTGGGTAGCTCGTGTTGTACGTTCCGCCAGGGCTCGTACTTCATCAGCAACTACAGCAAATCCACGACCTTGTTCTCCAGCGCGAGCAGCTTCAATGGCAGCGTTAAGGGCAAGTAGATTGGTCTGATCTGCGATATCCTCAATGGTAGCCACAATGGCACCTATCTGGTCAGAACGCTGTCCAAGCGTCTTAACTGTTTCTGCGGTTGACTGAACGCGTTTTGAAATTTGTTCCATGATGGAAATAGAAGTAGAAACAACGCCTGAACCGACTGTTGCAGCTTGGCTTGCTTGAGACGAACTATCGGCGGCTTGATGACAATTTTGTGCAATGGACGAGCTTGTTGCTGACATTTCTTCTGAGGCAGTAGCAACGGTACTTGCCTGACAGGCCATCTCTTCAGTGCCGGTGGCCAGTTGTTCTGCTGTGCCTGATAGTTGATGTGAAGCAGAAGCAACTATTGCTGCAGTATCGGAGACTTGACGAATCGTTGTTTTTAGGCTTTCTGCCATAACACGAAAGGAGTCGCTGAGTTTTCCGATTTCATCAGAAGATTCGGTTGTTATAACTACTTGCAGGTCGCCTTCTGCTAGGCGTTGCGCATCTTTAGCTAAAGCAGCTACTGGCTTTACAATTGATCTGGTTATGATGAGTCCGAGAATGAAAGCTAATATAGCTCCTGCAACTGCTAGGCCTAACATTATCAAACCTGATTTACGGGCAAGCGCTTCATTCGCGTTAGCAATCTGCTGTCCCTGCTTAATTTTGAACTCTTCAAGCTGCTCTATTAATTGTTGGGTTTTCCCGGCTATGTCTCGAAGTTCTGCTAGGACCTTCTGGGTCATATCCGAATTGTCTTCATTTAGGGAGTCATATAGCTTGAAAGCTACTGTGTAATACTGCTTTTGCGTTGTTTGAAGTGTTTTGAAAAGCTCTTTTTCCTCTAGAGCGATAATGCCCTTTTCAAACAGAATCAGACCATCTTGTACCAGTTCTTGTTGTGTTTTTAGCTTCGCAGATTCAGCATCTCGCTGCTGTTTATCTTGACCAGCTTGAACCATATACAGAATATGGATACGTGAACGTTGAAAGCCAGCAATAACCCCTCCCATAGATCCGAGAGGCTTTGTCATATTCACGTACAATTGAGTGTCAGCCTGCTTCAGTGTTTCAAGAGATGTGTACCCGTACAAACCTATACAAAGCGCAATTGCTGCAACAGCGAGAAATCCTCCTATCAGTTTTGTTCCAAGCTTCATGTTTTTTAGCATGTGATGTTACCTCCATTTTTTAACGATTGGGCAAACAGCAAAAACTCATCTGCTGGCATGGGCTTGGCGAAGTAATACCCCTGCACATACTGGCATGTCCGTGCTTTTAGAAACTCAAGTTGTTCTTTTGTCTCAACACCTTCAGCAACTACCTCCATCCCCAGGTTTTTGGCTAAAGCAAGGATTGCCTCGGCAATGGCGCTGTCCTCTTTGTCGTCAGGCAGCTCTTGTATAAACGAACGGTCAATTTTAATGGTGTCAGCTGTCAGGCGCTTCAGGTATGAGAGTGATGAATAGCCCGTGCCGAAGTCATCAATCGCAATACGAACTCCCAATGACTTCAGACCCTCTATAATAGAGATCGTCCGTTTTACGTCATGCATTGCTGTACTTTCAGTGATTTCCAGCTCAAGATTCCGAGAAGACATACCAGTATTCTGGAGTGTCTCTCTTACTTCCTGTATCAGTGTCTGGCTTTTGAGTTGCGCTATTGAGAGGTTAACTGCGGTAGTAAAATCAGTTATTCCTGCATGATGCCATTTAACCGTCTGTTTACAGGCTTCTTGTAACACCCAATTGCCTAACTGGCTGATAAGGCCTATCTCTTCCAGTACCGGGATAAACCAATTAGGTCCAACTACCCCCTGATCCGGGTGCTGCCAGCGAACCAGTGCCTCACAACCGGACAATGTCCCATCGGAAATGTCAATTTTAGGCTGATAATAGACAACAAACTGATGTTGCTGCAGTGCTGTACGTAATTCATTTTCCAAGGTTAGACGTTCTACCGAACGAGTGGTCATATCTGCAGTGAAGAACTGATAGCTTCCTTCGTCCCCTTGCTTGGCTCGACTCAATGCCGTGTACGCATTTTTCAGCAAACCCGATCCATTGACAGAATCTGCAGGCCAAACGCTGATGCCGATGCGGGCTGTTACTGTAAGTGATTGCCCGGCAGCATGTATTGGTTGGCTTGATATGGCTGACGAAAGAGAGCATGCAAGATGTACACAACCGGTCACCACTACGTCAGGCACTAAAACAAGAAATTCATCACCACCGGGACGGGCGAGAGTTGTTCCACTTGGTATAATTTCTTTCAGCCTTAGTGCGATATCCCTCAGCACAAGATCACCTACTGCATGACCGCATGAGTTGTTTACTTCCTTGAATCGATCCAGTCCTATCAGCAACAGGCCAAGCGTTGAGTCATTCTTGTCAGCAGAAGTGATAGCCTGGTCAATCCGGTCAAGCAGCAGGGTTCGGTTCGGTAAACCGGTTAATGCATCAAAGTTTGAAATTCTTTGTAGCTCATCTTGCGCTTGCCGGTGCTGTTCAAAACGAAGTAGAGTGTCCAGCGCAAAAGATACGTCAAGTGCCATTTCTTCCAATAAATCAGTCTGTTTTTGATCAAAAATTGCTTCTTCATCCGAATAAAAGACCATTGCACCGATCACTCTGCCATCACAAGCTAACGGGTAGACACCGATATTTACAGATTCGTCGCCAAGGCAGAAGCCGGTTTGTTCAAAAACTCCGGAAAGAGTGCACCGACGTCGACATATATGATGTTTGCGTTGTGGAAGAGTTTCAGCGAGCTTACATCCTGAATGGTCATGGTGCTGAATGGTGATAGCGTTTACGGCATAAATCGTTTCGCCTGCTGATGCAACTGGCGTGAGAGTATTGCCATCCTCGCTCAGTATACCGATGAATGTAGCCTTGAAACCCGCTAAGGAAACAGCTATACGGCAGATCTCGTCAAACAACTCCTCGCGATGACTAATCTGGACAATGGCGTGGTTTGTTGCACTTAGTGCTGCGTACAGTTTATTCATGTGTAATAATTGCAGTTCAGCAGTTTTTTGTGCACGCATGTCACGGAAAAGAGTGACTGAGCCGACGTTTTCCCCTGAACGGATCAAAGGAGTTGCAATTACTTCAACAGGTAATAAGTAGCCATTTTCTGTGTTAAAAAATTCGTCAGGGTTATGATAGTTGTTTCCAGAGAATGTGTTGTGCAGAATCGGGCATTGTCCTTGCTCATCTTCTCCGTGCTGGTGGATCAGGGCATGGACTGTGTCTGATGCAAACAGCTCATCAGTATATCCCAGCAGTTCTCTTGACTTAGGGTTCTGATAGAGCAGTGCCCCCTGGGCGTCTTGTACAAGTAGTCCCTCACCCATAGCGTCGGTAATGGCTTTCAATGTTTCTCGTTCTTCTCTGATGACACGGCGGTTAATACTCATATGTCGAGTTAACAATGTAAGCCCAAGTATCAGCAGGCTTCCTACAAGCATGACAATGTAAAAATTACGATCAAATTGTTTCAAAATTGGCGCCTGACCTAACACAACAAGGTACGCTTCATGTTGATTTTTGGCATTATTGATCGGTATGAAGGTAGAAACGATGGGGGTGCCATCAATAGCACCTAAAACCGCACTAAAAATAAGGTGTTGCGAGGTGGACTTGAGAATTGTGGTGTTGTTCTGCAGTTTTTTTATCAGTGCAGCTATTTCTGTATTTCCATGTTTTTGATGGTCTGGTAACACTTCAATATAGTTAGGATTAACAGCACTGGCTTGCGGAGTTTGTTGACGGTCTTTATCAGATTGCTTAGGTAATGCTATATCGCGACGCGCGAGCATCATCCAATAACTATGCTTGTACTGCCGGCCCAGTTGCTCGACCAAATCTTTATCATCCAATGACAATTCAGCTATACCGATGAACCTGTCATGCTTGAACAAAGGAAATGCGAAGCGATAGGCACCAAAATCGTTTCTGCCGCTTTCATACCCGGTGATTTCACGTTTTTCAGAAGCTGTTAATCGCAGCACTTCCCGAACAGGGAAAAGCTGATCCCCCCAATGTTCAGGCTTGTGCATACGTAACAGGCTGGTTCCATCAGGCAAAATAAGCTGAATCCGTAGCGGGGTTGTCTGCTGAAGTCTTTGATAAGTGTTAATCAGTTTATCATGTAGTTCTCTGCGGATGGCCAGTCGTTGCAGTTCTGTAGCAGTACCGGCTTTTTCAAAAGGAACGAGAATGTTTGGCTGTTGAATAATTTCGTGGGTAATAGCATGTGCAACTGCTTCCGAGCGCGTTTTAATCGCTTCGGCTACTGTTTGCAGATGAGAGGATCTGTTTGCCAGATAGCTGTTCTTGTTGTACTGCCATGCCGAGTGGAGCAAGGCAAGGAAGCCGATCTCGACTATGCAGAAGATAGTCAGGTAGCGAAGATTTACAGCTCGTTGCCATCTGCCTTTCTCATTCATTCAGTATGTACTGAGATAGTATTCACCTGACAGTGCCCTTGAATGGTTTGTGATTTACGCTGCCAGTTTGTAGTCCTCAGTATCTGATTCGTCGTTCTTTGGCAAGCCGTCTATGAAAACTGTATAAGGAGTC
>Ga0209016_1000211_pt1 | contig 79635 bp, 77 predicted proteins | sample EPASupsiteSAE305_FD_187265 | JGI IMG/M metagenome (GOLD analysis project Ga0209016, IMG submission 187265) | Bioremediated contaminated groundwater microbial communities from EPA Superfund site, New Mexico - SAE3-05 (SPAdes) (version 2) | ecosystem: Environmental > Aquatic > Deep subsurface >... | reverse complement strand
GCCTGATGCCTACGACATCCTGTTCGACGGTAGTACGCTCCACCGCTTCACTGCCGAGCGGATCTTCACCAGCGCCACCCACGGCACCGGTTGCAGCTACGCCTCGGCCATCGCCAGCCTGCTGGCCCAAGGCGAACCGCTGCCAGAAGCGGTGCGCCGTGCCAAACAGTTCATCACCACCGCCATCCGCCTGGCCCGCCCGATGGGCAAAGGTCACGGACCGGTCAACCATTATCTCGCCGCAAAGGAACAAGCGCCATGACCCAGTTAGAATCAGCCCGCAAAGGGATAATCACCGACAAGATGCAGACCGCTGCCGCAGCCGAAGGGGTCAGCCCCGAGTTCATCCGCGACGGCATTGCCAAAGGCACCATCATCATCAGCCATAACGACAAGACCCACCAGCATGGCATCCCGCTGGCGGTGGGGGCTGGCCTGCGCACCAAGGTCAACGCCAACATCGGCACCTCGGCCGACGACACCGACATCACCAAAGAGCTGGAAAAGGCCCGCGTGGCGGTCAAGCACGGTGCCGACGCCATTATGGATCTTTCCACCGGCGGCCCGGTGGATGAGATTCGCCGGGCCATCGTGGCCGAAACCAAGGCCTGCATCGGCTCGGTGCCACTCTACCAGGCCGCCACCGATACCGTTCGGATCAAGAAAAAGGCGTTGGTGGACATGACCGCCGATGATATCTTCAAGGGAATCATCAAACATCTGGACGACGGCGTTGACTTCATCACCGTGCACTGCGGCGTGACCCGTTCCACGGTGGAACGGATGAAGAACGAAGGTCGGATCATGGACGTGGTCTCCCGGGGCGGCTCCTTCACCATTGAATGGATGAGCTACAACAACAAGGAAAACCCCCTGTACGAAAACTTCGACCGCCTGCTGGAGATCACCAAGGAGTACGACGCCACCCTGTCGCTGGGGGACGGCTTCCGTCCCGGCTGCCTGGCCGATGCCACCGACCGGGCCCAGATCCACGAACTGATCATCCTGGGTGAACTGACCCAGCGGGCCTGGGACGCCGGGGTACAGGTGATGATCGAGGGGCCGGGCCATGTGCCGCTCAATCAGATCCAGACCAACATCCAGCTACAGAAGCGGCTCTGCCACGGCGCGCCGTTCTACGTACTGGGACCACTGGTGACCGACATTGCGCCGGGCTACGACCATATCACCTGCGCCATTGGTGGCGCCATCGCCGGGGCGGCCGGGGCCGACTTCCTCTGCTACGTCACCCCCTCCGAGCACCTGGCCCTGCCGGAGATCGAGGATGTGCGCAACGGCGTGATCGCCTCCCGGATCGCCGCCCACGCCGCTGATATCTGCAAGGGGCTGCCCGGTGCCATTGAAAAAGACAACGCCATGGCCCGCGCCCGCAAGAAGCTGGACTGGGAAGGCCAGTTCGCCCTGGCCCTGGACCCGGAGCGGGCCCGTGAGTACCGCGCCAACTCGCCGGTCTCCGAGCATGGCGCCTGTACCATGTGTGGAGAGTTTTGTGCCTATAAGGTGATGGACGAAGCAATGAAAAGGTAATCTGCGCGGTTCTTTTCCGCCCTGGGTTCGTCAGCCGTTTCCGTGCTGCGTGCGACGTACGGCACAGTACGTCTCCTTGCACAGAAACGGCTTCCTGCCCAGACCGAAAAACTCCTCGCGCCTCATGCCGGTAAAAGGTTTATGGAGGATTTCTCTGATGGGCGACACCACCCGCTTCGGGATCTCGATCGACAGCGACCTGTTGGAGAGCTTTGACCGGCTGATTGCACAGAAGGGGTACCAGAACCGCTCCGAGGCGATCCGCGACCTGATCCGTAACGCCCTGGTGGAGGAGAAGACCGCCAGCGGCCAGGAAGAGATGGTCGGCACGGTCACCATGGTCTACAACCACCATGTGCGCGACCTGGCCGACAAACTGACCGAGCACCAGCACCACCATCATCACCAGATCATATCCGCACTGCACGTCCACCTTGATGCCCACAATTGCCTGGAAGTACTGGTGCTCAAGGGGAGCAGCGCCGAGATCAACCGGCTTGCCGACGAACTGCTCGGGGTCAAGGGGGTCAAGCACGGCAGACTATTTCTGACCTCTGCCAACCCAGAACACCACTGATCAGACCTGCCGCCCCCCCTGCCCCAACACGTGCCACTTTTTTCTTTTTCGCGCCCCCCGCCTGTGCTACATTTTTCCAAATCGTGCCACACCAGCCTGCTTCTGCCGGCAACGTCGCTATTGAAAGGCGCTCCGCAACCATGGACAACAATCTTGCTTGGCAACGCTGTGTCGCTTTTCACGGCCACGCCTGCCCTGGGCTGGCCATCGGCTTCAAGGCGGTTGAGGCCCTGGAACAACAGATGGGGCCGATCTGTCACCATGACGAGGAGCTGGTCTGCGTGTCGGAAAACGATGCCTGCGGCGTTGATGCTATCCAGGTTTTGAGCGGTTGCAGCCTGGGCAAGGGCAACCTGCTGTATCGCGAGCGGGGCAAGATGGCCTTCAGCTTCTTCAACCGCAGCACCGGACAAAACCTGCGCATGGCCTTCAAGCTGTCGGTCTCCCGTAGGGACGTGGGACGCGAAGAACTGCAACAGAAAATTCTGGATACTGATCCGTCTGAACTGTTCCAATTCAGCCAACCGGCCTTCAGCCTGCCGCACAAGGCTCGCATCTTTGACAGTATCAGCTGCGAGCAGTGCGGTGAACACACCGTTGAACACCTGATCCGACTGCATGAAGGCAAGATGATCTGCCTGGACTGCGCTGAGGAGTACACCCGTCGATGGTAGTCCGCTACATCGGGATACTCTGCTGCTTTCTGTCGCTTACCAGCACGGCTGCTGCCGCCACCGCCACCCGGACGCTAACCGACCAACTGGGCCGTCAGGTAACGATGCCTGCCGCTGTGAAAAGAATCATTCCTCTGGGCGGGGCTGCACGTTTCGTGGTGTATCTCCAGGCCTTCGAGCTGGTGGTGGGGACAGAGGCAACTGAAAAACGAACCGCACCGACCGCCGCCAGACCCTACAACCTGGCGCTTCGCAGTCAATTCGAGCGGTTGCCGGTGGTGGGCGAAGGCCGGCAGAAGCCGGTTAACGCCGAGGCTATCATCGCCCTCAGACCCGACCTGCTGATCACCGCTGAAACTGACCGAGCGCAGGCTGACAGGCTGGCACAACTAACCGGAGTGCCCGTTCTGGCACTCAACTACGGCGGCATGGGGGTGGTAGATGCGACCAAGGTCAAACAGAGCCTGCAGCTGCTGGGGATGGCGCTGGGAAGAGAACAACGGGCGGCTCAGCTGATCGCGCTGCTCAACAACCACCAACAGGACTTTGAACGCCGCGTGCTGGGCATTGAACCTCAATCAGCCTACATCGGCGCCATCAGCCAACGGGGACCCCACGGCATCACCAGCACCGACGCCGATTACTTTCCGCTCACGATCACCCGCAGCATCAATCTTGCCCAACGCCTGGGCAAGCCTGGCCATGCCTACATCGACAAGGAGCAGCTTCTGGCATGGAACCCGTCCGTGATCCTCGTGGACAGCTCCGGCCTGAGGCTCGTCAAGGAAGATTACCGTCGCCATCAGCTGTTTTACGACCGCCTTTCGGCCGTACAGACCAACCAGGTCTATCTGACCCTGCCTTACAACAACTACCACACCAACCTGGAGCTGGCTCTGGCCAACAGCTGGTACGTTGCCCGCCTGCTGTACCCCCAACGCTTCAGCGATATCGACCCGGTCGCAAAGACTGATGAAATATGCCGCAGCTTTGTCGGTATCCCCTGCTACGACGCCCTGCGTCGTGAATTTGGCGGGTTCGGCCAGCTGCACCTTGCCCCCCGGACAGCCCATGCCCGTTGAGCCACCTACCAGCAACACCATCTACACCGGCCTGATAGCTAAACGTCTACGGTTGTTGGCGCTGCTCGCACTGCTGCTGGTACCGCTAACCCTGCTTTCGCTACGGATCGGCTCCTACGAGCTCAGCACCGGCACCATCATTTCCTCGCTCCTTTCAGGCAACGACGACGCACTCATCACCCACCTGATCTGGCACATGCGCCTGCCGCGCACCGTTGCCGCACTGCTGGCAGGGTCGGGCCTGGCCCTGTCCGGCGCGCTTATGCAGACCCTGCTACGCAATCCCCTGGCTGCACCCTCCACACTGGGTGTCTCCCAAGGTGCCGCCTTTGGAGCGGCAGCGGCCATCATCCTGCTGGGCAGCGGACAGGTATTCAGCAGCGGCAATGAAGGGGTACTGGTAACCAGCCGCAGCATGACCGCAAGCTGCGCTTTTGCCGGATCACTCGTGAGCATCGTGGTGATCCTGACATTGGCTGGCGTGCGGCAGTTGACCGCTGAGGCGATGATCCTGGCGGGGGTTGCGGTGGGTGCCTTTCTTGCAGCCGGCACTATGTTGTTACAGTACTTCGCCAGCGACCAGCAGGTGGCCGCCACACTGCTTTGGACCTTCGGCGATCTGGGCAAGGCCGGTTGGACCGAAAACGGTCTCATGGCCCTGGTGCTGATCCTGACCCTGAGCGTAATGCTCTTCAATGGATGGTCTCTGACCGCCCTGCAGTGGGGCGACGAAACTGCAAGCAGCCTGGGGGTATCGACAACCCGGTTGCGGTTAGCCGGCATGCTGCTGACCTGCCTGCTGGTGTCAATCACCACCGCTTTTTTGGGGATCATCGCCTTTGTCGGCCTGATGGCACCACACCTGATGCGCCCCCTGATCGGCAATGATCAGCGCTTTCTGCTGCCCGCCTCAGCCCTGTGCGGCGCAGTGCTGCTGCTGCTGGCCGACATACTGTCCCGCACCGTCATGGCGCCGGTGATCATACCGGTGGGCATCATCACCTCCTTTGCCGGCGCGCCGCTGTTTTTGCTGATACTGGTACGAAGGAAACACGCATGATCGAGGTCAGCGGACTTTGCTGCGGCTACGGCTCTCGAACGGTGCTGCACGATGTCGGCTTCACGGTTCCCAACGGCAGCCTGCTGTCGGTGCTGGGTATGAACGGCTCCGGCAAGTCCACCTTACTCAAAAGTCTGGCGCGGCTGCTGCGTCCCACCAGCGGCCGAATCAGTCTTAACCAACAACTACTGACCGACTTGAACCGACAGGAACTGGCGCGCACCGTGGCCTACCTGTCTCAAAACACCACACCGCTGAATTGTACGGTAATCGAAGCCGTATTAATTGGCCGCAAACCCAACCTCTCCTGGCTCGTACAGGAGCATGACCTGCAGCAAACGGCAGAAATTCTGAAATTGACCGGCCTGTCGGACCATGCCGATCGGCCCACCTACCAACTTTCCGGTGGCGAGCTCCAGCGGGTTGCCATCGCCAGAACCCTTGCCCAGCAACCGAAGTTGCTGCTGCTGGACGAGCCGGTCAACCACCTGGACATCCGTAGCCAACTAGACATCATGGCCCTGATCCGCAACCTCACCGCCCAACTGGGCATTATCACGATAGCCGTCATGCACGATCTGAACACAGCGCTACGCTTTTGCGATCAGTTTCTCCTGCTGCGGGAGGGGCGCATTGTGGCAAATGGGGGGCAGGAAGTGATGACTGCGGAGCATATCAGCGCCGTCTACGACCTACAGGTTGCACTGCAAAAGATCGGCGGCCTTACCATGGTGCTGCCCTGCCCCGAGCAGGAGCCTTCGCTACACAGTCGACAACAGCCGGTCGATCCGCTGCAGCCCCTCCAGCGCCCCGCAGCCCAACCCGATATGGGGTGAGGCGACCTCCGGCTCACGGGTATTGATCCTAATCACCGTGGCGCCGGGGTAGCGCCAGCCGATCCGTTCCGAAGTGGCCCGGATGGTGGGAATGGCGCTGCCTGCCCCCAGCTCAATCACAGCAACCCGGCGATCAGCATGCTGCGCCAGAAAAGCCTGAAAGCGCTCCTCCTGGCCGTGGGTCCGCTCCGGTAACCAGGCCCAGTCGCCGAACATCAGAATGTTGGGCCGGCTGACCCCACCGCACTGCGGGCAACGGGGGATATGGCCAGCCCGCATGCTGCCTTCATCAATCGGAATCTGTTCGTTGTTGGGCCAAATCGCTTGAGAACAGGGCTGTAGGCACTGTAACCAGTGAATCGATCCGTGCACCTCGAGGATGCAATCATCAGCGAAGCCGGCTTTTTGGAACTGGCCATCCACGTTGGAGGTAACCACAAAGTAAGGCAAATCTCGCTGGGCTATCCAGTCACGCATGATCCCGAACCCCCCATGGGGGATCGTGGCACGGTAGAGGTTGGTGCGATGGCCGTAAAAGCCCCAGCCAAAGGCCGGATCACGCTGGAAGTGTTCCGGGTTGGCACACTCCACAAACGAGATGCCCAGCCGGGCATAGGGTGGATAGGCCTGCCAGAAGCCCTGGTTGCCACGAAAATCCGGCAGACCCGAATCCACCCCCATACCGGCGCCGGCGGTGACGACCAGCGCCTCTGCCCTGCGAACGAGCTCTGCCGCAGCCTTGTACGCTTCCATCGTGATCCTCCTGTATGTGGTGACCGCCAGTTGCAGTACCTACCATACACATGGCCGCACCCGGAAGGGGTGCGGCCATCATACAGAAAAATTGCCCCAGGGCATCCTGACGGACACCGTGTACGCAGGCTAACGCCTGATCATCGCTGCACGATAGGCTGCCGGAATATCGTTATACCCAGGTTGTGACACCGGCTTGGCCTTCTCCTGGGCAACCACGGTCGCCACAGGCGGCAACGCAGGCACCTTCTCCAGCTTTTTGGCCGCGACATTCAGGGCGATCGAAAGCATCTGCAGATTGGCACCATGCTCACAAATCAACACAATAGACCGGTCGGCCACCGGACGCAGGATCAGCTTGCCCAGCTCAAAACGCAGCTCACCGGTCCGCACCCCGCCGGTGAATTCCTCAAGCCCCACCTGCTGCTCGGCCAGCACCACAGCCGCGCCTGCCACCTGTTCCCGGTCGAACAACTCCGGCAAAGTCTGGGCCAGTATCCTTCCGGCATCATCCATGACCAAACCACCTATGACACCGGGCGATGCGAGTACCCCACGCAGTATGGATTCCATGGCATCCTCCTAGTGTGTTCCGGAAAGGGCTTGACGTATGCCGTTCTCCACGACGGACGCCTTGACCTCGCCGGTTGCGCCGGCAAACAGGAAATTTCGGGGCCCTTGCAGAACGATCAGATGGGACCGCTGCCCCTGGATCACCGCCCCTTTGAACGGCCCCAGCCCCATGCCTTCACCGATCCGCTCCGCAGTCCCGACCAGAAACAGACCCGAGGCCGCCAACTCAGCCACCTGCGGGCCCAGTGACTGCACCACCTCACCCTGTCGTGTCGTCAGTGCCGCGTCGGTCAACCCGTCAACCCCGCTCAGACGTTCTTTCACGTCGCCCCTCCTTCCCGACTGGGTGATTTCGGACTGCGGAGGCAACCCCTGTGGCATGCCGGCCGCCAGTTCGTCCTGCAGGCGAACCGCATCAATCAACAGAAACTGCAATCGATCGGTCAAAGTCTGCCGGGTGGTGGTTACCTTCGGCTCCACCCTGAAGCTGCCATCACCCCAGACCACAATCGCATCAAATGCAGGCCGCCCGTCCAGCGTGCCTAGTTCCGCGTGTATCACCTCGCCGTCCCTGAAAAACAATAACCCTGTCGCAGCACCCCGGTCCACCGCAATACGCCCGGTAAACCTTGACATTCCTTTTACCTGTAACAGATCCAACAGATGCATGCCGCTAACGGCGCCATCAAAACCAGCTGCTTCCTGCTGCAGATGTCGTGCTGCCTGCATGGCCCCTCCGATCCGCTAAACACTTTTTTAAAAACATCTAAACTGCCGTCTTAAGATTTTATAATTTACATATAGCAATTAAATAATAGCCATGTAAACATATATATTATAGGCATATCTGACATACCACAAAATAAAATAACACTGGTTTATTGCAAAAGATGAGCCATGCACGAACCTGTCCGTGCATGGCCTACAGCCGACTGCTCCCTGCGGGGATAGGCTTGACGCGGCGCGCCGGTTAGTATAGAAGGTAACCTCCTCTACAAGGCCACTTTAGCTCAGATGGTAGAGCAACTGATTCGTAATCAGTAGGTCAGCGGTTCGATTCCGCTAAGTGGCTCCAGCAAAAACAAGGACTTAGCCAGATCAGGCCAAGTCCTTTTTCTTTTTGTGTTGTAGTATATGTTGTAATAAATCTGCTTACAACATGGAATTTCGTGAAACCAATTGAAACAGAAACGGTTAAAGACAGCTGCCTTTTTTCAGGAACGTGCTGTACAGGGCGATCATGACAATGCTTTGAGCATTCTTGAGTCGGTAAAGAAGCAGTCACCCATTTCAGGCGATGAGTTGCAACTCTGACTCTTAGCCGTACACGTATTAACGTCGAGCAACAAATAACTTCTCTACTACTTTTCCAGCCCAATTACCGATCGCGCGCCGGTTGGCGCTCGCAATATGCTCTGGATCAGGGTAGATGCCGCCGAACGGCATATCATCACCCAGCTGCTTGCGTAGGTAGCGGTTGCAGATATTGATGGCATCGATTAAAGCATTATGCGCAAGGCTGCGATTCTGATCCAGGGCCTGTACCTGTTCTCGATACAATGCCCCTTCCGGGTCGGCAAACAGCAGCTCAGCCTCCATCTGACAGACTGCAGTCACATACTGCTCTGCGCAGCGCAGCACATCACGGATTAACCGGCAGGCCACCTCATCCCGTTCTACCTGCTGTACAACATTCTTTATCAGTTCGAGTTCGCGCATCATGTTCCTCCTGTCACTGCTTACTCCAGATACGGGTGTTAAGGTCGAGCTCTTCCACAATGCCCACCACCAGAAAAATCCAGCCTAGGGTCCGCTCTACCTGTGAAGGGTCTGTGAACGGCCGGTTCAGGTCGGGCTCAAAGGCGTTATAGGGGAACCCGCCGGCGGCAATGTTGACCCATGAGCCGATGAATGACACCTCGAAATCACCAAGACTGTCTCGCAGGTCCAAAAGCCGTTCCATCAAGCGTGGGGTCAACAGATAGCGAGCCTCCACCTGGTCAGCGGAATAGACCTTGAACTGCTGATTGAAACGAGGGTCCTCCAGCCTGACCAGATTGCCGAACAGCCCAGAGAAGATACCGGCCTTGCCGGCCCGCACTAGTGTACAGCCGCTGAAGTGCTTGTTGAAGTCAGCGGCAAAGAACAGGCCTTTGAAGATATCGCGCCAATGCACCTCGGTCCGCGTGGTGCTGTGGCCATCACTATCGGTGTCGGTGGTGGTGGTCTCGTAGCGCTCCTCGGCATGCACCAGCGAAAAGTGCAGTCGGGTCTTGCCGTGGGTCCCTTCAAAGTAATCCTTGCCGTTGTAGCGGTCCGGACGCCTAAACAGACGCGCGTTGTTGAACTCAAACTCGGTGACGTAACGGCTGCTGGCATACCAGAAACCGGGCAACGCTGCCTGCAGCAGCTCGGGGATCGCCTCCTGTTTAAACAGGCCGGCCAGCTTGTTCCTGCGGTTGCTGATGACATAATAACCGATCAGCAGGGCCACCACCGCCACCACCAGGCACAGTATCCAATTCTGGCCCGTAACCGTCATGCCGATCACCACTGTCAGGGTCAGGCCCACCAACCAGAGCACGATGCTGCGATTGCCCTGCAGCACCTGCTGCCTTCTTTGTTCCAATTCTGACAACGTCTCGCCCAGGCCGTTTTGTAGGGCGTCGGCCACACATTCATAGACGGTCATGACCAAAGCCCCTTCACATTAACGTTCTGGCGCTCAACCTCACTGATTTCAAACCACAGCTTGGTGCGGTAGCCCATCATTCGTGCAACCAGACTCAACGGAAACATCTCACAGCCGTTATTGTAGTCGGTTACAGCGGCGTTGTAGGCCCGCCGGGCAGCGGCGATCTGCTCCTCAGTCTCGTTCAAGGCGCCTTGCAGCTGGATGAAGTTCTCACTGGCCCGCAGCTGTGGGTAGTTTTCAGACAGGGCAAACACTGAACGCAGGGCCGAGGTCAGCTGGTTGTCCATCTGCACCAGATCGTCAGTGGTTGCGGTACCCCGAACCGCCTGGGAGCGCAGGCTGGTCAGCTGCTGCAGCACCTGCTGCTCGTGCTGCATGTAACGATCCACCGTTGCGATCAGGTTGGGGATCAGGTCGAACCGTTTTTTCAACTGGGTGTCGATCCCGCTAAAAGCGAACTGCACCCGGTTTTTGCGGCCGACCATGGTGTTGAACAGCACAATTCCGACCAGCAACACCAGGCCGACGCAGACAATGGTAAGCAGGGTTATCGTGTTCATAGTTCCTCCGTAGTAGTTTTGAAGGAACTGTAGCCTGAGCAGGCCAGCGGTGCGGAAAGTGAAACATTGCCGAAAGGTTGTCAGCACATGCGGGGTAAACTGCAGAGGGCTTTGTACGGAAGCATGAAGCAAGACACCTGGTATACAAAAAGGGCGCCACTGCTGGCGCCCCCAGTAATTCATCTTCCAGGCCGAACACTACTGATTTTTGGCTTTGCCATCCCAAAAGGCAATCGTCGCGGCGGCGAGGCAGCCCGCTATAATAACTATGGCACCAAATCCCATGCTTGTCTCGATCTTGACAACCTCTTGCTGCGTCCCGCTAAGCGCATTAAACACGTTCATGCTGTTGTTCTGCATAGCCGCCACTGCCTCAATCGTGTTCATGCCGCCAAGCATGGCGACAACGGCAAGCAGCACGGCAACCGCTGCGGTCCCTATCAACCAGCCATGGTCGCCGCTGAACGGCTTCGCCTTGCGGAGAATGGCCAAGGCCAGAACCGCCGGTACAGCAAGGTACAGAGCCTTAGGGATGCCTGCCAGATGCGTCAGACTAACACTCAAATTTCCGCCAACCGCCATCGGTAAAAACAACCCCAGACATGCCGCAACCGCCGCTACAATCGTAACCACTTTCTTGTCCATACAGTACCCTTTCTTTACCAGTCTTTGTTAAGCGTGGTAGCAAGACCGCTATAGCTTTTAAGGGACTATAGACCGGGCAGGCAGATGGCACGTAAAACGAAATATTGCCGAAAGGTTGCTGTGGACAGGCGAGACTTGTGGGAAAGATGGAATCAATGTTCCTGATCTTCGTCAGGGGAGGATGCCGCACGACATTCCCACCACAACCAACCAATGGAAGAAATGAATCCGATGGCTGCCATAGTGGGTACAATAGTGATCAGACCGGTACGCCGAAAGTTTTCATATGCCCGAGGCAAAAAATCGGGGATGTAAGCTACAGCAAGCAGAAACATCATAACGACAAAGCAGCCGCCACCAAGGATAAATGAAATACGCATCGAGTTAAATTTCTGTTGCATTATATCGGCTCACTTTTTATCAAATCACTACCGCCCTCAGCAATATTTCGGAATTGTTTTCTTTCCCATTCCGGCAATGGAATATGGGACGCTGAGGTTAGCACGGATCATCCAAGGATTCAGGAGAAATACGGTGAACAAGCGGCAGCGCAAATCACTCACTAAGCTCTTTGGGGATTTGTCCATAATCTGCATAGCGATCGCAGTAATTGGTAACCTTGTAAAACCCGATGTAGCGCTGGCAAAAACCTTGGTACTGGTTGGCTGTGCCGTTGTGTTTGCCATTACCGGATTTGTCATGGGCAACCGGGAATAGCGCTCAAAGGGAACGGAGTCTTTCGGCATCTGATGCAGGGACCGATAATCGCTCAATCAGGCTGTCCAGTTGCCTTCGAGTAACGCCAACATCATCCGGCTGATTCTTGCAGGTTTTGAAGGCACGCTGATACAGTTCAACCGCCCCCTCCAGATCATGTGTCAACAGGCAGGCCTCAGCCAACGTAGCCATATCCCAGTAGCTAAGATCATAACGATCATTGGTTTTTTGCAGGATCATAGTGCGCCGTCTTTCAAGCGCCCCTTTTACTTCCTTGCCAATCTGTTGCGCCTCAAGCGGGTTGCCTAGCCAAAGCGCGGTTGTTGCAGCATTAATCCCCAAGTAGGTGTTCTTGCACTCCCGCCATCCCTGACGATAAGTTTCGTAGCTCTTGCGCAGAAAGCCTTCATCCCGCCCCTGCTTCCAGATGCGCTTATACACACCGGCCACTATACCGGTGGTCTCAACATCAATCCGTTCAGACCTGGCTTTTTGCCGGTCAATCTCCCTTTCCAAGAGCTGAGCTGCTTCATTCAGGCGCTCTTCCCTGCTCAGCAATAACCCCTGCAGCTGGTAGAAACGATCCCGCAATGCGCCTTTTTGCTTATGTGCATATGATGCTAATCCTTCAACAAGGCGGCTTGCCGATGCATGGTCACCCTGAGCAATAAAGATATCGATCAGCAGCAAAGGAAAGGTGAAATTCACTTTAAACTTGTCAAAATAGTCCTGCTCTCGCGCTCCGAATATGACTTTCAGCTTTTGTAAATTCAACCTGCTACTGTCTAGAGTCCAGGCTAAATCCGGCAACAGATTGCCACCAGCTCGATCAATTCTGGCTTGACCTTTGTAGATGGTATTTTGCCTCGGTCCTAACGGAAACTCACAAAAGTACCAGACCAGTATAAATTCTAGAAAAACAAGAGCGCATTCTGCTTCGTCTGCTTTAATTCTACGCAAGCTGTGACGAACGTCATTACCCAGCAGCCGCAGCCCCTTGGCCCAGTAATAGCGGTTCTGCTGCAGCTGATTATAGTCAAACAGCTGCTGTTCAATATCAGCAAGAGTCGGTTTCTTTGAGCGGGGGTTGGGGTCTTCACCGAAGAACAGCTGGTGAGAGTCCTTCAGAATAGCCTCAAGAATACGTGCGCTATAGAAAACCACCGCCTCGGTTGCACCTGCGGCATACACTTTGTTCAGATTGGTAAGATCACCCTCCAGCGTTGTGTCCTTCAGCTTGTGACGTGTCACCTCATTCCGCAGGTTGCCGACAAAGGTATTCATGCGATCCTCTCCAATTCAGCATGCTCCATCAATGCCAGCCAATCCTCTGACTCAATCAACATCAGCTCTTGAATTTGTTCGAGGTGTTTTCTGAAATCCTCCGGCGTATCCACCGCCGGTTGCTCGATAAGGGTTGAAAGGTGCCGAGCCATGGCCCGGCTGCGGGCAGCAATCCGAGACTGCTCCAACAATGTGCGATACCCTCCCACTGCCGCACCGGCTGCCGGCAGGGTAATGGCGATTACTGACAACAACTCCTCCAGTACGAGCAATAGCCCTTCAGCGTGATGACCGGTTGCTACTCCATAGAGAGCAAACCCCAGGTGTATCAGTGACACCCCGATGGCCAGCTTGAAGCACAGCATCCCCCAGCGCTTCAGCTGGGCATTCCTGGCAGTTAGTTTTGCAGCATTTTTCGTGTGATAGGCGATCTGATCTTGCACCCAGGCAATTTTGATGAAGTCCTGATAGTGCGGCAATGAACTGGGCTCAGGCCGTTTTAAGTCGGGAATACCGGAAATGATTTGATGAAAGGCATGATCAACCCAGCTTTGATGCTGACGATAGCCGGACTTCTGACCGCTACTTGTCAAGGGAAGTTCGCCACAGACCACAAAATAAAAAGCCGTGCGCAGACGTTCTGCCAAAGCGCGGTTTTCCAGCCACCCGGGATGCACCCTGGCCTTTTCTGCACGGTGGATCATTATGTACAGCGATATGAGCAGACAGAGTTCGGCAATGTAACCAGGGATTGAGAAGAACGGATGCTTTGCAAAGACAACGGCAAAGGCCATAAAGGCAACCGAAAGTGTAGAAAAAAGGTAGCCCAGACGGCCAACCCGCTTGTAGCGCCCCTGGTAGTATTCTGCAGTCTTAGATGCCCGGCAATAAGCCGGGATCAGGTGCGTTTTAACCTGCTCTTTACAATGCTCAGGCAACAATTTTGACTGTTCTGAGGCGAATACCTCTTGATAGGTACTGGCACAACAGGCCTCCAGCTCAGCATCATTGATTGGAAATGAATTGAACGCTTCCAGCTCAGAAATGAATTTTGCTTGCAACGTGCCTCCGTTTAGCAACTCCATTTTGCCGGGTTGTGATGTAGAAACGATAAACACCGGCTTCTTCTGCTTCAGCGCCAAAGCCACGATATCTGCAGTGCCACCGATACCACGGGAAGGTTCACCATCCCACAAGGCAATCAGAATGTCGCAGCGGGCGACCGTCTCCTGTCCCACACGCAGGTATGATTTCTGACGGTAGTTCGGATCGTCGAGAGGCACACCACAGTCTGTTACCGTTACTCGGTGGGATTCCGCAAGTAACTCTCTGAACTCATGGTTTGATTCAGGGGTAGTAAAGTCTTTCTCGTATTCTTCAATTGGCAGGGGAAGCAGGGCTTCCAGCGTACCGCCGTGCTTAAGTACTACATCCGCAACCAAGCGGTCGGCACCTTCGGCCAAGGGGGAGATAACGGAAAATATTATAGGAGTCGCTTTTAAAGATGTTATTTCCTCACTGAAGGCTTGGATAAATGCATCAAAATACGCTGTTGCAAGTATTTTTTCCAAGCATGCGGTAAGTGCTGACAGATCATGTAACGTCCGGTGGCCGGACACGCCAAATAAAACATGGTAAACGACTTTATCAGCTGACAATGACGACTTTATCATTCGCATAATTCTTTTTGTTGGCTTTTTTGCTCTTTGCTAATAAGCCCAATAATTCTGTTTAATTGATTTTCATCTGATGAAATAAAAAGCAATTTTATTTCATTTATATAATTTAAATACATAGCTACAAGTAGTGACCATATAACAACGCTTACATCGTGATCGTAATATGTTTTTGCGAACCATGAAAAAGTTTGACCTGCCGACACAACCAAGAAAAATTCTAAGATATAACTAAAACGTGTTTTTGTATTAAAATATTTATAAAATAATTTTTGCCTGTAATAAATTAACGATTTATCACATAAATTCATTTCTATTATCTTGTCTAACCTCTGCCTTCGTTTTTTTGTAATTTTTGTAAAAGAATTTCTTGCTGCACAGCCAACTGAAAGAAATACTATTCCTACTGGTATAAAAAACCATTCAGTGAATTCATTAAAAAACAAATTACCAATTACAATTGAAGCGCATCCAAAAAATATGTATAGAGAAGAAATTATAGCTATTTCTCTATTGCGAGGGTCAACTGTTTCTGCAAAGAAAAGTCTGTCATCGGCTAGAAGAATCTGAGTTTCTTCAAACAGCCTAATTTCGTCGTTCGTAAAATTAGCATCAAAGTTCATATAATCAATTATCCTGATCTTCGTCAGTAGCGGATGCAGCGCGGTACTCCCACCACAACCATCCAATGGAAGGAATTAATCCAATCGCAACAATAGTCGGCACAATGGTGATTAGCCCGGCACGCCTAAAGTTTTCATATGCCCGGGGCATAAAAGCAGGCAGATATGCCATTGCAAGAAGGAACATCATGATAATAAAACAGCTACCCCCAATAAGCAATGAAGCTAATTTAGAATAAGATTTTACGATTTTCATATAATTATTTTTTTTATTCAACTCATTTAGCTCGGCGATATTCTGCTTAATTGCAATGATTTCATTTTGACTTAGTGACTCTGTGTTTTCATAAATATCGAGTGCTCTGACGAAACACTTCATTGATGCGTCATACTTGCGATTTTTAAGATACATCACTGCCAAGTTATTAAGTGCCATTGCCACATTTCTGTGCATAGGGCCTAGCAATTTTTCGTTTATAGATATACTCCTAAGGTACAGCAATTCAGCTTCTTGGTAATCGCCCTTCATTTCAAGAAAGTCAGCAAGACTACAAATTGTTTCTGCAGTTTTAGGATGTTCAAAGCCTAGATTTTTTTCACAGATTTCTAATGCCCTTCGCATTAGTGGTTCCGCCCCGCTGAAATCCCCCTTATGACAAAGCACAGTGCCTAAATTAACTAGAACTGTAGAAGTGTCAGGATGATTAAACCCATGTTTTTTTTCTTTGATTGATAAAGCTTTTTTGAAGAATTTTTCTGCACTACTCACATCTTTTTGGGACATAAGCTGTACAGCAAGATTATTAAGTGCAGTTGCAGTTTCTAAGTGTTCTTCACCCAATGTTTTTTCTTTAATAGCAAGCACTTTAAAACAAATTTGATTTAACTGATCAGTATCACCACCAATTTTTGCAAGAAGACCAGCAAGAGTACTAAGCGTAGTAGCTGTATCTGTGTGATCACAACCTAATATTTCTTCTCTTATTTTCAAAGATTTTCTAATGAATACTTCTGCTTCAGAGTAACGGCCTTTTAAAGTGAGTATTCGACCAATATCATTGCATATTGCAGCTATTTCGATATGGTTTTCTCCAAATATTTTTTCTTTAATTTCAAGAGCTTTATTTAGAAATTGTTCTGCGTCTGTATAATCACCTTTTATAAGTAACAAAGAAGCCATTTTTTCATATGCATTAGCAAGGTCGACATGTTCAGATCCTTTAAGTAGATCAATCTCTGAGATATGTATTTTTCTAAAATTGCTAGCTTGGTTTAGCTTAAATATTTCTGCTAGATTTCGAGATGCTATTTCAAGGCATTCAATTACTGAATTTGAAGGTTCTCCTATAACTACTCTTTTTTGATTATCAGTTAAACGAGACAAGACATTAGGTAAAACATCAGCTACAAAACCATCTTTTGCAAATACTCCATCATGCAATAGGTTTTTCCAAAGTTCTATTGCAAGGCCCTGCATAGCAGCACTAGCACTAACGTTATAAGGAGCCACTGCATTAGTAAGCCAATCGGCAAAAGTTCGGTGAAAAAAGGCAAATTTACGCTCTCTTTTCCACAAATCTAAATCTACAAGCGATCCCATGGTTGCTACAAAATCAGTGAAATAATAATTCTCCTTGTTCAAAATTGCCATTGCAACTTTGACAGGCAGGGGCTCTGGTGAAGCTATCATTAACTCCAAAATCGGTCTTGCTAGATTTTCAAACTGTTTGCCGTTTGGGTATGATCGTTCAATATACGCACGATAAATGGCTTTCAAACCAACAGGAAAATCTTCTGGATTTTCTATCGAAAAAGCACCTATTTTAACTGCATCAACAGCTTTACAAATGTACTCAAAAGCTCCCTCGCTTCGATTAATAATAACGTCTATTACTTTCTGCCGAACTTCTCCTTCTCCGAGACAAATTTGCTGCTCAAGATATTTATGTAAATCTGCCAAGTTTTCCGTGCTTTGGGCATTGATCGTAGTTGCTTCGACATGCGATAGAACCTCCTTAAGCAATGCATCCGGGCGACTGGTGATTAGGATGCGCAGCCATTTCTGCATACTCCTGAACTCCGGCCCAGCCAGAAGTTTTGCAATTTCGTTATCGCCACCATCTGTAGTTATTTCATCAAGACCATCAATAATCAGAAGATGAAATTCTCCACCAATGTAGGTCGGATCAACTAGAAGCCTTTTGAATAGCTGGTAGACTATCAGATTGTTGAGTTCATCTTTAAGTGAGAGGATTTTTTCGTAGCTGGAATCAATACCAAGATGCAATTGCCTAACAAGCATTTGACGGTATGCGGGGACAGTACAAGCCATCTGGTAGGCCAAGGTACGTATTACGTTTTGTGCGGAATGAGATTGGTAACGGTCGAAACGACAGAAATATACTCCTGCCGCTGGGAGTTCCAAATCGTGGGCGAGCCTTGCAGCAATACTGGTTTTACCGACGCCGGGACCGCCATTTAGCCAGAGCATCTGCGGTCCATCCGGATCTTTCAGCTTTTTAGTTATCTCCCTGATGATCCACTCTCGTCCGACAAAACCATCAAGGCGATTGGCGATTTCATCCCAATACTGGTCGGGCTGCAAAACTTCATGCAGCAGATCTAACTCCCCTCTTTGTAACAAATCCGTTCTACGCTCAAAGGCGGTAATCAGTTCATCTGCCTGCTTTTGAAGCCACTCGCTCCAAGCCCTGCCACCTTTATCGGAGTTATATTTTTTTTCCCATTCCTCCATTTTCACGAACTGAATTCTGCCAAGCACCAGCGGAGTTTTGATGACATCCTCCGGCTCAAGCAAAACGGAGACGATCTGTCCACGCTTATAACGAGCTGCTATTGCTATTTCATCAAGACAAATGCTGTCCTTGCGGGTCGCATGACTATTTAAGAACACCAGTACCCATTCGGATTCTTGCAACCCTTTAGTAATCTCCTGACGCCAGTCATGACCTGTTTTTATCCGCTCGTCCAGCCAGACATCAAAACCGCTGGCAACCAGCCTATCTTTTAGTGCCATAATAACGTGCTTGACGCACTGTTCTGGTTTATGTGGGTAACTTATGAAAAGTTTTTTTACATCAGACATTGTCATGCATTCCTTCATACTGCTCAGCACTTTTCATGTTTTTTGTTTGAAATGCTGTTAGGGTAGTACGGCAGTCAATTACAACAGGATGATCAGGAGCAAAATTCTGCTCATATATGTAAAGAGCTGTTTTGTACATTGATTCTGCCTCTACAATCCTATTAGTCTCACTAAGCAATGAAGCTAGCTTATTCATACAGTTTGCTACAGAAGGGTGGATATCCCAATAGCTTTGCTTAAGAATTACAAGTGCCTGACGATAGAGTTGCTCTGCTTCCACTTTACGGTCGGTCATTCTTAATAAATCTGCTAAATATATTTGGTTTGTTGCTATATTAGGATGAATTGGCTCATAGTTCTGCCCTGAAATTACTAACGCTTTTCGTAATAGAGATTCAGCCTCATCGCTACGATTAGTTTTATACAATAATGAAGCAAGATCAATGAGATGCTTAACGAGCATTGGGTCATCTGCCCCGCCAACCTTCTCAATAAACTCTATCTCATCACGATAATATGACTCTGATTCGTAAACTTTATAATTGCTAGATAAAGGATCGCTAAGTTTTTTTTGAAACCAAATAAATAAGGCATCATCCATACGATTATGGTGCTTAAGTACATCTAATGCGCGACGACAGAATGGCTTACTTTCAATATCTCGATTCGTTTTTTCTAATAATTGCACGAGATTCTTAAGGTTCAAAACAATATGTGTGCAATTTATATAATCTGAAACATCATACTGTTCTGTAATTTCCAATGCTCTTCGATAGAGCGCTTCTGCTTTACCCCAAAAGGCTAAAGAATAATAAAATTTTGCCGTGCCCATTAACGTGAACCAGCTAAAATCGCTAGAATCATCGGCTATATTGGTTGCTAATGCAGCAAGTGGCTCCAACTCCCAACAAGCTTCCTGCCAGTTGGCAACTTCCCTAAGCTCTACGAGTCTTTTTCTTATAAAATCTTCCAATTTCTCTTTGTATACCTCTATTTCAGATGGCAATATGCTATTTGCCGTTAATTCCTGTACCAGCCGGTGCACCCTAAAAATCCTCGGTTTCGATATATTTTCCTTCGTTCTGCTGATAAGCGACAACTTCTCTAGTTTTTGCCACACTTCATTCCACGGATTTTCGAGCTGGTCTTCCTCTGACAGTTCTGGAAAATCATGCGTTACCAACTCTTTCAGCCAAGGCAATGGAACCTGATCCGGCGGCAATAAGGCTGCATACTCCATAAAGCGTCGTTCAGCAGGCTGCAATCCTTCTAATACCGGTTTTAATATGGCTGAAAGACTACGTTCATGATTGTGACGTCTCAGCTTAACATCACTATTATTCGAAATTTTTTCGAGAGCTTCAATGTCTAGATATTCGCTCATTTTGGCATAACTAACACTTTCCTTAGCGGCCAGATAAGCGGCTGTCAGCTCAATCGCTAAGGTAAAACCATCCAGCCGTTTGACAATCTGCCAGGCTGCTTCCCGGTCTTCATCGTTTCTAAACGGTCGATGTTTTTCCAGCAGCTCAAGGGCATCTTCATCCGGCAGATGGTCGAGCGAAATCCAGTTATCTTTTGAGGTTGTTGGTGCTGGAAGCCGTGTAGTTGCCAGCAGGTGCAGTTTGGGGCCAAGCTTGGTTAGTGCGTCTGTCTGTTCCGGCTCGAGTAGTGCCAGATCGGTAACATTGTCCAGTAGCAGCAAAACATGACCAAGCTGTTCCATGCGGCGGCCAAGGTGAAAAAGAATCGCGGCATAGTGTTCTGCGGGATCTTTACGTTGCTCATCGCTTATCTTATTGTCAAAACGTTGAATGAACTCATGCTCGGTTCGTATGGCATCTGACAAAGAGGTTTTCCCCTCGCATTTGATTATATATCGGCCACCCGGATAGGCACTGGCATAGCCGTGGGCATAGGTGAAGGCCAGTTCGGTCTTACCGATGCCACCCAGACCATGGACACCGTGGACAACACCGGTTCGGTCATCTTTATCGAGCCATTCTCGCAGCTGAAGCAGTTCATCCAGACGGCCAGAAAAATGGCGGTTGTACGGCGGAATGGTGCTATCACTGGCCTCCGCTTTGGCAAGCAGCTCTGCATGATGGTCAAGATCTTGGGCCAGTTTACTGAGTACCTGGCGCAGGTCTTCACGCCGGAGCGTATCAATACCTTCTGTATAAAAGGAGTGAACATCACAAAACGGCTGGTTGTGGGTCAGTTGGCGGCGGCGAAGATGTTTGACTACTGGAGGTGTTTCAACAAGCAGTTTAACTCTGTCGTTTTCAGAAACATTCAAAAAGTCGGCAATTTTTTTGGCAAAATCATGCTCTGACACTTTGTCGCCATCTGTAAGCCCAGGGACATCGACGATGTACACCGGGCGGACTCCTGCGGTGAAGATATGCTTAGCGATCTCGGCATCAATCCAGGCGCGCCACTCTTTACGGCACCATTCGCTGGCAAAATAATTGGGGGAAATAAACGCTACAAAGAGCTTGGAATGGGCAATGCCGTGGTTAAGCGTATGCTGCCAGTCAGCACCAGCACCGATTTCTTGCTTATCAATGAAATAAGTCAATTCCCTACCGGCAGTAAACTTGCGGTGTTCAGCCAGAAGCTCTTCAACAAAGTTCGATATCCAGCCGTTAGCGTTGTCGCTTCTGGCGTAGGAAACAAAGAAATCATAGTGGTCAATATCAGACATCAGAAGCTCCAATTCTCGTAAGCTTTCAACCGTTAGTATTCAACAACAATCTTACCCTTCTCCACCCGCACCCCATAGCGACTGCTGCCGTACTGCTTAACAGTAGACACCTTGTAGATCGGCAACAGGGTTGGGGCATTCAGGTCATCTCGAATGGCTGCGTTGATCTTGCTGATCTGTTGCCGCAACAAGTCGGTCTGCAGGTTTCTATCCCATTTTTCCAGCAGCTCCTCAGCCTTCAACGGATCATTGCCGTAGATGGCCTGATAATCCTTTGCCATCTGTTCGATGGCCTCACTACTGGTCAATTCCACCAGCGGAATAAAACAGGCTGTGCATTCATGGCAGTAGTCGCGGGAGCTGAACCGGCAGGGTTGACGCTTGAGTTGCAGGAAGGTGGTGTAGAGCATCAACTGGATCGGCGAGAGGTCAATCAACGTGTCGCCGATGTAGAGGGTACGCTCTGACAGGTTGATCCGAACTGGCCGCTGGGTGGCAGCCATGTCGATCTCTCTCTGTCCTTCTGCCACAATCTGCCGGATAGTGGTCGCCTGTGCTGGCACCTTGTCCCGCAGATGGATCATCGGCAGCTGCACCAGCGAGACGTTGGCATCGGCAGTGTTGATGATGGCTTCGCCTGCACGGCTTTTTACGGTTAATTGCTGCGGCTGTTTGGGCGGGTAGAAGAACTGCTCAACCTTCTCAAACTCAGGTGCCACCATGACGTGATAGAGCCTATCCCACTGACGGGCAAAGAGCTGAAAGGCAATGCCCATGTAATGGGTCATGGTTTTCCTGCCGCCTGATAGCGAGCAGTGCAGCCGTACAGATGGTTCTGCCGCCTTTGCTCGCAAAAAGGCCGCTATCTGGTCTCCGGCCTGCTCGTTATCGGCAGACGTACGGATATCACTGAGCTCGTTTCCAACCTGATCGGTAATGACCAGAAAATTGGCATCGCTCAAGGACAACCGTGGAAGGCCATATTCCTTGCACAGTTGTTGCAAGACACCGTCTTTTACAAGCTTCTGCATGATGAGCTGCTTGCCTTGGCTATGGGTAATGATATGCAGCTCGTCCGCGTAGACCGGCGGGGTCTGCATGGCCAGGGCGTAGATGGTTTCGGTGATGATCTGGGGCGTGGCGCCGGCAACAAAGATCAGTATTTCACGAAATTGTTTAGGGGAAGGCATAACGACTCCGGTGTGAAAGTTGAACATCTATACCGTATTGACGGCGTTCAATCAACAGGCTGACCGGCAGGCGTGGGTTCAAGAACGGTAATCTGAGGGCTGTCCTCGTCGGCAGAGGTGTAGCCGCGCCGGCCTGCGGCATCGCCAATCTGCTCAAGTATGACACCGGTCGTCCAGATGATGGGATCCAATATCCCACCATGCCCTCCCAGACTGCCGAGCTGCATGCCTATCCCGACATCTCGTACCGTCATAGTGCTGCAGCCAGGCAACAGCAGCGCACCACAAACAACCAGAACATGCAGCAAACCAATCTTCATGGTTGCCTTCTCCTTTTGATCCAGATGATATGCCTGACGCCTGCTAATCATCGTTGAAGGAGCTGCTGTTGGACCAGCTATCTCCAAAGCTGCTCGTGCTTGACGACGACCACGTCTCGTCACTTGAAAAGGTGCGGATGGAACTGAAATGATCGTCATGGTAGATATTGCCGGGCATGTAAGAACAGCACGGGTCCGTCATCCAGTCGCTACCAGTGCAGGAGCAGGATGCGCTTAAAGAGTCATCCTGGTGGTAAATGTTACCGGGCAGGTAGGACTGGGACGGATCAGTCATCCAGTCGCTACTGTCCTCATCGACCTGATCCTGGTGCTGGCTATAGTAAATATTGCCCATCATCCAAAAATAGGCCGGATCGGTCATCCAGTTGCTTGGCAGATCGTCTTCCGAACTGAACGAGCTAGAAGTGCTGGAGGTAAAGCCGGGAACGTACGTGCCCTTGCCGCCAAACTCCTTGAACAGCAACACAGCCACCACCACGCCGACACTGCCGATGACAATTAGCTCCATAGCGCACCCCCTCTTTGTGGTGATTTCACCGTAGCATGTACAGATCCCCAAAGCCTTTTAGAAACATTTCCAGAATGTTGATGTTATTACCCTACATATTTATAAATCGTCTCCCGTGAACACTTGTACTCCCGTGCGATTTTAGCCTTTGGAATCCCAGCCGCGACTTTCCGCCGGACCTCTTCAACCTGCATATCGGTCAGTGCAGCCTTTCTGCCTTTGTACACGCCTTTCTGTCTGGCGATGCGAATCCCCTCTGCCTGCCGTTCCTTAATGATCGCCCGCTCAAACTCTGCAACTGCCCCCATGACCGATAACAGCAATACTGACATGGCGGCATCTTCTCCGTTGAATGTCAGTCCCTCCTTGACGAAGGTAATCCTGACACCTCGCTTGGTGAGCTCCTGAACCATCTGCCGCAAGTCGACCAGATTACGGGCAAGCCGGTCCATAGAATGCACATAGAGATGATCCCCCTCCCGAACGAAGCGCAGCATCTCCTGTAGCTGCGGCCGGTCAGTCGACTTGCCGGAAACCTTGTCAGTGAATGTACGGTCGAGAGGCAGACCATCCAGTTGCCGTTCGGTGTTCTGATCCGATGATGAAACTCTGATATAGCCGATTTTCTGTCCATCCATGTCTGGCTCCTGACAGTTCTGCCCAACAAAGCTCGGAGGCGACCCTAGACTGACAGCTTCAGGCACCTCCGAGCTTTGTTGGTTGTAGTACACCCTAGATCGACACCCGCTTATGCTTCACGCTCACTCGCCGACCTCGGCAATAATCTGCTCCGCCGCTTGAATGGCAATGTCATCAAGAAAGTTGGTGGGCAGCATCGACGCAACTTTGCTGGCAAGGTCATCCATATCGCACCGTTCAACAATCGCCTCCCGCAGGTAGTCCATGTCGATGTTGTCAACGATCTCCGTCAGCACCTCAAACGAATCAATCTCGCCAGCCAGATCAGAGTTGCTGATATCTAATATGGAGGCTATATCCGCATAATCCAGGTCATCAACAACTGATCGTGCTACTCGACGAATCAAGCTGTCATCGTTTGCCACCTGGTTAATCACCTGTTCCTTCAGCCTTTCAAGTATCATCTGTTTGCAGGTCATGTTCGTTTCCTTTCCTCAATACTCGTCCGGCAGCAGTACGGTAGTCACTGAACGGTCCGCCTCGGTGATGATCCAGATCGGCGGCAATCCCTCTTGCTTATAGGCAGAGAACAACCGATAGCCGTCCAGCATGGCCTCCTCATTGGTGGCCCAATCTTCCTTACAAATATCCCCCCAATCTCCAGAGAGATGACGGGCCAGTGAATGATGTACATGCAGGGTGAATTGCGGATTGTTCTCCATGAAGGCATGGACACCACCGGTCACCACCACCTGCCCTGAATCGAACTTTGCGCTCATAGCAGCCCCCTTTCCACGAATGACAGGTAGCTGTCTCCAATGATGATATGGTCAAGCAGCTTCACCCCCAGAATCTCCCCTGCCTCCTTGAGCCGTCTGGTGATCTCGATATCCTCCCTGCTGGGTGTCGTGTCACCGGTCGGGTGGTTATGTACCAGGATGATTGCCGCTGCCGATGACAGCAGGGCGGTTTTAAACAGTTCCCTAGGATGAACGATGCTTTGATTCAGAGAACCGACTGAGACCTCATCAACGCAATTGATCCGGTTCTTGCCATCCAGATGGATTGAGAAGAAAAACTCCTTGGTCTCTTTTTGCAGAAAGCTGAAGGTATCCGCCACCTGCTCAGGACTGGTGTACTTGGCAAAGGGCGGCAGGTACTGACCAACCTCTTCCTGGATAATCAGTGGCTCATAGACCGCCTTGATCTGCCGGATACGGATCGTTCGCCTCGTGTTGCTCTGCTGGTTATTGTCGTCTGTATCATGCATGTCTGGCCTTCCTTTCTCATGTAAACTTTTTACAAAGACAAACGCCCTTGAGCCGATGGTTCAAGGGCGTTTACTCGTATTGGTTGATGCTGCTGAATTGCTATGCTGTTGGTCGGCACTCCAGCTTGGTAAAGCCTGACCGTTCCTTCAACACTACTGGGTACACGTCAGGGTACTGAAGCTTCAACAGTTTGCTGTCCACCATTGCCGTGGGGCCGACCGATGATACGATCAGCTCAATGGTATCGCTCCGCCCCCTGAACGATGGGCCGGTGAACTCCAGCAAGCCTTCCCTGATGTTCTTCAGCTTGGTATCAGCGGCATGCCTGACCTCATGTAGCTTGAGATACCTGTGGGCAAGGGTTTCTATCTCAGGGGGCAGCTCCACCTCCGGCATAGTCATGGCCGGACAGTCGGAACGATATGAGCAATAGGTGCAGAGGAACGAGGGGGTTGATTGTGGTTCCTCCAGACCGTTCAGGCAGTCCAGCATACGCACCCCTTTACTGACCAGATACGTGAACAATGCCTCGTTGTACTCAAAGCCGCTGAACTGCTTCAGCTCCCCTGCATTCAGATCAATGGCCAGGATTGAGCCGCCAAGCTTGCCCTTGGGGTATTTCAGCCGCAACAGGCCGAGTTGAAAATTGATCTGGTCAACCCACTGAGGATAGGGCTCGTCAGGGATGCCACTGACTGACTTAAGCTCAACGATATGCAGCTGAGGCTTTCCGTCAAAATTCGCATAGAACAGAAAGTCGATGTGGGCCTTGAGCGGATAGACCGGATGACGCACTTCCACCTGCGTGTCATACAGATTGCGCACACCGGCAGCATTGAAGATATCTGCCAGCAAGGTTTCCGCAACATGCCCCCTGGTGAAGCGGAGCATCGTGCTGACATCCGGCTCACCACCTGGACAGGTCTTCTGCAAGCACACCTTTCGAGGACAGCTGCCCACGTCACTGGAACCGATATACTGCGTGCGATCACCCAGCTCAGCACTCTTGTTGTGATTAAGTTCCACCAACGCATGTTCTACAAACGGTATCAGGTCCATAGCCTGCTCCTTTCTCAGACCGGCTCATTGATGAAACGGTAGATCCAGCGTTTCAGTTCTGATGACCAGCGGAAGCCCGAAGCCTTAAGCAACTCCTTTTCGCTGAACGAACTGGCCGATATGATCCCTTCGTTGCCGTCAAAGCTTAAGTCATAGGAGATATGCTTACCCTCCAGCAGGTCTACCAACTGCAAGGTTGGTTCATGCACGATCTGACCGGTTGCAGGTGGTGGAGGCCAGCCATCGTCATCATCATCGGTGTCAGGCTCCGGCTCAGGATCGGGTTCAGGAAGTGGTGGTACTGGCTTTGACCTCCGTGGCGATTCTGATTTGCTTGCGACCACACTCAGGTGGGACTTGTCAGGTTCTATCCTGGTATATTCAGTTTCGATCACCTCACCATTGTCCAATTCAATACCAGCTCCCATTTCTTCAGGGCTGTAGACGCCATTGATGTTAAACGCCTTGCGGAGCGCCTGGGATTCGGCCACCTTCTTCAGCATTGTCTCCGGCTTCTCAGCCCAAAACTTGGTCGGTTGCCCTTCTGCCGTCTTCTGGCAGTACTCGTTATAGGCCACCTGCACGGTGAACGGCTTAGGACTGTCTTTGCGCCAGACACTGCATTCCGCAACCAGCTGCTGTGTCAACTGCCACTGCCCCCCTTCCAGCACCGGCACTTCACGAATACTGGTGCTGGTCTGGATACCGGCAAACTGTTTGGAACGATGGGCTATGGTAAGGAAACCATCACGCCCCACCATTGGCTCCACCTTGTTGACCCACTTGTCCCCCACCTTCTGACGCCGGCTGACGAAGAATATCTCCTTGGTGATCGGGTTCAGGCAGAGCTCACTGGCTACGGAGAAGCAGTAGGACTGTTCCGCCTTACTGGCCCCTTGGGGGAAGAACTGTGATTCGATGACGGCCATCTGTTGCTTGTCAAACTCGATCTTTGCGACTGCGGTACTCATAGCGATCTCCTTTCTGTCTGGTACTGATTACTGGCTGCACAGGTGCAATACGGTTTCAGGTGCTGCTCTCACCCCCTTAAAAGGGAAAAGCCCAAAAGCGTTCACGCCTTGGGCCTTCCTATCCAGTATGCTGCAATGATTGTATTCAGGTCATGGTGGTGCCCTCCTTAACCTATTGGTGTCGCCATCAATGATGTAGCCGTTGGTCTCCAGGATCGACCAGAGGTCGGTCATGGCAGCACACAACGCCTCGGCATCATCACGGGTAATGTCGTACTCAACAATCGTTCCAGTGACCCGTTCCAGGTTCTTGATAGCCAAGGCCACTGCTAGCAGTACCCTGCGGTTGGTTCGCCCTTCTGGCAAATGACGCAAACTCACCTATTTTCCTCCTTTCTCCCTGTTGTGGATACTGGACGCACCAATCCATCGGCGCTGATGCGCAACAGGTGTTTTTTTAGTGGTAAGGGGATGAGAGTGGTTAGGCTTACGGCTTGATTCGTTGCAGCAGCAGACATTCACGACGACTACGTGTGCCGAAGATATACTTCCTTTCTTCAAGCGTCTTGGCGGTCTTGAAGGTTTTATCCAGCCAGTCGCAACGAATTCTCAGGTTTGCCTCATGCCTGCTGACCGGTTCAAGGAACTGCAGGGCCTCGTTATTGATAAATCGCTTGGAACGGGGCAAGGGATCGAAACAGTACAACCAGTCTGCTTGCTTCTGAAGCCCAAGCATGTAATGCCAGGCATCATTGCAGGAATGGACGCAGAGTAATGCCACCCCTTGCTGTTCAAGGCACTGAATGACCGGGCTCCCCTCCCCCAGATGCACCTGCTTGCCTCTCAAGTAGATGGATGCCACCTGAAACTTCTTGTAACTTTTTTCGTCATACTCTTTGAGCCATCTAGCCAATCTGTTGATGGCCCGTCCCGAAGTACCCCGCGCCCCCTCCAGATCAAGACACTCCTTATAGATCGTTCGTATTACACCAGGCGGTATCTCGTGCCGGTGAAATAGGAAGCAGAGTGCATTGATAAAGGTTGAGGGTACGCAGTCGTACTCGGACGCCTGTTGACGGAACGCTGCTTTCATGCCTGTCTCCCTCACGGTATCCTTAGAATCCTATTCTGCCTTTCAGGCCATACTGCTGCATGCGGTTAGCGAGCTCTTCCTGGGCAATGGCACGTAATGTGGCATGGGTAAGCTTGGTGCTGCCTCGGAAAGCTGCCAACCGTACTGCCCGCTCAACCACCAGCCTTATCTCGCCACCGGACAACCCCATATCAGCGAGTTGAGAGATATCCACATCATCAGCAAGTCGCTTAACTGGCAGATGACTTTTCCACAGCTCTATGCGTAAGGGCTTATCCGGTTGCGGCAGTTCCAGCTTGTAGGTGAAGCGGCGGCTGAATGCCTCATCCATCAACTCTCGGCGGTTGGTGGTGGCAACCAGTATGCCGGTGAATCGCTCCAGCCCTTCCAGAAACAGGTTCTGCATGTTACTAAGAGCTTTGTCTACAGCATGTTCACCGGCTCCTCGCATACCGAGTAATTGGTCCGCCTCGTTAAAGAGTAAGAGTGGTGATCTGCCTAACTGTGTCTGCAGCATGCTGTATTCGTCGAAAACTCTTCTAACATTTTGCTCGCTACTGCCAACCCAGCAGGAAAGAATCTTTGCTGCGTCGATCTTGAGTAGCGGCAACTTCAGCTCGCTGGCCAGGTATTGGGCGGTCAAGGTCTTACCAGTGCCGGGCGGGCCATACAACAGTACCGTACTGCCGGTGGGTGAACCCCAGGCAGCCGGTAACGTAGCATGCCATTGTTTGCGGATACGCTGCCCCAGCTTAGTTTCACTGAATAGTAATGAGCGCAGGGATTCCATGACCGAGTCAGGCAGCAGTAATGCTTCTTTCTTGATGCTTGGCTCTTCGTAATCGAACAGAGTCTGCTTCTTGATGCGCACCTGCAACTCTTTGGCACTCTTGGCACCATCAAGTTTTCCCAGCATGGCGGTGACAGCAAGCTGGGTGAGTTGAACACGTTCGCCAAAGGAGCCGTGCTTACTTTCAATCAACTTTTTTTGCTGGAGAGGTGACTTCTCACCAAATAGATGTTCCCTCATCCGCTTCCGACTGATGCGACCATGGGCGAACAGGCGGGTGACATCGTTGGTATCGTCAAACTCATAGTCAAGGTCGCCCTCTTTCTGCCCCAGAAGACCAACCAGGCAGAGGTATTGGTAGACGCTCAAGGAGTAGGTTTTAAGAAGTGTTGCTGCTTGAATTGGGCGGGTTGTAACTGCAATCCGTCGAGCAATCCGCTGATACCAGCCATTCGGCTGAAAGGTGGTCAGGTCAACATCAGCATTGCGAACCTTGTAAATAATGCTGTCCTCTCGGATCATTGCCTGGATGTAGGAATACACCTCATCAAGATAGTTGTCGTTACAGGTGAACTGGCGGCTGGTAGCGCTTGTTTTGCCTATCTCCCTATGGAAGGTGTCACCCAGTTCAACTGATGATTTCAGCCAACAAAAGGGTGGTTGATCGGTAAAGACGCCAGCTGGTGGGTCTGATATATGTATCCAGCCAGCGGTTTGAAGCTGCCTCAGGCTGTTCAGATACACGATGGTCTGTTCAGGGTCGTACACAAGCCGGTTGATAATCTCATAGCCTTCAGTGAAGCAGTCGCTTTCCATCTTGGTTTTAAACAGGTAGGCCAGACATCCCAAAGCCGGTTGCGAGAGCTTCTTCAAACAGGCTGGCCGTGGCCCGATAGATTCGATGACGTATTCAAGCAGTTCCATTTCATCGGCATAGGTCGTTTTGGCTTTTATGTGGCCTGACTTCACTTTCTTCTTTTTCTGCCAGAGTCCTTTCAGCTCGCTTTCATGATCGTCTTTGGCTGCTTCATGGCGAGCGGCAATGCATATGAGGTACTGAGGTAACTCCATAGGGCCTCCTTATGGCGTAGCGGTTCTTAAGCAAATAAATTAATTCGATGCATGAAATTAATTCATTGCGTTTGAATGCAGAAAAGCCCCAAAAAGCACCGTTTTGATGCGTTTTTGAGGCCTTTTATTGATTTGTTCGAGAATTAATTACATGACGATGAAGTACAAGAAAACAACGGGGATGCTACAAACACGCTGGAATCCGAAAAGTTTGCATGTTTTGAAGCATATACGATGCATATGCATGTTGACGCAATTGCACGACATACTCATATCATATTGATTTTATAACATATTTTTCGCAATATGTCAATAAGATGCTAATTTTACTAATAAATACCCTAATTGTGCGTTTTAGGCACTGGCTTGTAAAGCAGCACTACAGTTTACACAAACAACATCCTTGGTGCCTTCCAACCGGCTGTTACATAGTTTACAGGCATTATCCCATTCAGGGTGCCCGGCACTGATGGCACGCTGCTTGGCATCAAGTCTTCTGACTTCTGCTTCCATTTCTTCGTTGTACTGCGTTTCAAACATCAACAACACTCCTGACTGATTAGCTAAACCGTTTAAGGATTGCCGCCTTGACTGAATCGTCAATAAAGCTCTCGTCGATTGCCTCACGTACCCAAGCTTCCTTGCATTGAGCAAGCACAACGGCAGCACCTTCCGCCACGGCAGGCACGTTGCTCCAGAGCGCATTACGAATCGCATGCAACTCATTGGCATCTGCTTTCCTGCCATTTGCCAGATCCCTGCATCGTTCGCAGAGCAAGGCCAAGGTGTCCATGTTAGGGGGTTGATCCGGCTGGTGATCCCAAAGCCGTAAGTTCTCTTTCCCCTCACACCATTCGCACTTAAAGCTGGCGCGCTTGCCGACATCTTTCCCAAAGGCCTGCATATCGGCCAAACGCTCCTGATGTGCCAGATGACCTTTTGCCATTACTTCGACTTTTTCGGTTTAACAAGCTTGAGCTTGGCAGGTGCTGGCTTTGCTGGCTTAGCCTTGGCCTTACGGGCCGCACGCGCCTTTTCCAGATTACCAGCCAAATTACGCTCGATAGCGGATGCACGGCGTGCCTCAGAGTAATTCTTGGCAACCAGAGCGGTACCTGCCGGGAGACCGAACTGTTTCCGGTATTGACCAGGCTTCATGTCATGCACCTGCTTGAGGTGACGAGTTAGGGTTTTAAAGCCACCCTTGCCACAGATCAGGCAAACCACCTGATCCTTCTGGATGGACTTCTTGGGTTGCAGCGGAACAGCAGGCTTGGCTTCGGCCTCAGGAGTTACACCCTCTTCAAGGTTTTTCAGCAGACCGTGGACCTTCTGAATCAGTGACAGCATTTGCTCGGAAGTCATTTCATTCATAGAAGCGTGGGCAGAGACGATCTCCGATGTAAGTTCGACTAGGATGGATGACATGGTGTTCTCCTCTTTCGGTATGTTGAGTGGGTCTTACTTGTTGATCGTTAAGGGTGACACGCTGCTTGGATCTTTATGAGCTACTATAATGATCGTTCACCAGCCAGGGAATGCAGGACCTACAGTGAGTCGATCAGCTCAAGCATGCGCTTATCAGGCCACAGCCAGGTGCCCCTCGCGGTCAGGGGCCGCTTATTGAACCATTGAGCAAGTATCAGGGGATCAACGTCAAGGATAGTGTCGTAGTGGTCTGGGAAGAAATCTAATTCTAAGCGGGATTGGTTCAGTGTGCCGAGCACGGATCGGTCTGTTGCTGTATCAAACCGGGCTGGCCCCATTGCAAGCTCAACCCGCTTGATGGTTGCTTCCGGTACCCCCATAGCAATCAATGCTGCCAGGTACAGTTGCTTATGAAATTGCCCCAGTTTCTGGAACTGTTCCTTCTTCAAACCAGCCTCGAACAACACAAAACGGGTGGTATCGTGGCAAAACATGACACACTGCCGTCTGTCGATGGTATGGATGTGGGCATGCCAGCTGCCAAGGAGGTTCGAGTCGGCAAGTGGCGTTGCTGATACGGAAGGTAGTTTGGCAGCAAGTGCCTTGGTGCAATGGAAAATCATCGGTCGCTAGTTCCGGTCAAGGCTTTCCAGCAACCGCAGATATTCCTTCTGGCTCTCCCATACACAGCAGGAGATGAAGTTGATGAACGGCTGGTTGTCGCCTTTGTTGGAATCACGCAGGGCTGCAATATAATCGCCCCTGATAATCGGCGGGATAATGGTAATGGGGTAGCCTGACTGAAGCAGGGCCAGGTTCATTAGCAGTCGAGCGGTTCTGCCGTTGCCGTCAATAAAGGGGTGGATGGTCACCAGTCGCAGATGCAACATGGCGGCATATTCAACGGGGTGTAAAGTGCGCAAGGACGGCAGATTGCCTAGGAACTCAGCCATAGCTGACGGCAGAGCGGCCGGTGCTGGAGGGGTAAAGTCAGTGCCGGTGATGATAACGTTGCGTTCCCGGTATTTGCCAGCAGTCTCAGAATCAATCCGGTAGTAGAACAGACGGTGGAGGTTGAGGATGTCAGTTTCCGTTATGTCCTGGCGCTCTGCCAAGCTATACAGCTGATCAAACGCCTCACTGTGCCCAATCGCCTCGAAGTGATCCTTCAGCGGTTTACCGCCAATGGTGATACCATCTTCAAGCACCACCTTGGTTTCACTCTCGGTTAGACTGTTCCCTTCCAGTGCATTGCTAGTGTAGGTAAGGCCGATACGATAATACTCCTTGAGTTGCTTGATCTCATAGCTATCAAGCGGACGGTGGCCCCGTATCTTCTCCTGGAGTTTCTCGTTATCAGACAGCCTGTTTTCGTAATTCATTGACGGCACCTTTGGCTTAACAATTGTCACATTATATAACAATTCAGGGCAATTATCGCTTATAAATCACATTCAACTGCAATCGTTTAATTGTCATTGATGGCTTGCCGTAGGACCGTGCTTGGCTTGAACGTAAGTACGCGCCTCGATTGAATGGTGATGGCCTCGCCGGTCTGGGGATTGCGGCCTCTGCGGTCAGACTTCTGCTTAACCACAAAGCTGCCAAAACCCGATATTTTAAGGGTCTCGCCTGTTTCAAGGGTGGTTTTCATGATGGAGAAGACTGCCTCCGTCATCTCGGCGGAATCCTTTTTGGGCAGGCCAATGGTAGTGTGGATCTTTTCAACGATGTCTGCTTTGGTCATGTCATCTCTTCTTTCATATACTTGGCAGCGATCCTGTCCGTAATAGGGCTATTAAATATTCGTAAAATACAGGCTGCTGGTACCACAATCAGCACACTCTCGATAGAACTTCAGCCCATCCTTCCTGATGCGTTCCTTGTGTCCATCTTTGCCGCAACTGATCTTGATCGGCGTATTGGCATCGCAGTTACCACACTTAAAATAGTAGCCGAACTTGCCATATTGGATGGAGAGATTTTGGCTTTTGCAATCTCTGCAGGTAGGTTGGAACTGTTGCGCTGATGATTCCTGAATTGAAGGTGGAGCGGCTTGTCCTGCTGCTTGAGGTTGTGCCACCTGTTGCGGTTGAATGCCAAAGCGTGCAGCATAGTCGAACAAAGCAGGACGATGCATTCTCAGCAACGTCTGACCGGCTTTTATCAAGGTCTCCGTTGACATAAAGCGTGCAAGCCCGCCAAAGGTATCCAGCACCCCTGCTTTTTCAAATATGTCATCGAGGGTTTTACCAAGCATATCCGCTTTGATGATATGGCTGGTATCGAACTTCTTAGGCCGGTCTATTCTGGACTTAGGGGATACCAATACATAGGAGTGATACACAGGAGAAAGACGCAATCCCATTTTGCTGGGCATATCAATTCTGGCAATGGCTTCTTTAAGAACGGCAATATGACGTTCATTCTGGGCAAGGGGGGATGCCATACCCTCATAGCATTTCTTAAAGGCGTTCCAACTCTCAAACTCTCCGGTTTCGGTAATCCGCATGCCAGCATGAAGGTGCTTGGTTTCCAGTACGAATACATTCAGGGTGCGATGGATCAGCAAATGGTCGATCTGGGCCACCCTGCCATTGATCTCCAATCGCAGGTCATGAATAACAACCGTATTCTGCGACTTCTCCAGATCAAAATTGATCAAGTATGCGGCTTCTTGCTCAGCCTTGATGCCTGCCCGAAGGTTGCGTAACTCTTGCTCAAGCAGAGGTCTCTTGTCAGCAGATGCTATGGCAATCAGCCCTTCAAGTTGTTGAATATGTGTGGACTTATCATCAGCAGCCTTGAGAATCATCATATCTCCCTGAGAAAGATTTGTTTTTTGACGTTAAAACAAACCTAGTCCTTACTGGGTGGTTGTGGTTGTGCGGGTCTCTGTGGCGTAGGCATTTTAGGGGGAGTCACACCAGTACTTGGACTTATTGGCTTCGGAGATGGCATCGTTGGAGGAACATATCCCCTTTGCTCATTTCTATTCGGACTCATATTTAATTACCGTCCCTTTCAGAGAAGATATTATTCGCTATTTTGTGAGTTGTTTTGTGACTGGCTGGTTAGTGCAGGCTTTAATTCCTCCACCTTGCTTGGCATTTGAGGTGGTATCAATCCCTCGTGAATTTGGCGTAAAGTTGGCATTGCTGGTGGTACTAAACCCTTCTTGATTTGCTCCTGTTCGTTGCTCATATTGCTTCACCTTTGAGTTAAAATTGATGATTGAAAAAACCGTTAAACAGATAACAGCGACTAAAAACAGACCTCCTGAAATACGATTCAACCAAATTGTGACTTCAACAAAAACATTCTTCTTATCTTTATAAGTCTCATCACCTTCAGCATACTTCTCAAAATATTCGATCTGTTTTGACATTCCTTTTTGACTAGTCAAGAATGATATAACAGTAACAACAATAGAAAGTGTGAATAATATCCAGACACTTACGAGCAGTGATGGCATAATTAGCTTGTTTGTTACAAATAAATCTTTTACTACCGTGAGACTAAGAGCAAGACCACCACTAGAAAGCGTAATCATTGCTCGGTCAAACTGTTCGTGTCCGGTTTTTAAACCAGTCCAAAGCTCCTTTCGGTAGTCGTCCATAGACGTTGAACTCATGCTTTGCTTCTCTCCAAGAGTAGTTGTGAAATTTCACCACAATTGCCGACAACTCAGGCGGTTCAGATATTTAACTTCTCAATTTTATGCTATTTACTGATCAAATTAATAAATCCGTCACGGTCTTTACGCCATCTCGCCCTTACGAGAGATTCAAATGATACAGAACCGGATAATACAAGGTTATCAGCATGATCGGTAACGATGATTTGAGGCATGATTCCAGTTGCATTTTTGGTTTCTTGACAGTAAGTAACAAGTTGATCAAAGAGATTAGTTACAGCCTTCACATCTTCATCAACCGGACGGGATTTATCTCTACTGGTATCCTTTTTTGCCAGCTCTTCAGCAGAAAACGCCTCTCCACCGTCAAGAATGCTGGGGAAGTACACCTGACTGGGCTGATCAAAGAATAGTATTGGTGGTATGGTGCAGTCCTTACCCACTTCACAAAAGTATCGTTGCAATGCAAGGAACAAGACCAAGTGACATGAAAGCCAATTTGCACCACTACCCATCGAACGCAGGAAAACCTTCTTATTCCCCTCCATCTCGTGCCAAAGATCAAATGTTTCGAGATCGAAGTGTAACCTAATTGGAGTGTATGACTGTTCAAAATCGAAGCGGTTGCCAAAAGATGAAAGAAGCTCTTGTATTCTCACCTGAGCTTTGGCCAGGCTACTTTCGATATCGTAATTGGCTTTCAGGTACGCCTTTAATTCCTTGATTGTGCCTTTTAATTTTTCAAGATCCCCATCGGGCTGCTTGCCTTGGAGGTCTGCAAGTTCAGTTAGGACATTTTCAACTCGGATTTTTGCTTCAACTGCAAGCTCGTACTGACTTCTGACTTTTTCAAGATCGGTAATTTGCTTGTCTATAGCCTTGATTCGCTGCCGGCAGAGTGCCAACTCAGGCTTAATGGCGTCAATATCTAGTTGGATATTTTTCTTCTGCACTTCAAATGATTCAAGCCTATATGAGGATCGTGATAATTCTGAGTTCAACCAATTGATAGCATCTGTTAATTTGTTTGCCTGTTCCTCCACGTTATTGTTCTGCGAATTACAAAATGGACACATAGAAGCGTGAAGCTCAGCACTTACCGGTACATCTGTCGCATTGCTCCGCTCGTAATGACGCCGGGAGAAATCAATTGACGAGACCACAGACTCTAACTCCTGCTGTTTGAGACGTAAACGAGCTACTAATTTTCGTTCTTCATTCTCTGCTTCTTGCCGCAACTTGGCATGCGTATCTGAATCTGCCACAACTTGGACTTTTGCCTCTCGAAGCACTCGAAGTGTAGCCTCAGGGTGAGTCAGAGCTTTATCAAGGTCATCAATCAGAGTCTTGCCACTTATCGCCTCATACTCCCGTAATGCATTCAATAATTTACTTTTTGCAGCTTCTTTGGCTCCCTCACGGCGTGGTAAGGACCGTTCAAGTAATCGCTGCTCTTGCAATAGAGCATTGAGCTCTTGGCTTTTTATGAAGTAATTTTGGTCCGCAAAGCCAAGGAATATTTTTAAATGATCAATCGCCTGTTCGCGCTTTTCTTTCTGGTCAAAACGATAGAAAATTGCGTGTTTATTTGCGACAAGGTTCTGGTGCTGAAGCATAAATGAAGTAAAGCTACGAGCTGATGGAGTTGAGGATTTAGCTCCGCGCCACCCTCTCGCTGCCAAATCCTCGTCTATATCCGTTACAACGACACCGAAGTACCTCTTTAACTCCTTGAGAAAGTCGCTAAGAGGACTAAAGTGATCATCATCAAAGTAATCAACGCACAAAGTTTCTACTTGCTCAAGCCGCTGGAGATTCAGTTCTTCTTTCAGGAAGGCTCGGGTGTCTTTTGAACGTCTAGCAAGAACGAGAGCAGACTCATTTACTTTCATAACTGTGAAGTATAGGTCAGCGCAATCAGTGATCACACCCACCGGAACGGTAAAATCAGAGCTCCCAAAGCAATAGTCGAAGATTTCAATAAGTGCGCTCTTTCCTGTCGATGAGCGACCTGTTACAATGTTTACGCCCTCTTTGAAGCTAACCGCATGTACTTGGCCCAGTGTATCGAGGACGCCAATATGTAGAATCCGTGCGTTCATAGGGACATTACTCCTAACATTCGGAATACAGTTGGAACATCGTATGGTTGAAAAAATGTTCCCAGTCGGCTAGCAGCCTTGATCACTCCCTCTGGCGCAGTGCCATCGAGTATCTGGTGGTCGGCAACAGTAACTGCAGATTGACTTTGTATCGAGATACCTCTAGTTCCTAACAGATACTGAATTGTCGTATTTGTCATTTCACGATACAGTGCCACCCGTTCATCGAGTCCATAAATGTGCTGCCGATTTTTCAGCATTGTACGAAGACTGCTTCTGCTGGTTGCATTATTCAAAAATTTACGAGAAGGCTGATGTAGAGTAATTGGCAAGATTAAATATCCCAGGAGAAGTGAATATTCCTTTTCCCCGAGCGGCTTATAAAAATTGCCGAATGCCGGAGCAAAGATGAATGGGTTGTTGTGGAGCACATGGAGAAGGTGTATCGGATCACTCATTTTTTTATGACCCTCCACCTGAAGTTAGCTTTGTTGTCGTTCATACGTATATGAAGCAAACCATTTCGGAACCAATCTGGTGAATCTTGAAACCCTGGGAAATCGGGCGGCTGACTTGCATGAGTTTCATCGTAGAAGTTCTTTGAATCCGAAATTTCATCACTACATTTTCGGCAGGCAATGCGGTGATTGGTCTCGAACCTATCTTCAACTGCTTTTGAGTAACCTTTCAAACTTTCAGGCTCAGTACGATAGGCGGTAAACTCCTCGTCAATCGTCTGAATTGCTGCTTCATAGTTATGGATAGCGTGAGCAATTACCTCTGGATACTGGATGTCGTGGATCTTTTTTACAAACAGGTCTTCGCGGTCTTCATCAGGGCTAACCGTCTTAATTTGGTTAAAATGCTTGCTTGGGAATATCCTTGTTTCACTTCTGTAAATGTTGGTTAACTCTTCGAGCTTGAAAGCAAATTCTTCGTACGTAATTTTCCATCGTTCTCCTGCTTTTTGACCTGGACGGCATACGAAACCAATCAACGAATTCAGGAAGTCATCTTTCTTTCCATTCAAAACCCCTCGTACCCGGTCTTGCTTTAACTCATCATAAAGATTGGGAAGATCTTTAGTTCCCGCTTCTATCAATATTTTTTCTATAATGGCCTTGAGCTTTGTAAGCCTTTGGGGATCTAATACAAAACGCTGGTGTTTGAGAACAGCACTTGCTGTTTGCTTCGGATTCTCAACCTTCGCCTTTTCGTATACCTTTTCAAACTTCTGATTTATGGCAAGAAGGAGCGCTATTCGTTCCTCGGGGTTGCTAGAGTTCCATTCGCAGATTGTTGCCTCAGGTCCGAACTCTTGTGTAGTGTGAAGGATTAGAGATGTGTACGACGAATGGTCAAACTCGTCGTCCATCCAGTTTCTTAGAGTATTCCACAAGTTGGGGTGCCCATCTGTTAGCCTGTCAGAGTAGTGTTTCACTTCAACCTGCTGGTCACCTTCAATCGTGATATCGCCCAATTCTTCAATGAGCAGTTTCTGCCCTTCTCTCAGTTTGTAACAGCTATCAACGGCCACACAAAGCTGGTAGATCGTTGCTCGAGTCGATGCAGTCGCATCCTGGCGGACCTTCTCAGTACTCATATGACATTAACCTCCTTGATCGAAGGCATACTCTGGAATGACATAAGACCTCTTCTTGATTTGCGAACTGCCGTTTCCTCGCCAGATACCCAAAACTCATATTCGGCAGCACTTCGCTATGCGGAATCAGCAGGCACTTCCAGGTCTTTCCGCCATTTTGCAGGTTATGGTCAGAGGCGTAGGCGCAATACTGAAGCGCGGCCTTTGCTTTTTCCAGCACATCGGCATCCTTTATCTGGTTTTCGGTCTTGATCTCGCTCAGAAACTTAGAATACTATCCAACCAACTGAGCCGTTTGTGGATCATACATCACCCCTGCAATTGAACCCTCGCGAATGCGCTGTACAGCCTCATCAATTACATGTAGCGGTACCAGAAACCATTCTCTTGGTCTAACTGGATTGCCAAAGCGGTCATGTATGGTCAGCTCAAGCTGAGCGGCAGCAAAAATACGATGGAAAAGGTTTTCCATCTTTGTCCGGTTGATACCGGCGAGTTTGTAACTGGCAACAACTTCAACATCTGCAAGCAGATAGGTAGCATCAAGAGAAGCGTTGGCAATACGAGTTTCGATCTTGCCGCCTGTGACACCAATCTTATGAATCAGCTCCCTATGCTCTGATATAAACGGATGATCCGATAAACTGCGCAACACATAAATGGTTCCACTTTCAATGTCGTCTTCGTCCCAAACCTCACTAAATAGAGGACCTGCACTAGGTTCTGTCAGTCTCCGTCCAGCCTCATCTTTGTATAAAGCACGCTGAAGAGATCTCAGTAACAGATTGCTTTCTGTACCATTAGCATAAATAACCCGAAGCCTGGCATCCATGTGACCGTTTGGCGTTTGGAAGTCTTCACCTTTCTCAGCCACATAGACAAGCTGCCCTCCAAGAATGAAGAAATTGCCAACATCAACACGTGCATCTTTTCCAAACGATCTGGTTTGTCGGGTGCCTGATTTTATTTCACTTTCAACATCCTTAAATAGTGGTTGAAAGTTTTCAAAGTCTTTGCATTTTTCCCGATTAGCTATTTCTTCTGCAGCACGCTTCTCTGCACTGGTACGAACATGCCGAAGCTCAGTAATTGCGGCGGGGCTGGATGATTCATCAAGCTCAGCAAGTAGTTCTTCATCACTCAGTGATTCAATCGACTCTGCTTTTACAATCTCTGCACCGGTTAGTAAACCTTGATGGTCAAACTGGGTGAGTAGCGAACGACAATCGTTCAGAGCACGCAGACGATCAAGGCGAACAGCATACAGCCGCTCAAATATATCTTTATCTTCACCATGCTGGGGAACACGTCCAGTTTGTTCAACAAATCGCTGGATTTCTTCAAAACCAGCAATAATACGTTCTTCGCGATGAGTTCGACCTGATTGCTTGGAAAACTCAATTTCAACGCCAAGTTCGGCGAGGAGATCATCGTCCTCTTGAGTAAATAGCTTGGCCTTAGCCATGGCTAGCCTCTTCTTTCATGCGTTTCAGTACCGCAATACCCTCCGCCATACGTCTTTCCCAAGCATCTGCAGCTGTGGCAGAAGGTAAACGTCCACGTTCGAGCTTAAACTTTAAAGCCCGCTTAGCCAGTTCACGCGCCTCTTCAATTGTTAAAGTGGTGCGCTTACCGGCAATTACAGCCGCAACCTGTTTCAAGCTATCTTCGCTCATGGCCTTGGCAAGGATGGCGTATGCCTCGCTAAAAGGGTTTATGCGATCAATCAGATCAATATCCAACTCCCGAACATCCATGGCAAACTTGCGTACACCCTGAATCAAGGCAGTATTGGCGGATGGTTCACTGGCACTTGCGTTTTTACTGTCACCTATAACCTGCTTGGCCTGTTGCACAAGGTTGATTGCAGCTATAGCGTGCTGGCGAACCGCCTCTTGATCTTCCTCATCAAGATTCGGATACTTGTCTTTAATGATCTTGCCCATACGCATCTGAGTCAATTCTTCTGGCACAAGCTCTTCATCAAACAAACCACGCTCAATGGCTGTCTTGTCCTGAACAAAAGTTGCAATTACCTCGTTCAAATCCTCTTTGCAAATACGTACAGCCTCAGCACTTTTAGGCTCTGCAAGTCCTTTAATTTCAACTAGGTATCTACCGGTTTCCTCGTTAACACCAATATTACATTTGTTAGGGTCATAACCGCCTTCACCATAGTCAAATCCTTGTTCAGGGCCGCTCTCTGGATTTTTAGGTCTAAACTCGAAACGTGGTGCCAAGACCTGCTCCATCAACAGACTTGCAGCAATAGCCTTAAGAGTATCGTTCACCGCTTCAGCAACTACCTGTTCTGAAGCATCAGGCTCTGCAATCAGGTTTGTAAAACGAGCACGTGTTTTTCCTGGTGCATCTCGCGTTGCACGACCTATTATTTGAACAATCTCTGTCAGGCTTGACCGATAACCCACAGTAAGTGCGTGTTCGCACCATATCCAGTCAAAGCCCTCTTTTGCCATACCTAAGGCAATGATAATATCAACATGGTCGCGGTTGTTTTTTTGTGATGGATCTTTTAGGGATGCAGACACCTTGTCACGCTTGGTTGGATCGTCATCAACCAGATCGGCAATCCGCAGGATATGTCCATCTGGTGTCTTAACCAGCTGGAATCCAGTAGCAGGGTCTGATCCCTGCCATTCACCCAATTCCTCTATGATATGTTCAACTTCCCTGATCTTGTCCTTGGTGCTTTCCCGTGAGTTAACGTTTGGTATATGCACTATGGTCTTCTCATTCGGGTTGAGGACTTTCAGAATGTCATCGGCATAGGAGCCAGAATAAAAGTAATAACCGATATCAAGCTGCTTAAGGTATTCGTAGCCGTTAAGTTGCTCATAATAGGTATAGGTAACGGTATCGAACTTTGATTCATCTTCTGGAACAAGTACAGCTTCTGTATCACCCCGGAAGTATGAGCCGGTCATGGCTATGATATGTACACGGTCACGAGCAATAAACTGACCAAGATGTAGACCTAGTTTATTGTCGGGATTGCTTGAAACGTGGTGGAATTCATCTACTGCTATTAAGCGGTCGTCAAACGCTTCTACTCCAAACTGGTCAATGGCAAATCGAAAGGTTGCATGAGTACAAACCAAAACCTTATCTTCACTCTCCAGAAATACACCTACTGATTTGACCTTGCCGCCGTTATCTGTTCCTGGTGCATTACACAGGTTCCATTTAGGCTCAACCAGCCAATCAGCCCAGAAACCAAATGTACTCAAGGGTTCATCGTTAAAGCTCGATCCGATGGTTTTTTCAGGCACAACAATAATGGCCTGTTTCAAGCCTTGGTTGTGGAGTTTATCAAGGGCAATAAACATCAATGCCCGGCTCTTACCAGAGGCAGGAGGCGATTTTATCAGCAGATACTGTTCTCCACGTCGTTCATAGGCGCGTTCCTGCATTGGTCTCATACCAAGTGCATTAACGGTTGTCGAGCTGCCATTGTGAGCATAAGACACTGAAACGGAAGGAACGGATTTTATCTCAATAGTCACGAGCTGGCTCCTGCTTTGTGTTTTTTGTCTGATCCGCTGGTTGCCGCCATCTTGGTATATAACTCAAACAGTTTTTCCAGCCGTTCTGTATCGTTACGGAAACAACGACCGATATAGATCCGCTCCAAAACTTCATCGTTGCGCTCGTGTGCTTCACGTAGATTAGCGGGCATGGTGTCTGGATCATAGAGATCGGCAATTGTTGCCGGAAAATGTGTCTCGCGTGCTAGAAGTATGTCTTCGGCACAGCGGGTCAGGTCTGCTTTGTTCTTTTCAGTCAGAATAGGTATGGGGAAGGTATTCCATCCGAGAGTATTGGAATATGAATATCTCATTTCCAACCGGCCACAAATGGTTCCAATCCATATTAAATGAAGTTTCGAGAGAATTACTCCTAATGCCCAAAGCTCAGCACAAGGAGCATAAAATGCTTTGTTGGTTGGAATAACATTGCTACCTACAAGGCCAGCTGGGAAATACTCGCGATTTTCTGAACTGACAATTGGAACAAAAATCTTTTGAGTTTCATCACCTTTGAACTCACGAAACTGATGTGGCCGCGCTGCAAGTTTGTTGACCGCTTTATCATCTGTGGCTAAACGATCATATTCAACATTTTTAACCCGTACGGCGATAGCAGGATGAGATAGGGCATCTTTCAAGTCATTATCTGAAATCCAAAGGCAATGACGACTATCACCATTAATAAACTCTTGAGATCCAATGAATTTTCTTAAGTATTTTGCCGGCACCCCATAGTTTAGAATTTCTTGTGCCTCTTCAGTAGAGAGTATAAGCCCAGCCGATTTTGAGTAGTAAACCCCATACTCCAAAGTGATATCTGAAAAGGCAGGTTTTTTTAGTGCCGTAACAATGTCGATTTTGTGCTGTGTCAAATAAGGATTTATGTGGTCAACAACTGCCATTGTCTCGTTGTAATAAATAGCTCGATTACCAATCTTACGATTGTCAACTCCAGCAATTATCACTGTGACTCCTGCCTTATTACTTGCCAAATTGCTCCACTTAAATGGTGTATGTGCAAAACGAATTGAATACCCCATTGACATTAACAGAGTCCATGTAATGGGCACTTGCTGTCCTTGACAAATACTATTTGTTGCAACAAATGCGAATGGTGCCGTGCAGTGGGTGTTATATTGAGCTGCTTTGATGAACCAAGCGCCAACATAGTCAACATTCTTCCACTTCGATGTGTAACGTGAAAAAACAGCTTGAAGATCACTCTTTTGCTCGTCTGTCTGTTTTCGTGTACCCGTAAATGGTGGATTTCCACAAATATAGGTTTCTCCACCCTCGTTTTCAAAATCAATCTGAGCCTGATCTAGCGGCGTACTGAAGAGATCATCACCAAGTAACTTGACTCCAGTTCCAGTAGGAGGGCAAACACTCAGCCAGTCTAGGCGCAAAGCATTTCCACAGGTAATCCAGTTGTCTGCAGAAAGCGGTAGAAACTCGGCCAGTGCTTCCTTTTGACCGCGGTACTGTAGGTCACACTGATATTCAGCAATAATGAGCGCTAGTCTGGCAACTTCAGCGGCAAAATCACGCAACTCAATTCCACGGTAGTTGGTTAGCGGTATGTCGCTCTTACGCCCGTATTCATTGCGCCGCTCGTTGATGCTGTTTTCAATCTCCCGCATCTGCTTATAGGCAATGACAAGAAAATTGCCTGAGCCACAGGCCGGGTCAAAGACTCTGATGCGAGCTATCCGTTTACGTAGATTAAGAAGCATTCGCTGGTTATCACCAGCCTCATCAAGCTTTGCGCGGAGATCATCAAGAAATAGTGGATTAAGCACCTTCAGGATGTTCGGTACGCTGGTGTAGTGCATTCCCAGCTCGCCGCGCTCATCGTCATCAGCAACAGCCTGGATCATCGAACCGAAGATGTCAGGGTTAATCTTAGTCCAGTCAAGGTTGCCGATATGGATAAGGTATGATCGGGCAATTTTGCTAAACCTTGGGACATCCACACTGCCTGAGAAGAGTCCACCGTTTACGTAGGGAAATACGTCTGCCCATCGTGGAATGCTGGCTTCTTCACGCTTGGCAAACTTGGTATTCATAGCACGGAAAATTTCGCTGATTACCTCGTGTGTATTGGAAGAATCCCGCTCACTCATCCGCTCTACAGTGCCGGTGAATAGACCAGATTCTTTGAAAATATCTGTATCTTCAGCAAAGAAGCAGAATATAAGTCGTGCCATAAAATGGTTCATTTCATGGCGACGTTCTGCTTTGCCCCATTCTGGGTTGTCTTTTAATAGCTCGATATAGAGACGGTTCAGACGGCTTGTTGCCCGAATATCAAATGAACTATCACGTATTTGTTTGACAGTGGTGATGCCCGCAAGTGGCAGGAAAAAGCCGAAGTGATCAGGAAAGTTTTGGAACGTGCAGGCAACTGTTTCGCCAGTCTCTAAATCTTCTGCTTCAAAATCAGCCCCATCGGTAGAAAGGATGAAGCGCGCTTTGGCCTTGGTTGTGGCAGGACTGGCTTTCAGTGCTGCAAGGGTTTGGGAAACTTCGTCTGGTTGGGCTACGGCAATGTGAATATTATTGGTCTGTAGGACTCCGCCCAGGTCAGATTTGTTCGATGCACCTGAGCGCAAGCGCTTGATGGTGGTTTCCTTATTGCCAAAAGCCTGGAGAAAGGAAAACGGAAATTCCTCCCGGTCAAAAGGTTGCAGGGCTAACTCAGAGACTGCGTTTTCAATTTCTACTGCGTTCATATTGCACCATAAAAAGATATAAAATTAACCTATAATTCTCATTCAGAGCAACTATTTCAGCTTCAATATTATAATTTGTCAACTTAACAAAAGCATAACTCAAGACACATACAAACCAAGATTGGTTTTAATTTCGTAAACAACTTTTTCCCGCAGCCACTCCGGTTCAAGTACCTCCACATGGGAACCGTGCTTGAGTATCTCCATCATGATCTCAATCTCGTGGGAGGCTGGGATGGTCAACAGCAGGCTGCCATCTTCCAATAGCTCTTCGGTCTGCCCTTCATGCCAGACCTCGCCCCTTATCCAACGGCTACGCTCTGGCGAGAACTTGAGTTTGACGTTGAAGCTCTCTCTATTTTGGAAAATACCGAAGGTGTCCTCCAGGAACGGCTGCCATTCTTCTTTCGGACGGATGGTGAATTCCTCTGCCTCGACCTTACACAGCGTCATCCGGCCTAGTACAAAATCACGCCATTCGTTACGCAGATGGCAATAAGCGATCAGGTGCCAGGTGCCCAGGTAGTTGACCATATGGTGCGGCTCCACCGTGCGCATGGTGCTGTTTGATGAAGTGGGTGAGTAGTAGCAAAAGGAGAGCAACCTCCCCTGAATCAGGGCGGCGGTGACGTTTTGGAAGATGATCGGGTCGGTGGGGCTGATTCCTTTCCAGCGGAAAGAAAAGGCTTCCTCTGGCCTGGCCTTACCCGGCAGGCTGGCGGCTAGCAGTGAGCCGAGATGGGTGGCGATGTTACCCAGCTCTTCACCGATACTGCCAGCCGAGGCCTCGGTAATCAGCTTGCGGGAGATCAGCAGGGCCATCAACTCGTCTTGGGAGAGCCGCATGATCGGCAGCTGAAAGGACGGATCGGTGTAGAAGTAGCCTTTACGGGATTCGTCGTATTCCAGTGGAGCCTGGAGACGGTCGCGGAAGTAGTCTATGGAACGGTGAGCAGTTTTGGTGGAGAGTTCAAACTGATCTGCCAGCTTGGTGGCATTGGGATACCGGCCATGGCGGGCTTCGTTATCGAACCAGATGAACCGTTCTAGAAAGAGTTGATCCCCCAAACCCCAGCCCCTATCTGAAAACCGTACTATTTGCCGAAGGTCAATCTATACCTGAACGGCGGAGAATCGTCAAACGTGCAAGCCTGATTTTGCGGACACCCTTCTAGCGCTTCAAGCTCTCCAAAAATTCCTGATATGCCCGCTGCTTTTCCAGTACCTTGTCCTGGGGATAGGTGGCCTCGATTTCCTTCAGCATTGCGTTGTGTTCAATCATCCACGGTTCAGGGGCTTCAGCGTAAATAAGCAGGAAGCTGGTCGGCCAGTCCCAGACTGGTTCTGATTTTTCAATGTTGAAGCTACAGTCACTAAGCTGCTTCCCATAGACCTTCTTCATATATCTGGCGATGGTGGCCGTGTAGTCGCTGCCGATTGAAAGCTGACAAAACGTGCCACCAACGTGACGATCTGGCTTCAAATAGCCACGCATGTTGTCCAAGGCCTCGTTCATGTCTTTGACATAGTTGGACATCCAGCAGACCGGAAAATCAAGGTCTGCCTCGCCAAAGATAGATGAGGTGTTGAGCTTGAAGAATACACGCAGATCGTTTCCTAACCGATCAAAGACCTGTTGAGTTTTGGCGGAAAGCTTTTTTCGGGGCGGCAGGTACGGATTTCTGACCAACTCGAACAGATTTGCATAGCCCCCTTCACCTGCAAACGAGAAAATCTTCTTGGGGGCCAGGCCATAATCCAGCCAGGGCAGCATCCGCTTGGTCATGCAGTCGATTGAGATGATATGTGCCTTACGGTACCAGTAGTCACACAGGAATGCATTGGACGAGACCATGTCGGCCAGCTGTTGAGAAAAGTGCAGCCGGTATTTTGAGCGGGCAATCCGAGCTGCTTTGATACCGATACTGAACAGCAGGGGTAACTGCTCATAGGCAGCAGCATAATAGGCCAAGGCTAGCCCGCTGTCCCCTTGCTTCTGTGCAGCATGAGCCTTGCGGACGAGCTCCCTGACAAATGGCAGCTTGCCGTTGATCTCTGTTTCTTTGCCTTGGGTACGCCGCTTCATCGGTGGCCTCCTGCATGCTTTTATTCCAGCATACCAGCAGACCCTACCCATTAAGCGTCATAGGTTCCATTTTGCATGACCGGCAATACCATCATGCAGGATTGTTCGTCGCCGAAACAGTAGTACATCGCCCAACCTGCCTAAACAGCACTGGCACGTATCGCTTTTCCCCGCTACAGAATACCGCGCCACGGCAGTAGCCATTAGGTTTGGGAAATAGGCATCCAGAAGCCTTAAAAAAGGGGCCTCAGAACAAGGCCCCTTACACCTACAAACGTTTTCACGTCCTATACAACACCCAAACCATCTATAGGCAGCCTGAACCGCCTAATTTCGGCTATGGCAGCTTAAGCCAGCCTTGGAGCTGTTGTTGCGTGTTCTTGAACAATTCGAGGCACGCCATTGACCAACGTAAGAATCAACCGCTGCTTGGCGCATACGTCGGCCAAATCCTTCAACAGAGCTGGCAGGTCTATTATGAGACTGATGGCGCTGTCTTGTCTCTGTGATTGCCGTGCTGATGGTTCTGAACAACCAACTGCATCCATTGCTACTGGCGTATGCGTTGAGTCCTTAGCAGGCCATTCAGCGCCGTCACTACCTGCAGTGCTTGTCAGACTTTCCTGCAAACCTTGCTCTAATACAGACCTATCAGGCTCCCTGCCTTGAAACAGAACCGTCCCAGTTGATAGCCACCAGTTGATAATACCACCACGGCTGGAACGGAAAACCCACTTATCCCCTTGCTGTTCCCAAGACCCTGAAATTTTGACCATTGCAACCAACCATTTAAGATCATCTATAGTGCCAAAATATTTCGATTTCATGACGTTATCTCCTTATGAGCAGGCTTAGGCCTGAACAATTGATTTAGTGTCTGGCTATTGCAATAGCCAGATTGCTTGCAACACTGCCAATCTGAATAGGGGCAGTAGGCTAACCTCACTACCAACTCCCCACCATTCAGAACAATTCCTGAACGCACCGAGCACTTTTCTGGCGATGTCGAGCCTCAACAGCAACGATCGCACAAAGAAAACAAACGTGCCCCAACATCTCTTAAGCCTCAAAGCTCATCGGACAGGCCGCTTTTACCAAGCAACTTGATCCTATCAACGTTTTGATGCCAAATCTGCTTTAGACAATACCTAATCACGCCATCGTCCCATGGAACTGTAATATCAATACCTTTAGCATTAAAAACATGCCACTTATTACCGTGGAATATTTTTGCTGCACACTTTTTGATTATGTCCTCAAATTCATGATATTTGAAATCATTGTACCTGTAGCTTCGTTTCAAGAGCAGATGAAGGTGTAGGTCGTTTTTTGACATATTGCTTTTATGATCCTCAATGAAAGCAAACCCGTCAATAAACTCACCTTTATTGATATAGTTTCTGCCAAATAATTTTCTATTCAGCCATCTCAGCAATGTGCTTGTGTACATACAGCACTTTTCACTGCTAATATTAATTGCAAATGTTATTGTTATGAAATGTGAATAAGGCTTATTATCATAAATAAATTTTTTAAATAATGTGTCGATATATTCATTGTCATTCATCATAATATTTATACCTTTGTGTGATATATCAGGCTTAAGTCTAGATATGTATGATGATTTATTTTTGAGATTATTATCACTCATTTATTATATTCTCCTATTATTAATTGTTATTTAGTTATTGTTATATATATTTTGATATAGCTCTACCATCAAGACAGCATAAATCCGACTCGTTTTAGCGCATATTTGCTGTAGTCCGCACGACCCAACCGCGATACGAGAAAAGGTCATTTTTGTGTGCGTTCCATATATGATTGAAATTTACAGTTTTCAAATTCGACAGCACCTCCTGCGTCGTCGCAAAATATTCGTTCATTGATAAATTATGATTTACAGTTTTTGGTAATCGCCCCACTCCTCGCAAGCGGCTGAGCGATTGCCAACCGCTTGCAAGGAGGCGCTTCATCACAGATCTAACTCTAGCTGAGCAGATCCTTTTGATTGCCATTGAGCACCACTTGATCTTCGAGCCTTTTCTACATCCTTATCGAGAGTACTGACTCGCACACCAAGCTTGGCAGCCTCATGCTTGCGAACACGGTCATATTCACACGATGTCAGACAAGCAAGACGCCTGATAACAACACCATCACCTGAATTCTCAACAATTGGCGGGAATGAATCCTGAGGCTTGGCACACAAGTCACCAAGCCCATGCTTAACCGCTTCCAGCAAGGTCTTGCACTTTTTTTCAAAAACTTTTTCGTCTTTAACAGTCGCTCTCTTTAGAGCCCATTTTTCTGGCTCAGCACAGCCAATCTGACCAAAAAATCCAACCGGTGGTTTAACTGCACTAAGAACGTAAAAGTGTTGGCCATCCACCAAATGAAACTTTTCATCCGCAACCACTTCACCAGCATCTAGCCGAATACCACTCACCTCAAATACTTTTCTCGCAAACCTATCAATATATTTTTTCATTATTTGATCTCCTCTCTAGTTTTTAGCCACTTTTCTAACAGTTCACGAGAATACCCAACAGCTCCAGAACTAAGCCTAATTTTGGGAGGAAAGCCGGAAGCAGGATCACGAGACAAGCGCCAACATTGCGTACGACTTAAGCCGGTCACTACCGGAAGATCACGTGGCCTAATTATCTCGAAATGTGCAACGTTCCTTGCTTGTGTGCACTTGCAAGGCTGGGCACTGCCCCGCAACATCGCTAAAGAGCTCCTGTTGTTGGGCAGTCGTAGGTGTTCGACAATTAATCTGATGCTGTCTGGATCAGCTAACAGGCCAGCAACTAAACGGCCAACAAATGACTCAATATTTTCGTGAGCCCCAACATCATCAGACTCATCAACATAATCACCATTACAGGACTTGCTCTCGACAATTGCCGACTAAAAATCATCTTTTTTGCGCTAGGTTTCTTTGACATAAAAGCCTCCTTAAGTTGATGTGAAGGCTATTTACAGTTTTGATTTTCAGCGTTTTTTATGAGAATGAGGGTCTTAAATATTCAAAGATTTTTAGCCAAAAAAAATCACCCTGCTGTGCGGGTGATAAATAATAAAAATTATTGTCCGACCATCAATGAAATGAATTTGTCGTATGCGGGTGTTAATTATTGAAATCAATCCACAGCGCAACTATAGTGTCGAACAACAAGAGACAACCAAGCCTGACAGCACAACAGCACAATGAGTGACAACACTATAAAACTATGCTCAATACTGGCGAGAGGTGAGCTGTGCAAAAGTCTGACGGAAGACGACTAGAGGAAAAAGATCAGTACACGCGACGAAAAAAAATCATTCGATTGCGCCAAAAGGGTAAAAGCAATAAGGAAATTTCCGAATTGGTGGGGTACTGTCCAACGCATGTAAGCACTATTTGGCAAAAATATGTAAAAGCTGGGTATGCCGAAGAAGTTCTTAGATCTAAGATTAGGGGCCGCAAGGAAGGCGATCAACGGCAACTATCGCCTGATCAGGAAAAATTAATAAAAAGTATTTTACTAAAAAAAGCACCTACAAATTACAGCATTAATGAAAATTTTTGGAGTAGAGGAGCAATCAAGGTCTTAATAAAAAACAAAATCGGCATTGATATACCTATTAGGCTAGTAACTGATTACATAAAAAGATGGGGCTTAACTATAAAAAAGCCAATTAAGTCAATTCACATAAACTCAAATGATGAGTATGTTAACTGGTTAAAGTATCGATACAAATTAATTTTAAAAGAAACCAGAAAAAATCAACAAGAAATTTTTTGGATTAATACATCCTTTGTTACTGATGAGTTTTATAGCAGTCCTACACTATCAGTTATACCAACACGTAAAGCAACGATTTTATCCGCTATATCAAATCATGGAGATATTAGGTTTTTATTATACAGCAAAAAGCTAACTGAAGCCGATTTACGCTATTTCATAAAAGCACTCTATGCTGACACGGGCAAGAAGCTATATTTAATATTTCATAACAAATCATTGCATAAATTTATAAACATGAATCTAGGGTCACAACCAATTAAAAATAATATTGAATTATTGTTTTTAGAGGGCATGTAACACAATACAAATTATTATTTAATTATTGACAATAACTTTGACTCAAGCATCTTTAAGGCTTCTGCTTTTTCACTATCGTATTTATGCCTGTTATAAACTTTTACAATTCCAATTTTCTTGTGGCCTAGTACTGCGTCATTAATTTCGTCTGAAAAGCCTAGCATTGCTATAAATGTAGAAACAGTTCTTCTTAAATCGTGTGGTGTGAATTGTTCTATTTTTATTTTTTTATTTGCAGATTGTCTTTCATATTTTTTAAAACTTCTTCTTAATGCAAGTGCTACAGCATTATTTTTTATATGCGTATATATAGCATTACCATTTTGATCAAACTTGTTTGAAGGAGAGCAAAAATAAAATCCATTACTGGGTACGCCCAAAATATCCAAAACAGTATCAGTCAAATAAACCCTATGCATTGTTTTGCTTTTCGAACGCTCAGCAGGAATACTCCACCATCTTCCAACAACCTCGTCTGCCGCCATGCCACAAACTTCACCAACGCGCTGCCCGGTTAACAGCAATATTTTAATAATTTTCTTAATATCCTCGCTCATTGCCGCATCAGGCAACGCATTTATCCAGAGCTCTCGCACCTCTTCCTCTGTCAGTACACGTGTCCTTGACTCAATCTTGACTGGGGAACGAACCCCCAGAAATGGTGAACGCACCAAAACATCCTTTTCCACCGCAAAGTTATAAACTTTCCGCATCAGGCTGAGTAGATTCTGACATAAGGCGGGACGATCAGTATAACGGTCAAGCAACTCAACACAATCACGCTTTCTGATATCAGCAGCTTTTATCTTACCCCACACTGGCTCAACATTAGCCTTAAACAAGCGTAGATCTTCTGACCACGATGATTCGCGCTTATTAAGCTTTGCATGACGCCGCATGTAATCCTCAAAAAGCTCGATTACTGTCGGTGCGCTACGCCTTTCCGCCGCTGCCTGCTCAGCTGAGGCTATTGGGTCAATACCATTCTTAACAGACTTACGGGCTATCACGTATTTATCGCGTGCAGCTTCAAGCGTCACTTCTGGATATTGGCCTAAATTGAGGCACCTCCGCTTGCCCTCAAAAGCATACAAATATAGCCATGTTTTGAAGCCGGAAGGCATAACGCGAATAGTGAACCCATTCCCCTCGCTTCTTCGGTACTCACTTGACTCTGGTCTTAGCTTCCGAATCATGGTATCCGTGAACACAATTTTCGCTCTGCTCATTTTCGTAGTCCGTGTTGTATTCGTGTTGTAATAATGTTGTAATAAATCATCGTGCCAGACTGATAACACATGACATCAATTGAAACAATTATTTTTGCAATATACTAATTTTATTCATTTTTATTGAAATATCTGAAACAGGCCGAAACAGCATGAAACACCATTTTTACAAATTCGTAATCAGTAGGTCAGCGGTTCGATTCCGCTAAGTGGCTCCAGCAAGCTAGCAGCCCCACCCCTGTCCAGGAGTGGGGCTTTTTTTGTAATCACACACCACCCCGCGTATCTTGTCCATGACACGCGGGGTCGTATCTGATATATACAAAATACTGTATACACTTTAAACCTACGCAGGAGGACATAGACATGCTCAACCTCACCGACCCTACTCTACTCCGCCAAGCATGCTACCTGAACGGGACCTGGTGTGCCGCCGATTCCGGCGCGGTGCTACGTGTCACCAACCCGGCCAGCGGCGAGCAGTTGGGCACCATACCCAAGATGGGCACCATGGAGACCCGCCGTGCCGTTGAGGCGGCCGGAGTCGCACTGCCGGCCTGGCGGGCAAAAACTGCCAAAGAGCGGGCGGTGATCCTGCGACGTTGGTTCGACCTGATGATGGCCAATCAGGAGGACCTGGCGATCATCATGACCGCCGAGCAGGGTAAGCCGCTAGCCGAGTCCCGTGGCGAAATCGCCTATGCCGCCTCGTTCATCGAGTGGTTTGCCGAGGAGGGCAAGCGGCTCTACGGCGACACCATCCCCTCCTATGCCCGTGACAAAAGGATCGTGGTGATCAAGGAGCCGATCGGGGTCTGCGCCGCCATCACCCCCTGGAACTTCCCCTCTGCCATGATCACCCGCAAAGCAGGCCCGGCCCTGGCTGCCGGCTGCACCATGGTGGTCAAACCGGCCACTGCCACCCCCTATTCCGCCCTGGCCCTGGCCGAACTGGGTGAGCGGGCCGGCATCCCGGCCGGGGTGTTCAGCGTGATCACCGGCTCCTCCAAGGAGATCGGCGATGAGCTGACCAGCAACCCGATCGTGCGTAAGCTGACCTTCACCGGCTCCACCGAGATCGGCAAGCAGCTGACGGCCCAGTGCGCCGGTACCATGAAGAAAGTCTCTATGGAGTTGGGGGGCAACGCGCCGTTCATCGTATTTGACGATGCCGATCTGGATGCGGCGGTGGAAGGGGCGGTGGCCTCCAAATACCGCAACACCGGCCAGACCTGCGTCTGCACCAATCGCCTGCTGGTGCAGAGCGGGGTCTACGACGTCTTTGCCGCTAAACTGGCAACGGCGGTGGCTGCCATGAAGGTGGGAGACGGCCTGAAGGGCGACGTACAGCAGGGGCCGCTGATCGACGAGGCCTCGGTTGAGAAGGTGGAAGAACATATCGCTGATGCCGTGGCCAAGGGAGCCAGCATCGCCCTGGGGGGCAAGCGTCATGAGTTGGGCGGCACCTTCTTCCAGCCCACCATCCTCTGCAATGTCACCCCGCAAATGCTGGTGGCCAGGGAGGAGACCTTTGGTCCAGTGGCGCCAATCTTTAAGTTCGAGACCGAGGCCGAGGCTATCCAGATGGCTAACGACACCGAATTTGGCCTGGCCTCCTACCTCTTTACCCGTGATATCGGCCGGGTCTGGCGGGTATCCGAGGCCCTTGAGTACGGCATGGTGGGAATCAACACCGGCCTGGTTTCCACCGAGGTGGCGCCGTTTGGCGGCGTCAAGGAATCGGGCATCGGCCGCGAAGGTTCAAAGTACGGCATCGAGGAGTTTGTGGAGGTGAAATACCTCTGCATGGGCGGTATTTAGCTGACGACCAGGATTGACCTGACCGCAAAATACTGTTATTTCAACAACAAAGATTTTCTTTCGGAGCGTATCATCAGCCTATGAGCTATTATCATCTGTCATTACGCAGCAAAATGACCCTGGCGGTGTCTGGCCTGGTGCTCGTACTGATGCTGATTACCGCTCTGGGTACCCTGTCTTACTTTGAGCGGATTCACGAACAGACCGTACTCACCAACCAGGCCAATGTGGTGCGCCTGCTCAGCTTGAATGTCGACAATTCGCTGCGCTATGTCAAAGATGTTCTGCAGCGCAACGCCGACAGCCTGCCGGCCGCAGCCTTGCACTCAAATGCCGCAGCGCAGGACTACCTTAAATCCCGCACTGGACTGTTCCGCTTTTTCACCGGCCACCTGTTTCTTACCACCACCGATGGCCGCCTGGTTGTCGAGTACCCCCGCCTTACCAAGGACCAGCAACATCAGCACTCCTTCGGGGACCAGCCGGCCTTTAAACAGGCCCTGGCTTCGGGCAAACCGCAGGTCAGTGCACCAAATGCCTGCTGCGCCGACAAGGACGGACTGCTGGTATTCATGTTTGCTCCGGTTATCCAGAACGGGCATACCGTTGCGATGCTGGCCGGCAGCCTGGACCTGCGACGCCCCAATGTACTGTCAGAGCATGTCCAGGCCCCCTGCGGTATTGACGGAGTTATCAGGATTATCAGCCATGACCACCAGATCGTGGCCCACGGGAATGCCGGGTTAGTCGGCCAGCTGGCAGTACCGGAAGTGGCTAACGGGGTTGACCAGGCCTTACAACGCGGCTCCGCCCGGTTCAGCAACATTGGCCGCAGTCAGGCACTCGACTTTACCTATCTCCAGCGCCTTGAGACTGCCGACTGGGTACTGGCTGCCAGCATCCCGGCAGACGAGGTCTACGCCCCGGTGCGCACGGCACGCACGTGGTTTGCCCTGGCAACCCTGCTCGGCATGGCGGCTGCCGTGGCGGTGGTCTACCTGACGATGCGTCTGCTGACCCGCCCCCTGGCGCTGCTCGCCCAGCACGTCGAACAGTTGTCGCACAAACAGGGCGCCGACCGGATGATTCACCTGGGAGTCAACGGTGAGGTGGGCCGCCTGACCAACGCTTTCAACACCATGGTGGCCGAGGTGGAACAACGCACCTTTGAGCTACAGGAAAGTGAACAACGTTACCGGGTTGTCAGTGAGTTTTCCAACGACTTCAGCTACTGGCGCCGCCCCGACAACACCTTCGAGTTTGTCTCGCCCTCCTGCCTGGAGGTTACCGGCTACAGCATGGACGAGTTCTACAGCAATCCGCAGTTGATGGAGGAGATCATTCACCCGGCTGATCGCCATCTGTTGGAGGCGATGGAGAGCCAGCAAGACAACGGCGCCTGTCTGGGGGGTGAGCTGGAATACCGGATCGTGACCAAAGACGGCAGCACCCGCTGGATTCGCCGCAACTGTCGCCCGATCTATGACGAGCAAAACCAGTACCTGGGCCGTCGTGGCAGCCTGTCTGATATCACGGACAAAAAACTGCTGGCCGATCAGGTGTCGCACCTGGTGCTGCATGACATCTTGACCGGATTACCGAACCGCACCCTGTTTGTCGACCGGCTGGCGATCAGCACACCACGTACCATCACCGAGCACGGGCTGATGGCGGTGCTGTTCTTTGGCTTGGATCGTTTTAAACTGATCAACGACACCATGGGCCACGAGGTGGGGGACCAGCTGCTGATCATGACCGCTGAGCGACTGCGTGCACTGCTGCACGCCGACGACACCCTCTGCCGTTTTGGCGGCGACGTGTTCGCCTTCATCCTCCAGGGCCGTGAGAGCAAGCATGAAGCGGTCACTATGGCCTACCGGATCCTGGCCAGCCTCAATGATCCGTTCGCAATCAACGCCAGTCAGCAGGTGGTGCTCACCGGCAGTATCGGCATCGCACTCTGCCCCAATGACGGTAAAGACCCCGAAACCCTGCTTAAAAACGCAGAAACAGCCATGTACGATGCCAAACGGGGCGGCAAAAACAGCTTCCGCTTCTATTCGCGCGATATGAATGCCCAGGCGGCCGAAATGCTGGCCCTGGACAACAGTATGCCGACAGGACTGGCGAACGGTGATTTCTATCTGCACTTCCAACCTCAGCTTGACCTGAAGAGCAACCGCGTGGTCGGCATGGAGGCACTGCTGCGCTGGCGGCATCCTGAGCTGGGCTTTATCGGTCCTGATCGTTTCATACCGTTGGCCGAAGAGAGCGGCTTCATCATCAAGCTGGGGGAATGGGTGCTGCGCAGCGCCTGCTTCCAAAATGTGACCTGGATTAAAGACGGTCTGCCCCAACTGCGCATTGCGGTCAATATCTCCGGTCGCCAATTCATCGAACCTGATTTTGTTGATCAGGTGGCGGCAGCCCTGGCCGACAGCGGCCTACCGCCAGGGCTGCTGGAGCTGGAACTGACCGAAAGCATGCTGGTTGCCGACCAGCAACAGGCGCTCCACCGTCTGCGACTCCTCAAGAAGATGGGTGTACAACTGGCCATCGACGACTTCGGCACCGGCTATTCGTCCCTTTCGTACCTGAAGCACTTCCCGCTCGATCGGCTCAAGATCGACAAATCGTTCGTGAACGATATCCTGACCGATCCCGACGATGCCGCCATCACCGACGCGATCATCGCCATGGCCCACTCCCTCAAGCTGCAGGTGATTGCCGAAGGGGTCGAGACCCTCGAGCAACTGGCCTTCCTTGAGGACCGCGGCTGCGATGAAATCCAGGGCTACCACCTGAGCAAGCCGTTGTCGGAACGGGACCTGGCCGGCTTCATCAGAGCCCGGGCCGAGAATCAGTAATCATGTCATAAACTTGAACGCCAACGGGCGGGGAGATCTTCCCCGCCCGTTGGCGTTAGCACGTATAAATCCAGACCACTACCCGCCTATGACAGCCTGAATCTTGACACCAGCTGTTGCAAACCGTCAGAAAGACTTGATAAATCAGAGGCCGACGATGCGGTCTGGTGAGAACCACGGGCCGTATCCTGGATGATCTGCGTCAGACGGTGAATGTTTTCGGTGATCTCGCCGGTGGTTGCGCTTTGCTCCTCAGCGGCTGTGGCGATCTGGTTGACCTGGTCGGTGACGGCGTTGACCTGCTCCAGGATATTCTGCAGAGAGGTCTCCAGTTGCGCCGCCTCGGTAGCCCCCTTCTCGGTGCCCCGCACCCCCTCTTCCATCGAGGCGATGGCGGTCCTGGTCTCCTGCTGGATAGCGCGGATCATATCACTGATCTCTTTCGTTGCCCGGGTGGTACGTTCGGCCAAGGCACGCACCTCATCGGCCACCACGGCAAACCCACGCCCCATCTCACCGGCCCGGGCAGCCTCGATGGCGGCGTTCAAGGCCAACAGATTGGTCTGATCGGCAATATCTTCAATAGTGGCCACAATGGCGCCAATCTGGTCTGAGCGCTGACCCAGCGACGAGATTGACTGGGCATTCTGTCTGGTCAGCTCACCACGCAGCCTGATCCCCTCAACCGTGCTCTTCACCACCTCAAAACCTTGGCTGGTCGTCTGGGCCGCCAGGGTCACCCCTTCAACCGCCACCTGGCAGCTGTGGGCGATATCGTGACTGGTGGCCGCCATCTCTTCACTGGCGGTGGCTACATTGACGGTCTGGGCTGCCGCCACCTCTGCGCCAGAGGCGATCTCCTGCGAGGTGCCGTACAGTTCCTGGGTAGCGCTGGCCACCGTGGACGATGTTTCGGAGACCCGTGCAATCAGATCGCGCAGCTGTTTGACCATCTGATCAAAGGAGCTGGCCAGCCTGCCCACCTCATCACAGCAGTTGGACGTGACACTCACCGTCAGATCGCCATCGGCAACCGCTTGCACCTGTTGCTGCAGCTGGCGCAGCGGCCGGCTGATCCGCCCGGCCGCAAACAGGCCGATCAGAATGGCCGAGACCACCGCCGCCAAAGCCAACCCCACCGACAGCACCAAGGCGGTACGGGCCACCTGCCCGTTCATCTGTGCTGTTTCTTTGGCATGTTTGATGCTCACCAAGGACAGCTTGTCCAGTGCCCGCAGCATCAGGTTGGCCTGCTTGCCGGCGTCGCTCTGGGCAATCTCCAGCGCCTCTGCAGCCTTGCCGGCCGTCGACAACTCCATCATCTGCTTCAAGAGCGGCTGATAGGCGTCGTAGGCCTGCTTAAACTCACCAAAGGCGGCCTTTTCTTCTTCGCCGACGATCATCTGTTCGTAGCTAGCGGTTTTTTTGGCCATCAGCTCGATGTTTTCACGGATGGTATCAACGATCGCTTCCTGTTCATCAGGATCGGTGGTCCCCAACAGGGAACGGGTCACGATCCGGTTCATCAGGAAGGCCTGAGTGATATCTCGCAGTTCCGCCTGGGGCAACACCACCCCGTTGAACATGAAGTCATCCGCCTTCTTCAACTTCTGTACATTGACGATGCCCATCACCCCCAGCGCACCGGCAAATACCGCCACCACCAGAAAGGCCAGCACCAGCTTGACACGGATGCCCAGATTTTCGAATTGTTGCAACATGGCGGCCTCCTTTGTTGTCACTGTTTCTCTATTTTTTCCCAGGTCGGCGTTTCGCCGGGGTTTCGCAACTTAAACACCAGGTAGGCCGCAGCTTTTTTTAGCTTGTCGCTGGTTTTGGCCTTGTCGCTAAAGCGATCAAGGGCCGCCAACATCAGCTGCTTGCCCTGCTCCGGTACCACCTCCTGCTCCACAATACCGCGCAGATGGGCCAAGACCTGTTTTTGCACCTCAAGGTCATCAATCCGGGTCGGATCCAGCAAGAACACCAGGTACCAGGACGCCACCCGCTCGTCGGCTCCGCTCGCCTCACCGGCAAACTGGGCCATCACGGTGGCCAGGCTGCCCTGCTCGGCATAATTGAGGCTGCCAGCCTCCACGTACTGCCGCAAAAACCGCAAGGCTGCCAGATGGTGCTGCTCACCAGACACGTTGAACAACAGCAGGTTGGCTGCCTGAGTCTTAAGCGCAACCGGCTCTTCGCTCTTAAGAAAGCTGTGCAGGATGCGCGAAAGTTTGTCGAGGGCCGCCTCGGACAGGTTGCCGGACTCCAGCTTGCTGCGCACCGCGACAAGCAGTTCAGGCTTGTTGGGGTGGCCGCTGTAGACCACCGCCATGATGGCGGTGCGCACCTCATCGTCGCTGGTCAGCTCCCACAACTCCTCAACCTCTTTCAGGATATGGTTGCGGAAGCGGCGCACCTTGTCCATCTTGCTCAGATCTTCCGGCTCCCAGCTGTCGGGCCAGGTATCGATGTAGTCGTCCACATCGTCCTCGTTCCAGGTCTTATCCAGCAGGAACGAAAAATAGGACAGAATCTTGAGCTGGTATACCGATCCCCCCTCCTGAAGTGGACGCAACAGGTCATCGAGGTAATTGGAGGTCAGACCGCAGGTACCGCTACACAAGAAGCGGTAGACGCTCTCGGCCTTTTCCACCTGGCGCTCGATATACTTGGCCTTCAGGTGGGCCCCCAGCGAGGTGGTGGCCACCTTCTTGAAGAAGATCGACAACAGGTTGGTGGCGTGGTGTTTGACCGGCATCTCCACCTCATCGGACAGCACGATATCCAGCGAGGCGTTGAAGATCTTGACCTGTTCGTTCTCATCGTTGGAGGCATCGATGTATTGTTCGAGGATATCGATGATCTCGACGATGTGGGCCCGGTTGCGGCTCGACAGCAGGCTCATCAGGGTGATCCGCAGCGAATCGGCATCAACGATACCGAACAGGAAGCGCACCGCTGCGTTGCGGCGGCTGGCCCCCTTGGTGTCGGCCGAACGCAGCACCTGCAGGATGCTGGCGGCCGGGTCGGCTACCCAGCCCGGCACCAGGGCCTCCAGCAACAACTCGGCCTTGCGGCGGATGTGGGCATCTAGATCGTTGACAAAATAGCGGGCGATCTCGATCTTGAACTCGCGACCCGCACTTGACTCAGCGATCAGCGAAAAGGCCGTGGCCTTGTCCTTGGCCGACAGCTTGGCCATGTCCTTCTTGGCCCGGGCACTATCGTTGATCTTGATATAAAACCCGATAATGTCTTTTACGCCTACTTCGGCTTCAACGTCCTTCATGACACCCCCATCGTACTGGGTTTAGGTTTCCTGCTGCTGACGCAGGCTGATGATCGCCTCACGGGCCAGTTGATCACAACGCTCATTCTCGGCATGGCCATCATGGCCGCGTACCCACTGCCAACGCAGCTGATGCGGGGCGCTCAAGGCGACCAACTGCTCCCACAGGTCCCGGTTCAGCACCGGTTCCTTCTTGCTGTTCTTCCAGCCGTTACGCTGCCAGCCGGCCAGCCACTCGGTCATCCCCTTCACCAGATACTGGGAATCGGTGGTCACCGTCACCCGGCAGGGACGGGTCAGCTGCTGCAGACCGGCAATGGCGCCGGTTAGCTCCATCCGGTTGTTGGTGGTCTCCGCTGCTGCGCCGGACAGCTCCTTTTCAACACCACGGCAGCGCAGGATGGTGCCGTAACCGCCCGGACCAGGATTGCCGCTGCAGGCGCCGTCGCAGAACAGCTCCACCTCCGTCAGACCGTTACTTCTCTGTGCGTCCGACATAGGCCCCTTCCTGCTTCAACACTTCGGCGATCCCCTCCATCACCCGCTCCACGATCAGCTGATGGGTCTCCTTGCTATTCTCCAACGCATACAGATCATCAAACGCCAGCGGCGGACCGAAGACGATCGCCCCTTTGGCCCCCAGACTGGGGAATTTCCAACGATTCAGGCCGATCAGGGCGGTAGGGATCACCACCGGCCGGGTATCGTAGATCACCTTGCCTACCCCGCGGTTGCCCTGGCCCAGACGACCATCACGGTGGCGGGTGCCCTCGGGAAACAGCATCACCTTCTGGTCAGCCAGCAGGTCATTCAGCACCCGGCCGGCCTTGACATCGCGTCCCCGCCGCACCGGAAAGGCCCCCCAGGATGAGTAGAGCAGGCGTGGGATCAGCTTGCGAAACAGCTCTTCCTTAGCCGGGGCCCAGACCATCTGAAAAGGCTGCGAACGCAAGACAGCCCAGGGCAGGAAGATGGTTTCATAGGCCGAGATATGGTTGGAAGCCAGCAGCACGCCCCCCTTGGCAGGTATGTGCTGGGCCCCCTTGATCTGCAGTCGATTGAGCAGCGATGCATAACAACCGATCACATAGGCCGAAAAGGTAATCCAGAAACGTCGCCACAAAGAAACGGACACGGCACAAACCTTTCAGAAGACAAGCTGTTCAGCATGGTTATCTGCACCGGTCTGTATACCACGTTTAACGGGCAGCAGCAACTACGCTGCTCGGCATGAGCCCGATTGAACTTGTCAGGTATATGCCGTATACTAGCCAACCGGTCAGATCACACTTCACCTTCTTCCAGCAGCGCTAACGAGGCATTGCAGATGCACCATGAGCAGAAATACCTGATCGGCCGCCAGCCGATTCTCAATCGCGATGAACAGGTCTGCGCCTACGAGTTGCTGTTCCGCTCGGCCCAATCACTCACCGCTGCCAACGTAAGCGACGCCTCCCAGGCCACGGCCAGTGTGATCCTCAACACCCTGTCCGGCTTTGGCGTGCAGCAGATCCTGGGCAAGCATCGCGGCTTTATCAACCTTGAGCTCGACATCCTGATGAGCGACTCGCTGGAACTGCTGCCCAAGGAGATGGTGGTGCTGGAGCTGCTGGAGACCCTGGAGGTCACCCCGCAACTGATTGAGCGTTGCCGCGAACTGCAGGAGGCCGGTTTTGTACTGGCCCTGGACGATCACGAATTCAATCCGATCTATGAAGAGCTGTATCAACTGGTGGAGATCGTCAAGGTGGACCTGATGGCCACCCCGGTGGACGGCCTGGAGCCGGTCATCGAGCGCTACCGCGGCTATCCGTTCAAGCTGCTGGCCGAAAAGGTGGAGACCAAGCAGGAATTTCTGAAGTGTCTCGACCTCGGTTTTGACTACTTCCAGGGCTATTACTTCGCCAAGCCGGCCGTCATTGAAAAAAGGAAGATTGACGAGGGGGGCGCCGCCCTGCTGCGGCTGATGCGGCAGCTGATGGACGATGCCGACATCGAAGAGATTGAAAAGACCTTCCGCAGCAGCCCGGGGCTGACCTACAAACTGCTGCTCTTGGTCAACTCGGTCTCGTTTGTCGGCCTGCAGAAGATCCAGACCGTGCGCCACGCCATCAGCATGCTGGGCCGAGCCCAGATCAAACGCTGGGTGCAACTGGCCCTGTTCGCCTCCGACGACAGCCACGCCCTGGAGAACCCGCTGGTGGACCTGGCAGCGGTGCGGGCCGGTTTCATGGAACAACTGGCCCACCATTGCCCCCAAGTGCGTGGTAATCAGGAGGCGCCGGACCAGGCCTTCATGACCGGCATCCTGTCGCTTTTGGAATCGATCTACGCCATCCCGATGGATCAGGTAGCCCACGAATTGAACCTGTCCGACGAGGTGCGCCAGGCCCTGCTTGATCGCAGCGGCATCTTTGGCCGGTTTCTGGCCCTGGCCGAGGCCCTGGAACAGGCCGATTTTGTGAACGCCGCCACGGTGCTGGGCGAGATGTCGATCCCCTACCAGGTGGTGATGGAGGCCCAGGTCAAGGCCTACGGCTGGCAGCAGGGCATGGAGTGATGCAGCCGCCCGCCTTTGCCGTCAGTGAAGAGAAGAACCGCTGGCTGTTGCGACGCATGGCCGAGTTGGAGGTGCGCGAGGAAGAGCTGGAGGAGCGCTTCGTGCGCTCGTCCGGCCGTGGCGGCCAGCATGTCAACAAGACCGCCACCTGCGTCCAGGTGCGACACCTGCCCAGCGGCATCGAGGCCCGCTGCGGACGCGAGCGCAGCCAGTCCTTAAACCGTTTCCTGGCCCGCCGGGAACTGCTGGAAAAGATCGCCCGCTCGCGGGGCCTTGCCACGGCCGAAGACACCCGCAGCGCAAAAATTCGCAAACAGAAAGCCCGCAGACAACGCCGCTCCACCTCGGCAGCCCCTGCGCCAGAGCACCCATGATCACACCTGCAACCCTGAAACGACTTGAATTCGATAAAGTCCTGCGCCTGGTGAGTCACCATGCCCGCAGCCAATGCACCACCACGACGATCCTTGCCATGACGCCCTTGAGCGATGCCGTACGCATCCGCCAGGACTGGGGCCGGGTGGAGGAGATCAGGGGGCTGGCACGGCAACGGATCTCGCTCAGGATCAGCCGTTTCGAAGATATCCGACCGCTGCTGGAACAGGTGCGGCCCACCGGGGCGATCCTGCCGCCTTTTGCACTGCTGCAGTTCATCCCGGTGCTGGGCTCGCTGGCCGAGCTGGCCCGTCAGTTCGCCCCGCGCCAGGATATACCGCTGCTCAAAGGCCTTGAACCGGCACCGGTGGCCTTCAACGACATCCTGGAACCGCTCTCCGCCACCCTGGATGACGAGGGCACCATCCTGGACAGCGCCTCACGGGAGCTGACCGAGATCCGCAAGGCCAAACGGACCCTGACGGCCCGCATCCGCAAGAAGCTGGAAGAGATCGTGCGCAAGCACGAGACCGCCATCTTCCTGCAGGACGACTTCATCACCATCCGCTCAGGCCGCTGGGTGATCCCGGTACGGATGGACTCCAAGGGGATGGTGCCCGGCGTGGTGCACGACGTCTCCTCCTCCGGCGAGACCGCCTTCATGGAACCGCTGGAGATCATCCCCTTTGTCAACGAGCTGGAAAACCTGGCCGCCGAGGAAAAGGCCGAAGAGATCCGCATCCTGCGGCGCCTGTCAAACTGGATCCGCGAAGATGCCGACCGGATCAGGGCCTGCTTCAGCACCCTGGTGGAGCTGGACCGGCTGGACAGCATCGCTGCCTATGCCGAGCAGTACGCCATGGCCATGCCGGAACTTTCGCAGGATGGCAGCCTGCGCCTGCTGTCGGCCCGCCACCCGCTGCTGCTGGCCCTGCGGGCCGACCAGCCCGACGCGCCGCCGGTGGAACCGCTGGACCTGGAACTGGGCGCTGATTTTCAGGTGCTGGCCATCAGCGGCCCCAACGCCGGTGGCAAAACCATCGCCTTAAAGACCGTCGGCCTGGTCACCGCCATGGCCCTGGCCGGCATGCCGGTGCCGGCCTCGCCATCCTCGGTCATCCCGCTCCTGGATGCCCTGTTGGTGGATATCGGCGATGAGCAGTCCATTGAGAGCAGCCTGTCCACCTTCTCGGCCCATGTGGCCGGTATCGCCCGCATCCTGGAGCAGGCCGGTCCCAGAAGCCTAGTGCTGCTGGATGAGCTGGGTACCGGCACCGAGCCGCTGCAGGGGGCGGCCATCGGCTGCGCCGTGCTGCACGAACTGCAGAGCCGCGGCGCGGTGGTGATGGCCACCACCCACCTGACCGAGATCGTCGGCTTTGTGCAGCAAACCCCCGGCATGCAGAACGCCGGCATGGAGTTCGACAGCGCCAGCTGGACCCCGCGCTACCGCCTGGTGATGGGCGAACCGGGACAATCCCACGCCCTGGAGACCGCCCGGCGCTACGGGCTGCCCGAGCCGGTGCTGCAGTTTGCCCGCGAACTGCTGGGAGATGCCGGCACCGCCTTTGCCGGGGTGATCGAGGAACTGCGCCAGAAACGCAACGCCCTGGCCGATGAACTGGCAGGACAGCAGGCGGAACGGCAACGGCTGGAGCAACAGGCCCGACAGTTGGAACAGCAGAAGGCCGAACTGGACGAGCTGCGGCGCAGGATTGCGGAACAGGGCCGAGACGAGGCCCGCGCCCTGGTGACCGCCACCCGCCGTGAACTGAACAGTCTGCTGGACGAGTACCGCAAGGAACGGCGCAAGGAGACCGCCGACAAGCTCCGTGAGCGTGCAGGTCAACTGGAGGCGACCTTTGCCCCGGTCGACCAGCAGGCGCCAGCCGCCGACACCCTCAAGCCTGGCCAGCAGGTGCATCTGCGCCTGTTGGACCGCGATGCAACCGTTGTGGCCGTGGATCAGGCCCGCCAGAAGGTCAGGGTGCGGGCCGGCAGCATCGAAATGGAGGTGCCGCTGCACGGGCTGGCACAGACAGCAGCCGCCCCGGCTTCAGCCAAACGGGCGCCGCAAGCCGCCATCCGCGTGTCCCAGTCCGTGGAATCAGTGCCCTCCGAACTAAACCTGATCGGCAAACGGGTCGATGAGGCCCTGACCCTGCTGGAGGCGTTCGTCGACCAGGCCGTGCTGGCCGGCGAGCGCGAGATCAGGGTGGTGCATGGCCTGGGCAGCGGCGTGCTGCAGCAGGCGGTGCGTGAGTTCCTGGGCCGCCATCCCCAGGTGGCCAACTGGCGTAGCGGCGCCCCCCACGAAGGACGCGACGGCGCCACCATTGCAGAACTGGACTAGACTATGACCGATTTTATCATTGAAGTTACTGAGGAAGAGATCAAACGGGAGCGGGACAAATCCCGGGAGCTGCGTCGCAGCCGCTGGTGGAAGAACCGGGTGGCCCAGGGCAGATGCCACTGGTGCGGCAACAGCTTCCCGCCCGACGAGCTGACCATGGACCATATCGTGCCGGTCACCCGCGGCGGCAAGGCCAGCCGCAACAACGTGGTGCCGTCCTGCCGGGAATGCAATAGCCGCAAGAAGTACCTCTTGCCGATGGAATGGGAAGAGTATCTGCAACGGATGCACCAAAAAGAGGAAGACCAATCGTGACACCACGCTACAAGGCCGTTATCTACGACTGTGACGGAGTCATACTGGACTCCATCGAATCCAACTACATCTTCTACAACCGGATCATGGCCGGCCTGGGGCGACCGCCCATCGACCGGCTCTGTCAGGTCTCGGAGCGGGTGCTGCACACCTACTCCTACCTGGATGTGATGGAGCACTTTTTCGGCGACGACCCCCAGAAGGACCAAGCCATCGCCATCGGCAAGACCATCCGCTACAAGGAGCTGATGCCCTACATGCGGCGGGAAGAGGAACTGGTTGAGACGCTCGAGCAGTTGAAAGGCCAGGTGGAGTTGGCGGTCTGCACCAATCGCGCCTCGTCCATGGAGATGATCATCGAGGATTTCGGTCTGGAGGGGTTCTTCGGCTGCATCATGACCGCCGGCAAGGTGGCCAATCCTAAACCGCACCCCGAACCGCTCTTCAAGGTGCTGGAGCATTACGGCCTGGCACCCCATGAAGCGCTGTTCGTCGGCGACAGCGCCGTGGATATGCAGGCCGCAGCAGCAGCTGGGGTACCGTTCATCGCCTACAAATCAGACCTGCCGGCCCTGGCGGTGATCGAACGCCACAGCCAGCTGCTGGCGCATGTGTTCGACTAAAACAACAACGGGCGCCGTTACCGGCGCCCGCAGCAGCTAATCTTTCTTCAGCTGTATCCCCAGATCATTGATCTTCTTGCGCAGGGTATTGCGGTTAATGCCTAAAACATCGGCGGCCCGCACCTGATTACCCCTGGTCTTTTCCAGGACAAAGCGGATCAGCGGCCGTTCCACCTGCTCCAACACCCGGTCGTAGATATCACCCTTGTCCAGCTTCTCGATCCCGTTCATCGAACTGCGCAGCTTGGCCTCCACAATCGCCTCCAGGGATTGCTCCTGGGGCGCGGCATGGATCGTCTGCTGGCGCTCGAACAGTCCGCCGAAATCGGCTGGGGTCAAGAGCGGATCGTTGGACAGGATCACGGCCCGCTTGATGGTGTTTTCCAGCTCCCGCACGTTGCCGGGCCAGGAGTGGTTGCAGAGTAGCTCCATCGCCTCGTCTGAACACTGCTTGGGCTGGGTCTCCAGCTCGGCCGAGGCACGGGCCAGAAAATAGTCCACCAGGGGCCGGATATCTTCACGCCGCTCCCGGAGCGGCACCAGGTGAATCGGCACCACATTCAACCGGTAGAACAGGTCCTCGCGAAACTCGCGGTTACGGACCTTTTCCAGCAGTTCCTGGTTGGTGGCCGCCACCACCCGCACATCCACCGCCAGGTTCTGGGAACCGCCGATACGGGTGATCTCCTGTTCCTGCAGCACACGCAGGATCTTGGCCTGCAGGTCCAGCGGCATGTCGCCGATCTCGTCCAGAAAGATGGTGCCGTGGTTGGCCTGCTCAAACTTGCCGGTCTTGCGCTCGGTGGCGCCGGTGAAGGCCCCCCGCTCGCTGCCGAACAGCTCGCTCTCCAATAAATCGCGGGGGATGGCGGCGCAGTTGATTGCCACAAACGGCTTGCCCAGCCGGGATGAATTGAAATGGATCGCCCGGGCGATCAGCTCCTTGCCGGTGCCGGATTCACCCTGGATCAGCACGGTCACGTCGCTGACCGCCACCTTGCCGATGGTCTTGTAGACCTCCCGCATGGCCGGCGAATTGCCGACGATGTTCTTCTCCACCTGGTAGCGGTCTTTCAGCTCCTGCTTGAGCATCGAGACCTGATGGCTGACGTCGCGGGCCCGGCTGACCTTCTCGATGATGGCATCCACCACCTCCAGGTCGAACGGCTTGGTGATATAGTCGTAGGCGCCCCGCTTCATCGCCTCCACGGCGTTCTTCATGCTGGCCTCGGCGGTCATCACCACCACCAGCAGGTCGGAGCGCACCTCACGGGCCTTGTCCAGAAAGTCCAGACCGGTCATGCCCGGCATCTTGATATCCACGATGGCCAGGTCGTAGGACTGCTCACGCACCTGACGCAACGCCTCGTTGCCGTCGGCAGCCAGATCAACGGTATAGCCTTTTTTACGCAGCGCCTTGGAAAGGACCCAGCGCATGCTCTCTTCGTCGTCAGCCACCAGGATCCGGTGCAGTGCCATAGTGTTACCCTTTCACGGGCGATTGGATCAGCGGCAGCAACACGCTGATCCGGGTGCCCTGGCCCGGCTGAGAATCGATCTTCAGCATGCCGCGGTGTTCAGACACGATCTTTTGACAGATGGCCAGCCCCAGACCGGTGCCGCCCTCTTTGGTGCTGAAGAAGGGGGTGCCCACCTTGGGCAGGTTTTCCGGCGTGATACCGGGGCCGGTGTCGGCCACCTCCACCGCCACCATCCGGCTGCGCCCCTCGTCACGGCCCAGCTGGTACTCGGACAGCACCCGGCTGGTGACCGTCAGTCGCCCCCCCTCACTCATCGCCTCCAGGGCGTTGCGGATCAGGTTCAAAAAGACCTGGGTCAACTGGGCCTCATCGGCCATGATCGGCGGGATGCTGGGGTCGAAACCGGTGGCGATGGAGACCTCCCGCGCGCCGGCCGCCTCACGCTGCAGCAGGATGATATCCCCCAGCACCATGTGCAGATTGACCGGGGTGTAGCGGGGCCCTTTGGGGGAAGCCAGCTCCAGCAGCTGCCGGATGATCTTGTCGATCCTTTCCGCCTCTCGGATCATTACCCGCGGATACTCCAAAAGCTCGCAGTCCGGCTCAAGCTCCCGCTCCAGCAGTTGGGCCGCCCCCTTGATGCCGCCCAACGGGTTTTTCACTTCGTGGGCCAGACCGGCGGCCAGGGTGCCCAGGGTGGAAAGCCGGTCGGCCTGCCGCACCGCCGCCTCCAGCTCTCGGATCGAGGTCAAGTCGCGCAGGGTCAGGATCACGCCGATCGCCTCACCATCGGCCTGCATCAATGGCACGGTGGAGGCGTTGACCGGGATCAGCCGCCCGGCGCTCTTCAGCACCACATTATCCTGGTCAGAACGGGAAACGCCGTTGTCGGCGGTGCGCTGCACCATCTCCACCAAGAGCGGCTCACTGCTGAAGGCAACGGCAAACGGCAGATCGAGGGTCTGTCGGCGGGAACGGCCGGTCAGTTCCTCGGCAGCCGGGTTCATCAGGGTCACCTGTCCCTCCCGGCTGATCACGATCACACCGTCACCCACGCTGTCCAGCACGGTGGCGTAATATTCGTTGCGTTCGCTAGGCACCGCTTCAGTCTGCTCCGTTCTGCGCCAGTTGCGCCAGCACCGCCCGCAACTGCTCGGCGTTCTGCGCGTTGTTGACGGTGCGCCGCAGGGTGGCTGCCCCCGGCACCCCATGAATGTACCAGCCTAAGTGCTTCTTTATCTCACGCACCGCCACCGCCTCACCCAACGCCTCAATCTGCAGCTGCAGATGCTGTTCGGCCGTTGCAGCCCGCTCTAGCGGGGTAACCGGCTCAGGCGTCGCCCCCTGCAGCAGTTCCAGGGTCTGGCGGAAGATCCAGGGGTTGCCCAGGGCGCCCCGGGCGATCATCACGCCGTCGCAACCGGTTTCAGACAGCATCCGGCGACAATCATCAGCCGTGAACAGATCGCCGCTGCCGATCACCGGGATTGAAACCGTCTCTTTCAATCGTGCCAGCAGCGGCCAGTCCGCCTGGCCGGAAAACATCTGGGTACGACTGCGGGGATGCAGGGTAATGCCGTCGCAGCCTTCTGCCTCGGCGATCCGGCCCACCTCCTGGTAGACATGCTCACCGCACTGCCAGCCGCTGCGAATCTTGATGGTCAGCGGCAGATTCGTCACCGCCCGCACCGCCCGGATAATCCCACGAATACCTGCCACATCTTTCAGCAGCGCCGAACCGGCCCCGCCGGCCACCACCTTGCGCACCGGGCAGCCCATGTTGATATCCAGCAGATCTGCCTGGTCGGCCACCATCCCTGCTGCCTGGGCCAGGGTCCGGGGGTCGCTGCCGAACAGTTGCACCCCCAACGGACGATCATCAGGCAGGCTGTGCAAGAGCGCCCTGGTCTTTTCCCCTTCACGAACCATGCCGTTCACGCTGACCATCTCGGTAAAGGCCAGGGCCGCTCCCTGCCTGCGGCAGATCAGGCGAAACGGCAGGTTGGTGATGCCGGCCAAAGGCGCCAGCAGGATGTTATGGGGCAGCACCAAGCGCCCAATTTTTAACGGTTGTAACAACGACACGACGACCCCTCTGTATAAATTGTAATCAGCCATGCATAATTTTTGTGCAATACTAACACGGGCAGTCAACCAGCAGGCAGTGATTTTTTTGTTGCCAGTAACCACGCAGAAAGGGTTTAATGACCCCATCGTTTAACGGCCTGCGCCACACCACAGACCACCCTATGGAGAAACCACTATGTTTGGAATCGGTATGCCGGAACTGATCGTCATCCTGGTGATCGCCCTGATCGTGATCGGCCCCAACAAACTGCCTGACATTGCCAAATCCCTCGGCAAGGGGTTGGCCGAGTTCAAGAAGGCCTCGGACGACTTCCAGCGTAACATCCAGGAGGAAACCCGCAAGGCCGACATACTGGATGCCCAGAAACAAGAGGCACAAAAGGCCGAGGCTTCCAGTGAGTCCACCCAGGAATCAGTGCAGGAGTCAGCACAGGAAGCTGCCCCACAAGCAGATGACAGCAAGAAGTCTGCCTAGCAGATAGATCGACTGACAGCAACAAACAAAGGGCCGAGGGAATCTTCCCCCGGCCCTTTGTCGTTTGTGTTTAAAATTACTGCTGATTGGCAAAACGAAGATTTTTTCGTTCTGGCTCCGTCCGTTCTTTCCTACTTCACCTCAACCGAGATCTGCTTCGGCTTCACGTCTTCCTTCTTGGGCAACGTAACGGTCAACACCCCTTTTTCGCAGTTGGCGCTAACCCCTTCCTGATTCACGGTGCCCGGCAGCTTGAAGCTGCGTTGGAAGCTGCCGAAGTAGCGCTCAATGCGGTGGTAGTTTTCCTTTTTAACCTCGCTCTCGTGCTTACGCTCCCCCTTGATGGTCAGGGTGTTGTCCTCAATCCGCACGTCGATATCCTTCTGCTCCACATCGGGCAGCTCGGCCTTGATCACGATCGACTCGGGTGTCTCGTAGATATCCACGGCCGGCTGCCAAACCCCTTCCTTGATATCTTCGCCGGGAAAATCGGGCGCCCCCCAGGAAAGGTTCAGCAAACGATCCATCTGGTCCTGCATGGTGCGCAGCTCACGCAACGGGTTGTACTTGACGATTGCCATGGTTGTATCCTCCTTCCAGTATCTTGCTGGAACGCCAGCGTATGCATTAAAGATAAGCACGAATCCGGCGATGTCAAGGGGGGCCGCCTGCCCCTTTCAGCTTGCTGGCAACCCGTGGTTGGGCTACTATCGCTGCGTCGCCAAAGGAGGAAACAGCATGCTGCAGTACAAGGTTGTCGAACTGTCCAACGTCACCGACGAGACAATCGAAGAGACGCTCAACGAATGGACCGCCAAGGGCTGGCGCTTCGACGGCCTGCAGTTTGCCATGCGCGAGAGCAGCAAGCGCCCCTCAATGGCCTTTGTGCTGTTTACCCGGAGCGATAAGCACGATACCTAGTTAGCTTTTAAGGAGTTACGCCATGCCGATCACCAAGGCCAGCATCTTCTCAACCATTGCCGGAGTAATTGTCCTGGTCATCGCCCTAGGCGCCCTCTATACCTGGGGCACCCTCACCTGGAGCTACTCCAAGGGTGAACGCACCGGCTACGTACAGAAGTTTTCAAGCAAGGGCTGGCTCTGCAAGACCTGGGAGGGAGAGCTGACCATGCTGCCGCTGCAGGGGATGGTTCCTGAAAAGTTCATCTTCTCGGTCAGGGACGATGCGGTTGCCGACAGCATCAACCGTTCAATGTCAAAGAAACTGGCACTGACCTATGAACAGCACAAAGGGGTTCCCACCACCTGCTTCGGCGAATCGGAATACTTTGTCACCGCCGTCAAGGTCATTGAATGATCAGCACAGCACCAGCACCAAACCCGCTCCGGCAGATAAAGCCGCGCTGATGAACCAGGCAGTTCGAAAATCCGGATGAGCAGGCGCGCCCTATGGCACTTCCTGACATCAGGAGTTTAGGCATGGAGCTAACAGCAAAACAACAGCAGTTCAACCGGGCCATGGAGTTGTACAGTTCCCAGGCACGCTATGCCCTGTTCGGGCATCTGGTCTCAATTGCCAACATCACCCTGCAGCTGTATCTGCTCTACCGGGTCTGGCCACTGTCGATCGGGCCGGTCCGGCAGCTGGTTGCACTGGCAGCCGCCTACCTGCTGACCGACTTCATCAACGGCCTGGTGCATATGTACATGGACAACAACGACCGCTACGAGTCCATCGACGGGCCGCTGATCGCCAACTTCCACCTGCACCACAAGACCCCGATGTACACACAGCGCAACCTGCTACTGGTCTATTACACCGAGACCGGCTCAAAGGTCTGGCTGGTGGGCTACCTGCTGCTGGTGGTGCTGCTTCAGGCCATGTTTGCGCTCAACCCGACGGTCTTCTACACCCTGGTCTATATCGGCATCCTCTCCTCGGTGGCCGAGGTGTCCCACTACCTCTGCCACAGCTCACTATCGCCGGTGGCCCTGTTTCTGGCCCGCACCGGCCTGCTGCTCAGCAAACGCCACCACGCCCCGCACCATCTGCGTGATAACAACGGCTATGCCTTCCTGAACGGCTTTAGCGACCCGCTGCTGGACCTGATTGCACGGGCCTGCTGCAGAGGGTATAAACAGCATACCGATCTGCATTACGCGCAGTACAGCGCTGGAGATACGGAGATCCGCTGAGGTGGCAAAAAAGGGGAAGTGTCCCTAGTCTTAACCACGCTCAACTCTTTCCGAAAAGGAAACGGTTGAAACAACGCTTATCGCATCTGTTTTTTGCGCTACAGCCATACGCGTATGAGGTCACCCCATGAAGACAGAACTCGACGATAACAACGCACCCCAAGGGCCGATGAAGCTGAGTAGTGTCAGCGACCTCCTGCAGCAACACTGGCGAGAGCACAACCATGAAGCGGTCTCCGAGTACAACCGTCACATCGAGGCCCACGGTTGCTTCAGTGATGGCTTGAGACTATTCTGACTAAAAAAGGGGGAGCGTCCCTAATTTTCCGTCATGCTTCAAACGGTGAAAACTATGAAACTACCAATATCAATTTGCGTATCATTTATTTTAGGTACCGCTGCTGGATGGATGGTGAAAGGTCAACATTTAGACTATCTATTCACATATTATGTCCCGGCTATTGTGACTTTGTTGGCGGCTTATTACGGGGCAAAATTCGCTTTCGATTTTCAACGCAACAAAGAACAGCAAGAGCAAAAAAACAAAAATATCGTAAGCGGGAATTTGGCAATTTTCAAATTGATCACGATGATCAATTCACTTCTTTCCTATCAACGCCAAATCATTGAACCTGTCCGAGGCAAAGACACCGCCTTTCTCGAAATGAGTCCAACTCTTCCTCAAGAGAAAGATAACATTTCTATAAACCTGGACTCATTGTCATTTTTACTCGGAACCGACGACCAGAACCTTGTCGGTGAGCTGTCTGTTGAAGCTGCAAGGTATGATGCGGCAATTGCCGCAATCAATGAAAGGTCAAAAGTTCATAGAAATGAAATACAACCGACCTTAGATGCAGCCGGAGTTGTCAACGGAGGCAACTATCTCCATGCAGATATTCAGAGCGTTCTGGGAGAAAGGTTGTTCCATACAATCCATCAAGCCACTGACCAAGTCATCTACCATGTAGATTCTACTATTCTCAGTCTGAGAGCTATCTCTGACAAACTTACGAAAGCTTTAAAAAAAATATACCCTGATGAACGCATTATTGCAGTCGGCCTGCCTGACAAACAGGCAGCCAACCCACGGCACGACCTCTCTCCCTCTGGGGGGGATCAACCTCATAGCCATTGCGACACAGAATAATACCTTGATAAATAACTAAAACCGGACACCCAATGAATCCTGATAACAACACCCTCTATCTGATTGACGGTTCCTCCTACCTCTACCGGGCCTACTTCGCCATCAAGCGGCTGTCGTCCCCCAGCGGTTTTCCCACCAACGCAATCTACGGTTTTACCCAGATGCTGCTCAAGCTGCTCAAAGACTACCAGCCCCAACACCTGGCCATGGTGTTCGACGTGGGGCGGGTGACCTTCCGCACCGAGCTGTACCCGGCCTACAAGGCCAACCGCGAGGAGATGCCACCTGATCTGCGCCAGCAGCTGGGGCCGATCCGCGACCTGGTGCGGGCCTTCAACATCCCGGTAGTGGAGCTGGAGGGATACGAGGCCGACGACCTGATCGGCACCCTGGCGGCCCGCTGGGAGGCTAAAGGCGGCAGGGTGGTGGTGGTGACCGGCGACAAGGACCTGATGCAGATCGTCACCGAGCAGACGACGCTTTTGGACACCATGAAGAACGTGGCCTCCGCCATCCCTCAGGTGCAGGAGCGCTTTGGCGTGGGACCGGAGGGAGTGATCGACATCCTGGGCCTGGCCGGCGACAGCTCCGACAACATCCCCGGTGTGCCTGGCATCGGCGAGAAGACCGCCATCAAGCTGATCCAGCAGTTCGGTTCGCTGGATCAACTATTGGAAAGGGCCGACGAGGTGCCGGGCAAGACCGGCGAGAAGCTGCGGGAGTTTGCGGAGCAGGCCCGCCTCTCCCGCCAGCTGGCCACCATCATCAAGGATGTGCCCTACGAGTTACAGATTGATCAACTGGCCGCCCAAGAGCCGGACACACCCCGCCTGAACGAGCTGTTTAAGGAATACGGCTTCCACACCCTGATCAAAGAGATGACCGCCCAGCCGACCCTGCAGAGCGACCAGTACCACGGCGTGCTGACCACCGATGCCCTGGAGGCGCTGGCCAAACGGCTGGAGGCGGCAGAAGCCTTCGCCTTCGACACCGAGACCACCGGGCTGGATCCCCGCACGGCGGAACTGGTGGGGATCTCCATCGCGCTGCAGGCACACGAGGCGTTCTACATCCCGCTGGGGCACCACTACCTGGGCATGCCGGAGCAGTTGCCCCGTGCCACCGTGCTGGAGCGGCTGCGGCCGGCCTTCAGCAATCCGGCCATCCACAAGATCGGCCAGAACCTGAAATTCGACCTGCAGGTGCTGGCCACGGCCGGGCTGGAAGTTAACGGGGCCTGGTGCGACACCATGCTCTGCTCGTACCTGCTGAACCCCTCCCGGGGCGGTCACGGTCTGGACGCCCTGGCCCAGGAACACCTGAACCACAAGATGATCTCCTACGACGAGCTGACCGGCAGCGGTAAGAACCGGATCTGCTTCAGCGAGGTGGCGGTTGAAAAGGCCACCCGCTACGCTGCCGAGGATGCCGACGCCACCTGGCTGCTGCACGAAAAACTACTGCCGCTGGTGCGGGAGCAGGGGCTGGACCAGCTCTTGTTCGGTCTGGAGATGCCGCTGTTGGAGATCCTGACCGCCATGGAGCAGCACGGCGTGCTGCTGGACCTGGACTACCTGGCCAGCCTGGGCAACGACTTCGGCCAGCGGATGCAGGAGTTGGAACGGCAGATCATCGAGCTGGCCGGTGGGCCGTTCAACCTCAACTCACCCAAACAGCTGGAAGAGGTGCTGTTCGACCGCTTAGGGCTGCAGGCCGGCAAGAAGACCAAGGGCAAGACCGGCCGTTCCACCGACAACGAGGTGCTGACCGGCCTGGCTGAAGAGCATGAGATCGCCCGGCAGCTGTTGACCTATCGAGGTCTGGCCAAGCTGAAATCCACCTACACCGACGCCCTGGCCAAGCTGACCGATAAAAGCGGCCGGGTGCACACCTCCTACAACCAGGCGGTGACCGCCACCGGCCGTCTCTCGTCATCGGACCCCAACCTGCAGAACATCCCGATCCGCACCGAGGAAGGCCGCCGTATCCGCGAGGCCTTTGTGGCACCGCCGGGCTGGGTGATCCTGGCGGCCGACTACTCGCAGATCGAACTGCGGGTGCTGGCCCACCTCTCAGGCGATGCGGTCTTCTGTGACGCCTTCAAGCATGACGAGGATATCCACACCCGCACCGCCAGTGAGGTGTTCGGCCTGTTCCCGGAGCTGGTCACGCCAGAGATGCGACGACAGGCCAAGACCATCAACTTCGGCATCATCTACGGCCAGGGGGCCTTCTCGCTGGCCAAGCAGCTGGGGGTGGCCCGCAACGTGGCCGAGAAGTTCATCGCCGCCTACAAGGAGCGGCACAGCGGGGCGATCGCCTTTCTGGACAGCTGCATCAGCGGCGCTCGCGACAAGGGCTACGTTACCACCATCCTGGGCCGCAGGCTGCCGATTGCGGACATCGCCAGCGCCAACGGCAACCTGCGTTCCTTTGCCGAGCGCAACGCCATCAACTACCCGATACAGGGCTCAGCGGCCGACATCATCAAGCAGGCCATGCTGGGGGTGGACCGGGCCATCCGGGCGGAGGGGCTCAAAAGCCGCCTGATCATGCAGGTGCATGACGAACTGGTCTTTGAGGTACCGGAAGTAGAATTGACGCAGATGCGGGAACTGGTGGAGCGGGAGATGTCCCAGGCGGTGGCACTGAACGTGCCGTTAAAGGTAGATATTAATTTCGGCAAAAACTGGAGTGAAGCGCACTAGCCATGCGAAGTGAGCAGTGCCAGGCAATCATTCTCTCCAGCACGGACTACGGCGAGAGCGACCGGATCATCACCCTGTTCAGCCTGGAGCATGGCAGGCTGAAGGCCTTTGCCAAGGGGGCCCGGGCCAGCCGCAAACGGTTTGGCGGCATGCTGGAACCGGCCAACCGGCTGGAGCTGACGCTACAGCTCAAACAGGATGGCCTGAGCCGCCTGGAACAGGTGGAGACGGCCCACTGCCACCCCGGCCTGCGCAGCAACCTCGACGCCCTGGCCCTGGCACTGTACGGCTGCGAACTGGTGGAGGCCCTGACCCCTGAGGGCCACCCCCTGCCCCGACTGTTCCGGCTGCTGACCGCCCTGCTGGACTATCTGGACCAGGGCACAGCCACCCAGGCGGACCGTCGATTCTTCGAGATCAACCTGCTGAATATCCTGGGCTACCGCCCGCCGCTGGAGACGGATACGCTGCGCCCCTTGCAGAACTGCCTGCGGACTGGTACGTTTGGTCTGGTGAGCTTTCGTGACGACGAACTGACCATGGCCGGCCGACTGCTGGACAACGCCATCAGCAGCCACACGACACGGCCGCTCCACACGCTCGCCTTTCTGCAGGATCTGACCGAACCGAGGAAATGATTGACTATGAAGACACCTGTCCTGCTTGTTCTGGCTGCTGTGCTGACTGTTCCGCAGGCTACCCTGGCCGCCCCGGCCGGTTTTGAGCTTGATCTGAAAGAGCTCAAAAAACCGTCTCCAACCCTGATCGCACCCCCAAAAGCCAAACCGAAAGCGGCGGCGGCACAACCCAAAAAAGCGGCTCCTGCCCGCACAACAACGCCGCGGATCAAGAAGGCCACCGCACCACCAGCAGCACCGGCCGAGCGTGTGGTGCTGCTGGACGGCGCCAGCGGCTGCCAGGTTGCACGGATGCTGCTGGAAGCAGTGGCGGCCCCAGCAAAAACTACTGATATGTTGCACGGACTGGCGCTACAGGTTACAGCGGCGGGAAGCTACCAAGGGGTGACGGCGGTGCTTGTCTGTGACTTACCAACAGCCGAGGCTTACACCTTTGGGCGGTTACTGGAGGGGGATGGGGTCACGCTGATCAATGTGGCTGCAGATGAACCGGCAGGGGTGGCGATTGACGCGGTTGCCGAGGCACTGGGGCTTTCCTACCGTCTGTTGCAGGACAGCCCCCTCAGTTACCTGACCAGCGACCACCAGGGCCAGCCGCTGCGGCTGGTGATCGGCACCAGCAGCACCAGTAACTGACCGTTACGACAAAAACCGCCGCGCCTAGCGCAGCCGGCTGCGGGCATTACCATACTGGAAGAAAGCGATCAGGTGGAACTCATCCTTCGGATAGTTTCTGGGCAGGTTGCCCACCGGCCCGATCAGACGCAGGGTGCGCAGCACCTCATCATCCAGCAGCTTGCTGCCGGAACTCTCCAAGAGCTGTACGTTGACGATCTCGCCATTGCGGTTGAAGGTGATCCTGACCGGCGTGACCCCCTCAATCCCTTTCAGAGCTGCCTCCTGCGGATAGCGCCAAACACCGTAGACCGAGGTCTCAAAACGCCTGAGAAATGAACCGAACTGGATATCGTTGGTGTTGAGGAAGTGGGTATCGCCTTCGGCGATCTCGTCGGCATAGCGGCGCCGGTAGTTTTCCTCCAGCTTGGCCATCCGGCTGGCACTGGGCATCAGGCGCGTCGGCAGCGCAGAACCACCACCCCCGCTGACGGACGGCGTCTGGGGCTGGGCAGGTTGGCGACGGAGCAGTTCTTTGGCGGAGGTGCCAGGTGCAACCGGCCGGGTGACCGGTGTACTGGGACGACTGGACGGCCCTGCTGGACCGGGGGGGGGCGTTTGGCTGGGTCGGGTGATCCGCATATCCCCCTTGGGTGCGGTTTCCCTGACAACACGCCGTCGCTGGTCTGAAGGACGGGCCTGCTGCCGGTTGTCCTGCGGCACGGTTTTCAACTCCGGCATGTCCTGCAAATCGATAAAGGTTGGCTCTGAGAATTGCGGCTGCTGCTTGGGCCAGAGGTACACCAGGGCAAAACCGGACAGATGCAGCACTAGAGAGAGCACCAGCAGGTACAGAAACCCCTTCTCGATATACTGGTCTGACGAAACCGGTCTAGCCAGCTTGGTACCCTCCTTAAAGCTATAAAAAAAGGGATGCCTGGTCCGCATCCCCTCTTCCAAAAGTCTCTCCGCCCTGTCGTTGTGGCCCCAAAGGTCCTCTGGCGAGTTCCTCTACAGATGGGTCTCAATATACCGCTTCAGGCAATTCCCACGTACAGAGGGCAGCACACCACGGCAGGGAACGATCCCCGTTTCAACAAGTATTCCGCCCGGGCGCTACAGGCCGTCACGGGCAGGGCAGAGAGCAGATCAGCTACGGTTTCATCGTAGTCCTGCCTGCCGTTTTTTTCAAGCGCTTTATGCCGAGCACTGCATCAGGCAGTTCTGCAGCTTACGCACGTCGGCCATCAGTGCCTCAAAGCCGGGGAAGGTCAGTGATTGCGGGCCGTCGGACAACGCCTTTTCCGGCTCGGGGTGCACCTCAACCAGTACACCGTGAGCACCGGCCACCAGGGCCGCCTTGGACATGGGGGTCACCAGGGAGCGCTTGCCGGTGGCGTGGGACGGATCAACCATGATCGGCAGATGGGTCAGCTCTTTCACCAGCGGCACCATGGCCAGATCAAGGGTGTTGCGGGTGGCGGTCTCAAAGGTGCGGATGCCGCGCTCGCAGAGGATCACCTGCTGGTTGCCCTCGGCCAGGATATATTCGGCAGCGGCCAGAAACTCTTCGATGGTGGCGCTCATGCCCCGCTTGAGCAGCACCGGCTTT